>Ga0136611_10000110_pt1 | contig 45374 bp, 43 predicted proteins | sample AntDrymUQ2232306_2_FD_106645 | JGI IMG/M metagenome (GOLD analysis project Ga0136611, IMG submission 106645) | Polar desert sand microbial communities from Dry Valleys, Antarctica - metaG UQ223 (23.06) | ecosystem: Environmental > Terrestrial > Soil > Desert | place: Antarctica: Dry Valley... | reverse complement strand
TTGGGCCGCAGCGCAATTGCCGCTGCCTGCTCAATTACGCGATTCAACATCATCCCAGCTATGGCTGGTGTGCATTGAATTCTTCTCAGAAAATGCAAAGTCATAACTTGTTAGTGACTAAGAAGATGTTCAAGGTATTCACCCCACCGCAATCCTTTAAGTACCTCTCAGCAAAAGAGCTTCAAAAACTTGTCGCGTTGCTCAATCCAAAGATTTGAAAATGAGTGTGATTTTTCTTGCCGGTGTTCACGGCGTTGGAAAAGGATACCTTGGTTCCCCAGTGGCCAAGTCGCTGGAAATGAATCACTGTACGGCCAGTCAACTCATTCGAGAAGAAAAGGGCCGCGCTACTTGGGGCAAGGACAAGCTCGTCACCGAAGTAGGTGACAACCAGCTTGCACTGATTCGCGCCGTCACCCGACGCCATGAGGCAGAACAAATGATGTTGCTCGATGGTCACTTTGTACTTCGCAGCGCGACCGGCGATTTAGTAAGGTTGCCCGTAGAGGTGTTCTCCAGCCTTTATCTATCGGGGGTCATTCTTCTGACCGAGAACGCTGCAATTATCGCAAGCAGGCTCGCTGGCAGAGACAGCGTCTCGCCCAGTGCCGCATCGATTGCAGAGCTAGCGAATGCGGAAGTGGCTCACGCTCAGCATGTCTGTCGAGCGCTGCAAATTCCTTTGGCTGTCATCCAGTCTCCAAACGAGACCACGCTGACGGATGCCGTTACCCAGTTACTTGCGAAATAGCCCAAGCACCATGAGTTACAACCTGCGTTGCATCAAGAAACTGCTTGATCGCACCAGGATCAGATGGAGCTTGCACAGGACGAGCCAACCACGCGGTTGGACAACTGGTACGCCGGAAACCGCTGCTTGCTCAATTGGTCAATGCCAAGCGCATTTGCCAATCGCAGCATCTGCTCGTTTGTCGGTTCGCGCTGCGACGACCGTTATTTGAATGATTCGGGCAGCGCCACAGAAAACACTTCATGAAAATGGATCAACCCAATGACAGCAGGCACAAGACTTCCAGGAACTCCTGATCCGATGCACTTCTGGCCAGGCGCCGGCGGCATCCGCATTGCGGGCGACGCATGGGGCAACACCCGCGGACCGCTGGTGCTGCTCCAGCATGGCGGCGGCCAGACTCGCCATGCCTGGAAAGGAACCGGCGAGCTGCTTGGTGCGGCGGGGTATTACGCCGTCGCCTTCGATGCGCGCGGCCACGGCGACTCCGATTGGGCGCCCGATGGCTCGTACGGGCAGGACGTCATGGTGCGGGACCTGGAATGTGTCATCGCGGCTCTCGGCAAGCCACGCCCGGTGCTGGTCGGCGCATCGATGGGGGGCGGCACCAGCCTGGTCGCCGTCGGCGAAGACCACGTTGACGCCAGCGCATTGATCATGGTCGACATCGCGCCGCGCATCGAAACCGAAGGCATCGACAAGATTCAGGCATTCATGAGCCAGAAGCCTGAAGGGTTCAGTTCGCTGGAAGAAGTTGCCGAGGCCATCGGCAATTACCAGCCGCAGCGCGTGCGGCCGAAAAACCTCGATGGCCTCGTCAAGAACGTGCGTCTGGGCACCGACGGCAAATACCGCTGGCATTGGGACCCGCGTTTTCGCACCGGTATGCGCGACCTGGAGCGGCGCCAGCAGCGGCTGGAAGCCTGCGCGCGGCACCTCACCCTGCCGACCTTGCTGGTGCGCGGCGGCTTGTCCGACGTGCTCAGCGAAGCCGGCGCCCAGCACTTCCTCACGCTGTGCCCGCACAGCGAATATGTCAATGTGACGGATGCCGGCCACATGGTGGCGGGCGACCGGAACGACATTTTCGGCACCTCGGTGATTGCCTTTCTCGGCAGAACCGTACCGGTCGGCGGTGAACCGGTGCATCCGCCGCATGCCGCCGGCGCGCGGCGGGCTGATCGCGGGGAAGATATCAACGACGTGCCGTGAATGCGTGTGAAATGCTAGTAAATATATAGCTAGCTACGCTTGCGGGACGGGCGCTGAAAGCCTTTTTGATGCTGAAACAGACGGGTTTTCCTAGACGCCGCCTTGCGGATGCGTCGGGTCGATCCAGAGCACGGTTTCAGGCTTTTCGACCGGCTCGATGTCGAGGTTGATCGCCACCGCCTCGCCGTCGCTGCGGCACAGAACACACTCGAGCGCCTCGATCGGGCTGGCGTTGATTTCCTGATGCGGCACATAGGGCGGCACATAAATGAAGTCGCCCGGGCCGGCTTCGGCGGTGAACTGCAACTGGTCGCCCCAGCGCATGCGCGCCCGGCCCTTGACGACGTAAATTACGCTTTCCAGATGGCCGTGGTGATGCGCTCCGGTCTTGGCATTCGCGTGGATCGTCACGGTGCCGGCCCAGAGCTTTTGCGCGCCGACGCGGGCGAAGTTGATCGCCGCCTGGCGGTCCATGCCCGGCGTTTGCGCGGTATTGCCGTCGAGCTGGTTGCCGGGAACCACCCGAACGCCGTCGTGCTTCCAGGATTCGCCGGGCGTGCTGTGCCCAGCGCCGTCGTCATGGCGATGATCTTGATCGTCGTGGGGATGCTGGCTGCTCATGTCATGTGCCTCGAAGGTTGAAGTCGTGGTGATTTATGCATTAAATAAGGCTTTTACGCAAGTGGGACGGATGCAAGCAGCTATCAATTTGGAAGCAATGGCTTAAAGCTGGCCCGAAGCTGGAATGAATGAGTCCAGGCGTCAAAAATATCACGGTTAAACTTCTTGACGGTTACAAAATTGTCATAATTTTGACTTAATTCCCTGGGAACGAGCATGCTGTTCAGCAAGTTGCTGCCGCGCGAAGGCAATTTTTTCGAGATGTTCAACCAGCATGCCAACCGGATTGTCGAGGCCGCCCATGCTTTCTCGATGATGGTCGCCAATTACGCCGATATCGAAATGCGCAACGCGTATTACCGCCAGGTCGATGACGCCGAGCGCGCCGCCGACCGCATCACCCACGAAGTCAGCCGGGTGCTGCACAAGACTTTCATCACGCCGATCGACCGCGACCAGATCCATCAGCTCATCAACACCATGGACGACGTCGCCGACCTGATCCAGGACTCGGCCGAAACCATGGTGCTGTACGACGTTCACCACATGACCGACGATATCGTTCGGCTGACCGATGTCAGCGTCAAATGCTGCGAACGGCTGAAGGACGCTGTCGCGCTGATCGCAAACGTCAGCGACGCCGCCACCGCCGAGGCCGCGCTCAAGACCTGCGAGGAAATCGACAAACTCGAATCGGACGCTGACCATGTGATGCGCGCGGCGATGAGCCGGCTGTTCCGTGAAGAGCCCGATGTGCGCGAACTCATCAAGCTGAAAGCGGTTTACGAACTGCTCGAAACCATCACCGACCGCTGTGAAGATGTCGCCAACCTGATCGAGGGCATCGTCCTCGAGACGTCGTAAGCGCAGGCGGTCACGCCCTTTACCGCTCATTCCTCATGCAAACCGCACAGACCGCCTTTTGGGTCGTGGCAATGCTGGTCTTCCTGGCCATCGCCTTCGACTTCATGAACGGCTTTCACGACGCCGCCAATTCCATCGCGACGGTGGTGTCCACCGGCGTCCTCAAGCCCGGCAACGCCGTGGTGTTTGCGGCTGCCTTCAACCTGCTGGCGCTGTTCGTTTTTCACCTGAGCGTCGCCGCGACGGTCGGCAAAGGTATCGTCCAGCCCGGCGTGGTCGATACGCATGTCGTCTTCGGCGCGCTGATGGGAGCGATCGCCTGGAACCTGGTGACCTGGATTTACGGCATTCCCAGCAGTTCGTCGCACGCGCTGATCGGCGGCATCGTCGGCGCGGTGATGGCCAAGGCCGGCGCGCATTCGCTCATTTCCGGCGGCGTCTTCAAGACCGTCGCCTTCATTTTCATTTCGCCGCTGCTCGGCTTTCTGCTCGGCTCGCTGATGATGGTGGCGGTGTCGTGGATCTGCCTGCGCGCGACGCCGTCGAAGGTGGACCGCTGGTTTCGACGCCTGCAACTCGTCTCGGCAGGCGCCTACAGCCTGGGCCACGGTGGCAACGACGCGCAGAAAACCATCGGCATCATCTGGATGCTGTTGATTGCGACGGGCTACACGTCCGCCAGCGACGCCTTGCCGCCGACCTGGACGATCGTCGTTTGCTACACGGCCATCGCCGCCGGAACGCTGTTTGGCGGCTGGCGCATCGTGAAAACCATGGGGCAGAAGATCACCAAGCTCAAGCCGGTCGGCGGCTTTTGCGCCGAAACCGGCGGCGCGTTGACACTGTTCCTGGCCACCGCGCTGGGCATTCCGGTGTCGACGACGCACACCATCACCGGCGCCATCGTCGGCGTCGGCTCGACCCGGCGCGCTTCGGCGGTCCGCTGGGGCGTGGCCGGCAATATTGTCTGGGCCTGGATTCTGACGATTCCCGCGTCGGCCTTCGTTGCCGCCATCGCCTACTGGTTAAGCCTGCAAATTTTCTAACGGCGGGTCCGGCCTGGCCAGGACAGGCTGGCGAATCGGGTTACCATAATTCGTGATATTCGACATAACCCACACCACGCATTACCGCTACGCGCAGCCGGTGCAACTGGGCGAGCACCAGATCCTGTTTCGGCCGCGCGACAGCCACGATCTGCGGGTGCTGGCAACCGACCTGCGGGTCACGCCCGAGCCGGTCGGCATTCGGCTCTACCAGGACGTCTACTCCAATTCGATCGCGCTGGTGCAGCCGCGAAGCCCGGCCGCCGAACTCAGGCTGCAATGCCTGTTTTCGGTCGAACACACCGGCACCCGAGCAGTTGACTTGCCCCTGCGCCCCGACGCGCAGACCTATCCCTTCGAATATGAACCCGAGGAAAAACTGGTTCTCAGCCACTATTTGGCGCCGTATTACGACGATCCGGCCGGAACGCTGAGGGCCTGGGCCAGGCAATTCTTGTCAGCCGAAGGCGCCACCGGCACGCGCGATCTGCTGGTCGAGATGACGCGCTTCATCCGCGGCACGATGCAATACCGCGAGCGCTTGAGCGCCGGCGTGCAGCCACCCTGCGACACCTTGCGCCTGCAAAGCGGCGCCTGCCGGGACTTCGCGACATTGATGATCGAGGCGGTGCGCCAGCTCGGCTACGCGGCGAGCTTCGTCTCCGGCTATCTTTACAACCCGTGGCTGGACGACGAAACGCGGCAAAAGCGCGTCGGTGCGGGATCGACGCATGCCTGGGTCCAGGTCTACCTGCCCGGCGCGGGCTGGATACCGTTCGACCCGACCAACAACCTGATCGGCGGCACCGACCTGATCCGCGTCGGCATCGCGCGGCACGCCGGCCACGCCTTGCCGGTCACCGGAACCTGGAACGGTTTTCCGGGCGATTTCCTTGGCATGGATGTCGATGTACAGGTGCGCAAGCGCAATTGACAAACCCCTTTTGAAAGACTTTCCAGGACTTTCGCATGACCGATATTTCAAGCAACCCAAATACAAACCTTGCGCCGCAGCCACCGGGAACCAACCGGATGCGGATCGACTGCACGCTGGCGTACGAAGTCGATGGCGCCAGCGAATTCGTGTTTTTGATCCATGCGGCCATCGGCATGGGCCAGACGCTGGTTCAGGAAAATCTGCGGATCGAGCCGCCGCTGCCGTTCCGCACCTATACCGACGAGCGCTCGGGCAACCGCTTCCTCCGGCTGCAGGCGCAGGCCGGCCCGCTGAAACTGGCCTACAACGCCATCGTCGACCGCGCGATCGAGACGATCGACATCTACGCGCCGGAGGTGCCGGTGCACGACATTCCGGACGACCTGCTGCATTTTCTGATGCCGACGCGGTATTGCGAATCGGACCATCTCGGGCCGAACGCGGTCGAGCTGTTCGGCCAGCTTGCGCAAGGCTATTCGCGGGTGCGGGCGATCTGCGACTGGGTCGGCGCCAACATCGCCTACACCATCGGATCGAGCAACGCGACCACCACCGCGCGTGAAGTGTTTTTGCAGCGCAAGGGTGTCTGCCGCGACTTCGCCCATCTGGCGGTCACGTTCTGCCGCGCGCTGAACATTCCGGCCCGGCTGGTGAGCGGCTACGCCACCTTTGACGAGCCCCCGCCGGACTTTCACGCGGTCTTCGAAGCCTACCTGGGTGGGGTCTGGGTGCTGTTCGACCCGACCGGCATGTCGCCGGTCGACCAGATCATTCGCCTGGCCACCGGACGCGACGCCAAGGACGTGGCCTTCGCGACCATTTTCGGCCCGGCGCGGATGGTCTCCATGAGCCCCGAAATCATGCTTGTCAATCAGTACCTCTGGACGGCTTCTTGAAGCGGGACGCGAACCGTTTTAACCGGGAACCACCACCGGCAATCGGCTGACGTCGACCGCGCCGTGCTGGCTGGTGAAGACGAGCGAGCCGCTGCCAGACTGCTGCTGCGAAAAGCCGCCGATCCGGTGGTCGAGCGTGTCGTACACCGTAACGTTGCCGCCCGATTCGATCGCCAGGCGGTGGGCGCCTGCGAAATAGGCATAGCGAACGCTGTTCTGCGAGCCCGTGCTGTCGGGCCGGCCCAGACCGGCCTTCCACCAGTCGGAATGCGGGTCCTGGCTGTCGCCGGGGCTAGCTTGCTGGCCGCCCTGGTTTTGCGACTGCAGGCGGGTGCTGCCCGCCAGCTCGGGCTGCTCGGCCAACAGGCGTGCCAGGTCTGAACAAAGCGCATCGACGCGGCTTTTGAGCTGGTGGTTGAACATGTCCGACACCATCGTCATGCCCCCCTTCATCCACTGGCCCGAACCACTGAATTCCGGGTGGTTGAACTGCGCCATGGTGCCGTTGCCGCGAACCACCGATTCAAGCATGCTCAACACCGCGTCGGTGCTGAAGCCGTGTCGCCGGGCTAGGTCGTTGATGACTTGCCGGCCGCTGTTTGAAGACTGCTGCATGAAAATATCCTTCTGGTGAAAACGCCCGTTCGGCAGATAGCTGTCCGACGCCGTTCAATCAGGCTGCCAGCGCAAATCCAGCGTCATCGGAAAGGCGGGATTGAGTGCTTCGCTGTTCACGTTCATCGGCCCCGGTGTATGCCCGTGCGCCCAGAAACGGGCGAAGCGGCGCGCTTCGGCGGCGTTCGCATTGACCGGCGAGCTGACCTCGCTGCGGCCGCCGGGATGCGCAACATGGTAGGTGCAGCCGCCGATGGCGCGGCCGTTCCAGGTATCGACCAGGTCAAAGGTCAGCGGCGCCTGCACCGGGATGGTCGGATGCAGCGCCGACCACGGGCTCCAGGCGCGAAAGCGCACGCCCGCCACATATTCGCCGGGAACGCCGGTCGGGTGCAGCGGCAGCATGCGGCCGTTGCAGGCGACGACATGGCGCCCGCCGGTCAGCCCGCGCACCCGCAGTTGCATCCGCTCGACCGACGAATCGACATAGCGGGCGGTCCCGCCGGCGCTCATTTCCTCGCCCAGCACGTTCCACGGCTCGATCGCCTGGCGCAACTCCAGTTCCACGCCCTCGTAGACGACGGTGCCAAAGCGGGGAAAGCGAAATTCAATGAAAGGGTCGAACCAGTGTTCCTCGAAGGCATAGCCGAAGGCGCGCAGATCTTTCACCACGTCCCGGATGTCGTGCGCGACGAATTGCGGCAGCATCCAGCGGTCGTGCAGCGCAGTGCCCCAATGCACCAATTTGGCTTGGTGAGGCTCGCGCCAAAAACGGGCGACCAGTGCGCGCAGCAGCAGCATTTGCAGCAGGCTCATGCGTTCGTGCGGCGGCATCTCGAAAGCGCGGAATTCGACCAGACCCAGGCGGCCGGTCGGACCGTCGGGCGAATACAGCTTGTCGATGGAAAATTCCGAGCGGTGGGTGTTGCCGGTAAGGTCGACCAGCAGGTTGCGCAGCAGGCGGTCGACCATCCATGGTTTTTCGCCGGGCGTCAGCGTCGGCAACACCTTGTCCATCTGCTGGAATGCGATCGCCAACTCGTACAGGTTGTCGTCGCGCGCCTCGTCGACCCGCGGCGCCTGGCTCGTCGGGCCGATGAAGGTGCCCGAAAACAGGTAGGACAGCGCGGGATGGTTCTGCCAATAAGTGATCAGGCTCTTGAGCAGGTCGGGACGGCGCAGTATCGGACTGTCCTCGGCTGTCGCGCCGCCGAGCGTCGCATGGTTGCCGCCGCCGGTGCCGGTGTGACGGCCATCGACCATGAATTTTTCAGTACCCAGGCGCGTCAGCCGCGCCTCCTGGTACAACGTGGTCACGTTGTGGACGAGCTCGTCCCAACTCGCCGCCGGATGGATGTTGACCTCGATCACGCCCGGGTCCGGCGTGACGCTCAGCAGCTTCACGCGCGGGTCGCGCGGCGGCGTATAGCCCTCGATCCTGACTTTCAGTTTCAGCCTGGCGGCGCTGTCTTCAACACAGGCCACCAGCACAAGATAGTCCTCGATGCGTTTGAGCGGCGGCATGAAGACATGCAGCCGTCCGCCCCGTACCTGAATGCACAAGGCGGTATGGATCACCTCGCGCGCCTCGGGCACCGAGTTGGCCGCGCCGGCCAGTGGCGCGGCGCCCCGCGGTGGTGCGACAGGCAGCGCCGCGCACGGCGCGAACGGATCGACATCGAACTCGGCCGGCTTCTCGTCGGGCAGCACCCACGGCAGCGTGGCGAGCGGCAGGCGCAGGCCGAGCGGCGAGTCGCCCTCGACCAGGTAGAGATGCTCGCGTCTGAGCGGCCAGGCCGAGGTCTGCCAAACCGTGCCGACAGCGGGCTCGGCATCGGCATCCTTCGCCTTCAGCGGCAGCACATAGCCGGCGACGTCTCCCAGGCCCCGCTCCAGCAGCCGCGCCAGCCGCCGCCGCTCCTCGGGCGCCTTCAGGTCGGCTTCGAGCGGATCCAGGTTGGCCGGCAGGCTTTGCTCGATCCGCGCCTGTTGCATGACATCCTCGTAGGCCGCAATCGCGCTGCCCGCCGGCAGGCCCAGTGCGCTGAGCAGTTCGGCCGTGAAGCGCCTGGCTGCGTCGCCGGCATAGCCTTCGGGCTGCTTCTCATCCGAGAACAGCGACGCGTCGCGCCAGAGGGGCTCGCCATCAACGCGCCAAAAAATATTCAGCGCCCAGCGCGGCAGCGGCTCGCCCGGATACCACTTGCCCTGGCCGTAATGCAGCATGCCGCCCGGCGCGAAGTGGTTTTTCAGCCGGTGCGCCAGCTCGCCGGCAAGTTCGCGTTTCTTCTCGCCGTGCGCCTCGGTAGTCCACTCGGCGCCGTCCATGTCGTCGATCGAGACGAAGGTCGGCTCGCCGCCCTGGGTCAGGCGCACGTCGTGCAGCGCCAGGTCGGCATCGACCAGCCGGCCAAGCTGGTTGATCTTGTCCCAGTCGGCTTCGGCATACGGTTTGGTAACGCGCGGATCCTCATGAATCCGGGTCACCGACATTTCGTGCTGGAACGTGACCTCGGCCTTGTCGGTGAAGCCTGTGACCGGCGCCGCCGACGACGGAATCGCGGTGCAGGCGAGCGGTATATGACCTTCGCCGGCCAGCATTCCCGAGGTCGGGTCGAGCCCGATCCAGCCCGCGCCGGGGACGTAGACCTCGGTCCAGGCATGCAGGTCGGTGAAATCCACCTCGGTGCCGCTCGGCCCGTCGAGCGAGGCCTGGTCGGCGCGCAGCTGGATCAGGTAGCCCGACACGAAACGCGCCGCCAATCCCATCTCGCGCAGGATTTGCACCAGCAGCCAGCCGCTGTCGCGGCATGAACCCGAGCGCTTTTGCAGCGTTTCCTCGGGCGTCTGAACGCCTGGCTCCATCCGCAGCAGGTAGGCGATGTCGCCCTGCAGCCGTTGGTTGACGCCGACCAGGAAGTCGTTCGTTGCCATGCCGTTCGTGAGCAGGTCACGCCGGGCCGCCGCCACCCATTCGCCGAGCAGGGCGCCGGGTGAATCGGCTTTCAGGTAAGGGCTCAGTTCGGCGGCAAGCTCCGGCGGATAGCGGAACGGAAACAACTGGGCATAGTCCTCGACGAAGAAGTCGAACGGATTGATGACGGTCATGTCGGCGACGAGATCGACCGTGAATTCCAGGTTTTCGGTTTTTTCCGGAAAGACGAAGCGGCCGATGTAGTTGCCGAACGGGTCTTGCTGCCAGTTGATGAAATGCTTTTCGGGAACGACCGTCAGCGAATACGACAGGATCGGGGTACGCGCATGCGGCGCCGGCCGCAGGCGGACTTCATGCGGCGACAAGGCGACCGGGCGATCGTAGTGGTAGCTGGTCTTATGGTGCAGCGCGACACGGATGGCCATTAAAAACTGCCTTTCAAGGGGTGTTGGCGCGGGCGGACCAGAAGCCGCCATTGCCTGAAACTATACCGCCGGCCCGCATGCACTATTCATGCCGAAGATGAAAGGCCTTAAATCAACGACAGCGGCGGGAACTGGCACGCTTCTTGATAATCGATTGGAAGAATCAGAAAAACCCATCACTTTCCCATTCCTGACGGGCCACTTCCATGCACATCAAAATCGGTTTCGATATTCAGCTTGCCATCAGCTCGCCGATGGCGCTCATCCACCTGCTGCATGTCCATCCCTCGCGGCGCGATGACCTGCTGGCGCCCGAAGTCGTCATGGTCGAGCCGGCGCTGCTGGTCGATGAATACATCGACGCCTTCGGCAACCATTGCGGACGCGTCAACGCGCTTGCCGGCGTCGGCCAGGTCAGGTTCCACAGCGAGTCGATCATCCGCGATTCGGGGCTGCCCGACGAGGTGAACTGGGCCGCGCGGCAGCACGACCCGACCGACCTGCCGCCGGCGACGCTGCAGTTCCTGATGCCCAGCCGCTATTGCGAGGTCGACAGCGAACTGCTGCAGTTCGCCTGGAACCGCTTCGGCCAGACCCCGACCGGCTGGGCGCGGGTGCAATCGATCTGCGACTTCGTGCACAACCACCTCCGCTTCGACTACAACGCCGCCCGCGCCACCCGCACCGCCGTCGAAGGCTGGCGCGAGCAAACCGGCGTCTGCCGCGACTTCACCCACCTGGCGGTCACGCTGTGCCGCTGCATGAACATTCCGGCGCGCTACTGCACCGGCTATCTGGGCGATATCGGCATTCCGCCGGTGCCGTATCCGATGGACTTCAGCGCCTGGTTCGAGGTGTTCCTGGGGGAGCGCTGGTACACCTTCGACGCGCGCCACAACACGCCGCGCATCGGCCGCGTCGTGATGGCGCGCGGCCGCGACGCCGGCGACGTGCCGATCACCATGGCTTTCGGGCCGAACACGCTGCAGCGCTTCCAGGTCACGACCTACGAGGTCGATGCGCATGGCAATGCGATCAGCACGGTGTGACGCGGTGTGAGCGCGCCTGAGGCCAGGTCCGCCGCCACGCTGATCGTCAGCTGCGAACACGGTGGCAACCAGGTTCCGGCCGCCTACGCGACGCTGTTCGCCGGCCATGAAGCCCTGCTGCCAACGCATCGCGGCTGGGATCCTGGCGCGCTGGAACTGGCGCGGCAGCTGGCGGCCGCCTTCGACGCCCCGCTGTTCGCTTCGACGACGACACGCCTGCTGATCGACCTGAACCGCTCGATCGGCCACCGGCAGCTGCATTCCGAAGCGACAGGCGGCTTGCCGCTCGCCACCCGACGCGATATCGCGGCGCTTTACTACCGGCCGCATCGCGATGCCATCGAGTCGGAAGTGGCCCGCCGGATCGAGGCGGGCGAACGCGTCGTGCATGTCGCATCGCACAGCTTCACGCCAGAGCTTGGCGGCGTTGTGCGGCAGGCCGATGTCGCCTGGCTGTACGACCCCCGACGCGCCGGCGAAGTCGATGTCGCGGCGCGGTGGCTGGGCGCGATGCGCAAGCGCCGGCCCGAGTTGAAACTGCGCCGCAACTACCCGTACCAGGGCAAAGGCGACGGCTTGACCTCGCTGCTGCGCAAGCGCCACGCGGCCGACCGCTACGTCGGCATTGAACTGGAAGTGAACCAGCGCTTTGCCTTTGACGCCGGCCCGGCCTGGACTGCCCTGCGTGCGGATATCACCCGGTCGCTTGGTGATGTGCTGCAGTCTCAGCGGCTGCGCCCGTCCCGATAGCTGCCACCGGTTTTTGCGACCGGCCCGCCCGCCGCCAGTGCCAGCCGCGCCATCGCGGCGCCAACATGCGCATGCGTGATCGCCAGGCCAAGCGCGTCGGCGGCGTCCTTTCCCGGCAGCGACGGCAGCTTCAACAGGCGCATCACCATTTCCTGAACCTCCGCCTTGCCTGCCTTGCCGTAGCCGGCGACAGCTTTTTTCATCTGCAGCGCGGTGTATTCGGCAACCGGCAGGTCGGTGAACACCAGCGCGGTGACGCAGGCGCCGCGCGCCTGTCCGAGAAGCAGCGTCGCCTGCGGATTGACGTTGACAAAAACAATTTCAACCGACGCGCTTTGCGGCTGGTAGCGCTCGACGACCTCGCGCACGCCGTCGAACAGCGCCTTCAGCCGGCCCGGCAGGTCGCGCAAATCCAGATGCGTCGTGCGGATGGTGCCGCTGGCCACGTAGCGCAGCTTCGCGCCGCTGCTCTCGACGACGCCAAAACCGGTGGTCTGCAAGCCTGGGTCGATTCCCAAAATAAGCATTTGCTATGAATTCAATAGCTGGTCGAGCACGCTGGATAAGCGCAAACAGCACAAAACATTGTTAAATATAGGGCGGTCACGGCGGTTCGGCGCCGGCCATGCGCACCATGATGACGCGGGCCCGCGCCGCCAGGTAGGCCGACTGGGCGCGTGTTTCGAAGTACTTCGGCCTTGGCAGCATCACCGCCAGCCGCGCCGCCTCGTTGGCGCTGAGCTGCGACGCGGGCTTGCGAAAAAAGTGCCGGGCGGCGGCCTCGGCGCCGAAAACGCCGTCGCCCCATTCGACATTGTTCAGGTAAATCTCCAGGATGCGCTGCTTGCTCAGCAGCGCCTCGAGCATCAGCGTCAGCAGCAATTCCTGGCCTTTGCGCGGCAGGTTGCGCTCGCCCGAGAGGAAAAGATTCTTCGCCAGTTGCTGCGTGATGGTCGAGCCGCCGACGATTTTCAACGGCTTGCCCAGGGGCGCTACGCGCTCTTCGGCCCTGGCGTTTTTCTCCCAGGCTTTTTCCAGCGCTTTTATGTCGACGCCTTCATGAAAGGTGAAGCTCGCGTCCTCGGAGGCGATGATGGCGCGCTTGAGATGGTCCGATATGGCCGCATACGGCACCCACTGCTGGCGCCACTTCAAGGCGCCGCTCGTCAGGGCGATGCGGTAGACCTCGGAGCGCTGAAAAGCGGTGGACTCCGGGTTCAGCACCCGCATCAGCGCGATGCGGCCGGCGAAATAAAGCTGCAGCGCCAGGCCCGCCAGCAGCACGAGCGCAAGCAGACGCAGCAGGGGTTTCATGCGCCCGGCGTCTTCAACGCTGGGTCAGCCGGGTTTGAAGGCTGTCGTCGCGGGTGAAATTAAAGTGCGACACGACGACGATCTGGTCGGCCTTGCGGCGCATCGCGTCGCTGAACCGGGCAAATGGGCCGGCGCCCTGAACGATGTTGCGGGCGCGGCGGTCGAGCATCGGGTTGCCCGAGCTCTGGACGATTTCGGTCTGCTCCACGCTGCCGTCGAAATTCACCGTCATCGTCATCGTCAGTTCGCCATAGAGCTTCTTGCCGGCGCCGACCGGGAAATTGGTCGTGCCCTTGTCCTCGATCCTGCGCCTGAGCGCGTCGTAGTACACCGCATAGGCCTCCTCGCGCGTGGCCGGGCTGACATAGCGCTTTTTCGGCCGGGCGCTGTCTTCGCTGACGCGTTTTTCAATCTCGGCCATCAGCCGACTGAGCTGCCGGGTTTTTTCCTCCTCTGCGCTCTGGGCTGTCAAGCCGGTGGGCAGGGCGGGCTCGGGCGGCGGCATCGCGATCAGCGATTTTTCAGTCTGCGCCAGGAGCTGGTCGGGCTCTTCCGGCCGCTCGGGTGGTGATTCGCCCTGGCGCTGCGCATCCTCGGCGGCGTCGCCAGCCTGCGCCAGCGCCGACGCCGGCAGCGGCGACGTCGCCAGGCCCTGATCGAGCGCGCCGCCGCCAGCCAGTGACGCCTGCGCGATGGCCTTGGCCGCCCCCGGCTTGTCGTTCGACCTGGCGTTCACCAAAATCACTTCGAGCGGCGCCTCGCGGAACACCCGGTCGAAGCGCTGCGGATCGACGAAACGTACCGCCAGCAGCGCCGCGTGCAGGACGACCGAGACGCCCAGCGCGATTTGCAGGGTGGTGGGCGTTTTCACGAAATCCGCCGCAAAACGGAAGCTGGGCACTGCATATCGGCGTTGGCGTCAAGCCGTGGCGGCGGCGGGCGTCTCGGTGCCGGGGGCTTCATCGACATCGACCGCGATCGATATCGGACCGGCGGCCATCGCCTCCTCGCCATCGCCGTCGCCGTCGTCCACTTCGGCGGCATCGACCAGGTCCGCCACCGCGTCGAGCCGTTCGACGACGGCGCCCGAAATGTCGAGCGTGACCTCGTCGATCGCGCCGAGCCTGACGCGCACTTTCGCGCCGCGCGGCAGGCCTTGCGCGCCGAGCGCCGGCAGCATCAGCGGCAGGTCGTCGGCGCGCACCAGGTTGTCCTTGAAGCTCGTCGCCGTCAGCTCGGTGATGTTGTTCTGCTCCAGGTATTTCAGCGTCCAGTAGCGCTCGATGCCCGACTGGAAACCGTTGTAGGCGCTGTAGGCGGCGTCGAAGGACGAGATCACGGAAAAAAGGTCGGCGTCCTTGGGCTTGAAAGGCGCCGCCAGCGCGGCCGCGCGGCCGTGCCTGACGCAGGCGATGATCTGCCACTGGTTGACCAGGTCGGTGTAGCGGCGCAGCGGCGATGTTGCCCAGGCATAGCTTTTCACGCCGATGCCGGCATGCGGCAGCGCCCGGGTGCCCATGCGCACCTTCACGCCCGGCGCCAGGCTTGCCTGGCTGCGGTAGATGCCCGGAACGCCGTGCTCCGCCAGCCACTCGCCCCAGCTGCTGTTGGCCAGGATCATCGCTTCGGCGACGATCAGGTCGAGTGGCGCGCCGCGCTGGCGCGTGCTGATGCTGACCGTCTCGTCGCCCCGCGGTTCATTGCCGGCCGGGTTGTCGAGCCTGAAGTTGTAGTCGGGCCGGTTGAAATTCTCGGGCTTGCCGCGAACGATTTCGCGCCCGGCCTTCAGCTGCCTGGCCAGGCGGTGCAGGAAGGCAAGCTCGGCGGCCCATTGCACGTCGGCCGCCAGCGTGCCCTGCGCCTGCTCGAAGAAGGCTTCGGTGAAGGTGCTGTCGAGCTGGTCATGGCGCAGGTTGGCGGCGATCGGCACCCGCTCCAACCGCGTCACGCTGCCGGTGATCGCCAGCGTCGCCTCGTCGAGCGTCAGGTAAAGCGACAGGGCGGGGCAGTCGCGGCCCTCTTGCAGGGTGTAGGCCTGGACGATGGCATCGGGCAGCATGGTCAGCTTGTAGCCCGGCATGTAGACCGTCGACATGCGTGCGCGGCCGACGGCGTCGATGGCGCTGCCCGGCACCACGGCCAGGCCGGGCGCTGCGATATGAATGCCGAGCGTGACGATTCCGCTGCCCAGCCCCGTGACCGACAGCGCGTCGTCGATCTCGGTGGTGCTGGAGTCGTCGATGGAAAAGGCGCGAACGCCGGCCGCCAGCGGCAGTTCCTCGCTGACCGGCGGCGCCTCCAGGTTCGGGAACGCCGTGCCCTTCGGAAAGTTCTCGAACAAAAAGCGCTTCCAGTGAAACTGGTAGGGCGAGGTGATCGCGCCGGCGTTCTGCAGCAGCGCCAGCGGCGCGGTTTGGGTCATGCGCGACGCATCGACCACCGCCTTGTATTCAGCGCTGTTCTTGTCGGGCTTGAACAGGATTTTGTAAAGCTGATCGCGCACTGGCGTCGGGCATTGGCCGCTGGCGAGTTGCTCTGCCCAGGCGGCGATCTGCGCCGTGAACTGCTTTTTCTTCTCGATGGCGGCTAGCGCTTGCTGCAAAATTTCGGTCGGCGCTTTTCTGAAGCGGCCCTTGCCGGCCCGGCGGAAGTAATGCGGCGCGTCATACAGGCAAAACAGCGTGCCCGCCTGCTGCTCCAGCGTCGCGGCCTTGCTGGCGTCGGCGCTGAAATACTCGCGCGCCAGGTCGGCAAAGCCAAATTCCTCGTCGCTGGCAAATTCCCATGCCAGGTCAAGCTCGATCTCCCCGGCAAGCTGCTGGCCGCGGGCGAGCAGCTCCGCCGGCGCGGGTTTGTCGAACTTCAGCAGTGCGTTGACGGTTTTGACTTTGACGCGCTTGCCCGAATCGAGCTCGACCTGCAGCGAAGCATCGGCTTCGGACAAAATCCGGCCGGCCAGAGTCTTGCCGGCTTCTTCAAACAATACGAACACGAAAAAATCCTTTGCCTGGGTGATTTGCCTTGCGGTGCCCGAGTGTAATCAGCAGCCCTTCGGCAGGGCGCTTTTCAGGCCCGGTCGAGGAAATCCAGAACCGTCGGCAACTGCGCGTCGAAGCCGCTCAGCGCATGGTCGCCGCCTTCGAGCAGGCAGAGCCGGGCGCCGGCATAGCGCGCCGCCATTTCGCGCCAGTCGAGGACTTCGTCGCCCTTGGCGATCACGACAAAGTAGTTTTCAGGCCTCGCCAGCGGGCCGGTTTCCAGCTGGCGCAATTCCCCAATGAAACGCGGCTCGAAGAAAAAGCGCTCGCCCAGGTCATGCCAGGCGGCTTGCTCACCGATGTGACTGGCCAGGTCGCGCGCCGGATACACCGCCGGGTTGAGCAGCACCGCCTTGCAGCCGAAACGCTCGGCCAGCGCGGTCGCATAAAAGCCGCCGAGCGACGAACCGACAATCGCCGTCGATTCGCGCGGCCAGCCGGCCAGGCCATCGGCCAGCAGCGCCATGGCGTCGCGCGGCGACGCCGGCAGTTGTGGGCACCACCACCGCACCGACGGATGGCGTGCGGCGACAGTGGCCGCCATGGTCCTGGCTTTCGCCGATTGCGGCGACGAGCGAAAGCCGTGCAGGTAAAGAAGGTGGCTGGTGGGCATGAGGCGAATGGTAAGCGTGGTGAGTGCCAAGGCGAAACGCCGGCCGATAATCGCCGCCATGGCCGCCGTCTTCGACAAACCCTCGCTTTTTCGCCGCGCGCTGCCGCTGCTGCAGGGATTCGACGGCTTGCTTGCCTTTGCGGTCTTCATGCTGGCTTCCGCCGGCCTGCTCATCATGTATTCGTCGGGCCATGACCATGGCACCCGCTTTGCCGACCATGGCCGCAATATGCTGATCGCCGGCGCGATCATGTTTGTCGTCGCGCAGGTTCCGCCGCAGCGCCTCATGCTGTTCGCCGTGCCGCTTTATATCGCTGGCGTCGCGCTGCTGGTGGCCGTCGCGATGTTCGGCATCACCAAGAAGGGCGCCAGGCGCTGGCTCAATGTCGGCGTCGTGATACAGCCCAGCGAAATCCTGAAAATCGCGATGCCGCTGATGCTCGCCTGGTGGTTCCACAAGCGCGAAGGGCAGCTGCGGCCGCTCGACTACATCGCGGCGCTGCTGCTGCTGGCGCTGCCGGTCGGCCTCATCATGCGGCAACCCGACCTGGGCACGTCGCTGCTGGTGCTCGCCGCCGGCCTGGCGGTGATTTTTTTCGCGGGCCTGAACTGGAAGCTGATCGCGCCGCCGGTGCTTTTGGGCCTCGCGGGCATTTTCCTGTTCGTTTGGTTCGAGCCGCAACTGTGCGCCGACGGTATGCGCTGGCCTGTGCTGCACGACTACCAGCAGCAACGCATCTGCACACTGCTCGACCCGTCGCGCGACCCGCTCGGCAAGGGTTTTCACATCCTGCAGGGCATGATCGCGATCGGCTCGGGCGGCATGTTCGGCAAGGGTTTCATGGCCGGCACGCAGACGCACCTGGAGTTCATACCCGAGCGGACCACAGACTTCATTTTCGCCGCTTTTTCAGAGGAGTTCGGCCTGGTTGGCAACCTGGCGCTGATCGCCGGCTTCATCTTTCTGATTGCGCGTGGCCTCATCATCGCGATGGACGCGCCGACGCTGTTTTCGCGGTTGCTGGCCGGCTCGCTGACGATGATCATTTTTACCTATGCCTTCGTCAACATGGGCATGGTCAGCGGTATCTTGCCGGTGGTCGGCGTGCCGCTGCCCTTTATCAGCTACGGCGGAACGGCGATGGTGACGCTGGGGCTGGCGATCGGAATGCTGATGTCGATCGCCAAAGCAAAGCGCCTAATGCAGACCTGAGGCCGGCGGCAACCGTGCTTGTGGCGGAACTGCCAAAGCTTGCACTCTTTACGCCCGCTTCACGGGTAAAACGGCAATAATTCCACTTTACACGTTTTACATTCAGTATTGGGTTGGCATGAAACTCTCGGCTTTTATCACCGCGCACCTCAAGGAGATCCTTTTCGAGTGGGATATCTTTGCCAAGTCGTTGATTCCGGCTTCGGAAAACGTGCCGCCGCTCATCCTGCGCGACCACGCGCGGGAAATCTTGATCGAACTGATGGCGGACATCGACACCGACCAGTCGCCGGCGCAGCAGAAGGAAAAGTCCGAAGGCCAGGTGGCGGGTGAGATCGACAGAAGCAGCGCGGCGGCTATTCACGGCGCGCTGCGCCAGGCTATCGGTTTCACGCTGATCCAGCTGACGTCCGAATACCGGGCGTTGCGAGCAACGGTTTTGCGCCTCTGGATGCCGCACATGCCGCCTTACACCGCCGAGACGGCGCGCGACATCATCCGCTTCAACGAGGCCATCGACCAGGCGCTGGCCGAGTCGGTGGTCACATATTCGGAAAACGCCGACCGCACGCGCGACACCTTTCTGGCCATTCTTGGCCATGACCTGCGCAGCCCGCTTTTCACGCTGTCGCTGGCTGCCGATTACCTGACGCGGCCCGCCATCGGCACGACCGAATCGCGCCACATGGGTGCGCGCGTTGCGCGAAGCACGGCTAACATGACGGCGATGATCAACGATTTGCTGGAATACGCGCGCACCCAGCTCGGCGGACGAATTCCCATGACGCTTGAGCAGGCCGACCTGCGAAAGATATGCCAGGCGGCGCTCGACGATGCCCAGGCTGGCCATCCGGGCTGCCCTTTCAAATTCGACGGCTCGGGCGACCTGGGCGGGGTGTTCGACGCGCCACGCCTGCAACAGCTGTTTTCGAACCTGCTCAACAACGCGGTGCAATACCGCTCGGACACTCATCCCGTCACCCTTGCTGCCAGCGGCGATGCGGAGGCGATCACCGTCAGGGTCTGCAATTTCGGGCCACTTATTCCGGCCGAATCCTTGCAGGCGATTTTCGATCCGATGGTTCAGCTGTCGGTCGAAGGCAAGAAGGGCAAAGGCGCGCCGTCCAGCAGCATGGGCCTGGGGCTTTTCATTGCCCGCGAGATTACCGAGGCGCACGGCGGAACCATTACGGTCGAGTCCACCGAGCAAGCCGGAACAGTGTTTACTGTCACGCTGCCGCGCGCAAAGGCTGCGGCGCTAACCGCCTCAAGCCTGATCGACCCGGTCGGAGAGCTGAGGATGGCCTGAAAGAATGCCGTGGTAGGCGCTTAGCGCCTCACCGATCACGATGTTGTCTTTTTCGATATCGAAATAGCGGATTTCCTTGCTGTGCTGGCTGGAGCGGACTTTAACCACCGACACCACGCGCCTGAAGCAGCCGGCAATTTCGACATAGCGCAGCATCACGATGGAATCGGTCAAAAACGCATTGCCGTAAGCGGAAAACCGCAGTTCGGTGTAGCGGTCTTCAAGCTCGGCGGTCATCAGCACCGTCACGCCCATGCTGGTTAGCGTCGCCACCAGGCGGTAGAGCGACTCGCGAAAATTTTCCTGGAACACCGCTGACAGCGCCAGCTCGAAGCCCCCCAGCGAGTCGATGACGACCCGTTTCGCGTTCATTTTCTTGATCAGCCGCACCAGGTCGTGCAGCGTTTCGTCGATCGACAAGTCGAGCGAGCGGGTGTCGATGACGCCGACATTGCCGCTGTTCACCATTTCTTGCAGCCGGTGGCTGAGCAGCTGGTTCGGGCTTTTCTCGAAGGCCGCGATCACGCCGGGCTCGCCCAGGCGAACGCCCTCGGCCAGGAATTCGGTCGCCAGCACGCTTTTGCCCGAACCCGTCGGCCCGACGACCAGCAGCGAATAGCCGGCAGGCAGGCCGCCGCCCATCATTTCGTCGAGCAACGGAACGCCCATCGTCAGCCGCGGCGCGATGGGCAACTGGGCCTCGGCAGTCGAGTCGGGCTTGAGAATGACGCGCGGAAAAACCTCGATGCCGTCTCCGGTGATGCGAAAGGTGTGCAACCCGGGCCGCTGCGCCTGGCCGCGCACCTTGACGACCTGCAGCTTGCGCACCGTCGAGTCCCGCTGCACATGCTGCGACAGCCACCAAATGCCGTCGGCGACTGTGAACACCGGGCTCGATTGTTCATCCTGGGTGGAATACTCGCCAATCAAAAAGGTGGTGGCCTGCCAGCTTGTCATCTTGATGCCGAGCGCCTGCACGAAATACTGCAACCCCAGCTTGACGGCGTCGGGCGGCGAATGGCCTGATTGCACAACCGAGCGAAACGAGTCAACGAACACCAGCGCCGGCGAGAAGTTCTCGACTTCTTCGGCAATATGGGCAAGAACCTGGTCGAATTTCCCGTCGAGAAGGTCAGCGGACAGGTTAACGAACCTGATCGATTCATTGATCTTGCTGACGTCGAAAAATGAAAACTGCTGCTGATAGCGCAGCATTTTCAGCGGCGGCTCTCCCATCACGGTAAAAAACAGCGCGCGCCGCTTAGGGTTGGTAAGGGCGAACATGATCTGATGCGCCAGCGTGGTTTTGCCGCAGCCCGGCGTTCCGGCAATCAGATTGAATGAAAACTCCGGTATGCCACCGCCCAGAAGTTCGTCCAGGCCGGGGACGCCGGAGGCCATCCGGTGAATGATTGGTTTTTTACTCTTCATTTAAATTGTTTCCTCGTAGCTTAGGATCTTCGTGACGCCAGGCCGAGCGCACAAGATGGTTTGTGAGTGACTCGCCGATCAGCGAAGTCAGCAAGTCGAAGAAAATCGCGAATAAAAGCAGGCTGGCCTGGCTGGATTGCGCCGCGTCCTGCGCCTGCAGGCTTTGCTGCGGCTGGGCAAAGAGATCATTGCCGTGAAGCGCATCGCCGGCTTGCCGGATCCAGGCATGCTCCAGCTGAGCCAGCCGGACGCTTCTTGCGAAAAGCGTGTCGAAGCCGAGCTCGCCAATGATCGAAATCAGATCCGGCGCGAGCTTGCGCCAAAGCTGCAGGCTGGCGTCCGCCACCGGGCCGGGGTGCCGCGCCAGAGCGGCTTCGATGATTTGCCGCAGCGCCGGGTCGTTGGTGGTCATTGTCAAGCCAGGGTTGCCGGGCGGGTAATCGTCGAAATAATGGCCTGCAGCACGGCGATGGAGACCGGCTTGACCAGGTAGTGGTCAAAACCGGGCGGCCCGCCCACGTCGCTCAGCGGTTTCCGGTCATAGCCCGTCATGGCGATACAGGCGGGTTGAGGCGAAAGCGCGAGCAGGCGCAGCCGCCTGAGCACCTCGTAGCCGTCCATGCCGGGCAGGCCGATGTCGCTAACCACGATGTCATAGGCGCCGTCCTTCGCCATTGCGAGGCCGCTCGCGCCGTCGAATGCCGAAGCGACGGTATGGCCCTCGGCCGTCAGGCAAAAACTCAGGGTTTCGTTGGCGTCGACGTTGTCTTCGATCAACAAGATGCGGCAGGGCCGAACCGCCTGCGCAGCCGCCACCGGAGCGGCTTCGGGCACAAGGTCGACGCCGGTCACCGGCAGCAGCACGGTGAACTCGCTGCCGTGGCCCAGCCCTTCGCTGTGAACGGAGACCGTGCCGCCATGCAGCTCGACAAGAGAGCGAACCATCGAAAGCCCGATGCCGAGCCCGCCCTCGGACCGGTCGAGGGTTCGCGGCGCCTGGGTGAACAGGTCGAACACATAGGGCTGGAGCTCGGGATCGATGCCGACGCCCTGGTCCTTCACGCAGACCGCGAGCGTCGCGTTGTCGGCCAGGCGCGCCGACAAGGTGATGGACTGGTGATGCGATGAATATTTGCTGGCATTGATCAACAGGTTGGAAAACACCTGCGCCATCCGCACCGCGTCGCCGTCGATCACGACCGGCGTGCCGGGCAGATCGACCGTGAGCAGCTGGCGCTTTTTGTCGAACGAGGGCTGGCTGATTTCCACCGCGCTGTGAATGACGTCGCTGAGCAGCAGCAGGCTTTTGCGAAGGTTTATTTTGCCGCTGGTGACGCGTGAAGCATCGAGCAGGTCTTCCAGCAAGCGCGTGATATGGGTGACCTGCCGGCCGATCACCTGCTGGATGTAGGGCAGTTGCGGATGCGCCGGCGTGATCTTTTGCAGCAGGCCGACGGCCATGGCGATGGGCGCCAGCGGATTGCGCAGTTCATGCGCCAGCATCGCCAAAAACTCTTTCTGCCGTTCGATCGCAGCCTCGGCCTGGTCCTGCAGGTCCTGCGCGCGCACTGAGGCAATGACAAGGCTCTGGTTGGCCTCCCGCAACCTGGAGACCAGTTCGCCGGACGTTTCCTGAATTTTCAAGGTTGGCATGCTTTGAACTCTTTGAGGTGATGCCGTCCCGAGAATAATAGGTTAGTGCGTGTTAAGACTGCAAGAACTTAACTTGTTTGACTGTAGGCGGCATGAGCGGATTAGACGCGACATTCGCAACGCATGAAATTTTCAGTCGCTTTTTGCATCCGAACGCTGGAGTCCCGGCTTTCCGCCAGACCGGAAATCTGGGTGAAACGTTGACACTGGAATCGGTAGACGCGGCGCCAATGCTATTGTTTTCATAGCTACTTGCGCCCGTCAGTATTGCGCTATAGGCCGATTTGCCTTAGCTTTCAAGGTCGAGCGAAGGGCTGACCCTGCGCTCCAGGCACTGCCAGCCGTCTGGCCAGCGCATCAAGGACAATCGTCTTCCATGGAACTTCGAACATCTACCCATTCCCCGGCAACATCAGGCGAGCGCCCGCGCCTGGACGGCAACGCGTTGGACCGGCTAATCAGTTCCGCAGAGCGCATGCGCGCGGTGGAAAAGTCGGCCATGCTCGATGCGCCGGCCGAAGAAGACTTTGACGTGGCGACCCGCCTGGCGGTGCGTCTGCTACAGGTGCCGGTCAGCTATGTCTCCATCATCGACCAGCAGCGCGATTTCTTCGCCACGCAGCATGGCTTGCCCGCGCCGCTGTCCGTGCTGAGGCAAAACACGGGCCGCACTTTTTGCCACTACGTGCTGGAAAGCGACGAACCCTTGGTTGTGTTTGACGCCTTGCAGCACCCGGTTCTGGCGGTGCTTCAAAGCGTCCAGGCCATGGGTGCGCGCTCTTACGTGGGCGTGCCGCTGAAGCTTGATGGACAGATCATCGGCACCTTCTGCGTGGTAGACATGCGGCCTAGGTCCTGGTCCAGCTCGGAAGTCGAAATACTGCAGCAGTTGGCGAGGTCCGTCGGACGGGAGATCGCGCTGCGCTGCGCAGCCGCCACGGCCAGGCGCGAGGCCGAGCATGCGTTGGCGCTTGCGCGTTCGCGGGAAGAAATCGTTGCGATTGTGGCGCACGACCTGCGCACGCCGCTACAGGTTTTGGAGCTCAGCATGGCGCTGCTGCAGCGCGGACTTAAGCGCGAGCACGATCCCGCCATGAAACGAATGACAACCGCCATCAACTCGATAAAGCACATGGCCGACGCATTGATGACTTCGCACGCCGCAAAGTCCGGCGTGGACGTCATGAAGCGGGCCATCGCGGCGACCGACCTGTTGGCCGCTGCCGTGGACATGATGCGGCCTATCGCCGAGCGTGAACAGATCGCGCTGGACATCGGCGAAGTTGACGCCGCGACGCTGTTCATCGACTATGCGCAGATGCTGCGGGCGCTGGGCAATCTGATTGGAAATTCGCTCAAATATTCCGCACCGGGAACGCGAGTGGTCGTCAGCGCCAGAGGCCAGGTTGACACGCTTTTGCTTTGTGTATCTGACCAGGGCAAGGGCATGAGCATTGGCGATCAGGCGCGCGCCTTCGACTCCGGCTGGCAGGGCGACGAAGGCATGGTGCGGGGCGATGGTGCCGGTCTCGGGCTGGCGATCGTCAAGAAGCTGGCGCAAGCCAACGGTGGCCAGGTCGCTATCGCCAGCGAACTCGGCATGGGGACCACGGTAAGCATCACGCTGCCACGCCAGTAGTTTCAAATAAAGCCTGTCCAAACTTTGGCATGGCTCGCCCGCTACGGCATTGAAGTCCCCATTGCTGAAAGCGAGTCCCCTGAAATCCAAGGCCGCATATTAAAAGTACCAAAATGTAAGGGATCAATATGGCGGAATCAACCATCACAGCCAATGGACAGACCACGGTTCCCGCTGATATTCGGCAAAGCATTGGCGCTGTGCCTGGCACAAGGCTGGTTTGGCACGCCCTTGCCGATGGGCGGCTGTTCGTGCGCGTGAAAAAAGAAGTCCGTTTTGGACTTGGCGGGCATGCTGACGCCGCCGAAGGGCAAGCACGTATCCATTGAAGAGATGCGCCCTTGAGCGTAGTTGCATCCCTCGATACCAACGTTCTGGTGCGGCTTGTCGTCAAGGACGACGCGCAGCAGTTCGCCGCGGCCCGAACGGTATTGGCCCGGTACGTGAAGCGTGCCCAAACTCTGTTTGTGCCTATAACGGTCGTACTTGAACTGGAATGCGCTGGAGCAGTCGCTTGTGAGCTATGAAGAAGGGACGGCCGATTTTGCGGATTGCCTGTACCTGGCGCTGATCAGGAACGGCGGTGGATTGCCGTTTCTGACATTGGATTCTGATGCTTCGAATTTAAGCGGCGCGAGCTTGCTTAAATGACATCTAAACGCCTTGCAGGCAAGGCGGCCCAGCTTTTCGGTCTTACCCATGTTCACCTCTCTTTGCACTAGAGCAACTATTGCACTAGACTTGACAAAATGCCGCTCCTGCAACGCTTCGATAGTTGTCGCGTACTCATGTATATGGATGACCATCCGCCGCCCCATGTTCACGTCAAACTCAGTGATGGACGCGATTGCACGGTTAATCTTGACAGCTTCGACATAAAGGGGCGGGTTGCCAAGCGTGAAATCCGCGAAGCATTGGCCTGGATCAAGTCCAGCCAGTCGTATTTGATGAATGAATGGCAGAGGAGCAATCCATGAGTGACTACTTTTTTCCCAAACTGCACAGTGTCGAGGCGCTTGAATCTTTCCGCCTGCGAACCCGCTGGAGCACCGGTGAAGTGCTGGAACTTGATGTCGAAACCAGGCTGAGAAAGAACCCGTCTCTTGCACCGATCCTTGCACCCGAGATGTTTGCCAAGGTCCACATCGGCGAATGGGGCGGCAGCATTGGATGGATCGACGAGGAGTTTGGCGCCGACAATATTTACGCGTGGGCCAAAGAACAGGCTGGAGAAGTCAGCCACGAAATGCTGGGCAACTGGATGATGCGCAACAACCTGTCACTCACCGGAGTTGCCGAAGCGCTGGGCATCAGTCGCCGCATGGTCAGCTACTACCGCACCGCTCACAAGTCTATTCCGCGCGCCATCTGGCTGGCTTGCCTGGGATGGGAAGCGACCCGGCCCGCAGAACACGCCCTGCCGCGTGGTTTGCCAACGGCTCATGACTACGCCGCGATGCATGCATGATGATTGGATAGGCGTAAGTTGCTATATTTTTGATAGCGTCTTGCGCTGGTAACTATTGCGCTAGTGCCATATTTAACACCTAAAACTGGAGCTTCAAAACTTCGGCATGCCCTGATCTTGCCCCCCCATGCGCTTCATCATCTTCATCATGCCCTGCATCTGCTCGAATTCATTGAGCAGACATTTGTGAGTGGTTGAACTTGCGAACTAAGGCAGCGGAATTCTGACTGGCGGCACCACTTCCACATTATTGGCCATGGTCCAGCCTTCCTGTACCGGTGCGACGACGTAGGCTTTGTCCACGCCTACGTCTTCGCATGCCAGCCAAAACCCCTTGGTGACTTTGGGCGCAGATGAAAACTTGATTTCGTAGCCAATTTTTTTGCTTCCGTTTTCCACCACCAGATCCAGCTCCGCGCCAGCGGCTGAGCGATAAAACGACACGCTGGCTCCCAGCGGCAACTGGCAACAGATTTGCTCGATGCAAAACCCCTCCCATGACGCGCCAGTGCTGGGGTGGCCCAGCAAGTCGTTGACCTCGCGGATGCCCAGCAGGTAATGCAGCAAACCGCTGTCGCGCACATAAAATTTGGGTGATTTGACCAGACGCTTTCCCAAATTGGCGTGGTAGGGCTCCAGACGGCGCAGCATGAGGCTGTTGGTCAGGTGATCGAGGTAGCGTGTGACGGTGGGGGCCGACACCCCCAAAGATGCGGCAATGCTGGACGCGTTGAACATCTGGCCATGCAAATGCGCCACCATGCGCCAGAAACGGCGCATCAGTTCAGGGTCCACATTGATGCCCAGGGCGGGTAGGTCGGTGTTCAAAAAGTGGCGTACAAAAGCATCACGCCAGGCCCACGAGGCGTTGCCATTGCGCGCGGTGTAGCTGGACGGAAAACCACCCCGCAGCCACAGGGTCTGGATGTCCGCGAACGCTTGATGCACTTCGTCCAGCAGCAGCGGAGCCATGTCCACCAGGGCCAGGCGCCCCGCAAGCGACTGTGACTGCTTGAGCAGCTTGAAAGACGCGGAACCCAGAATGAGAAAGCGCCCGTTGCGGCGATCAGCATCAATCTCGCCGCGCATCTGGCTAAACAGCTCGGGCACGTTTTGAATTTCATCGAGAACCACCAGACGATGCCGATTAGCCTGAAAAAACACGTCGGCCTGCTCCAGCCTGGCCAGCGCCTGGGGACTTTCCAAGTCGAGGTAAATGGACTGGGGATGCTCGGCCGCAATGAGTTTGGCCAGCGTGGTCTTGCCGATCTGGCGTGCGCCCAAAATCGCAACAGCGGGGCTCCAGCTCAGTTGTTCACGAATCTTATCCAGCGCAAGGCGGTGAAACATCATTGCATTTTAAACATAAGGTGTTCAAAATTCAAGGAAATAAGCTGAACAAGAAAGATGAGTGGCCAGGTCTTGTCTTTCAAAAATAATAGTTGCTTGTGCCCTTATTCATTGGGATAGAGCCGTATTTAACCCTTAAAACTGGAGCTTTAAAACTTCGGCATGCCCTTCATGCCGCCCATGCGCTTCATCATCTTCATCATGCCGCTGCCCTTCATCTTTTTCATCATGCCCTGCATCTGCTCGAATTCGTTGAGCAGCCGGTTGACCTCCTGAACCTGCACGCCGGAGCCGTTGGCGATGCGTCGCTTGCGCGTGGCCTTGATGAGCTCGGGCTTGCGGCGCTCCAGCGGCGTCATGCTCTGGATGATGCCTTCCTTGCGCTTCATGTCTTTTTCGGCCTTACCCATGTCCACCTGGCCGGCTTTTGCCGCCATTTGCGCTGGCAGCTTGTCGAGCAGGCTGGACAGGCCGCCCATGTTCTTCATCTGCTGCAGCTGGCCCAGGAAATCGTTCAGGTCGAAGCCGTCGCCGGACTTGATCTTGGCGGCAAGCTTTTGCGCCTCTGCCATGTTGACGCCCGAGGCCATCTGCTCGACCAGCGCGACGATGTCGCCCATGCCGAGGATGCGGCCGGCGTGGCGCTCGGCGTCGAACACTTCGAGGCCGTCGAGCTTTTCGCTGGTGCCCGAGAACTTGATCGGCGCGCCGGTGATCTGCCGCACCGACAGCGCCGCGCCGCCGCGCGAGTCACCGTCAGTCTTGGTCAAAATAATGCCGGTCAGCGGCAGCGCTTCCTTGAAGGCCTTGGCCGTGTTGACCGCGTCCTGGCCCTGCATCGCGTCGACGACGAACAGTGTTTCGACCGGCTTCAAGATGGCGTGCAGTTCCTTGATCTCGGCCATCAGCGCCTCGTCGATCGCCAGGCGGCCGGCGGTGTCAACCAGCAGCACGTCGAAGAAATGCCGGCGCGCATAGTCGAGCGCGCCGCGGGCGATATCGGCCGGCTTCTGGTCGGGCGAGCTGGGAAACCATTCGGCGCCGGCCTGCTTCGTCACCACTTTCAACTGTTCGATGGCGGCAGGCCGGTAAACGTCGCCGGAAACGGTGAGCACTTTTTTCTTGCGCTTTTCGATCAGGTGCTTGGCGAGTTTGGCTGTCGTCGTGGTCTTGCCCGCGCCTTGCAGGCCGGCCATCAGGATCACTGCCGGCGGCTGCGCGGCCAGGTTGATGTCACTGACGCCTTCGCCCATGGTTGCCGCCAGCTCACGGCTGACGATGCCGACCAGCGCCTGGCCCGGCGACAGCGAGCCCATCACCTCCTGGCCCATCGCCTTGTCCTTGACGCGGGCGATGAAGTCGCGCACCACCGGCAGCGCGACGTCGGCTTCGAGCAGCGCCATGCGCACTTCGCGCAGCATGTCCTGCACGTTCGATTCGGTGATTCGCGCCTGGCCGCGCATTTCCTTGACCAGGCGGGAGAGTTTGTCGCTAAGGGCTGAAGCCATGAATAAAAGGTCCGGTGGGCAGCGCGCCGCAAGGCTGCAACAGGCCGAAAGAGAGTAGGCCAGGCGCTAAACTGTGGCCATGATTTTAGCTTTCGGCGACGTCTGGGGACTTGCGGCTGCGTTGGGCGCGGCGGCGGCCTATGCGGTGCTGGCGCTCGCAAAGACGCGCCTGAACGACAGCGCGCTGCGCGGCGTGTTGCTGGCCGCCTGGCTGCTCCACGCGATCACGCTGATCGAAGCCCTGCTGGGCACGCCGCCGCGCTTTGGCTTCGCGCCTGCATTGTCGATGACGGTCTGGCTGGTGCTGACGGTGTATGCCGTCGAGCGGCGGCTTTTTCCGCAGCTCAATGCGCACTGGGCGCTGGCCGGGCTTGGCAGCGCGGTGGTGATGCTGGCGCTGGTTTTTCCGGGAACGAACTACCACGTCAGCGCGTCGCCCTGGCTACCGCTGCACTGGGCACTGGGCATCGCGTCTTATGGCCTGTTCGCCGCGGCGGTGGTGCACGGCTGGCTGATGCGCCGGGCCGAGCGGGCGATCCGGCAGGCCGGCCAGAGCGACTCGGGCGTGCCGCTTTTGACGCTGGAGCGCCTGACCTTTCGCTTCGTCGAGGCCGGCTTCGTGCTGCTGTCGGCGACGCTGCTGGCCGGCTGGTGGTTCGCCGAAGCGCTCTATGGTCCGGGCCTGGCCTGGCGCTGGAATCACAAGACGGTGTTTTCGGTGCTCGCCTGGCTGGCCTTCGCCGGCTTGCTGATCGGGCGGGCGCGGCTGGGCTGGCGCGGCCTGAAGGCGGTGCGCGTGCTGTACCTGGGCTCGGCGCTGCTGCTGCTCGGCTACGTCGGTTCGCGCTTCGTGCTCGAAGTCATCTTGCGGCGCGCATGAGTATGAAATACCTGCTGGTCATCGGCCTGGCGCTGCTGGTGTTCTGGCTCTGGCGCCACAACCGGCAGGCCGAAAAGCGCGCCGCGCCGCGCCGCGCGCCCGGCCCGCCACCGCCGGCGACCGAAATTGTCGAATGCGCCGTCTGCAAGGTACATCTGCCGAAGTCGGAAGCGCTGATCGGGCAGGGCGGTGTTTACTGCGGCGAGGCGCACCGGCGCCAGGCGGCAGGCTGAATGGAATCGGCCGGACGTTCCTGGCAGGGAGGTGCGCAGACGCCACCCGGAGAGCGGGGCGATCGGGAGGACGTCGAGCCGGCGGGCAGTTCCTTCCGCCGGCTGTGGCATGTGTTCATGACGGCGCGGGTTGCCATCGCGGCGGTGCTGGTGCTGTTGCAGGCGGCGATGTATGCGATGAGCGGCGCCGGCGGCGACCGGCAGCAGGCGTCGATCGCCGTTTGCGCAGCCTACCTGTGCGCTGGTCTGGCGGTGCGGTTGTGGGCGCAACCGCATCCGCCGCGCCCGGGCGGAATCTTTGACGCGCAGTGGCTCTGGACCATCGGCATCGACGTGCTGGCGTTTTCGCTGCTCAACTTCCTGCAGTCCAGCGGCATCAATTACACGCCGCTCTTTGCGCTGCCGGTGTTGTTGGCCGCGGTGCTTGGGTCGGCCCTGATGGCGCTTGCGACCGCCGCCGGTGTAACGCTGCTGCTGCTCGCCGACGCCTGGTGGCTATCGCTGCAGGGCGCGGGCGATTTGAACGCCCGGTTCTTGCAGTCGGGCCTGAGCGGCTCCGGCTTTTTCCTGGTGGCGCTATTGGCCAGCCAGCTGGCGCTGCGGCTGGCGCGCGAGGAAACGCTGGTCCGCACGAGCCGGGCGGCAGCCAGGATGCAGACGCAGGTTAACGAGCTGGTGATCGCGACGCTTGCCGACGGCGTGCTGGTGGTCGATGCCGACGGCGCGGTGCGGTCGGCCAATCCCGCCGCCATCCGCCTGCTCGGCACGCAGAGCGCCGTCTGCGCGGTGCCCTTTGAGCTTGCATCGCAAGCCGCCTGGCGGCCGCTGCACGAACTGGCGCAGCGCACGTTCTCCACTCAGACGGCGCAGCAGGCCGACCTCAGCCTTGTCAACCCGGGCCTGAACGCCCGCAGGCTGCATGTACGTTCGCGCCTGGCCGCGTCACAGGACGGCGGCCGCGAAAGCCTGTGCGTGATTTTTCTGAAAGACCTGCGTGAAATGGAAGCACGCGTACGCATTGAAAAACTCGCGGCGATGGGCCGCATGTCGACCGCCGTCGCGCATGAGATCAGAAACCCGCTGGCGGCGATTTCGCAGGCCAACGCGCTGCTCGAGGAAGACCTGCGGGGCGCCGGCCAGCGGCAGCTGACCGGCATGATCAGCCAGAACGCGCAGCGCTTGGCCCGGATCGTCGATGAGGTGCTCAATATCTCGCGCGCCCAGGAGGAAATTCCGGCGCCGCAAACGACCACGCTGCCGCTGGGTGAAACCGCCGGGCGCATCGCTGACGACTGGGCGCGGCAAGGCGGCGTGGCCGATCGGCTCCGGATCGACGCGGGCGCGGGCGCGGCGGCGGTCTGCTTCGACGGCGAACACCTGCGGCGGGTTATGGTCAACCTGCTTGACAACGCCTTGCGCTACGCCAGCGACACGCCCGCGTCGATCGAAGTCAGCACCCGGCCGACGGCGCCGGGCCAGGCGCGGCTGGCGGTGTGGAGCGACGGCCAGCCGCTGGAGGAGACGGTACAGACCCATCTGTTCGAGCCTTTTTTCTCGTCGGAAAGCCGATCCAGCGGGCTGGGGCTTTATATTTGCCGGGAGCTGTGCGAGCGCTACGGCGCCCAGATCGGCTATCAGCGCGTCCCGCGCGCCAACGCCGGCGGCGCGCCGGGGCGGGAGGGCAATGAGTTTTTCATCCTGTTCAGGCCGGCGTCGCTGAACCTGGACCTGCTTTATTTCGACACCATCCTGGTCTGAGTTCTTATTCCTGATTCCATGAGCAGTCAAGCGCCCGCTTCAGCCGATTCAGCCGCCGCGCGGATTCTGGTGATCGACGACGAGCCGGATTTGCGGACGCTGTATGAGCTGACGCTGCTCAGGCAGGGCTACCGGGTCGAGTCGGCCGGCGACCTGCTGCAGGCGCGGGAATGCCTCAAGGCGGAACGCTTCGACGCCGTCATCACCGACATGCGCCTGCCCGACGGCCTGGGGCTCGAGTTGCTGCGCGAACTCGCCGCCGGCAACCGCCACGAGCGCTGTGTCGTCATCACCGCGCACGGTTCGGCCGAAAACGCGGTCGAGGCGCTCAAGGCGGGCGCCTTCGACTACCTGACCAAGCCGGTCGATCTGAAGCAGTTCCGCAGCATCGTCGCGTCGGCGGTCCAGGAAACCCGCAATGCGGTCGCGGCCAGCGCCCAGGGCGATACGCGCCCTGCGTTGTCCGGCGTGGGGGCCGCCACCCTGTCGGCCGCGCTTTCCAGCCCTGCCGACGCGGCGGCCGCGCTGCAAAAGCTGGTTGGCTTGTCGCCAGTCATGCAAGCGGTGAAGTCGCGCATCGTCAAGGTCGCCGCCGGCATGGCGCCGATCTTGATCCGCGGCGAATCGGGTACCGGCAAGGAGCTGGTGGCGCGCGCGGTGCACGGCTGCAGCCACCGGGCCGGCGGCCCCTTCGTCGCCGTTAACTGCGGCGCGATTCCGGAAAACCTGCTCGAAGCCGAGTTCTTCGGCGCGCGCAAGGGCGCTTACACCGGCGCGACCCAGGACCGGCTGGGCCTGTTCCAGACGGCCAAGGGCGGAACGCTGTTTCTTGACGAAATCGGCGACCTGCCGCTGGCGATGCAGTCCAAGCTGCTGCGGGCGATTCAGGAGCGCACGGTTCGGCCCCTTGGTTCGTCGCAGGAAGACATGGTCGATGTACGCATCGTCAGCGCCACCCACAAGAACCTTGCCGAAGGCGTCGAAGCAGGCGTCTTTCGCCAGGACTTGTACTACCGGCTCAACGTGATCGAGATCTTGGTGCCGCCGCTGCGCGAGCGGCTCGATGACTTGCCGGCGCTTTGCCATGCGCTGCTGGCGAGAATCTGCCGCGAGTCGGGTTTTGCCATGCCCGAGTTGACCGAGCCGGCGATGGAACAGTTGCGCTCGCAGCCCTTCAACGGCAATGTCAGGGAGCTTGAAAATATTTTGCACCGCGCTGTTGCCCTGGGTGAAGACAGCGGCTTGCACTTCGACGCGCAGGCGCAGGGCGCGCAGGGGGCGCAAGGAGGGAGCGATGTGAGACCGCCGGCGAGGCCGGAGCGGGCCGTCGTGGTGCCGGAAAATCTGCAGACTTTTCTGGACCAGCAGGAGCGCGGGATTTTGATCCGGGTGCTGCAGGAAACCGGTTTCAACCGCACGGCGGCGGCAACCCGGCTGGGCCTGAGCCTGCGGCAGATCCGCTACCGCATCGCACGCCTGGGCATTGTGACGCCGGGTCATGACGACGACGCCGCCGAGGCGCTCGATGAGCTTGCCTGAGCCCGCCGGACCCGCGCTTTGGCGCGGCGGCTGGTACCGCTTTGCGCGCGCGCTGGCGTCGCCCAACCAGGGGGCGCGTCCCGCCGATGCGCAGATCGATTTGATCGTCATTCATTCGATCAGCCTGCCGCCGGGAGAATTCGGCAACGGCAATGTGGGGCGCCTGTTTGCCAACCAGCTCGACTGGGATGCGCATCCGTATTTCCAGGGCATTCGGGGCTTGCGGGTTTCGTCGCACTTTTTTATCGGCCGGGACGGCGCCTTGTGGCAGTTCGTCGGGTGCGACGAGCGGGCGTGGCATGCCGGCGAGTCGCGCTACCGCGGGCGCGGCCAGTGCAATGACGACTCGATCGGCATCGAGCTTGAGGGCCTCGAAGGCGGCTGCTTCGAGGCGCCGCAGTATGAAACCCTGGCCGGCCTGTGCGCGGCGTTGCTTGAGGCGTATCCGGTTGCGCATGTCGCCGGCCATGAGCACATCGCGCCGGGGCGCAAACACGATCCCGGCGCCGGTTTCGACTGGCGTTGGCTGCAATCGTCTCTGGCGCTGCCTGATCGGTATTTTCCGCTAGGCCGGCTAGAAAACAGCTGAGGGCAAGCTGGCGTCCTACTGGACGATCGCCGTAGAAATCCTGATAGAAACTATTAATTCGATTGTAGGCAATACACTACAGGTAGTGTCTTACACTGCTTACAGACCCTATATATAGGGTCTCACCTAATAAAACCCACTGCGATTCAAAATTACGATACGACACTGATGCGTTGAAAAATCGAATGTCCGAAACGTCGAATTCGCCCTGACAAATATCACAAAGCCGTTATTTCAAACCAAAATAACACATAGGAAATCATGCAAACAACACCGCACGCTGCGCCGCTAGCGTCAACCATTTCGTCAACCGTTTTCGGCCATGCAAGCGTTCTTGCAGCGCCCGCAACGCTCGCCAATTACCAGATCATTCGCCGCAACGGCTCGGTCGTCGCCTTTGAGCCGCACAAGATCGCTGTCGCCATGATGAAAGCCTTTCTGGCCGTGCATGGAACGCAGGGCGCGGTGTCGGCGAGCGTGCGCGAGACCGTCGACACGCTGACGCAGGCCGTCGTGCGGGCGCTGATGCGTTCGCGTCCGAGCGGCGGCACTTTCCACATCGAGGACGTGCAGGACCAGGCCGAGCTCGGCTTGATGCGCGGCGGCCACCACGAGATCGCCCGCTCCTATGTGCTGTACCGTGAAAAGCGCAACCAGGAACGCGCCCGACAGCTGCAGGGGCAAAAGCCCGCGGCGCCGCAGCTCTATGTCCTCGACGGCGGAAAAAAGGTGGCACTCGACACCGCCAGGCTCCAGGCGCTGATCGAAGCCTCCTGCGCCAACCTGGGCGCCGATGTCAAGGCCGATCCGATCGTTTCGGAAACCATGCGCAACCTGTACGACGGCGTGCCGATCGACGAGGTTTACAAGGCGTCGATTCTCGCGGCGCGGACGCTGATCGAAAAAGACCCCGACTACACCTACGCGACCGCGCGCCTGCTGATGCACACCATCCGCAGGGAAGTGCTGGGCGAAGAAACGAGTCATGCGGAGATGAACATCCGCTATGCCAGCTACTTTCCTCAATTCATTGCCAAAGGCGTGAAAAATGAACTGCTGGACGAAAAACTCCAGCAGTTCGACCTGGCGCGGCTCGGTGCGGCGCTCAAGCCCGAGCGGGACCTGAAGTTCGACTACCTCGGCCTGCAGACGCTCTACGACCGCTATTTTCTGCACGTTCGCAAGCAGCGCATCGAACTGCCGCAGGCATTTTTCATGCGCGTCGCGATGGGTCTGTCGCTGAACGAAACGAACCGAGAAGGGCGCGCCATCGAGCTCTATGAAATTTTGTCGTCGTTCGACTTCATGTCGAGTACGCCGACGCTGTTCAACGCCGGCACGCTGCGCTCGCAGCTGTCGTCGTGCTACCTCACCACCGTCGCCGATGATCTGGGCGGCATTTACGACGCCATCAAGGAAAACGCGCTGCTGTCCAAGTTCGCCGGCGGCCTGGTCAACGATTGGACGCCGGTGCGCGCCATGGGCGCCCACATCAAGGGCACCAACGGCGAGTCGCAAGGCGTCGTACCCTTCCTCAAAGTGGTGAACGACACCGCCGTTGCGGTCAACCAGGGTGGAAAGCGCAAGGGCGCGGTCTGCGCCTACCTTGAAACCTGGCACCTCGACATCGAGGAATTCCTCGAGCTGCGCAAGAACACCGGCGACGACCGCCGCCGCACGCACGACATGAACACCTCGAACTGGATTCCCGACCTGTTCATGCGCCGCGTGATGGAAAAAGGCACCTGGACGCTGTTCTCGCCTTCGGACACGCCCGACCTGCATGACAAGTTCGGCAAAGAGTTCGAGAAGGCTTACAACGTCTATGAGGCACGCGCCGCTCGCGGCGAACTCAAGCCGTCGCGCACGCTGCAGGCGAGCGACATGTGGCGCAAGATGCTGTCGATGCTGTTCGAAACCGGCCACCCCTGGATCACCTTCAAGGACGCCTGCAACATCCGCTCGCCGCAGCAGCATGCCGGCGTCGTGCATTCGTCCAACCTGTGCACCGAGATCACGCTCAATACCAGCGCGACCGAAACTGCAGTCTGCAACCTCGGCTCGATCAACCTGGTCCAGCATCTGAAAGGCGGCGCGCTCGACCACGACAAGCTGAAGAAAACCATCACCACGGCGATGCGCATGCTCGACAACGTGATCGACATCAACTACTACGCGGTTGAGAAAGCCCGCCACTCCAACCTGCAGCATCGCCCGGTCGGCCTGGGGCTGATGGGCTTCCAGGACTGCCTGTACGAGCTGCGCCTGCCTTACGCATCGCAGGCGGCGGTCGAATTCGCCGACACGTCGATGGAAGCGGTCTGCTACCACGCCTACTGGGCTTCGACCGAACTGGCCCGGGAACGCGGCCAGTACGTCAGCTACAAGGGCTCGCTCTGGGACCAGGGAATTTTGCCGCTCGACACGCTCGACATGCTGCTGGAGGCGCGCGGCGGCTATGTCGAAGTCGATCGCTCATCGACGCTCGACTGGGATGCATTGCGCGCCAAGATCGCCAAAGACGGCATGCGCAATTCCAACTGCGTCGCCATCGCGCCGACGGCAACTATTTCGAACATCATCGGCGTCGATGCCTGCATCGAACCGTGCTTCGGCAACCTGTCGGTGAAGTCCAACCTGTCGGGCGAGTTCACCGTCATCAATCATTACCTGGTTCGCGACCTCAAACGCCTTGGCTTGTGGGACGACGTCATGGTCGTCGACCTGAAACACTTCGACGGCTCCTTGCGTCCGATCGACCGCGTGCCGAACGACATCAAGGCGCTGTACGCGACCGCTTTCGAAGTCGAAACCTCGTGGCTGGTTGAGGCTGGTGCGCGCCGCCAGAAGTGGATCGACCAGGCGCAGTCGCTCAACATCTACATGGCAGGCGCTTCGGGGAAGAAGCTCGACGAGACCTACAAGCTGGCCTGGTTGCGTGGCCTGAAAACCACTTACTACCTGCGCACGCAAAGCGCCACCCATGCCGAAAAATCAACCGTCAAGGCGGGCAGGATGAACGCGGTCTCGTCGGGTGCCGAAGCAACTGCGACGGGGATGAGCGCGCTCGAAAAAGCCGCCGCGGTGGCCGAGGCGCAGCGCAGCGCTGCACCCGCGACCGACATCAAGTTTTGCGCGATCGACGATCCTGGCTGCGAGGCCTGTCAATAAAAAAGCGGGTCACAACGTCGATGCGAAAACCTGACGTGATCGAACAAAAAACATGCGGTGATGCGAATGAACGCTTTTCATTTTTCATCGCTGCTTTCATAATCCCGAAGAATTGGAATTTCCTATGTTGACCTGGGACGAAGAAGTCAAACCATCGTTGCAGACACCCCTTCCCAGCGACCTGCCAGTCAGCCGCTCAACGGACCTCCCACCTTCATTTTTTATGCCTCCCCCGGCGCTGCCTGATGGCAGCGCGGAACCTGTGAAGGCCAGACGCGTAAAGGCTTCCGACAAACGCATCATCAACGGCCAGACCGACGTCAACCAACTGGTGCCTTTCAAGTACAAATGGGCCTGGGAAAAATACCTGGCGTCCTGCGCCAACCACTGGATGCCGCAGGAAGTCAACATGACGCGCGACATCGCGCTGTGGAAAGATCCGAACGGCCTGACCGACGACGAGCGCCGCCTGGTCATGCGCAACCTGGGCTTTTTTGTCACTGCCGATTCGCTTGCCGCGAACAACATCGTGCTCGGCACCTACCGCCACATCACCGCGCCCGAATGCCGCCAGTTTTTGCTGCGCCAGGCCTTTGAGGAAGCGATCCACACCCATGCCTATCAGTACATCACCGAGTCGCTCGGCCTGGACGAGGGCGAGATCTTCAATGCCTACAACGAAGTGCAATCGATCCGCGACAAGGACCAGTTCCTGATTCCGTTCATCGAAGCTATATCAGACCCCGGCTTTAAAACCGGCACCCTGGAGGCCGACCAGACGCTGCTCAAGTCGCTGATCGTTTTCGCCTGCCTGATGGAAGGGTTGTTTTTCTATGTCGGCTTCACGCAGATTCTGGCGCTCGGTCGGCAAAACAAGATGACTGGCGCCGCCGAGCAGTACCAATACATCCTGCGAGACGAGTCGATGCACTGCAACTTCGGCATTGACTTGATCAACCAGCTGAAGCTTGAAAACCCTCAGCTGTGGACGCCAGAATTCAAGGCCGAGATCAACGCCCTCTTCATCAAGGCCGTCGAGCTCGAATACCGCTATGCCGAGGACACCATGCCGCGCGGCGTGCTCGGCCTGAACGCCTCGATGTTCAAAGGCTATCTGCGCTACATCGCCAACCGCCGCGCCACGCAGATCGGACTCGAAACGCTTTTTCCCAACGAAGAAAATCCCTTCCCCTGGATGAGCGAGATGATCGACCTGAAAAAAGAACGCAATTTTTTCGAAACCCGTGTGATCGAGTACCAGTCGGGCGGCGCCCTCTCCTGGGACTGATGGTGGCAGACCGACAAAAAGCACGCAGCCGTCACAACAATGATTTTTAGATTCGCAATACTCCGTGTCGGCACCCGAGCGTGTCCATGGGATGTTGCCTCCGCATTCGCGGCGCTGGGCCCGACCTGTCGAAGGCCCAACGCTGCGAATCTCTTCGCGCAACCCGGCGTGAAGTGCTTTTTGCAACCTGATCGAGGAGAACACCATGGCAACTGCGAAAAAAACGGCGGCTAAAAAAGCCGCTCCCGCCAAAGCGCCGGCAAGCAAGGCGCCGGCAAAGAAAGCGACCGCGAGCAAAGCGCCGGCCGGCAAAAAAGCGGCGGCCAAAAAGCCTGCCGCGAAACAGGTAGCGGCCAAAAAGGCGCCGGGCAAGAAAGCCGCCGCCAAAAAGGCTCCGGCGAAAAAAGTAGCCGCTAAGAAAGCGCCCGCCAAAAAGGCCGCATCCGCAAAGGCACCCGCCAAAAAAGCGGCTTCGGCCAAGGCGCCGGCCGCAAAAAACGTAGCGGCCAAAAAAGCACCGGCTCAAAAAGCCGCCGCCGCCAAACCGGCTGCGAAAAAGGCCGCTGGCAAAAGCGCCGGCAACTCCACGGCAGGGCAAAAACCCGCTGCGAAAAAATCCGGCGGCAGCGCTTCTTCCGCGGCGTCCGGCGCCGGCGCGCAGACTACGCTGAACCCGCAGGCTTCCTGGCCTTTCCCAAAAGGCAGCAAGCCTTAAACGTTCGGCGCTTCCCGCCTGAGCCCGGCGTCATGCGATGCCGGGCTTTTTTTTTGGGGCTCGCAAGACAGCGCCCTGTCAAGCCGTTAATTGCTATGAAGTTTGTAACTGCTCGCGCACGCTGGTATTGCGCTAGCCGCTGATTTTGTCTAAATCGAGGGTGTAGTTCTGCCCGCCCCGGCTGGCTATCTTGTGCGCGCCGACGCGGTTGCCCAAAGCAGCGCAACGGACCAGCGGCCAGCCTTGTTCGAGCCCGAAAAGCAAGGCCCCGCGAAAGGCATCGCCGCAGCCCGTCGGATCGACCACAGCCTCGGCCCGCACCGGTGGCACGATGGTTTTTTCGCCGGCCAGCCAGACTTCGCAGCCCTCGGCGCCCAGCGTCACCACCAAGCCTTGAACCCGCCGGGATAGCTCCGCGCACGACCATCCCGTGCGCTCGCACAGCATGCGCGCTTCGTAATCGTTGACCGTCACCCAGTCCGCCAGGTCGACGAAATGCCCCAGTTCCGGGCCGTCGAACATCGGCAGACCCTGGCCTGGATCGAAGACGAAAGGAATGCCGGCGGCCGTGAACTGGGCGGCATGCTGCAGCATCGCGTCGCGTCCGTCGGGTGAAATCATGCCGAGCTTGATGTCGCTGCGCGCCTCGATCCGGCTCAAGTGCGCCTGCATCATCGCGCCGGGATGAAAAGCCGTGATCTGGTTGTTGTCGCGGTCGGTCATGATCATGGCCTGGGCGGTGTAAACGTCAGCGACCTCGCGAACGAATTCGCAGCTGATGCCCTGCGACGCCATGCGCGCCAGGTAGCCGGCGCCGTCGCTGCCGACCGTCGCCATCGGCAGGGGCACGCCGCCGAGCTGGCGCAGGCTGTAGGCGATGTTGCCCGCGCAGCCGCCGTATTCGCGGCGCAGCGCCGGAACCAGAAACGACACGTTCAGGATGTGCAGCTGGTCGGGCAGGATTTGCTCGGCAAACCGGCCCTCGAAGGTCATGATGGTGTCGAAGGCGAGTGAGCCGCAGATCAGGGCAGACATTGTTTTTTCCGGTTCGTTCAAGGGTAGAAAGCCAGCAGGCGGTAGCCCGCCACGGCAGGGGATGCGGCGCCGGCGGGCGCCTCGGCTGAAACCCGCAGCGACACGGCGCTGTTCAATTCCTGGCGGGCGCCCAGCGTTGCGGCGATGGCGCCAAATTGCGCCGGCGTCAGAACCCGTCGGAGCAGCGCCTGTTCCCGGCTGTCGATCAGGGTCACTTCCATCGCGGGGATTTCGAGCGACACCGCGTCGTTATTTTTAAGAACGAAGCCCAGGCGATAGCTGTCGGCTCCGGTCTTGCTAAAACTCGCGCTTTCGATCGCCAGCGAACCTATGCGCCGCAGCGGCCGGATGTCGCAGCCCAGCATGCCGCACAGCGCTTGCAGCGCCGGCACCAGCCCGGGATGCATCGCCGCCAGCGCGTGCCGCTGCCGCACGGTCCACTGCAACGCCAGTGCCCCGAGCAGCAGCGCGGCCAGCGTGCCGAGCAGCAAGCGAATCGGCGGCTTTTGCCAGAATTCCCTCTGCCGCGCATCGCGTACGAAAGACACCTCAGGCGCGGTATCGGCGTCGGCCACCTTCGGCGTGTCGGGAGCAGCTTGTTCGAGCGCCGCGGTGACTGGCGCGGTGGCAGCGGCAACCTCGCCGTTGGGCGGCAGTTCCGCAGGTGGCAAGGCTCCGGCGACAGCATCGTCGGCGCCCGGCTGATCGGCAAGCGCCGGCTGCAAGGGTGGTCCTGCGATTGCCTGTTGTTCAAGCTCCTCTGGAATGGACGCATCAGCCGGTGTCGATGCGGCGCCGGGGCTCGGCGCACCGGCGGCCGCGTCAGGCACAAACTGCGCCGAAGCATCGAATACCTCGGCGCACCGGCCGCAGCGCACCCAGCCCTGTGCGATTTTGAGCTGGTCGGCAACAACCCGGAAGCTCGTCTGGCAGGCGGGGCAGCAGGCGATCCGGCTCATGACTCAGAACTGCGCCACCATCAATATCCAGCCTTCCTGCGCATCGAGCACTTCCAGCCCGCAATGCGGCTGGTAAGCCGCTTTCAATTCGTCGGCCTGGCGCTCCAGAATTCCGGCAAGCACCAGATGGCCACCCGGCGCGACATGCGCGCAAAGCAGCGGCGCCAGCACGCGCAAAGGCGTCGCAAGGATATTGGCAAGCACGGTCTGGTAAAGGCCCGCCGCCTGGTCCGGCAAGCCAGCCTTGAGCCGAACGCCGTTGGCTTCAGCATTGGCGCGGGCTGAAGCCACCGCCGCTTCGTCGATATCAACGGCATCCACCTCCACAGCGCCGAAGGTCGCGGTGCCGATCGCCAGGATGCCCGAGCCGCAACCGTAGTCGAGGACCCGACCCAACGACCTGCATGATGCGATCCAGCGCAGACACATCCGGGTCGTCGGATGCGTCCCGGTGCCAAAGGCAAGGCCTGGATCGAGCCGGATGACCTGCCTCGCCTGCGCCGGCGGCTCATGCCAGGTCGGAACGATCCAGAATTCGGGCGTGATTTCGACCGGCGTAAATTGCGACTGCGTGAGCCTCACCCAGTCCTGTTCCGGAACCGGGTGGATACCCATACGCTGGCAGCCAGCGAAAAAGTGCTGCGGCGCCAGCACGCCGGCGGCATCGAAAGCCTGCGCCTCACTGGCAAAAAGCGCGACGACGCGTGAACGTTCCCAACCCACCTGAGGCGTCGGCATGCCGGGCTCGCCGAACAGCGCCTGCTCGGCCGGCGTTTCGGCGTCAGCGTCCTCGACCGATACGCTGAGCGCGTCAAGCGCCTCGAGCGCGTCGCACAGGCTTTCGACCTGAGCGACCGGGGCCAGCAAGATCAACTCAAACATCATTTATCGGCTTGCGGCGTAGCGGTAGCCGGACCGAACAGTCTGCTCAAGCCAGGGCCGCGGATCTGGCTCCGCCAGTCCGCAGGCGCGCGGCCCCCTCGGGGGGCAGCGCAGTACACGAAGTGACAAGCGTGGGGGCATCACCTGTCCCGCTTGGACAACCATTCTTCGAGGTAATGGATATTGGTGCCACCGCCCATGAACTTGGCGTCGACCATCAATTCCCGGTGCAGCGCGATATTGGTGCTGATGCCTTCGACGACGGTTTCGCTCAGCGCGGCGCTCATGCGTGCCAGCGCCTGCTGGCGGGTGTCCGCATGAACGATGATTTTGCCGATCATCGAGTCGTAGTTGGGCGGCACGAAATAGCTGGCGTAGATGTGCGAATCAACCCGCACGCCCGGGCCGCCGGGCGCATGCCAGGCGGTGATGCGGCCGGGCGAGGGCGTGAATTTGTAAGCGTCCTCGGCGTTGATCCGGCATTCGATCGCATGGCCCTTGATCTGGATGTCACGCTGGGCGAAAGGCAGCCGTTCGCCGGCGGCCACCATGATTTGCGTCCTGACGATGTCGATGCCGGTAATCCATTCAGTGACCGGATGCTCGACCTGCACGCGGGTGTTCATCTCGATGAAATAGAACTCGCCGTCTTCATACAGAAACTCGAACGTGCCCGCGCCCCGGTAGCCGAACTTCTTGACCGCCGTCACGCAGCGGGTGCCGATGCGCTCGATCAGCTTGCGCGGAATGCCGGGCGCCGGCCCTTCTTCAATGACCTTCTGGTGGCGGCGCTGCATCGAGCAGTCGCGCTCGCCGAGCCAGACCGCGTTCTTGTGCTGATCGGCCAGGATTTGAATTTCGATGTGCCGGGGGTTCTGAAGGAATTTTTCCATGTAGACCTCCGGATTGCCGAAGGCTGCGCCGGCTTCGGCCTTGGTCATCTGCACCGCATTGAGCAGCGCCGCCTCGGTATGAACCACGCGCATGCCGCGCCCGCCGCCGCCGCCCGCGGCCTTGATAATCACCGGGTAGCCGATTTGGCGCGCAACGCGCTTGATGAAGGCCGGGTCGGCCGGCAGCGCGCCTTCGGAGCCGGGAACGCAGGGCACGCCGGCCTTCACCATGGTCTGCTTGGCCGACACCTTGTCGCCCATCAGGCGTATTGATTCGGGCGTCGGGCCGATGAACTTGAAACCGCTTTTTTCGACCCGCTCGGCAAAGTCGGCGTTCTCGCTCAAAAAGCCGTAGCCGGGATGAATCGCTTCGGCGTCCGTCACCTCGGCCGCCGAAATGATCGCCGGCATGTTCAGGTAGCTCTGCGCCGACGGCGCCGGGCCGATGCACACCGCTTCGTCGGCCAGCTTGATGTATTTGGCTTCGCGGTCGGCCTCGGAATAGACCATCACGGCCCTGACGCCGAGTTCGCGGCAGGCGCGCTGAATGCGCAGCGCGATTTCGCCGCGATTGGCGATCAGTATTTTTTTAAACATGCGTCGAAGTATTTGGTCTGGCCGCCCGGGCGAATCGCGGCACTGGCGTGCGCTTATTCAATGATGAAAAGAGCTTGTCCGTACTCGACCGCCTGGCCGTTGTCCGAAAGAATCTTGGTCACGGTGCCCGACTTGTCGCATTCGATCTCGTTGAGGATTTTCATCGCCTCGATGATGCAGATCGTGTCGCCTTCGCGAATCTCGCTGCCGACTTCGACGAAAGGATTGGCGCCTGGGCTGGACGAGCGGTAGAAAGTGCCGACCATGGGCGACTTGACGGCGTGGCCGGCAGGCTCGGACTCGACAGCGTCGGCCACTACGGCCGGCGCGATGGCGGGCGCCGTCGGCGCCGTCAGCGTCACCGCCGGCTGCGGCTGCATCATCATCGGAGCGCAGCTGGCCTTGACGATACGAACTTTGCCTTCAGCCTCGGTAATTTCAAGTTCGGACACGTTGGACTCCGAAACGAGGTCGATCAACGTCTTTAGTTTTCTAAGGTCCATGAATTCTTTCCAGCGAAGGTGGATGCGAGCGCGCCCTGTGCGGGTGCTCGGCCTGAAGGACGCGAAAAATAACGTGACGAGCGATATTCCGTCATTTCTCGCTTACTTTGTGCTACTGCGCCTTACGGCGTCTATTATTTGATTATTTCACAGGGCAGCCTCGGCCAGCCCCGTGGAGAGAGGAGTGTACCTCAGGCCGCTGGCGATGGTTACCCTGGCACCGCTTTCACAAGTCAAGTCACTTTCATCCAGAGCACCAGATCCTCGGGCAGCACCTTTCCAATCTTGCGGTGAAGCAGTTCGCCGGACGGCGCGAAGACCGCCGAAAACGGCAGGCCACCTGACGCATTGCCAAGCGACCTGCTCAGGTCGGTTCCCGCCAGGCCGGCCATGCCGACCGGAAATTCGAGCGGCCGGGTTTTCAGCCAGCTTCGCACGGCGCTCGGCTGGTCGACCGCCAGGCCGACAATCTGAATATTCCTGTGCCTGTTTTCCCGGTAGAAGAAGTCGAGCAGCGGAAGTTCTTCAACACAGGGCGGGCACCAGGTCGCCCAGAAATTGACCAGCAGCAGCTTGCCGCGAAAGCTGTTTAGCGCAAACGCTTTGCCATCGGGTGTGTCAAAGCTCAAGCTCCAGAACATGTCGGTGATTTTTGCGGTTTCAGCGGGCGACGCGCTTGTCGGCTGGAATTTCAACCAGGCGGCGCCCGCTCCGGCCAGGCCGGCAAACGCGGCGGCACCGGCGTAGAGCATGCTTCTTCTGTTCATTTCCCGGTCTCCCGCAGCTCGGTGGATGTGGACAATAATTTTTTTAAGGCAGCCGCGTCGCCGCGCGGTGTCCGGCCCTTGGCGTCGGGCCGCAAGGCGCCGCGCAGGTCGTCATTGTCATAGACCAGCAGGTGCACGCCGACGGTTTCATCGAGCGGCTTGCAGACGCTGCGCAGGGAAAGCGCCTCGACGCTGCCGCCGGTGAAGCCGTTGACGGTGCGCTGCTCGTAGTCGACGTTGTGCTCGATCAGCGCGATCTCGGCGGATTTCGGGTCGTCGCAAAACAGCTGGATGTAAATATCGGACAGTCGCGTCGCCGTTCCATGCCAGACCGCGCCGGTCAGGTAGGGCCTGAACTGGCTGAGTCGCTCCATCCAGACCAGCGCCAGTTCGCGCAGCGCCGTCAGTTCCGCCGGCTGCGTGTCGGCGCAAAACAGCGCGATGTACTCGCGCACGGCGTTTTCGATCTCGTCGTTGTCGGGCAGGGCGGTTCGGGCGGGCAGCGCCAGCTGCTTGATGGCGCGGCGCTTGGCCGGGCCGTATTCCAGCCCTTCTTCGACGATCAGCGCAGCGGCGGTCGCGGCAATTTCGGATTTGAGGGTGTGCAATTGAGTCAAGTGGCCGGCGGCCGGTGCCGGAAGTCGAAACCGGGCCGATCGAGGCCAATAGATAAAAAACGATTGTGACCTGCTTAAGCGCGCATCGGCCGCCAAAGTTCAAGCAAACGAACATTGCTATAAAAAAAGGAGCTAGTAGCGCACGTCCGCATTGCGTGAAAGCTGTATTTTACTTAATAACCAGGTCACCCGGCGCGGCCTCCCTAAAATACGGGCGATGCATCTACATATCCTGGGAATCTGCGGCACCTTCATGGGCGGCCTGGCCGCGCTCGCGCGCGAGGCGGGGCACAGGGTCACCGGCTGCGACA
>Ga0136611_10000109_pt1 | contig 45467 bp, 45 predicted proteins | sample AntDrymUQ2232306_2_FD_106645 | JGI IMG/M metagenome (GOLD analysis project Ga0136611, IMG submission 106645) | Polar desert sand microbial communities from Dry Valleys, Antarctica - metaG UQ223 (23.06) | ecosystem: Environmental > Terrestrial > Soil > Desert | place: Antarctica: Dry Valley... | reverse complement strand
TTCCTGGCCGCCGCGCTCGTCGTCATCCGCCGACTCATACAGTGCGCTCGCTCTCGCTACCGCTGGCCCACACGCCCCACCACCACCCGCCTCAAGTGATGCCTATTGCCGTGCGCTCTAAGTAACGCGGAGCGTGCGACCGATGGGACGGTTCAGCCGAATGTCCCAGCCGACTCCGCGACGACTGCCAGATCCTTCCCCCGAATGCGAGATCTGGCCGCGCCGAAGCACCGGCGAAGCCATTGTACCCCTTCGCTCGTTTTTTCGCACGCGTTTATGAGACCCGACGACGCCTCGCCGAGGACGACCCGGCCGGCGGTCGTTCGGGTCGGACGCCACCGTGTACCGCGCATCCAGGACAGCCCGCATGTCGCGCCGCCGGCCCCGACGAGCGCGACGGCGTGCTACTCGGCGGGCGACGCATCGCGTGCTCAGGAGGCGTGCTGCTCCTGCGCGTGTCGGTAGCGTGCGGCACTGTAGGCGAGACGGCGCTCACGGTACTCCGGATCGTGCTGATAACGCAGGCGCTCGCGCTCGGCGTGCCGGCAGCGCGGACAGAGCGCTCGCGCATCCTGTCCGATCGGTCGGCGACGCGTCACAGACGCACCACACGCTTCACAGAAGAACGAACGCGGCACCGTGGCGGTTGCGCGCGCCTGGATCGCAGCGGGCGGGGCCGCGTCGGGATAGGCAGCACCCGCGTGTCGCTCGTCGGGTGTGTCGGGCGAGCTCGGATGCGGCACGGCGGCGGGCGGCGAGGCCGGGTGCAGGGATCTGAACAGGCGCGCCGCGTCGCCCGCCGAGTAGCACGCCGTCTGGCTCGCCGGGGCCGATCGATACGGGAGGGCGCGGAAGACTTCGAAGGCCGCGCCGTCCTCCACGAACCAGAAGTAGCCCGGCTCGGTCATGACGGTCCAGACGCGGGGGGCATCGTGGCCTCGCATGCGCGTGCGGACCGGGCCGACCGCCTGAATCTCGAGGCCGATTCGCCCCCGAACGTACGCCGCCACCTCGTCTGCGTGCATGCAAGACCCCGGAACGGCGCGGCATGACTGCCGCGCCGAGTTGTGTACTGCTCGCCGGCCGTCGGCAACATGCGTACCGCGATGTCGGGGAATCGCCACCCACTTGCACAGAACGTGTCAAGGTGCATACGAGCGGCCGAGGCGCTAGCGCGCGGGCATGCCCGTCCCCGAGCCGAACTGCTCGGCCGCGCGGCGCTCCAGCTCGGCGAGCTTGGCGACGCGGCGCCGGAAGTGCTCCTCGGTGCTGAACTCGGCGGCGAGGTACGCCTTGATCAGGTCGTAGGCGAGCTGGTCGCCGACGATCTGGGCGCCGACGCACATGACGTTCACGTCGTCGTGCTCGACGCACTGGCGCGCCGAGTACACGTCGTGGCAGAGCGCGGCGCGGATGCCGGGGATCTTGTTGGCGGCGATGCAGGCGCCGACGCCGGTGCCGCAGACCATGATGCCACGATCGGCCGATCCGGCCAGGATCTTCGCGCAGAGTGCCTGGGCGACGTCCGGGAAATCGACCGGCTCGGTCGAATGCGTCCCGACGTCGTCGATCGCGTGGCCCCAGGCGCGCAGCTGGTCGATCACCAAACCCTTGAGCGGAAATCCGGCGTGGTCCGCCCCGATCACGATGCGCATGGTGTCCCCCTTCTGAGTGGCGAGCGACGTTCGCCCGTATTGTTCGCCCGTACGGTAGCAGGACGGCGACGGCCGGAGGACGCTCGGGCATGGCCTAGGTGTTGCGCTACGATCAATCAGAGGATCGAGCAGCGTGGGTTGCGCCCATTCTCAGGCGCGACCCAGGAACCGGAGAACCGCCGTGCCGACTCGCGTCGATCGCCGCACCGTCGATCTCGCCGCGTACCCCGATCTCGTCGTTATCTACCTCGGCATGCGCGTCAACACGCTCGCCGGATTGAAGCGGCTCGCGTCGCTGGGACCGAAAATCCGGCGCTCGGTGGAGGCTCGGCCGGATGGCCTCCTGCTGCACGAGAACATGCTGTTCTCGGCCGTGCCGCTGCATGTCGGGATGCGGCAATACTGGCGCGACTACGACTCCCTGGAGCGGTGGGCCCGCTCGCTGCCGCACCAGGCGTGGTGGCAGGAGTTCGTGCGCGACTCGGGCGGGACGGGCTTCTGGCACGAGGCGTATCACATGCGCGGCGGCATGGAGGCCATCTACGACGACATGCCCGAACCGGTGGGCCTGGCGACGTTTGCGCCGGTGGGCCGGGCGCAGGGGGCGATGTTCTCGGCCCGCGAGCGGCTCCGGCGCGTACACGACGGGTCCGCGCCGGGTGGGGGCATGGGAGCGGGCCGATGACCTCACCTAAAGGCGGGAAGTCAGCGGTTCTGTCGCTGCGCATCCGAGGGGTCGATCTCCCTGGCGCGCGCTTCGACTGCGCCGACGGACAGGCGGGGACCGTGCATGTCGGGGTGCAGCGCGGGCGGGAGGTGGTCGGCGTCGTGCCGGGCAACGCGGCGGAGGCCAGATGGGATGTTGAGGTGGGCATCGTCGCGGCGCCGGACGGCGGCATCGATTTTCGCGGCCCGTACGTCCACGGGAAGCGGGGCGAGCGCTTCCTCTATCTCAGCTGGGGGCGGATCGGCACGGACGGTGCCTTCGCGATGTTCCGGCGCGCTAAGCTCCATCTCGCGACCATCGCCGACGAGCAGCTCCAGGGCGCGCTCCAGCGGGGCGCGACGCTGGAAGCGCGACTTCGGCTCACGGACGGGCGCGGGGGGCCGATCTGCGCGTCCGTCCGACCGCCGGCCCTCCAATGGCGGGCGCTGACCTCCTGACGATTGGCTCGATCCGCGCCGGTTCATGCGCGCTGGTCTATCTACGCCGGCGGCGAATGCGAGCTAGCGGCGTGTGCGGGAGCGAACGTTGGGGCGCGAGGGGCATGCTCGCTCGCTGGTATACTCGCTGCCGGAATGCGCGAGATACCCCTGGCCCTCACCTACGACGACGTCCTGCTCGTCCCCCGCCGCTCCTCGATCGCCTCCCGGCGGGACGTCGATACGTCCTGCCGCCTCACGCGCAACCTGACGCTCGGCGTCCCGATCGTCAGCGCCAACATGGACACCGTCACCGACTGGCGGCTGGCCGTGGCCCTCGCTCACGAGGGCGGGATCGGCATCATCCACCGCTTCATGACGATAGCGGAGGAGGCCGCCGAGGTCGCTCGCGTCAAGCGCCCCGAGGAGTTCGTCGTCCACGATGTCCACACCATCGGGCCGGGCCGCACGATCCGCGAGGCGTCGGCGCAGATGGGCCGAAGCGACGTGTCGAGCATGCTGGTCATCGAGCGCAACGGGACCGTCGTCGGCATCGTCACCACCCGAGATTTACTCTTCGAGGAGAACGCCGACCGCCCCGTTTCCGAGGTGATGACCGGCCGCGACGAGCTGGTGACGGCGCCGGTCGGGACGACGCTCACTCAGGCGCGGCGCATCCTCCACGAGCGTCGGCTGGAGAAGCTGCCGCTGGTCGATGAGTCCGGCCGCCTCAAGGGGCTGATCACCGCCCGCGAAGTGTTGCGCCAGACCGGGCATCCCCAGGCCGCCCGCGACGCGCGCGGCCGGCTGCTGGTCGGGGCGGCGATCGGCGCGGTCGGCGATTACGTCGAGCGCGCATCCGCACTGGTGGAGGCCGGCGTCGATGTGCTCGTCGTCGATATCGCGCACGGCCACGCCGAGCACGCCATCGCGGCCACCCGCGACGTCAAGCGTCGCTTCCCGAATGTCGAGCTGGTCTCCGGCAACGTGGCGTCCGCCGAGGGCGCCCGCGACCTGATCGAGGCCGGCGCGGACGCGGTCAAGGTCGGGGTCGGGCCGGGCGCCGCCTGCACGACCCGCGTGGTGGCCGGGGTCGGCGTGCCGCAGCTCACGGCGATCATGGAGTGTGTCGAGGAGGCCGACAAGGCGGGCGTCCCGATCATCGCCGACGGCGGGGTCCGCGTGGCCGGCGACATCGTGAAGGCGCTCGCGGCCGGCGCGGGCACGGTCATGATCGGCAGCCTGCTCGCCGGCACCGAGGAGAGCCCCGGCACGACGGTCGTGCGCAAGGGCGCCCGCTACAAGGTGTACCGCGGGTCGGCATCGGCCGCCGTGGCGATCGACCGGCTGCGCCGCGAGCGCCCCGAGGAGCAGCTCGACGAGCTCGCGGCGGGGGTCGTGCCGGAGGGCGTGGAGTTCGTGGTCCCGCACAAGGGGCCGCTGTCGAGCGTGGTCCACCAGCTCGTCGGCGGGCTTCGGTCGGGCATGAGCTACCTGAACGCTCGCACGGTCGGCGAGCTGCGCGAGCATGCGCGGTTCGTGCGGATCACCGAGGCCGGCTGGCGCGAGAGCCTCCCCCGTCCCTCCGACGACTGAGCGGCGCGGATCGCCGGCATCGACGTAGACCGCCATGCCGCCTGAAGAACGAGAGGCCGGGGACGTCTTTCCCGAGCGGATGCCCATGTCGGGGCCGCTCGCCGAGCTTCGCGGGGATTGCCGCGCGATTTGGAGCGACGCCGACGTCCGACGGGCGGCGTTCGAGGAGCTTGTGCATGCGGCGGCCATGGGCGGGGATCGCCTCGCGCGGGCGCTCGCGCGGATCGACGGTGCGGTCGTGGAGGGGCTCGAACGACTTGCACTCCCTCGCGGCCCGATTCGCGGGGTTGTACAGACGAACAATCCAAACGTGCTCGGGCGGAAAGACCCGAGCTGCACGTTCGAGATCAACTCGATCTACATCGCTCGGTTTCTGAGGGGGCCGCGCGGCACGGATTCGATCCTCCGAACATGGGTACACGAGTCACTCCACGGTCGCAGGCCGTACGCCGAAGGGCACCTGGCCGAGTATCGTCGTGCGCCGGGGTACGAAGAAGGGCTTGCGGAAGGACTCGCCCAGATCGTCGCGCGCAGGTACGGTGGCCTCGATCCACCTTCGGGGGCGTACGACTATTATGCGGCGGTGTACCGATCACTCGCTTCGTCCATGGACATCGAGATCGAGCAACTGCTGCGGGCACTGTGGCGGTCGCCCACAGGACGAGTCCGGCACGCACTCCCGTTGGTGATGGATAATTTGCGACGAACGGGTGGCTACCCGCCGATGACCGGCGCCCAACTCAGGATGCTACAAGCGCGAGCCGACACGATGTTCGACCAATCGCGCGGGCTCTTGGTCCCGAATGAGTTGACCATGGAGATGGTCTGGAAGACGGTGCTGCGATGACCACTGATGCGTACGTCGCCACGATGACGCGCCTCTTCGAGCAAAGGCGCTTTCGCGAGGTCGTCGAACTGTCGTATACGACGGAGGACGACCTCGGTGGTACCTTCACGCTCATGCAGCTGGAGACCCTGGCGGCGTGCGTGACGATGTCCATCAACATGCTCCGGCTGGACGAGATCGAGGCGGAGCAAGCGGCCGGCGCCGAGGCGTCTCGGCGCGTTGCTGGGTGACGGAGGGCGAGTAACGCCGACCGATGCGCCGATCGCGTGCGCCGGTCGCGCAGGTCATGGCGGAGTGACCGTCCGCTCGGCGTCCGGGGAGAGCTGGCTGCGAAGTCCATCCAGCGCCCAGTCGGGCAGCGCCCTGGACGTGTGCTCGACCAGGAACCGGTTCACCGAGGCCGAGCCGATCAGCTCGGGGGCCTCGTCGTTCCAGGTGGACGGGTAGGCGATGAACGCGCGGGTCTGCATCCCGCCGACGCCCCCGTGTGCACCCACGAGGTCGTCGATGCCGACGACCCAGCCGGTCTTCGGGTCGTATGCGCCGTTGATGATGATGTCCCCCGCGTTCGGGAACGTCGCCAGCCGGTTCAGGAAGTGACCCGTGTTCGGGCTGAACTCGGCCAGCGGATCCTCCCCTTCGACGACGTCGTCCTCATCGAGCGCGCGGATGCCTTGCTTGCCGAGCACGACGGTGCCGCGCGTGTCGGAATGAACCAGCACGAACTCGATCCCCTCGTGCTGGACGAGCGCCTCGATCAGGCCGGGGTACGCCGCGGCGATCTGCTCCAGGCTGAGCCGGTCCGGCACCTGGGCGAAGTAGATGTGCCCGAGGTTGCCGGAGCTGGTCACCACCACCTCGACCGCGTCGGCCTTGTTGCGGCGCATCCGCTCCGCCAGCAGGTCGACGGACCGCTCCGTGCCGCCCGAGCGGCGCAGGCGCCGCGCATCCCCACCGGGCAGGCCGCGACCGCCGATCAGCTCGTTCAGGAAGGCGCTCAGGTAGGCGAGCTTCTCGCCCTTGCCGCCCGAGAGCATCAGCGTCGGACCGACGTCGATCAGCTCGCGAATCATCGCGTCGAGCGGGCGGCCGTAGACATCTCGGAACAGGCGCGCCGTCGTCTGGCCGTGGTCGGAGAGCACGACGAACTGGTACTCGCGGGGCGCCTCCTTGGCCGCGTGGGCAAGCTGGCGGAGCTGGAGGTCGATGGCGGTGAGCGTCGCCACGGCGTCCTCGGTCTCCGGACCGGCGAAGTGCCCGACCTCGTCGTACCCGAGGTAGTCGCAGTAGATGATCCGCCGGCCTCGGTACATCGACGCGATGACCGCCCACGTGGTCGCGTCGCGCAGCACGACGAGGGCCGCGCCGCGCTGGATCACGAACAGGCCGATGCGCCGAATTCGCGGCCGAACGCCCCCGGCCCATTGCCGGAACGCTTGCCAGATCTCCAGGAGCGCCTCGCCCAACATCCCGGCCAGCCCACGGTACAGGTTGTACGGGTTGATCAAGTAGCCGTAAAAATCCTGGGGATGCGCGAGTAGCTCGCCATGCTCGCCTTGGAGCGTCCCCACGGTCATGATCGCCCGCTTCGCGTCGCCGCTGAACAGGTTGGTCACGCTCACGCCATCGTCGCTGAGCAAGCCGTTCCCGTCCGAGACCCGCCGCTGCACGCTCTGGAGATCGCGCGGGTTCGCCGACGACATCAACCGGCGCTCGCGCTTCTCGTACCAGTAAAAGGCCGGGATGTTCTCGTTCGTCCCGTGCAGGATGCCGGCCTGCGAGCTGGTCGTCATGGACGGGATGTCGCACTCCCACGGAGCCAGGCGGTGACTGCCGGCCGCGAGCCAGCCGGCGAGCGTCGGCATTCGCCCTTCGAGGAGCGCGCGCCGCAAGATCGGCTCGGCGAGGCCGTCGATCTGGACGATCACCGTGCCCATCCGATCGAGCTCGCCCACCGGCGCCCTGCGCCTCCCCATCCGACGAATGACGTTGCGATAGAACGAGTCGTCGTCGTTGATGCTGAGCATGGCGCTGAACGTGGCGTTCAGCGCGGCCAGCCCGACCGCCACCAGAAATGCCGTCAGCGGCCCGTCCACGTCGAATCCGGGCACGATCTGCGCGGCGACCAGGATCAGCAGGGCGTTGAGCGGGAGCGCGACCAGCACGAACGGGATGATGCCGAAGTTGGCCGCCAGCACGAGGACGAGCGGGCGGACGAGCGCATTGAGCAGCCCGATGATGAGCACCGCGACGACGGCGGCATCCCAGCGGGCCACGGTGACGCCCGGCAGGTAGCGCAGCATGAGGAACAGCCCGGCCGCCTCGATCGCCCACGTCACGAGGAGCCGGACGCCGAGGCGGAGCGGTTTCATTACTCCGCGCCCTCGGAAGGCATGAGCGTACCGATGGCGGGAATCTCAAGCTCCGGGACGTCCAGATCCGGCGCGCGGCCGCTCGCGTGCTCCCCCGCAGCGGCCGCGCCCAGCAGCGGCGCGAGATCGACGAACGTGCCCGGCTCGATCACCCGCACGTCTACCTCGGGCGCGAGGGCGCGCGCGTACTCGCGGAACTCGAGCGGCGGCCGGACGAGGTACGACCACGCGCGCAGGTGCATCCCGACCGGCGCGAACGTCCCCCAGTGGATCGGGATGGCGACCTTCGGGCGGATGAGCTGCAGGGCGCGGGCGGCGCGGTACGGGTTCATGTGGCCGGGGCCGAGGGTCGGCCCCCACCCCGCAACCGGTAGGAGGGCCACGTCGATTGGGCCGAGCGACGCCATGCTGGGGAACAGGTCGGTGTCGCCGGCGAAGTACACCCGCAGGCTGCCCTCGACGATGAACCCGAGGCAGCCGCCGAGCGGGCCGAACGGGGGGCGGAACCCCGTGTGCTTGGCGGGCGTCGCCACGATCCGCACCCCGCCCACGGCGGCGGACTGGCCCGGCTGCATCTCCGCGACCGCGCCGAAGCCGAGCCGCCCGAGGAACGGCCCAGCCCGACGCGGCACCAACAGGCGCGTGCCCATCCCGAGCCGGCGCAGCGACGGGACGTCGAGGTGATCCTGGTGCATGTGCGAGATCACCACAGCATCGACCGGATGCGCGAGCTCGGCGTGCGGGACCGGATGGCGGCGCATGAGCGCGGCCACCCGGCCGCGCAGGAGCGGGTCGGTCAGGATGCGGGTGTTGTCGAGATCGACGACCACGGTCGCGTGGCCGACGAAGCCGATGCGCGGCGGCAGTTCGATGAGTGCAGACCTACGCGTCAAGCGCCGCCAGGACTTCCTCGGCGTGCCCTTCGACGCTGACCTTCGGGAAGACTTTGCGGAGCGTCCCGTCCTTGCCGATCACGAAGGTGGTGCGCTCGACGCCCATGAACGTCTTGCCGTACATGCTCCGCTCCTTCCAGACGCCGTAGCGCCGGGCGACCTCGGCGCCGGGATCGGCCAGCAGCGGGAACGACAGACTGAACTTGTCGCGGAACTTGACGTGGGACTCGACGCTGTCCGGGCTGACGCCGAGGATGACCGCGTCCTTCTGCGCGAACTCGGCCGAGAGGTCGCGGAAGTAGCAGGCTTCCTTTGTACACCCGGGCGTGTCGTCCTTCGGGTAGAAGTAGAGGACGACCGACTGCTTGTCGCGGAAGTCGGCGAGGGCAACGGTCGCGCCGGCATCGTTCTGCAGGGAGAAGTCGGGCGCCGCCGCGCCGACCTCGGGGGTCGTGGTGTCGCTCATGGGTGTCCTCCGATTCGTCGATCATACTCCTGGAAGCTGCTCGTCTACATCTGCCGGAATCTGGAGAGCTTCGTCCCCTGGAAGAGGTTCCTCGCCCGTCCGACCAATCGTGAGCGCCTCGTCACCAACGGTGAAATGCACCTGATTGTTCGCCATATGAATGCCGACCCTCGGGAGCTCACGCGGAACTTCGGCCAGGAGCGCCTGAATGGGCTGACGGACATACTTCTGGAGGAATCGAGCCATCGTGGCGCCCGCCTCGGCCTCCAAGTGGTTCCAGGCATCCGATCCAATGTGGACCTCTCCGCCCTGAGCGAGAAATGCGCGGCGGAGCTCAGCCAGCTTCGGATTGGGAGTGGGGTCGAGTACGACCAGCACGGGCACGTAGCCGCTTGCGCGACAATCCACCGGAAAGTCCAGCTCCTGTCTCCATCGGCCCTGCCCGGATGCGGCGCTCGTCACCCGCAACTTGATCTCGTATGCCCGATCCTCGCGGATGCAGTCCACTTGTCGTCCCGTTCCGGTTCCGCCCCGTCGCACGGGACTTCGCGTCGCACTCGCGGGGACGCCGCCGATCGCGTTTGCGATGATGGGTTCGAACAGATAGCCAGTCTCCTGGCCTGCCCGATTGTCGAGATCGAACAGCCACTTGCGCCAGAACAGGAGTCCGACGAGCGCGGCAGGGCCGAGTGTCCCGAACTGCAGGAGGCCTCTTGGTCCGACCTGATCGATCGTCGGCACGGGCTGTGTTTCAAGAATGCGCTGGTACTTCAACCGGCTCTTGTGCAGCGCGGCCAGGCAAGAAAAGTACGTATCCGCATCGGGGTTGCGGCGTACGATGTCCGAGAAGAGATCCATGAAGTCATGGCCGCTGATGCGCAGCGCCGCGGGGTTGCTGCCAAAGAATGGCTCGGGTGTCGCCAGACCGGCCCCAAGCAGATCGAGTAGCTGCAAGTCGGCAGCGATCGTGGCAGCGAGAAACGTGCAGATGTCGTTATCGAGCCGAACGGCCTGGTTGCCGCTCCCGAGCGACCGGGCTTTCTCCAGCAATGCTCGCTGTGCTTGTGTTAGGGCCACAGCACCATCTGCTCGGCGTCTTGGGCTCGTAGGCTGAAATGCGATGCGACTCGCTCGGACATGGAGCGCAACGCTGGACTCAGCCCCACTGACAAGGTCGGACTGAAGGTCAGTAAGGCCCCGCCTTCGATTGGGTGGCTGTGCTTGACGTCTTGGAGGAGAGAGATTGCGAATGCGTGAGCCAGCCTTGGGGGCACCGCGTCGCCGATGAGTTGGGCTCGTTGCGCCAGCGTTCCCATGAAGACGAAGCTATCAGGGAACGTCTGCAATCTCGCGCATTCTCTGAGGGTCACGTTTCGCTGCTCCAGCGGATGCAGGAACTCCGTGCGCGCCCCGCTCGTTATCGCCTTTGATGGCTCGTCGGGCCGGAGTCGAAGGAGGCCCACCGGGGCGCCTCCGCGCCGTTCCGTCGGCATCCCGTCCCTCACGCGACGAAAGGCACGCCGCCGATAACTCTCGTGCCAAAGATGATCGGGCAGGTCTCGCATCCTCTGCCCCGGCTCCAGCATCCGAGCGCGGTCTAGGTCGATTCCCGCGAGTGGCCGGAACCAATGGTCGAGCGGAGTGCCCGGCGGCGTACTGGATGCCGCCGGGAGGTCATGAATTGCCGCCAGCATCGACGGCGCCTGAGGCAGATGCCGACCGGCGAGTGCCGCCCCGGGTGCGCCAAACGCGGAGTGCGTCGCGTCCGGAAAACGCGGGCTCCAGCCGAGGCCCCCGAGCGCGATCACCCGCTTCCGATGCTGGGGAACTCCATAGTTGGCCGCGTTGATTTTCCTGAGGTGGATCCTGTAGCCCGCCTCGACCAACGGCGAGAGAAGATCGAGCACGAAGGCGCCGTCTTCACCCGTCAGGAACCCCTCGACATTCTCGAACAGGAACGCCCTCGGGCGTAGCGCAGAGATGATGTCGGCGAAGCGCCGAACGAGTGAATTCCGCGTGTCACCGGCGCGCCTGAGGCCGGCCGATGAGAAACCCTGGCATGGTGGTCCGCCGATGATGATGTCAGCGAGCGGCAAATCCGTTGCATCGCGGAGGTCATCATGTCGAGCGTGCGGCCCGATATTCTTCCTGTAGGTATCGACAGCGGCCCGATCTATGTCTACGGCTCGGACGACAGCGAAGCCGGCGTTCAGGAAGCCGAGCGAGAGGCCACCGGAGCCACAGAACAGATCGAGAACCGTCGGTTGTGCCGTCATCCACTACATCCGCCGATACCCGATTCGGGGTCGCGCCCAAGGGGGGAAACCAGTCTATGCGCGCGACTCGGCCTGATGGGAGCGGCCCGATCACAAGGCTAGCACATCACTAACTTGCCGAGTCTGACGAGTCCTGGCGATCGGGAGAGGAGGCGGGGATGCGGATGTGGAATGCGCTGCCCTCGCCGGGCTTGCTGGTGGCCGAGATCGTGCCGCCGTGCGCGCGCACGACCCGCTCGACGATCGCCAGTCCCAGCCCCATGCCGGTCGCCCCCCCGCCGGAGCGCCCTTCGACGCGGTAGAACCGGTGGAAGATCAGCGGCAGCTCGTCGGGCGGGATGCCGCGCCCGTTGTCGCGAACCTCGATGTGGCCGGCGTCGTCGGTCCCCCACGCGCGCACCCAGACCGAGCCGCCCGACGACGTGTACTTCAGCGCGTTCTCGACCAGATTGCCGCACGCTTGCACGAGGCGCTCGTGGTCGCCGCGCACCATCACCGCGTCGCCGACCTCCGCGTGGAGCGCGATGCCGCGCCGGCCGGCCTCGGCGGCCCACTCGTCGGCGGCCTGACGCGCGACTTCATTGAGCGGGAGCAGGCGGAACGCGAGATCGAGTCTGCCGCCTTCGAGGCGGGCCAATTCGAGCAGGTCGTCAGCGAGCCGCCCGAGTCGGCCCGTGTGCCCCACGAGCCCGGTCACCAGGCGGTCGCGGAGGGCCGGCTCGCGGTCGGCACCGCGCTGGAGGGCCTCTGCGGCCGTCTGCATGGCGCTCGCGAGCGCGTGCAGCTCGTGCGAGACGTCCGAGGCGAACTCGCGGCGGGCGACCTCGAACTCCCGCAGCCGCATGGCGGTCTCGTTGAACGCCTCCACCACCTGGCCGACCTCGCCCCGCGCATCGACCGAGATCCGCTGGTCGAAGTCGCCCGCCGCGAGGGCACGGGTCGCGCGGGCCAGCGCGCGCAGGGGCGTCGTGAGAGGGCCCGCGATGCCCGCCGCGAGCAAGGCCGCGACGGCGGCGGTCCCGACCGCGCCGAGCGCGATGCCGATGTTGAGCTGGCGAAACGTGTCCGCGACGTCCTGGAGCTGGTAGGACAGGCGCACCGCGCCGACGATCGTGTCGCTGTTCTCGTCGGCCACGATCGGCAGCGCGACGTACAGCACCTCCCGATCGAGCTCGCCGCGCGGCAAGATCCCGCGCACCTCCTCACCCGCGAGCGCCCGGTTCAGCCCCGCCTGGGCCAGCGAGCGGCCCATCGCGCTCATCATCTCGGGCTCGGTCGCCGCCATGAGGCGGCCATCGCGATCGACGATCACCGCGCGCGCCATCGTGTCGGAGTCTACGACCGTCAGCATCCGCTGGAGGGCGCGGGTGTCGTTGGCGACGAGGTCCACCGCGACCGGCACGGCGATCAACCGCGCCTGGATCTCCAGCTCGACCGCCAGCCGCTCGACCAGCAAGCGCTCGAGCGTGGCGGAGACGAGCAGCGCGAACGCGGCCACCGCCAGCAGCGTGAGGCCGCCGAACACGACCGTTAGGCGGGCGCGCAGGCCGTCCGGCAGCGGGACGAATCGGCCGAGCCGCCACCACGGGATGCTCAGCGCGCGCTCCCATGCCGACCGAATGCGGGAAATACCACGCGGCAGGCGGCGCGACGAGATCCGCAGTTCGGATGCCGGTAGTCGGGTGGCCGCATCATCGAGCATCGTACCTACGCGCCCCCGACCACGCTGCGCACGCTGGCTACGCTTCGTCCGGTGACACGAGGCGATACCCGACGCCGCGCACCGTCTGGATGTAGGAGGGCGCGTCGGGATCGGGCTCGATCTTCTTGCGGAGCGCGCGGATGTACACGTCCAGCGCGCGCGCGTCGCCGAAGAAGTCCGCGCCCCAGATCGTGTCGAACAGGTAGCGGCGCGTCAGGACGACGTCCGGCCGCTCGAGCAGCAGCTGGAGGAGGTCGAACTCGCGCGCCGAGAGGTGGACCGCCCGATCGCGCACCAGGAGCGTGCGGGCGTCCCGGTCCATGCGCAGCTCGCCGACGACGACCTCGCCGCGCGGCGTCGGTCCGGTGCCGCCGGTGCCGGATGTGTGCGCGCGGCGTAGCCCGGCGCGGATGCGCGCGAGCAGCTCGCTCTGCGCGAACGGCTTGACGACGTAGTCGTCGGCGCCGGCGTCCAGGCCGATCACCGTGTCGGTCTCCCGGCGGCGGGCGGTCAGCATGATCACCGGCCCCGCCCAGAAGGCGCGCAAGCGCCGGCACGCCTCGACGCCGTTCAGGTCGGGCAGCCCGACATCGAGCAGGATAAGGTCGGGGGGCGCGGCCCTGGCCAAGTCGAGCGCGGCGCCAGCCGTGTCGGCCACGGACACATCGTAGCCCTCCTGCCGGAGCAAGAAGGCCAGCGAGTCCGTCAGCAGCGCGTCGTCGTCAACCACGAGGAGCTTGCTCTCGATGGCGCACCCCCACGGCAAGATCGTACCGCAAACGCGGGGAGAGGGACCGGGGGTGAGGGCCACATCGGGCTGGGGTGAGGGCGCGCTCGGCGGCGCGGGCGTACAATCGGCGCAGGGCCATCACGCCGAGCCGCGCGGCGGCCGGCGCCCCCGATACCGAGGAGGTCGTGCCGTGGAAGCGCGCTTCGAAGTCCACGATCCCGCGTTTCGCCGCCTGATTCCGGAAGACTCGGTCGTCGAGCTGGTCGGGGCCGGCTTCGCGTTCACCGAAGGCCCGGTCTGGAACGGCGACCACCTGCTGTTCAGCGACATCCCGAACAACCGCATCGTGCGCTGGCGCCGGCTCCCGGAAGGACCGGAGATCACGACGTTCCGGCACCCGAGCGGCTTCCCGCTCGGCGAGCCGACGAAGGTCGAGCAGATGGGCTCGAACGGGCTGACCCTCGACCGTCAGGGGCGTGTGCTTGCCTGCGAGCACGGCAATCGCCGCGTCTCGCGCATCGAGGCGAACGGCGACGCGACGGTGCTGGCCGACCGCTTCGAGGGCAAGCGCCTGAACAGCCCGAACGATTTGGTCTGCCGCTCGGACGGGCGCATCTACTTCTCCGATCCGCCGTACGGGCTCGTCGATCGTACCGAGGGCAAGGAGCTGCCGTACCAGGGCGTCTTCCGCATCGACCCCGACGGCAGCCTGCACTTGATCGCCGACGACTTCGAGCGGCCGAACGGGCTGGCGTTTTCGCCGGACGAGCGGACGCTCTACGTGGACGATAGCGCGCGGCGGCACATCCGCGCGTTCGACGTGGATGACGCGGGGAACGTGAGCAATGCGCGCATCTTCGCCGACCTCGCGCACGCGGACGAGGGCAACCCGGACGGCATGAAGGTTGACATCGAAGGGAACGTCTACTGCGCGGCGGCCGGCGGCACCTGGGTGCTCAATGGCGCCGGCGCCGTCCTGGGGCGGATCATCACGCCGGACCGCCCGGCCAACGTCGGCTGGGGCGATGCCGACTGGAAGACGCTGTTCATCACCGCCCGCCCGAGCCTGTACCGGCTGCGCGTGGCGGTGCCCGGCGTTCCGGTGCGCTGACGGGTAGGGGCGCGGCTCGCTGACGGGCAGGGATGCGGCGTGCCGCGCGGGGGGGCGGGCACGAGATTGCGGGCACGTGCCGGACATACGAGCGGGCGGGCCGATGGCCCGCCCGCTCTTGAACAGACAGACTTGACGATCGGTCTTGTGGATCCGATCGTCGGACGAAGCCCTAATGCCCGTTCGGCGTGGATGCCGACGGAGCGGGGGTCGCCGGGCCGGACACCGGAGCAGCGGCGGCCGGCGCGCTTGGGGCAGATGCCGCCGGAGTGACCGAGGTGCTCGACGCCGGTGTGGGCGATGCGGCAGGGGCGGCCGGAGCACCGGCGGGCGGTGCGGCCGGGGCGCTCTGCGCCGGCGCGGGCGGGGCACTCGGGGAGGCTCCAGCCGGAACACCCGGCGCAGGGGCACGCCGCCCCAGCGGCCACCGGCCGGGCGGCGGGGGCGGCTGCTGTTGCTGGCTGCGCGCCTTCGACAGGACGGCGAACATCGACCGCCCTTCCATCGCCGGCCCCTGCTCGATGATCGCGATGTCTCGGAGCGCCCCGGCGATGCGGTTGATCTGCGCGCGCGCGATCTCCGGATGCGCGGCCTCGCGACCCCGGAAGCGGACGAGCAGCCGTACCTTGTGCCCCTCCTCGATGAAGCGCCGCGCGTTGCGGGAGCGCACGTCGAGGTCGTGGTCGTCGGTCCCGGGCCGCAAGCGGAGCTCCTTGAGCTCCGATGCGTGCTGATGTTTCTTTGCCTCCCGCTCCTTCTTGGTCTGCTCGTACTTGAAGCGACCGTAGTCGAGCAGCTTGCAGACCGGCGGCACGGCGTTCGCAGCCACTTCCACGAGGTCCAGGTCACGCTGGCGGGCCATCTCCAGCGCCTGGGGTGTCGGGACGACGCCAAGCTGCGCCCCATCTTCGTCGATGAGTCGGACTTCCGGAACGCGGATCGCGCGGTTGATGCGCGGCCCGGCCGGCGCGCGGGGGGGCATGTTGCGGCCTTGGATGTTTCGACTCCTCCTCTAAGGTTTGTATCAGGCTATTGTATCGGAAACCGCTCGTCAAGGGAATGCAATCGAGCGCGAGCCGCACTGCCGAAATCCTCGTCGCGGGGCGTGCTTGAACCCGTTCTGGAGACCGCCTAGCATATCCGGTCACATGCGGCCCCGGCAGTGACCACGGCGGCGGTCGCCGCGTCGGCCGCGCGACCCCGGTCCCTATGGCGGGACGACTCGTATGCATGCCCTAGCAGTCATGCCCCGGGCGCGAGGCGCCGGGAGCCCATTCGGGAGGACGGCGATGCTCGCGGAAGAATCCTCGGCGAACGCACGCGCGTCACTGGATCGCAACCTGGCGTTCGAGCTCGTACGAGTCACGGAGGCGGCGTCGCTCTCCTCAGCCCGCTGGATGGGCAAGGGCGACAAGATCGCCGCCGACCAGGCGGCCGTCAACGCCATGCGCTTCATGCTCGACACCGTCGACATGGACGGCGTGGTGGTGATCGGCGAGGGCGAGAAGGACGAGGCGCCGATGCTCTACACCGGCGAGCAGATCGGCAACGGCCAGCCGCCGGAAGTGGACATCGCGGTCGATCCGGTCGACGGCACGACGTTGCTCTCGAAGGGGCTACCGAACTCCGTGTCGGTCGTGGCGCTGGCGAAGCGCGGCTCGATGCTGCCCTGGAAGGGCATCGCCTACATGGAGAAGATCGCGGTCGGGCCGATCGGCAAGGGCAAGGTGTCTCTGGAGCAGTCGCTCGAGGAGAACATCCGCGCCCTCGCGTCGGCCAAGGGCGGTGACCCGGATGACTTGACGGTGGTGGTCCTGGACCGCGAGCGGCACGGCGAGATTATCCAGCGGATCCGCGACACCGGGGCGCGGGTGAAGCTGATCACCGACGGCGACATCGCCGGCGGCATCATGCCGGCGATGGAGGACACGGGGATCGATTTGCTGCTCGGGATCGGCGGCTCGCCGGAGGCGGTCACGACGGCCTGCGCGCTGAAGTGCCTCGGCGGGGATCTCCAGTGCCGCTACTGGCCGCGCAACGACGCCGAGCGCGAGCTGATGGAGCAGCAGGGGCTCTCGACCACGACGGTCCTGACCATCGACGATCTGGTCGCCGACGACGACGTGTTCTTCTCGCTCACCGGCGTCACGACCGGCGAGCTGGTGCGGGGCGTCCGCTACGGGCCGCGGGTCGCGTACACCGAGACGCTGGCGATGCGCGGCAAGTCGGGCACCGTCCGGCGGGTGCAATCGACCCACAACTTCGAGAAGCTGATGCGCTACTCGGCGCTCGCATACGACGAGGCGTAGGAGCCAGGAGGTGACATGACGGCGCTCGCGCCCAAGGCGGATTTCATCGGCGTCGAGGAGCGGGTCCACCTCGCGGCCGGCGGCGAGACACCCTTCCTCAAGAGCCACGTCGAGGCGTTCACGCGCTACGCACTCGACAAGAGCGCCGGGCTGCCCGGCCGCGAGCGCCAGCTTGCGATGCACGAGCGTGCCCGCGCGCGGGCGGCCGAGCTACTCGGCGTCCGCGCGGACGAGGTCGCGTTCATCCCGAGCACGTCGGACGGCGTCAACATGCTGGCCGGCAGCCTCGACTTCGCGCCCGGCGACAACGTCGTGCTGGAGTCGATCGAGTTCCCGTCGGACGTGTACCCCTGGCTGCTGCGGCGCGACACGGGCCTCGAGGTGCGGTTCGTCGGCGGGGGCTTCGACGTGGCGCCGGGCGACCTGGAGGCCGCCATCGACGAGCGGACGCGGGTCGTCGCGGTCTCCCACGTCAGCTACCTGACCGGCATGCGCCACGACCTGCGCGCGATCTCCGAGGCGGCGCACCGGGTGGGCGCGATCCTCAGCGTGGACGCGTCGCACGCGCTCGGGGTGGTGCCGGTCGAGGCGCGGCTGGCCGATTTCGTGTTCTCGTGTACGTACAAGTGGCAGCTCGGGACGACCGGCATCGCGGTCGGCTTCTGGAACCGCGAGCGCCGGCCCGAGTGGGCGCCGCGCGTGGCGGGCTGGATGTCGGCGGCGCCGGCGGGCGGAGAGCTGCGCCGCACGTCGTTCGAGCCGCGCGACGACGCGATGCGAATGACGCTGGGCAATCCGAGTTTGTCGGGCGCGTACGTCGTGGACAACGGGCTGCGCTATCTGCTGGACGTCGGGATCGAGCGCATCGAGGGTCACGTCATCGACCTGACGGGGCGGCTGCGGGAGGGCCTCGTGGAGCTGGGCCTCGACGTGCTGACGCCCGCCGAGCCGGAGCGGCGGGCCGGCAATGTCTGCATCGCGCGGGCGGACGGGCCGGCGTTCTTGCGCGGGCTGGCCGAGTCGGGCGTGCTGGTCTGGGAGGCGGACGGCCGGGTGCGCTACTCGGCGCACCTGTACAACGACGGCGAGGACGTCGAGCGGGCGCTGGATGCGACGCGGCGGGTGGTCGGCACGCTCGGGCAATAGACCCGAATTCGGGTGTACAATAATGATGTCGAGAGATGTGGATCGACGGGATGGCGAGATGGCGACGAAAATCTTTGGGCGACCGGCAGTGTGGACCGACCACCACGGACGGCGGCGCACCATCGTGATGCTCTCCCCGTCCGGTCTGAGCGGTGTCGGGTTCGGCATCATGGCCGGTGGCGCGGTAGGCGGCCCGGCCGGCGCGCTCGTCGGCGCGGTCATCGGCGGCGTCGCGGGCGAAGCCCTCGAGCACGCAGTCCCGTCCGGCCACAAGATCAACAGGCGCGGCACGCCCACGACCGGCCTCTAGTCGAGCGTGGGGCCGCGCCAGCAGCTCCTCGCCGGATTGGTCATCGCCGCCCTCCTCCTGCTGGTAGGGCTGGTCCGCGCCCATCGGCGCGGGTGCCTCTTCACTGCCGAGGGCAAGGTCGAGTACGGATACGTCCTCAAGCTCATTCCGCTAACCATCGTCTTCGCCAGCGGGATCGTAAGCGTGATCCTCACCTTCGTGTTCTTTGCAAGGTGGGCGTCCTATGAAGACCCGCCAAGCGGACCAACGTTGCCTCTCGATGCTTTCATGCCGCCGGGCTATTCGCCACACTACGTGATGGCACTGGTGATCATCGGTGCCCTCGTGGCCTTCTCCCTGTCACTGATGGGGTACATGGACCATGTGAACGCAGGCGGCAAACCGACCAAGGCGAGAGACGCGGATACTGACGAAGACGAATCGAGTGCTCGCGCTGAGTGAAGCGCGAGCACGAATGCGAGCGGCCAGGTCGCGACCACGGGCGCTGGACGCGACGCGGCGGGTGGTCGGCACGCTCGGGCGATAGGCGTGCATCGTCGAGGCGACCGGTCAGTCGCGGCCGGCGGCCTCGGCGCGGCGGTTCTCGATCTCTATGCCGTAGACATACTGGAGGATGCGCGTCCGCTCGCGCTCGGGCATCTCCCCGAAGCACCCGTGGGCGACCGGCGGCCGGAGGAGGTCGCCGGCTCGGCTCTCGACGATGGTCAGGGTGGCGACGATCGGCGGGCCGCCGTCGAGCTTCAAATTGAGCCTGAGGCGGTCGTCTCGATCGAGCGGCTCCGTGGTCGTGAGCTGCACGCCGCCGCCGCCGAGGTCCACGAGCGTCGCCCCGAGCACGCCGACGGGGGCGCCGTTCGGCGCGAGCCGCGCGACGCTCAATGGCGGCATGTCCACCTGCGCGCGCACGAAATCGCGCCGTTGCAGCCGCACCACCCGCCCGCTGATGGCCACCACGAGCGACCCGCCGCGCGAGTCGGCGGTCACCTGCGCGGGCACGAGCCGCAGCCCGTCCGGCCGGCTCACCCGCAACACTACCGCCTGACCGGGCGGCGGGACGTCGTCGGGGGAGATCTCCCGATCGAACCGGAGCCAGGCGTCGTCGCCGAGCGCGGCGCGGACCTTGGCATGCGCATTGAAGCACTGCCCGTCGCGCGGGCCGCCCGCGAGCGTCCAGGCCACCTGACAGACCTGGCCGGCCTTGAGCACCTCGCGCCAGCCGCCGTCCCCATCCGGGGACGCGAGGGGCGAGATGACCGTCGCCTCGGCCGTCGCCTCGACCGGCGGCAGTGCCATCGCCGTGACTGTCGGCGATGCCGGATGCGCGTCGGGGTCGGGGGACGGCCGTCGCGAGAACGCGGTCAGCAGGCGCTGGACCCAGGTTCGATTGCGGCGTTCGTCCACGGCTACCTCGGATGCACGGAGTGTCGAATGGCCGGTGCCTCGGCGACCGACCGCGTGAGGACACTGTACGCCGTCCGGAGCGGGGATTGGCTGCGAATCTGGTTGAGTTCCCGTTGGAGGGCGCACGGCCGAGGTCGTGCTGACGGAGGGCGCGTGGCCGGCGGTCGCGCGGCGGGCGCACCGTGCGAACTACCGTGCGGGCAAGCCCTCCTGCACTTCGGCGAGCGAGGCGTCGAGGATGTCGCACATCTCGTCGATGTCGGCCGGCGTCGAGACGAGCGGCGGGCTGAACGCGACGTACTCCGGGCTGCAGCGGAAGATCAGCCCGCGGTCGCGGGCGGCCCGCTCGACGCGCTTGCCGGGCTTGACGTCCGGCGCGTACGGCTCGCGCGTCTCGCGGTCCGCCACGAACTCCATGCCCTGGAGCAGGCCCGCCCCGCGCACGTCGCCGATCATCGGGTACGTCGCCTTCATGGCCTCCAGGCGCGCGCGCATCCGCTCGCCCATCCGCTTCGCGTGGCCCACCAGGTCCTCTTCGACGATCTGGCGCAGCGCCGCCAGGCCGGCCGCGCACGCGACCGGGTTGCCGCCGAACGTGTGGCCGTGGTGGAACTCGACGCGATCCTCGATGGCGCCCAGGAACGCCCGGTTGACCTTCTCCTGGACCAGCACCGCCGCCAGGGGCGCGTAGCCGCTCGACATGCCCTTGCCGCAGGCGATCAGGTCGGGCACGACCCCGTAGTAATCGGCACCGAAGTTGGTCCCCAGGCGGCCGAAGCCGGTGATGATCTCGTCGAAGATCAGCAGCACGTTGTGGCGGTCGCAGGTCTCGCGGAGCCGCTCGAAGAACTCCTTGGGCGGGACCACGAAGCCGGCCGACGAGATGGAGACCGGCTCCATGATGACCGCCGCGACGGTCTCGGGATCTTCGGCGACGATCGTCTTTTCGATGATGTCGGCCGAGGTGATGCCGCAGTTCTCCTCGTACTTCTTGCCGTACGGGCAGCGGTAGCAGTAGGGCGGGTGGACGTGGAGGAAGTGGCCCAGCAGCGGCTCGAAGACCGACTTGCGCTCCCAGCCGCCGCCGGCCGAGAGCGCGCCCATCGTCGCGCCGTGGTACGCGCCGTACTTCGCGATGATCTTGTACTTGCGCGGATGGCCGCTGTTGACGTGGTACTGGCGGGCCATCTTCATCGCCGCCTCGGTCGCCTCCGAGCCGCCGGAGACGAACTTGACGGCGCCGAAGCCCGGCGGGGCGAATTCGATCAGCTCGTCGGCCAGCTCGATTGCGAGCGGGTTGGTGCCGTGCAGCGGGGGCGCGAACGCCAGCGTGTTGAGCTGGGCGGTCATCGCGTCGATGATGCGCCGGTTGCCGTGGCCGAGGCTGACGGTGAAGACGCCGGCGAGGCCGTCGATGAACTCGCGGCCGTCGGTGGTCCGGACGCGGATGCCGTCGCCCTCGGCGATCACGAACGGATCGCGGGCAAACTCCTGCATCTGCATGAAGTCGAGGACGAGGCGAGAGACGTCGGGGGTGGTCGGCGTGTCCACGAAGAAGGCTCCTGGCTACGTGCTCTTTTTGAACAGGTTCGGAACGGCCCGGATGTGCTCCTCGACGGCGCGCTCGGCCGCCTCGGCGTCCCGCGTCCGGATCGCATCGACGATGGGCTGGTGGAGGCCGGCCGTCCGCAGCACGAAGTCGGGGTCGTTCATCGCCCCGATCGTCGCATAGGTGCGCGCGCGGACCAGGCCGTCCATGCTGCGCCAGATGCGGTGCAATCCCCGGTAGCCGGAGAGCACCAGGAGCGTGTCGTGGAACTCCAGATCTCGGTCGGCCAGGGCCGGCAGGTCGCCGGCGCGGCCGGCGGCGTCCATCCCATCGACGATCTCCTGGAGCGTCTTCGCGGCCTCTTCGGGGTGCCGCGCGACGACGCGGCGGGTGGCGTACACCTCGATCTGCGCGCGCAGGGCGTACACTTCCTCGATCTCGTCTTCGGGAACGGAGGCGACGAACGTGCCGCGATGCGGGTAGCTGACGAGCAGCCCTTCCTGCTCGAGCTGGCGGAACGCCTCGCGGACCGGCCCGCGGCTCACGCCGAGCTGCTCGGCGAGGTCGGTTTCGAGGACTCGGTCGCCCGCGCTCAGCTCACCGGCGATGATGACGCGCTTGAGCTGCTCGACGATCCGCCGGCTCAGCGCGCGGGGCTCGAGACGCTCGAGGCGTGTGGCCTTGCGGTCCGCGACCATCGGTGCCCTCCGTCTGCCAACCTTTCATTGTCAACCGTTGCCAGATCCGGGTTTGCAGGGATGCATCATCATGGCGATCGCACCGCCCACTGTCAACCTTTGCCGGCCCGCCCGCGCCCGTGCCCGCTCCTGTGATGGCTTCGAGACGGCCACCGTGTTCCGCTCCGCGTGGCAGCGTGATACCGTACTCGTGGCCCGAGCAACCACCACCGCGACGCTCTTCGACGGACCTCGCGGCCTAGATGCGACCGACTGGCCTACCCCCGGTCGGTCGCGGATGGGCTGCCTCGGAACGTCGGACGCCGAGCGGCCAGGCTGCTCGGGCCTTCTCGCGTCCCACTCCGAACTCAATCCGACGAGCCGCCGGCTCCTCCCGATCGCGTTCGGACCCATGCGCGCACGGCGCGCATCCAGGCCGTCCGCCCCTCGGTCCGGCTCGCCCGCACGAAGCCCGACACGGCCTCGGCGGTCAGCAGCGGCAACACGCGACTCTCGGCGACCCGGACATACTGCCGACCGTCGAGCCTCAAGATCGTCAGCGTCTCGCCGTCGTGGCGCCAGACCTCGGGGACGCCGATGTGGGCGTAGATCGGGAGCTTGTCGAGCGAGGGGCTGGTGATGTCGATTTCGATGACGAGATCCGGCGGCGGATCCACCGTCAGGTCGATCCGCCGCTTGCCTCGGATGCGCCGCTCGTGCTCGATGTAGAAGCAGCCATCCGGCTCGAAGCCCCGCTCGAGGTCTGCTCGCTTGAAGGTCGTCGAACCGGCGTCGAGCACGTCGATCCCCAACTCCTCCGCCACCACTGAGACCACCATCGAGATATTGCGGGACGCCACCTCATGTTCGGTGGATGGGCTCATGGCCTCCAGTACTCCTCGATCGTAGGCGAGCCGCGGCACCACGCGCTCCTCGCTGTCGGCGAGGAGCCGTTCGTAGGTGTCCCAACTGATGCCGCGCAGGATGATTCTCTGCTCCCCCAGCTCCAGCGTCTTCGCCACCGACAGCCCTCCGAACCGATCTCGCGCCCCCGCCAGCGCGCCGATCGCGTCGCGTCAGTCTAGCGCACCGTAACGGCGACGATGCGGCGCTATCATCTCGTTGCTCCACGTCGCGCCCGAGAGCCCATCAGGCGTCGCGGAGGGCGGGGATGACCTCGCGGCCGAAGCGGCGGATCGCGCGCAGCACGTCGGCATGCGCGAGGCCGGGGTACTGCATCCGCATGATGACCGTGCCGACGCCCAGATCGCGGTAGGCGCGGAGCTGCGCGACGCACTCGTCCGGCGCGCCGAGTACGAGCTTCAGGGCGACGTCCTCGAAGCGGAGCCGGTGGTACTTGCCGCCGTCCGGCGAGTCGCGCTTCCAGCCGGCGTACTCGGCGTACAGGCCCAGCAGGGGCCGCTCGACGACTCGCCGCGCCTCGGCGATCGAGTCGGCCACGAAACCGTCGCGCATTAGGACGACCTCGCCCGGCGTGCCGCCCGCCCGCGAGGCCGCCGCGTACAGGCCGATCTTCTCGACCAGCTCCGGCGTGTCGGCGTTGGCGGATGCGATCCAGCCGTCGCCCAGGCGCGCCGCCCGCTCGATTGCCGCCCGCACGTGCGCGCCGATCCAGATCGGCGGGCGCGGGCGCTGGGCGGGCAGCGCGCTCAGCGTGGCGCCGGGGCGCGGGAACACGGGATTGGTTCCGTCGAGCGTCTTGCCGGCCCAGAGGCGGGAGATCGCGTCGAGGCCGGCCTCCAGGCGCGCCGAGCGCGCGGCGCGGTCGATCCCGAACATCTCGAACTCGGCCTCGCGATAGCCGAGCACGACCCCGAAGATCAGGCGCCCGTTCGAGATGAGATCCAGGTTGGCGAGCTGCTCGGCCAGCATGACCGGCTCGTAGAGCGGCAGGATGAAGCCGGCCGAGCACAGCCCGAGCCGCTCGGTCTTGCCCGCGAGCCAGGCCAGGGTGGTGAGCCCTTCGTGGAAGCCGTCCCCGCGCAAGTGCCCCTCGCCGAGCGCGAGGAAGTCCCAGCCATGCGCTTCGAGCGCGGCGGCCTGCTCCGCGAGATCGGCATGCACCGAGCGCCCCGGCGCGTGGAAGTACTGGTTGAGGTACAGCCCGAACTTCACGCTGCCAGCCCTACCCGATCTCCGGCCCGGCCGACGTGTAGAGGCGGCGCAGGTCGGGTGATGGCGGCTCAGCGCCGCGCGTCATGCGTATGAACGGGCGCACCGGCGCCAGCCCGAGCCGCCCGGCGAGCGTCACGGCGTGCTGGTTCGAGGTCACGACATCCACGATCGTCTCTCGGCCGCGATGGTCGCGGAGTGCGGCCCATGCGAGTAGCTCGGCGGTCAGCGAGTCGTCGGCGACGAGCGGCCCGAGGTGGACGGCGCGCGCCCCAGGGCGGCACAGCGCGTACCCTGTGAGGGCGCCGGCGCGCTCGGCCACCACGCAATCGGCCGGGTGCCCGTTGGCCAGGGAGTCGAGGAGGCGGGTGCGATCGGTGCCGAAGACCGGCGCGTCGTACGCGGCCACCGCCGCGAGGTCGGCCGGCAGGAGCGGCCTGACGTGGCCGGCTGTGAGTGTGGCGCGGCTCGCCGCCTCCGGTGTGGCCGTCGCTACATCGGCTGGTCGGATGCCAGTTGCCGCCCGCGTCACCTCGGACGGTGGATTGAGCGTGCCGCGCCATCGTTCGAGGCCGTAGCGCTCGCGGTAGCCAAGCGTTTCGTAGAGGGATCGCCCGGCCGGCGTGGCATCGAGCGCGACCGTCCGAACGCCCTCGGCGCCGAGGTACTCGTGCGCGTGGGCGAGCATCCGCGTCCCGATCCCGCGCCGCCGGTGGATCTCGTCTACCAGGACCATCCCGATCCAGGCGATCCGCGTCCCGTACGTCGTGACGGTCGTGCTGGCCACGATCCGGCCGTCGAGCTCGGCGATCCAGCAGCCGGACGGCTCCCAGGCGAGCAAGCGGCGCCAGTCATCGTCGGTCTGGTTCCAGCCGGCCTGCTCGCGCAGGCGCTGCGCAGCAGGCACGTCCGCGAGCGTCATGGCCCGTATGTGCAGCGAAACGCCCGCCGTCACATCGTCACGCGCGTTCGACGAGCTGGACGTAGCTCAGTTCGACGCATGCCCACTCGGCACGCATCAGCCACGGTAGGCGTCGCGCCGATTGAGTACCCGCGTGACGAGCATCACCCCGCTGCGAGTATCGAGCTCGACCAGCACGCGCCATTGTCCGACGCGCAGTCGCCAACCTGCCCCGCCGGAGAGCTTCTTGAGGTCTGCACTTGACGGGTCGGCGGCGAGGCGATCCAGCGCAACTTGCACGGCGGCGCGATCGGAGTCCTTCAAGTCCAGCAGGTCGCGCCGCGCCCGCCGGGACATCTCCTGTCGCCACGGCATCGGCGGTGCCCTCGTCGGCCGCCGAAGTCACGCGCGAGCGTTGGCTGCGAGATCTGCGAACGCGGCTGCAACCGGGATCGTCTCGCCACGCTCGAGCTCGGCTCGCCCCTCGGCGAGCGCCTCCAGATCCTCTTGGGTGGTCAGCTCGTCGTCCTCGGGGGCCTCCATGAAGGCCAGGAGCACCGGATCGACGAGATGGGCAAGGGCTTCTCGCACCGCCGCGTGCTTCTCGTCGGGGACCGCATCGACCATCCGATGCAAGTCGTTGCGCGCGATCATGTTCCCTCCGCGAAGGTCGGTTCGGCCACGTACTCGCTCGCTGCTGTTGGCGAATCGTAGCATGTCGTCGCGCTGCAAGCCTCGTCGCGTAAGGCTCGCCTCTCGTTGCTCGACGTGTCGGCAATCTTCACGTCGTTGCGCGTCGAGTAACGGGAGGCGTGCCCAGCCCTAGCCCTTGAGGCCCTGCGTCGCGATGCCCTCGATGATGAACCGCTGGAGGATCAGGTAGAGGGCCAGCACCGGCAGGATCGTCAGCACCGCCGCCGCCGTGTACAGGTCGTACTCGACGAAGAACTCGCCGATGAACTCGACCAGGCCGATCGTCACCGGGTACATCGTCGGGCTCTGGGCCACCACCAGCGGCCAGAGCAGATCGTCGTAGCGGAAGATGAAGATCAGCAGCGCCAGCGCCGCCATGTTCTGCTTCACCAACGGCACGACGATCCGCGAGAACGCCGTCCAGTCGCTCGCGCCGTCGATCCTGGCCGCGTCGAGCAGCTCGTTCGGCACGCTGTACATCGCCTGCCGCATCAGGAAGACGCCGAACGGGCTGATCATCCAGGGCATGATCATGCCCCAGTACGTGTTGATGACCGGGATGCCTAGCAAGTTTTGCATCTGGATCAGCAGGATGAACAGCGGCAGCAAGTACGTGACGAACGGCACCATCGTCGCCGACAGGATCATCCAGAATACGACGTTGCCGAGCCGCGAGGCGTGCTTGATCAGCACGTAGCCGAGCAGCGTGCTGGTGAAGACGTCGATCACGGTCACGCTGCCGGCGTAGACGAACGAGTTGACGAAGTAGCGGGCGAACTTGCCGGTCCAGACGCGCCCGTACGCGTCCAGCGAGAACGAGTGCGGCCACCAGGTCGGCGGGACGGCGCGGATCTCCACGACGTCCTTCACCGAGGCGGACAGCACCCAGTAGAACGGGAAGGCGAAGATCACGCCGAACAGGAGCAGCACGGCGTACAGCGCGATCCGACCGCCCCGCCGGCGCGCCCGGGCCAGCCCGGACATCGCGGGGTGGGCGAGGCGCGCCGTGGCGGGGGCGGTCGCCTGCACCTGAGCCATATCGCCTCCCTCTCCTTACTCGGGAACCGAGTCTAGTAGTCGTGCCTGACCTTCAGGAAGCGGTACTGCAGGAAGCCGATCACGACCATGATGACGAAGAAGATCGCCGCGTTGGCGCTGCCGAGCCCCTCGTACTGGTTGGTGATCGCCGTCTTGAAGATGTGGTAGGACATCACGTGGGTCGCGAAGTTCGGCCCGCCGCGGTCGCCGCCGGCCGCGCCCGGCTGGTTGGTCATCACGTAGACGGTGGTGAACTCGAGCATGGCGCCGATGGTGGTGATGACGACCACGAACGCGGTGGTCGGCATCAGCAGCGGCAGGGTGATCCGCCAGAAGCGGTGCCAGGCGTTCGCGCCGTCGATGCTCGCGGCCTCGTAGTAGACGGCCGGGATGCTCTGGAGCCCGGCCATGAACAGGACCATGGCGTAGCCGCTGATCTTCCAGATCCGCAAGATGGCCAGCGACGGCAGCGCCCAGTCCGTCGAGTTGAGCCAGCGGACCGGGCCGAGGTCGAAGGTGCCCAGGATGACGTTGAACAGGCCCTGGTTTCCCGGCAGGTACATGTAGCGCCAGACGAGCGCGACGGCCACGAGGGGCACGATGTACGGGACGAAGTACAGGCTGGTGAAGAAGCCGCGCACGGTCAGGTTCTTGAGCCCGTCGAGGGCCACGGCCAGCAGCAGGCCGAACACCACGACCCCCGGCACGGTCAGGCCGACGTACCAGAACGTGACCGACAGCGACTTCCAGAACACGGTATCGACAAAGAGCAGCGTGCGGTAGTTCTCCAGCCCGACCCACCGCTGGACACCCGGGCGCTGGTCCCAGAAGCTGAGCCAGAATGTCTGGCTGATCGGCCACCAGATCATCAGCAGGAAGAACGCGATGGCGGCGAAGAGCACCACGCGCGCCAGCCCGCCGCGCGGCAACCAGGTCGCTGCCTGCATGTGGACTCCTCCAAGAGCCAGGAGGCGTGACGGGAGCCCCGTCAGCACCCCTGTCATCCTGAGCTTGCGAAGGATCTACGGACCGTCCTACGCGACTCTGTCCTGAGACGAGATCCTTCGACAGGCTCCGCCTGCCTCAGGATGACACAGTGGTTGATGGCGGCCAGTACTCAGAACGTGCGGCTCCTGGCTCGTTCGCGATCAGCCTTCGGGCTTCAGCCACTCCGGGTGCGCCTTGTAGTCCTCGGCGCTCAGGATCGACCATTGGGGGTTCTGCTTGAGGTAGTCGTTGACTTCCTTCTCGATCGTGCCCCAGACCTGCTTCGGGTCCGTCTTCTCGTCGCGGATCTGCGGCCAGGCGCGGGCGAAGATCGAGCCGACCTCGACGGGGTAGAAGCCGATGTCGAGGTTGTTGCCCGGCTTCATCTTGGTCGCCAGGGCCGCCCACTTCGGGCCGCCCTTGTCCTCCGAGAACTCGGGCGTGCTCCACATCGACTTCACGCTCGGCTGGACGCCGCGCAGGATGCCGTACCGCTTCAGGTACTCCGGGCCGACCAGATACTTCCAGAAGGCCCAGGCGGCGTCCACCTGGGCCTGGTTGGTCGATTGCGTCGTCACGCAGAAGCCGACGTCCGGGCCGGCCGCGCCGATCGGCCAGTCCTTCTTGGTCGGGTCCACCAGCGGGAGCGTCCGGATCCCGTAGTTCTGCATCTTGTACTGCGTCTCGAAGAACCCGTTGTTCCAGGTCCAGGCGAACGCCGTCACGGCCCGGCCGGAGCCGAACTTCTCCTGGTAGGACACCCCATCTCGGATGTCGAGCTTGTGGACGTCGTAGAGGTCGAGGATCCACTGGGTCGCGTTGAGCTGGGCGTCGCGCGCGAGCGAAACCTGCGACTTGCTCAGGAAGTTGTTGCCGTCGGCCCAGCCGCCGAGTTGGATGCGGTACTCGTTGCCCAGCCCTTCCTCGTTGCCGAAGAAGGTGAACCCGGTCCGCTCGAGGTTGTTCCCCTTCCAGACCGTGAGATCCTTCGCCCACTTGATGAAGTCATCCCACTTCGTCGGGATCTGCTCGGGCGTGTACCCGACTTCCTTGAGCAGGGTCTCGTTGTAGTAGAGGACGCCGCCGAAGTTGCCGTTCGGCAGCCCGAAGTATTCGCCCTGGGCCTGACCCGGCGGGAGCTTGTACAGGTCGGCAACCTTGGCGCCCATGACCGCGCGCACGTCCATCGCGGACGGCGGGATCGGCTTGAGCGCCTGGTTCTTCCAGAGGGTATCGAGGAACGTCTCGTCGATCGCGGTGAGGTCCGGGGCGTTGCTGGCCGCCTTGGCCGCCAGCAGCTTCTGCTGGATCTGGGCCTCCGGGACGAACTGGACCTCGACCGAGATGCCCGGGTTCTTGGCCTGGAACTCCGGGACGGCCTCCTTCTCGGTCATGTCGTTGATGCTGCGGCGGTCGGTGAACCAGGCCGTCAGCTTGATGTCGCCGGTCTTGCCGGTCGATTGGGCCGGCGCGGCGGCGGGCTTACTGGCGTCGGCGGGCTTGCTGGCGTCGGCGGGCTTGCTGGCGTCGGCGGGCTTGCTCGTGGTCGCGGTCCCGCCGGCGCAGGCCGCGAGCAGCGGCAGCGCCAGCCCGGCGCCCCCGACGAGCATGCCCGTCCGCAGAAAGCGGCGTCGACTGAGTCGTCCTCGACTTGCCATGGTCATCGTCTCCCTTTCCGTGTGCGATCCCTCGGTGCGTGCGCCGCTAGATGTGCGCCTTCTCCAGCTCTCGGGGGCCACCTTCGAGTCGCTCCTCGGCCCACGCCTTGAGCGGCACGTCGTCCCAGTTGCGCGTCAGCCAGTGTTGCGACGAGGGCTCCCACTCGGGATCCTTGCCGAGCGGGTCGCCGCCGGTCGCCAGCGCGCCAAGCAGCTGGCGGCGGATCGGCGAGCTGCGCGCGACCAGCGCCGGTTCCTGCTCGACGTAGTCGGTCGGCCGGAGCCAGCGATAGTGGTAGCCGGTATAAAACACCTTGCGGACCGTGTCCGAGAGGTTCGGCGTGACGCAGTGCCAGGTCTGGGTGCGCCAGAGCATCGCCGTGTTGGCGCGGACGTTCAGCTCGCGGACCTGATCCTGGGGGACGCGGTAGTCGAGGTCGCGCAGCTCCTGGGGCGGGCGCCGGTAGCTGCCCGGCACCAGGCAGATCGCCCCGGAACTCTTCCGGGTCAGGTCGGTGAGGTAGTAGCCGACCTTGATCTCCATGAACGGGAGCCGACCGTCGAGCGAGGGCGCCTCGAACAGGTACGGGCCGGCCAGGTCCGGGTGCCAGACCAAGTTCTTGTAGCCGGCTTTGTGGTCGTCGCCGCGCCCGGTCCCCAGCTCGCCGGCCTCCAGCCCCTCGGGGTACGGCGGGCGGTAATCCAGGTGGGTGGTCCTGACCTGGATGTTCCAGCCGATCGCATCGACCACCAGCGGCAGGATGCGCGGGTGGTCGATCAGGTCTAGGAACGCCTCGTGGTGGGCGAGCGCGTTGCGGATGGCGAACGGGTCGTTCGGCCCGATGCCCTTCTCCGCCCGGACTCGCTCGGCCACCTCGTCGATCGCCGCCAGGAGGCGATCGAGCTCGGTCGGGGCGAAGAAGTCCTCGATCAGGATGAAGCCCTGCTCGTCGAAGTCCTTGCGCTGCTGTTCGGTCATCGCGACCGACGGGGCCGATGCGGCAACTGCCATGGTGTTCGCCTCCCAAGATCGTCCGTGAGGGCGTCCGCACCGGCATTGTATCGCGATGCTCGATGTGCCGTGGCCGCAAGGATGGCCGAACCGACATGCGCGCACCGATCCGGCCAACCCTGCGGCCCGCCAGCGCCCTTTCCGGCGCGCTATGTCCAAGGCGCTCGTTCTGCGAGCAATCAGGATGGGCGCGCAGACGCTTGCTACATTCTCAGCGCTCCGCTTGGGCGTGTCCTCGACGGGCGGGCCTCGGGCGACTGAGCCTGTATGCTGACGGCCGATTTGGAGCGTGCGGAGGGGCCAATCGTGTCTGGGGATGCCGAGCAACGTGCAGCTGTATCTCGGCTCGTCCTTCGCGTCGCACAGGCGCCGCTCGACCCTGGTGACGAGCACCTCCTGCTCCTGCGCGACGTCGTCGCCGGCCGAGGGTATGGCCCATCGGCGATGAAGCGCGCCGACGCCGTTGTTCAGATACGCGGCGACCCTGCAGGGGCGAACGGTGCGAGGCCGCGATCAGCTTCCGGCCTCCGAGCGCGACTACCTCAAGCACGTGATCGGTTTGCGCGAGTGGCCGAGCGGGACCACGCTCCAGCGGTACGTTGACAGCCTGCGATCTACGATCCTCGATCCGAGTGGCGGCATCTTCCGGTCGAGCATCGAATCGGAAACGTTGCTGACCTTCGTCGCGCCGAGCGGACGGTGGCGTGGGCCTCACGGCGGCGACTGGATCATCGTCGGCTATGGACTACACTATGGGCATTGGACGACGGGCTTCCAGCCACGCGACGGCCTCGCTCGATACGCGGACGACACGCAGAAGGGTAGCGGACGATGGCTTCACCAGCCGACGCGGACCTCGTGAGGCTAAATCTGCTTGCTGTCGAGGCCGCGCTCGAATCGCTGCGCGAGATCGCGGAGCACCCTCATGGAGCCTCGGACGCGGAGCGGCTGGCTTTCGGGGCCGAGTGGCACGATGCTCTCGTCCGGTTGCGTGAGATCGAGCGTGCCCAACTTGAAGGACAGTTCCGGAGTACCGAGGCGGAGATGCTGTCGCGGCTTCGGCGCGAGTTGGAGCGCGCGGCGCCGCTCGTCCAGACCCTGGACCTGGAGCCCGTGCCAACGCGCTTGCCGTCGGTCGTGTAGCGCACGCCTACGGCATCGGGTGGGGTCATGTCGGCGCGGAAGGGTGCTCGGCGCAGGGCCGGCCGAGCAGCTTGGCGCGCAGGCGCTTACCCCACTCCCAGCGCTCAGCCTGGGGCGTGTCCTCGACGAGCGCGTACCAGAAGCGCCGGCGGCAGCGCGGGCACTGGATCCAGCGCACGTCGTGGGTCTGCATGATCTCGAACACGCCGCGCCGCGCCCCTTCCTCCTCGGGGAGTAGCTCGACGGCCGTGTTGTGCTCCGGCTTCTGCCACACCATGCTCACTGCCCCATGCGCCCCGGCGCATCCCGTCACCTGCGATAATCCACCACGTTCGGCGCGGACGCTCGCGCATGGTACCTCGTCCGTTTCGGCGGGCAGATCCTGAGCGACGTCCTCGGCCAGCTCGCCGACACAACACTCACGACGACGGAGGGGCCATGCCGGATCTCCGAACGATGGGCGCCTCGGACCTGCGCGCGTTCCGCGACGGGATCCGATCCGAGTACGATGCCTTCCGCCGACGCGGGCTCGCCCTCAACATGACGCGCGGCAAGCCCTCCGAGGCGCAGCTCGACCTCGCGAATCGGCTGCTCGAGCTGCCGGGCGCCGACGACTACGTCGCCGCCGACGGCACCGACTGCCGCAATTACGGCGGCAGCGTCCAGGGCCTGCCCGAGGCGCGGGCGATCTTCGCGCGGGCACTCGGCGCTCCCATCGAACAGATCCTCCTGAGTGGCGGCGCCAGCCTGGCCCTGATGCACGACACGATCGTGTTCGCGCTGCTGACCGGCGTCCCGGACGGCGCCGGGCCGTGGTCGGCCGAGGCGCCGATCTCGTTCATCTGCCCGGTGCCCGGCTACGACCGCCACTTCGCGATCTGCGAGCAGTACGGCATCCGCATGCTCGCCGTGCCGATGACCGGCGACGGCCCGGACGTGGACGCCGTCGAGGCGCTCGTCGCGACCGACCCGAGCATCAAGGGGATGTGGTGCGTCCCGAAGTACAGCAACCCGAGCGGCGACGTGTACTCGGCCGAGACGGTCGAGCGGCTCGCGCGCATGCGGACGGCGGCGCCCGACTTCCGTTTGTTCTGGGACAACGCCTACGCGGTCCACCACCTGACCGACACGCCGTACGAGATCGCCAACGTCCTCGAGCTGGCCGTGCAGGACGGCACCCCGAACCGCCCGCTCATGTTCGCCTCGACCTCGAAGATCACGCTGGCCGGCGCGGGACTGTCGATGGTGGCGGCCTCGCCGGAGAACATGCGCTGGCTCGTCGGGCGCATGAGCCGCCAGACGATCGGCCCGGACAAGATCAACGAGCTCCGTCACGTGCGCTTCCTGCGCGACGACGACGGGCTGAAGGCGATCATGGACGCCCATCGCGCGATCCTCGCGCCGAAGTTTCGGGCCGTACTCGACGTCTTCGCCGACCGTCTTCGCGGCAGCGGCGTGGCGACCTGGACCGAGCCGAAGGGCGGCTACTTCGTCAGCCTGGACGTGCCGGACGGCTGCGCGGCTCGCGTCGTCGAGCTCGCGAAGGACGCCGGGGTCGCGCTCACCGGCGCGGGCGCGACCTATCCGTATGGGAAGGATCCGCACGACCGCAACATCCGCATCGCCCCGACGTACCCGAGCGCCGAGGAAGTCGCGCAGGCCGCCGAGGCGGTGGCGCTCTGCACGCTGCTCGCCGCGAGCGAGGCGCTCCTCGCCGGCCAGGAGCAGCATCCGGTGGCGGCGGCCATCCCGGCCTTGTAGGGGCGGGGCGTGCCCAGCCCGCTTGGTTAGCTCGCAGGCAGGGCAGGCCCCGCCCCTACGATTCGGTGACACCCTCAGATTCACGACGCTCCTGGAGGCACATCTCGGTCACAGGACGACGCGGAGCACGACGCGGCCGTCCGGCGGGCGGCGCACCTCGGCGGCGCGCGCGAGCAGCGCCGCGCCGACCTCGCGGGTCGGGCGCGACGTCTCACGCGACGGATCGATCGCGAGCACCACCCAGAGCGTGCTGCCGCGATTCTGGCGCGCGACGAGGCTCTCCAGCTCGGCCGCATTGCGGACCACGACCGCCCCGGTGTGGACGTCGCGGAGGACGCGGCGATTGGCCCAGACGTACTTCTCGTAGCCCTCCGAGCGCAGCCAGAAATCGGTGCGGCCGAGGTAGCGCATCGTCAGCGTCGGCGCGAAGCTCATGACGAGGTCGTCGGGGCGGCGGTCGGCGAGCGACTGCACCCAGGTTTCGGCGAGGTCGCGGGCGCGGGCCTCGGCGAGCAGGCGGGCGGGGTCCACGCTGAGGGCGACCAGCGCCAGCAGCAACCCGCCACCGACGAGCACGTGCGCCCCGCGGCCGAGCCGACCGACCCCCAGCATGCTGGGACCGTGCGCGGCTCCGGCGTTCGTGGCTGCGACGAGCGCCGAACCACCCAACGCCAGCCCGCCGAGTGCGGCCACCAGGGACGGCCCGACCCGCGCCAGACCCGTCGTCGCGGCCACCGCGAGCGGCGGGAGCGCCAGCAGCGCGTAGCGCGACTCGCCCCGCATGACCAGCCCGAAGGCGTTGAACAGGATCACCGCCAGCACGGCGACCGGGGCGGCCAACCGCTCCGGCCGCGCGAGCGCCGCGCGCAGGCCGCGTCGCGTATACGGTAGCCCGAGCACCGCCGCCGGCAGCAGCCACGCGTGCCAGCCGCCGAAGTGCGCCAGCGTCAGCCTCAAGCCAAGCAGGTCGGCGGGCGGGCGCAAGTACTCCCGCAGCTCGACTGTCGGGCCGCCGGCCGTCGGCGCGCGCAGCGCGAGCGACAGCGCGCCCACGAGTGCCACGCCGCCGAGCAGCAGCGCCCAGAAGGGAACAACGCGTCGCCACGCTGGCGCCTCGGCGCGGCGGCGCGGACCGGCGACGCGCGCGAGATCCAGCAGCGCGGCGATCGGCACGAGCAGCACGGCGAGCTCGTGCGACAGCAGCGCCGCCACGGCCGCGAGGCCGGCCCGCCAACGGTCGCCGGGGCCGTCGCGGAGTAACCACGCCAGCGCGATCGCGAACCAGAAGAGCAGCGACGAGTACAGCCACGCCTCGCGCGCCTGGAGCACCAGCGGCGGCGAGAACGCCACGATCGCGGCGGCGGCGAGCGCGGCCCATGGGGGACCGGCGAGCCGTCCGAGCGCGAACGTGGCCGGCACGAGCAGTGTCCCGAAGATGAGGCTCGGGAGGCGGGCCGCCTGGTCGGTGAAGCCGAGCAGCGCAATCGACGCGGCCTCGAGGTAGGCCGGCAGCAGCCCGCGCGTGTAGACGAAGCCATCAGGCAGGTGCGGGATGCCATGTTCGAGGATGCCGAGCGCGGCCAGTGCGAGACGCGACTCGTCGCGGCCCATCGTGCCCGGCGTCGATGGGAGCCACCCCGCGCGAACCCAGCACGCCGCCAGGATGAGGCCATACAGGGCGACCTGGACCGTCCACGCGGGGGCGCGGAGGCGACCGCGCGGCCGGGCGGCGCTGGGTGGAAGCGGGCGATCGATGGTCGGCGCGTGCATGTCCTGTTGGTGCGGCCGGGCGGAGGCGGCCGAGTGTGGGCTTGTGGAGGCGGCGCGCACAGCGGGCGACGTGCGGCGACGTGCTCCGGACCGCGTCCGCGTGAGAGACTTCGCGGCGCTGAGCATGACATACGCGGGCCTGCGCGCACACGCTCGGTCGCGCCCCGACCCGCCGCTGGTGTCAGGCCGCGCACCTGTGGTGTCACCGACTCGCGTCGCGTCTGCCCTTGGTCCCGCGATCCCCGGTCCCATCGTCCCAGGTCTCGTCCAAGGTGGCCGTCCGCCCGTGATCTCCGCACCGACGCCCGAACCCGCACCGCGTGACGCGCCGAGCCGTTCCGGCGACGGCAGCGCCGGTGCGGGCCAAGGCGCCGGTCCCGCCGCCGGTCGTGGTAAGGCCGACCGCGATAGGCCGGCCACTCCCGTCGGTCGGCCAGTCGCGGCGCTCCTCCTGGTTTCGCTGTTCGTCGTCGCGCTGCTCCCGCGCACGATCGGACTCGGCGGCGCCGTCACGGAGGACGAGGACCAGTGGATCGACCGCTCCGGCACGTTCGCGCGCGCCCTGCTCGACGGCGAGTGGCGGCGCACGTTCCTGACCGGCCACCCCGGCGTGACGGTCATGTGGCTGACCACGGCGGCGCTCGGGCCGACGCGCGCCGCGAGCTACGGCGAGGCCGCGCGTCCCCCGACGCCGCCCGGCGGCCCGGTGCTCATCAGCGGCAAGGTGCCCGTCACGACGATGCCGGACTTCCTGTCGACCATCCACCGGGCGCGCATCGCGTTCGTGGTGGTCAACGCCGCGCTTGCCGCGCTCGTGGGCCTGTTGGCGGCGCGGGTGTTCGGGCTCGGGCCGGGCGTGCTCGGCGGGCTGCTGCTGGCGCTCGACCCGTACTGGGCCGGCGTGAGTCCAATCGTCGGCATGGACGGCCCGCTCGCGGGATTCACGAGCGCCGCGCTGCTGTGCCTAATCCTGGCGTGTCGACGACTGATCCTCGCGCGTCCTACCCGGATCCTCGTGCGTCCTGCGCGGAGGCACGGCGCGGCGAGCACCGCGACGGGCCGGCTCGCGCTCGATCGCGGTGCGCTCGCCTGGGTGGCGCTCGCCGGCGCCCTCTGGGGGCTCGCGTTCCTCACCAAGACGACGGCGCTGTTCCTGGCGCCGCTGGTACCGCTGCTCGCCCTCGCCGCGCTCCTGCTACCGGCCGCGCGTCGTTGGCGCCGCAGCCGTCGGCTGCGGCGTTCGGCCGAGCGAGCGCCCGCCACCGGTGCAACCGGCCAGTTGCACCCAGAAGCACTACCCTCGGCCGGCGGGCCGCTGCCCCGCTCGCTCGCCGCGTCGGTACTCGGCACGGCCCTCGTCACCCTGGCCTGGGGCGTCGTCGGCATCGTGGCGAGCGTGCTGCTCTGGCCGGCCGCCTGGGACCAGCCGCTCCTGACGCTCTGGCGGACCGTCGATTTCAGCGCGCGGCTCGGCGGCGAGCCGCACGGCCCCGGCAACGTCTTCCTCGGCCGGCCGACCGACACTCCGGGGCCGATGTTCTACCCCGTCGCGCTCGCGTTTCGGCTCGGCCCGGCGACGACGCTCGGGCTGATGGCCCTGCTGCTGTTCGGGGCGCCGCGCCGCCTCGGATTCGCCGCGTGGTCGCTGCTCGGCTACGTGGCGCTGTTCCTGCTGCTGCTGACCCTGGCCGCGAAGAAAGTGGACCGCTACCTGCTGCCGATCCTGCCGTCCCTCGACGTCCTGGCCGGAGTCGGCTGGTGGGCATGCGTCCGCTGGCTCGCGGGGCGGCGCGCCGGCTGGCGGCGTGGCCGCGCGACCGGCGGCGCGCCCGGACAAGTGCCGGAGCGCGCGACGGGCCAGCCATTTGAGCGCGCGAACGGCGGTGCGTCCCTTACTACCGGCATGCGTTCGGGTCCTGCACCGGTCGGGCTCGCGCTCACCGGGCTGGCGCTGGTCGGGTTGCAGGCATGGCCGCTCGCCGTCGCCGGGCGCTACCCGCTCGCAACTTACAACCCGCTCTTCGGCGGTGCGCGCTCCGCCGAGCGGGCGATCCCGCTCGGCTGGGGCGACGGGCTCGACGTGGCCGCCGACCGCGTCCGCGACTTGAGCGGCGGCGCGCCCGTGACCATCTCGATCTGGTATCCGCTCTGGGTCAACTTCCAGGCGCACGCGCCGGGGCCGGTCGTGACCGAGCGCCGGCTGGCCGACGCCGACTACTACATCGACTACGTCCACGCGCGGCAGCGCGGCCTCACCCCGCGCCAGCTCGCCAACCGCCGCCCGGACGCGGTGGTCCAGATCGCCGGCGTGGACTACGCCCGCATCTACCGCCTCCGCTGAACGGCTGTGGATACAGCTGACCTCTGTCCACCTTGCCATTGAAGCGCAGATCGTACGTAGAGACTTGACCATACTCGGTGAGTACGCTCGCATCGACTTACAACTCATGATCGACGGCAGCATCCGTGATGCTGATTGCGAGGCGAGTAACGAGACGGGCGTCACCGAGCATGACGACCACCGATGTCTTGCTGGCCGATACGTCTCGGAAGCGGACGTTTGCGGGACAAAGTCTGGCCAAGGTCGGCCAGACGTCTGAGTCACATGCCGGGGAGGTTGCGGCTGTCCGCCCACGCTTTGGAGGCTGGCGCGGCGTGACCTCAGTTCGGTACGACTGCCAGCAGACGCCACTCCCCCGGAACACCTCTGAGAGTGTGGAGGCCTCGGTCTTTGAACTGGAGACCGGAGCCGGCGACCAGATCCCGCACCGTGCTCAAGACGAGCACCTCGCCGGGCTTGGCGAGGGCCGCGACGCGGGCCGCGATATGCACCGCGATCCCGCGTAGTCGCCGCGCGCCGCCGCCGACTCGATCCGCGCGAGCCACTCGGGATCGTCGATGGTCGGGTCGAGGCGCGCGACGACCGGCAGGTACAGCGCCACCTCGCTCCGAGCGCGGGCGCGGGCGGCGGCGCGGTCTTCGTCCACCACCGTCACCGCGCCCAGGCAGACCCCGACCTTCCCCGGCGCGCGTCCGACGTCCGCCGCGCCGGCGTCGAGTGCCGGCCGGAGGTGCCCGACTAGCGCCGGGTTGGTCGAGCCGCCGACCTTCACCTCGTCGGCGTGCGCGCCGGCGAGCCGAGCCGTGCGCAATCCCCAGGTGCCGAGGGTGAGCGGGACGTGGGCGCGGACGGGCGCGTAGCGGAGCGTCGCGTCGGCGACCAGGCCGAACACGTCGCCGACGAACGGCTCGCGGCGGCCCGCCAGCAGGTGACAGACGAGCAGCATCGCCTCGCGCAGCGTCGCGAGCGGCCGGGCCTGCTCGATGCCGAGCGCGTCGAGCCACGCCCCGCGCGCGAGCCCGAGGTACGCTCGCCCGTCCGTCGCGAGGTCGAGCAGTGCAACCTGGCCGGCGATCTCGATCGGGTGGGCGGTGTACGGGTTGAGGGCGGCCGGCCCGAGCGTCGCGCGGGCCAGGTGCGGCGCCATCCAGAGCAGCGGGCCGAGCGCCGGCTGGTAGAGCAGGTCGTTGTAGACCGACACCACGTCGAAGCCGTAGCCATCGACGAGCCGCGCCAGCTCGGCGTACTCGCCGGGGCGCTTGTCCCCCTGGAACGCGATCCCGACGCGCAGCCGCTCACGCACGTGGTGTCCCCCGGAGCTGGGCCATGTCATGCCGCCGGCGCGTCGAATGCTGGGCCACGCGTTGCTTTTCCTTCGGGACGGCGCCGCGCCGCTCGGGCCACTGGCGAGATCGTACACTCACCACGAGCCGGGCGTGGCCGGAAGGGAAGGGCGCCGTGATCGTCTCCGCACTCGTCGTCGTGGCGCTCGCCGCATGTGCCTTACTGGTCGCCGTGATCGCGGGGCTGATCTGGCTCTTGCGTCGTGAGCGTTAGGGCGCGGCGGCCTTCTGGCAGCGTCACCTTGGCGGGCTGCTGCACGGATCCGCGAGTACCGAGTGTCAGTCGGATCGTGGATGAGCGGGCAAAGCGTGCCTCGCCCGCCGGACCCGGCGCGAGACGCCGACAGGCACCCCGGTGGGATCCGCCCGCCTGCTACACTACCCGAGCGCGGCGGACATGCCGCGCGGGGCTGCCGACCGCCCCGTATCCGATCGGCTCGGAGGAGACTGCATGAGCAGTCTCTTTTTTGTGCTCTTTCGTGGACGCGAGTGCGCTGCCGCGCCCGGCGGCGCGGCAGCCACGTTCCATAGCACTCAGAGGGAGGTGCCTGCATGCACGTCGCGGCCGACATCCTGACCGATATCTTCCTGATGTTCCTCGCGGCCAAGGTCGCCGGCGAGGTCTTCGAGCGCCTGCGCCAGCCGGCCGTGATCGGCGAGCTGCTGGCGGGCATGGTCCTCGGACCGTACGCGCTCGGCTGGATCGGCGTGCCCACGGAGGGCATGGTCGAGGCGTTCAACGGCCAGGCCGCAGCCCAGGAGGGCATCGCGGCGATCTACGAGGTGCTGGCCGAGCTCGGCGTCATCATCTTGCTGTTCGTCGTCGGCCTCGAGACGCGGCTCTCCGACATCCTCCGCGTCGGCGCGCGCGCCGGGGTGGTCGCGGTCGCCGGAATCGTCGTGCCGTTCGCCCTCGGCTTCGTCTACATCCAGGCGATCGGCCGCCCGACCATCGAGGCGCTGTTCGTCGCCACGGCGCTGGTCGCGACGAGCATCGGGATCACCGCGCGCGTCCTGGCCGACCTCGGCCACCTCCAGTCGCGCGAGGCGCGGATCATCCTCGGCGCGGCCGTGATCGACGACATCCTGGCGATGATCGTGCTCGCGACCGTCTCGGCCATCGGCGAGGGCGGCGAGGTGTCGGTCGGCACCATCGCCGTCATCGCCGCCCAGGCGATCGGATTTACGGTCTTCGTCGCGCTCGCCGGGCGGCACGCCGTGCGCCGCTGGAGCGTCCACCTGGACTCGCTCCGCATCCGCAACGCGCCGTTCGTGGTGGCCATGCTGGTGATGCTCGGGCTCGCGGCGCTGGCCGCCCAGATCGGGCTCGCCGCGATCATCGGCGCGTTCCTCGCCGGGATGGTGTTCGCCGAGCTGCGCGAGCAGCACGAGCTGGAGCACCGGGCGCTGCCGATCTACGAACTGCTGGTGCCGCTGTTCTTCGTCATCACCGGCAGCCACGTCGATTGGCGCCTCTTCTTCGACGGGTCGGTGCTCGGCGTCGCGCTGACGGTGACGGCGCTCGCGGTCGTCGGCAAGGTCGTCGGCTGCGGGGCCGGCGCGTGGGGCCTCGGCCGCCGGCAGATGGCGATCGTCGGGGTCGGGATGACCCCGCGCGGCGAGGTCGGGCTGATCGTGGCCAACGTGGGCCAGTCGATCGGGGCCATTCCCGACGTCATGTTCTCGACGGTGGTCATCATGAGCGTGCTGACGACGCTGGTGGTGCCGCCGATCCTGACGCTGCTCTACGGCGGGCGCTCGCCGGAGGCCGAGGCGGCCGGCGACGCGATCGACACGCCGGCCGAGTTCGCGGTGCAGGATGGCCGCCTCCCCGACCTGTAGGCGCGGCTCTACACACGACCTCTGTGCCTTGCCAGGCGCCGCATACCCTCGTCGTGATCTGGCGCGGACGACGCTTTAGGTCACGCGGGGGAATGCAAGTGGAACGGAACAGTGCTGCACGCAATCTACGACCGCTCTTACCACCTACTTTTACGCGAACTTTATGCCGGAGAAGCACATCATTGACACGGTCATGATGACTGAAGGCGCATCCTCTTCCAATGAGGCGCACCACGCCGGTCAGTCGCACGGCGGTGCGACCGTGACTGGGCTGGTGCCTCAATACGTGACCGGTCGAGCCGAGTACCGCTTCCTCGACGACGCACCCCATGCGAGCGAGGCGCGTCGCTCGATTCGGAGACACACATGACGATCCGCGCCAGACTCTGGATCGGATTCGGCTTGATGATGGCAGCGATCGTCGCGCTTGCCGTCCTGGCGCTGGCGGCGTTGATCGCGGTGGACCGCGAGTACTCCGAGATGCTCGACATCCGCCACCAGCGGGTGACTGAGGCCCTGCGTCTCAAGTCCGCGTCGCAAGCGGAGATCCTCGCCGCGCGCAGCTACCTCCTGACGGGTGACCTGGCCTTCCTTGATGCGATGCGCCAGGCCGACGAGGAGCAGCGTGGCGTCCTCGCGGCGCTGCGCGGCCTGAGCGCGAACGACGACAGCAGCCTGCTCGACGCCTTCGAGGCGGCGGCGAGCGCCTACGACCGCACCAGTGGCGACGTCCCCGAACAGACCCGCGCGCCCGGTGCTGCCGAGCCGGATCTCAGCGGCGAACCGGCGAAGCGCGAGCTAACGGCGCTCCTAGACCGGTACATCGTCGAGCAGCAGGCGACGCTCGACGAGACGAGCGCGGAGGCGACCCGATCCGTTCGGCGTGCCGTGCTCGCACTCGTCATCGGCGCGTTGGTCGCTGTCGTGGCGGCGGCCGGAGCTGCTTGGCTCACCGCGCGCGAGATCGTCGTCCCCCTCGGCCGGCTGATCGCGGCTGCGCGTGCCCTCCAGAGTGGACGCCCCGATCAGCCCCCGCTCCCCCAATCGCTGGATGAGATCGGCGAGCTCGGGCGGGCGTTCGGCGAGATGCGCCGGGCCGTCGCTGACCGTGAGGCGGCGTTGGCGGCCGAGCGAGCGCGCGCCGAGTCGATCCTGCTCAGCCTCGACGAGGGGCTCTGCTTGCTCGATGCGAAAGGGTGGGTGGCGTATGCCAATCCCCGTCTCGGTCATCTGCTCGGCCGGGCGCCGTCCACCCTGATCGACCGATCCGCGAGCGACGTGCTGGCCGAGTTGAGTACGCTCATCGCGGAGCCTCGCCGTGCCGGCCAGCGCGTACTGCACGCACTCCGGACGGCCGATCCGCGCGTACCCGTCGATGTGGCGCTCACGCATAGCGAACGCTGGCTTCGGCTCACCGTCTTCCCGGTTCGCGGCACCGCGGGAGAGCGGATCGGCCGCGGTATCGCCCTGCGCGACGTGACTGCCGAGCGCGCCAGCGACCGGCTGCACGCCACATTCCTGAATCTCGTGTCCCACGAGTTGCGGACACCGCTCGGGGCCATCAAGGGCTTCACGAGCGCGCTCCGCCAGGAAGACCTGCCCCTTGACGGAGCGACGCGACGCGAGTTCCTCGGCGGGATCGAGGCAGGCGCCGACCAGCTCACCCGGATCGTGGCGGAGATTTTGGACCTCTCTCGCATCGAGGCCGGTGCCTTAACCGTCCAGCGGGAGCGCTGCACCGCCCGCGAACTGGCCCAGTCTGCGCTCGAGGATCTGTCCCCGGAGCTCACGCCCGACGACCGCGTGCGAATGACCATCCCGTCCCACTTGCCGTCGCTGATGGCCGATCCGTTGCTGACCCGGCAGGCTCTACGGGGGTTGCTGGACAACGCACTGCGCTACTCTCCGCCGAGGGGCACCGTCCGACTGACCGCGCACCATGAGAACGATCAGGTCATCATCCGCATCGCGGACCGTGGCCCGGGCCTGCCGCCGGTGGAACTTTCTCGCATCTTCGAGCCGTTCTATCGGGCCGGTCGGTCCGAGGATGGCGGGCTCGGTCTGGGGCTGGCGATCTGCCGGGGGCTCGTGCGCGCCCAGGGCGGCGACATTTCGGGCGAGAGTCGGCGGGGCGCCGGCACCACGTTCTCCGTCGCGCTGCCGACAGCCCCCATGCCGCACGGCGGCGAGAAGTCGTCGTGACCGACCGCATCCTGGTCGTCGAGGACGATGGCCTGCTCGTGAAGTTCCTCCGCGCGACCCTCGCCGCGAGCGGCTATGCGGTCGAGGTGGCGGCCGATGGCGTGGCTGCGATCGAGGCGCTCTCAAGCCAACCGACCGACCTCGTGCTGCTCGACCTCGGGCTGCCCCGGATCGACGGCGTCGACGTCTTGCGCCAGCTCAGAGCCTGGTCCGACGTACCCGTGCTCGTGCTTTCGGCGCGCGACCAGCAACAGGAGAAGGTCCAGGTGCTCGACCTGGGCGCCGATGACTACCTGACCAAGCCGTTCGGCGTGCCGGAGCTGCTGGCCCGCGTCCGCGCGGTGCTCCGGCGAGCGGCGAAGACAGCCGACGGCGACGGGCCGCGCGTGATGGCCGGCGACCTCGTGATCGACCTGCCGGCCCGGCGCGTAGAGCGTGCCGGCGCCATCGTCCACCTCACGCCAACCGAGTGGCGCGTCCTTCGCGAGCTCGTTCTCGCCCGCCCGCGGACGGTCCAGCATCGGCTCCTTCTTGAGCGCGTATGGGGGCCGGCGTACGGCGACGAGGTTCACTACGTGCGCGTGGTCGTGCGGCGGCTGCGCCAAAAGCTCGAGCCGGATCCGGAAGCCCCTCGCCATGTCATCAGCGAGATCGGGCTCGGGTACCGCTTCGAGGGCTGATCGGTCCTCGGCGATTGCCCGACGTCGTGCCGGCTGTGGCCCGGCGTTGCGCGACGGTTGGCGCGATTTTATGTCCTCTTTATGCCCATTAGGCCGGCGATTACGTCGATGTTTCGGCCGCCTCCGCACACTGGTAGGGAGACCAACGAGGAGGAGGAGGACATGCTCCACCTGAAGATCGTCCGGATGCCGCGCGCCTGGCACGGCGGCATGTGCTGGGCATTCGGCGGTCCCGCCGGCGAGGGGAGCCGTTCACGTCGATGGCAGGCGCTCGCTCAGGGATGGGCCGAGCTCCGTCGCATTGAGGGACGGGAGGATCTCGTCGTCCGCGCCGCCGATCTTGGACGACAGCCGCCCGACAACCTCGCCCACTTCGACCCGGGCACGTGGGCCGATCTGGATGCTCGCGACGTTGCCGCCGCCTACGGCGTGCGCTACGTCGAGCTCGTCACCGGCCGAAACCTCGACCTGGCGCGGCCTCTCCCGCTCTGGCTCCGAGAATGGACGCCCCGATGACGACGTTACATCGCCCCGCCGCCGCGATGGTCCTGGCGCTCGTAGCTGCCGCGACCGTGCTCCCCTTGCCCCTCACCCGCGCAGCGCCGGCCACCGCCCAGAACGCGCCCACCGTCGAGCAATTCGTCGTCAATGACGCGCGCGAAAGCCAGTTGGCCGCCCGCGTGGACGGTCGCTGGGTCGTGTTTGAAGATGACCGCCGCTCAGGCACGCCCACCCCGACCGCCACCATCCCGGCAACCAACACGCCAGTACCGCCTCCGACGGCAACTCCCGAAGCGACCACGCCGCCCACAGCGGTCCCGCCTGCCGAATCGACCGCGACACTTGCCCCCACGACCGAGCTCGCGACGGCGACGCCCCCGCCGACCGTAGGTCCGGGAACGCCCGGCTCGGGAGAATCCCGAAACAGCGTCGGTGGATCGACGCTCGTCGCGAGCGACTTGGCCTTCAAGGTGCCCGCGACGGGGATGCTGCGCCAGGTGACGGATCAGGCGGACATTCGTGCCCGCAACCTCGACACGAATGAAGATCGGCGGCTGACCAACGGGGCATACGCGCGGCAGCCCGATGTGTCCGGGAACCTCGCTACCTGGGCCGAGCTCGGCGACGATGGCCGCTGGAGTATCGTCGTCTACAACCTCGAAGATCGCACGATGCTGCGGCGCATTGACGAAAACGGCGACCAGGAGTATCCGTCGATCTCCCGCCGCTACGTCGTGTGGCAGGATAGCCGGCGCGGCAACTGGGACATCCGCGCATACGACCTCGAAGAAAAGCGTGGCTTCTGGGTCTCGAACAGTTCCCAGGATGAGACGCGCCCCTCGATCGACGGCACCCTCGTCGCCTTCGAGCGCGACGGCCTGATCTGGTACCACGACCTATCGACGGATGGTGTCGAGCGCGTTGAAGGCGCCGGCGGCTACGATCCGTCCGTCTCCGGTGACCGTATCGTCTTCCGGAGCGGCGGCTCCCGGTCCGAGCCGCGCGACGCCGGCATCTACGTTTTCGACCGACGCGATGGCAGCGTCGCCCAGGTCAACTCGACCGTTAATAGGCGGCGCGGGAATCCGCGCATCAGCGGCGATCTGGTCGTCTGGTGGGACCGGCGCGGCGAGACCCGCGACATCTATGCTTACGATCTAGGCTCGACTTCCGCCATTTTCGACTGAGTCCACCAGGTCCAGGATACGTCGCGCGCCGACTTTCGTGGGCATCGTCACCCACACAATGGCGCAGAAACTCAGACGCGTGCCGCTCTCTC
>Ga0136611_10000108_pt1 | contig 45506 bp, 44 predicted proteins | sample AntDrymUQ2232306_2_FD_106645 | JGI IMG/M metagenome (GOLD analysis project Ga0136611, IMG submission 106645) | Polar desert sand microbial communities from Dry Valleys, Antarctica - metaG UQ223 (23.06) | ecosystem: Environmental > Terrestrial > Soil > Desert | place: Antarctica: Dry Valley... | reverse complement strand
TGTGGCTGCCGGCCCGGCAATCTGCGTCTCTCCTGTCAAATGAGCATTCATTTTTCGGCTTCCTCTGTCGGCCTGTCACGCGACTCAATTATTTGATTTTTCATTGGGAACGTCAAGTATATATTTCCCCATTATTCACTACTAATATGCGGCTGCTCCGCGTCTTCCGCGTCCTCCTGCTCTCCGCGTTAAAGGACTTCTGATTTCAGGGAGTCTTCCCCCCAGCAAGCATTTTCTCGATCTGCTGCGCGCCGATCGCACCGGGAACCCGCGAGCCGTCGGCGAAGAAGATCGTCGGCGTGCCGGTGATCTTGTACTTTTTGCTGAACGCCAGGTTGCGCTCGATCGCCGCCGTGTCGCAGTTCGCCTTGGCGGCCGGCTGCTCGCGCACCATCCAGTCAAGCCAGGCCTTGGTTTTGTCTTTTGCGCACCAGATGTTCTTCGATTTTTCGGCCGAGTCCGCGCTCAGAATCGGAATCAAAAATGTGTGGACCGTCACGTCGTTGACTTTTTGCAGGTCGGCCTCGAAGCGCTTGCAGTAGCCGCAGTTCGGGTCTTCAAACACCGCCATCTTGCGTTTGCCGTTGCCGCGCACTTGGACGAAAGCGTCCTTTAGCGGCAACGCGTCGAAGTCGATGGCGCTGAGTTTTTCGATCCGCTGCTCGGTCAGGTTGGCCCTGGCGCGGGTATCGATCAGGTGGCCTTGCAGCAAAAAGTTGCCCTCGGCATCGGTGTAAAGAATATCGCTGCCGTTGACGCGGACCTCGTACAGTCCGTTCATCGGCGTCTTGCTGACCTCGTCGATCGGCGGCAGCTTGGGCAGGCGTTCAGCAAGGTTCTTGCGAATCTGGGCTTCCTGCGCGAAGGGGCCGCTCAGGGCGCAGGCCAGCAGAGCCGCGACCATTCCTTGCGTCGCGTACCTCGATGCCTTGGCCAGCTTCAATGTTTTCATGGTGTATCCAGGTTTTCCCGACAATTTTCGATTCGCTTCAAAACTTCATGTTCCCGCCGCCTGTCGGGCCACCCAGCGCTTCAGCGGGCCGCTGTGGCCGAAGCCGTTCATGCCCCAGTTGCGCAGCAGTTGCCAGCGGTCATCGGTCTGCGCGAACAGGCCGTGCAGGCCGTCGGTCACCGCCGACGTCGCCGCCACCTCGGCCCGGCGCGCCCGCTCATAGCGGCGCAGCAGCTTTTCCTCGCCGACACCGCGCCAGTATTCACGGGCCGCCAGCACCCGGGCCAGGCAGGCTACATCGGCAAGGCCCAGGTTCAGACCCTGCCCTGACAGCGGATGGACCGTGTGCGCAGCGTCGCCGGCCAGCGCCCAGCCTTCGCCGACCCAGCGCTCGGCGGTAGACAGCGCCAGCGGCCAGCTGCAGCGCTCGCTTGTCAGCTCGAGGCTGCCAGCGACGTCGCCGCAGATCGCCCGCAGCGATGCGCAAAACGCCTCGGGCAACGATTTTTCCAGTTGCCACGCGCGTTCCACCGAGGCAGACCACACCAGCGCCAGAGAGTTCCCCTCAGCGCCCGACATAGGCAGCAGTGCGACGATGTCGCCGCCTGCGAACCACTGGCGCGCGACTCCCCGATGCGGCTGACTCGATTCGAGCCGCGCGGCGATTGCGCGCTGCGGATAGGGCTTGACGCTCCAGCGCGCGCCGAATTCGTCGCGACTTGCGCTGTGCCGTCCTTCGCAAACCACCGTCAGCGCGGCATTCACCGGCGCTTCGAGCCGTTCGATCTGTGGCTGGTAGCGCGCCGCTTCGGCCAGCTGCCGCTCCAGTGCCGGCACATCGACGATCCAGGCCAGTGCTTGCCCGGCCAGGCCGTCGGCGCTGAAATCGACATAGCCGCCGTTGTCGCCCCAAACCTGCATCTTGCGCACCGGCGTGGCGAAATTTCCTTCCGGCCAGACCCGCAGTGCTTGCAGCACCTCGCGCGACGCGGTGTTAAGCGCATAGGCGCGCACATCAACGACGGTCGCCAACGGCGGCGGGGCGACCAGCGCCACGCGCAGGCGTTCACGCGCCAGCAGCAGCGCCAGCGTGTGGCCAACCACGCCGCCACCACGTATACACACATCAAAAGTCCTGGGCATTCGCGCATTTTAGGAGGCAGGGCAGAATCGGCGCTCCGGCCGGCGGCCGCACCAGGCAAGGAACATGGAAGTCATGAACGATACGAACCAGGAAATTGCGTTGGGCGAAGCAGGCGAGGCCGGCCGCGCCGGCGAGCTGACGGCGGTCATTTCGCGGCTGTTTGTCTATCCGGTCAAATCCTGCGCGGGTGTCGAGGTCCGGCAAGTTCTGTTGACCGAAACCGGCCTGGAATTCGACCGCGCCTGGATGGTGGTCGATGCCGGCGGGCGCTTTCTGACGCAGCGCGAAATGCCGCGCATGGCGCTTGTCAAGCCGCAGCTCAAGCACTACGAAATGGTGCTGCGCGCGCCGGGCATGCTGGCGCTGCACATCGCGCTCGACAGGGTGGAGGCACACGTCAAGGTCGTCATCTGGAACGACGAGGTCGCCGCCTACGACATGGGCCCGATCGCCGCACAGTGGTTTACCGATTTCCTTGGCGTGCCGGCGCGGCTGGTGCGCTTTGATCCCGAGGAAAAGCGGCTTTCCAACCCGCGCTGGACCGGCGGCGTGGAGGCGCTGAACCAGTTCAACGACGGCTACCCGGTGCTCGTCATCAGCGAGGCGTCGCTCGACCAGTTCAATGAAAAGCTGCTTGCCAGAGGCCAGGCCGCCGTCGGCATCGAGCGGTTCCGGCCGAATATCGTGCTCGGCAGCGCGCCGGGCGACGCTGAACTTGCGCCGCACGACGAAGACCGGCTTGAAGGGTTTGAGATTGCGACGCCGCAGGGCTTGGCGGTGCTCAAACCGGTCAAGCCGTGCCCGCGCTGCCCGATACCGAATGTCGATCCGGCGACCGGCATGGTCGGCACCGAGGTCGGCGATATGCTGCAGAGCTACCGTCAGAATCCACTGCTGGGCGGCGCCATCACCTTCGGCATGAATCTGATCGTTCTGCGGGGCATCGACCATGCGCTCGAAGTCGGCCAGCGTGTCGGGGCCGATTACCGGTTCGACTGAGCAGCTGGAACGACAAGAACGCCATCGAATACACTTTCCCCCCAGTTTTTGAAGGTCTGTCATGAGTTTGAAGTGCGGCATCGTCGGCTTGCCCAACGTCGGAAAATCCACCCTGTTTAACGCGTTGACGAAAGCGGGAATCGCTGCCGAAAACTACCCTTTTTGCACCATTGAGCCGAATGTCGGCATCGTTGAGGTGCCCGATGCCCGGCTCGACGCGCTGGCGGCCATCGTCAATCCGCAAAAGGTGCAGCGGGCGATCGTCGAGTTCGTCGACATTGCCGGCCTGGTCGCCGGCGCCAGCACCGGCGAAGGGCTGGGCAACAAATTCCTCGCGCACATCCGCGAAACCGACGCGATTGTCAATGTAGTTCGCTGCTTCGAGGACGACAACGTGATCCACGTCGCCGGCAAGGTCGATCCGATCTCGGACATCGAGGTGATCCAGACCGAACTTTGCCTGGCCGACCTGGCGGCAGTCGAGAAAGCGCAGCACCGCGTCACCAAGCTGGCGCGCTCGGGCGACAAGGAAGCGGCCAAGCTGGTCGCCATCCTGGACAAATGCCAGGCGGCGCTGAACCAGGCCAGGCCGGTGCGAACCGTGGAATTCGGCAAGGAGGAAGTGCCGCTGCTGCAGCAATTTTTCCTGATCACCGCCAAGCCGGCGATGTTTGTCGCCAACGTGGCCGAAGACGGCTTCGAGAACAACCCCTTCCTCGAACGCCTGAAGGCTTTCGCCGCGTCGCAGAACGCGCCCGTCGTCGCCATCAGCGCCAAGCTGGAAGCCGAGATGGCCGAGATGAGCGACGAGGACCGGCTGATGTTTCTGGAGGAACTCGGCCAGAGCGAGCCGGGCCTGAACCGGCTGATTCGCGCCGCCTACACGCTGCTCGGCTTGCAAACCTACTTCACCGCCGGCGTCAAGGAAGTGCGCGCCTGGACGATTCATGCCGGCGACACCGGCCCGCAGGCCGCCGGCGTGATTCACACCGATTTTGAAAAAGGTTATATCCGCGCCCAGACCATTGCCTATGACGATTTCATCGCCTACAAGGGCGAGCAGGGCGCGAAAGACGCCGGCAAGATGCGCGCCGAGGGCAAGGACTACGTCGTCAAGGACGGCGACGTGATGAACTTCCTGTTCAGCTCCTAGAGCCTGTAGTTGCATTTATGAAGGTAATTGGCCTCTCACGCACTATCCACGTGCGTAAGCAGCTATTTATTTCATAGCATTTAGCAATACTCACCCGACCTGTCAGGACGCATGCAGCCATGACCGAGCCGATGCGACTTGCCAAACGCCTGGCCGAGATGCTGCCCTGCTCGCGCCGCGAGGCCGAGCAGTACATCGAGGGCGGCTGGGTCAGCGTCGATGGCGTCGTGGTCGAGGAGCCGCAGTTTCGCGTTCAGGACCAGGCGGTCGCGCTGTCGCCCGACGCAAGTTTGCTTGCGCTGGCGCCGGTCACGCTGCTGCTGAACAAGCCGGCTGGTGTCGACGCTTGCGATGCGGCGGCCCGATTTTTGAAAATTGCCAGCCGCTGGCCAGACGACAGGTCAGGCATCCGTCCGCTGAAAAAGCATTTTTCCACGTCCGATTTGGTGACGCCGCTGGCGACCGCCGCCAGCGGGCTGATCGTTTTTACCGGCGACTGGCGCGTGGCGCGCAAGCTGCGCGAGGACGCTCGACTGCTAGAGCACGAGGTGATCGTGCAGATCGGCGGCGCCATCAAACCTGGCGGCCTGGATCGGCTGAACCGCACCGACCATGGTTTTACCTTTGAAGGCGCGCGGCTGTCGCCGGCGAAGGTCAGCTGGCAGAGCGAAGGCCGCCTGCGCTTTGCGCTCAAGGGCGAGGTGCCGGGCCAGATCGCCTATTTTTGCGAAAGCGTGGGTTTGAAGGTCGAAGCCATGAAGCGGCTGCGCGTCGGGCGCGTTTCGCTCAGCCAGCTTGCGTCCGGCCAGTGGCGCTACCTGCTGCAGCAAGAGCGGTTTTAGGCTCCTAGGAGCCAATAACGCCGGGAAACGCCCAGATCAGGCTGCCGGTCATCAAGAAATAGCGCAGGAATTTACCGATCGCCATATAGCCCAGGCACGGCCAGAACGAAAACTTGAGCCAGCCCGCGACGGCGCAGAGCGGGTCTCCCACGCCCGGCAGCCAGGCCAGCAGACAGGCTTTGGGCCCCAGTTTTTCCAGCCACCGGATGGCGCGGCCATGGTGCGACGAATGGCTGTATTTGTCGGCGACCTTGTGCGCGCCGTAGCCCATCCACCAGTCCAGCGCGCCGCCGAGCGTGTTGCCAAGGGTGGCGACGAGCACCGCCGGCCAGAACATCGCGGGGTTGAGCTTGACCAGGCCGAACACCACCGGCTCGGAGCCCAGCGGCACCAGCGTGGCCGAGATGAAGGACACGATGAAGACCGTGCTTAGACCGAATTCCGGCAGCGCGAGCAATTCGATCAGGCGTTGTATCCAGGCTTCCATGGGATCTGAGTATAGGGAGTAAGGCTTGTCGTCAAAGCCGGCGCTTCCGGCCGCGAGCGTTCCGATTGCTCAAATTTTGGGCAGCTACAATCGTGCCTTATTTTTCAGCAACAGCGGCATTTCACCCCTTCATGAACATCGGCGCCCACGCCCTGGCGAACAACATTTTCGCCGCCCCGATGGCCGGTGTGACCGACCGGCCTTTTAGGCGGTTGTGCAAAGCGCTGGGCGCGGGTTATGCGGTCAGCGAAATGGTCACCTCGCGCCGCGATTTGTGGCACACACTGAAAACCTCGCGCCGCGCCAACCACGACGGCGAAGCCGCGCCGATCGCGGTGCAGATCGCCGGCACCGACGCGGCGATGATGGCCGATGCAGCCGCCTACAACATCGAGCGCGGCGCGCACATCATCGACATCAACATGGGCTGCCCCGCCAAGAAAGTCTGCGGTAAGTGGGCCGGATCGGCGCTGATGCGGGACGAGCCGCTGGCGCTGCAAATCATCGACGCCGTGGTTGCCGCCTGCGCGCCGCATGGCGTACCGGTGACGCTCAAGATGCGCACCGGCTGGGCGCAAGGGCATAAAAATGCGCTGTCGATCGCCCGCGCCGCCGAGAACGCCGGCGTTCAGATGGTCACGGTGCACGGCCGCACGCGCGAACAGGGCTACAAGGGCCTGGCCGAATACGACACGGTGGCTGAGGTCAAGGCCGCGCTGCGGATTCCGGTGGTCGCCAACGGCGACATCGACAGCCCGGAAAAAGCGCGCGACGTGCTGGCCTACACCGGCGCCGACGCGATTATGGTCGGCCGCGCGGCGCAGGGCCGGCCCTGGATTTTTCGCGAGATAGCGCATTTCCTGAAAACCGGCACGCACCTTGCACCCCCGCTGGTCGCCGAAGCGAAGCGCCTGATGATTGATCACCTGCTCGACCACTACGCGCTTTACGGCGAATTCAGCGGCGTGCGGACGGCGCGCAAGCACATCGGCTGGTATGTGAATTCCCTGCCGGGTGGCGAGGAATTCCGGGCGCGGATGAACCTGCTCGATGGCAGCGACGCGCAGGTCCGGGCGGTCGAGGAATTTTTCGGTGGCATGGGCGAGCGATTCGACCGGATCCCGGCCGCAAGCACGCCTGGCCCGGACGCACCGCCGGTGGATGGCATCGACGACGGCAGGGACAGGAACGAGGAGACAAATACAGCATGAGCAAGAACCACATCGAAGAGTGCGTGCGCACCAGCCTGGAAAGTTATTTCAGCGACCTGGACGGCACCGAACCTGGCGGCATGTACGAAATGATGGTTCGCGTCGTTGAAAAGCCGTTGCTCGAAGTGGTCATGCGCCACGCCGAGCAGAACCAGTCGCGCGCCGCCACCTGGCTGGGCCTGAACCGCAACACGCTGCGCAAGAAGCTGGTCGAGCACAAGCTCATCGAATGAGGACGAAGGCAACCATGAACGCTTTGATTTCCGTTTCCGACAAGACCGGCATCGTCGAGTTTGCCCAGGCGCTGCATGCGCTCGGCATCAAGCTTTTGTCTACCGGCGGCACAGCGCGGCTGCTGGCTGACGCCGGCCTGCCGGTGACCGAGGTCGCCGACCACACCGGCTTTCCGGAAATGCTCGACGGCCGCGTGAAAACGCTGCATGCGAAAATTCACGGCGGTCTGCTTGCTCGGCGCGAGCTGCCCGGCCATATGCAGGCGCTGGCGGCGCACGGCATAGCCACCATCGACCTGCTGGTGGTCAACCTGTATCCTTTCGAGGAAACCGTCGCCAGGCCCGGCTGCACGCTCGAAGACGCGATTGAAAACATCGACATCGGCGGGCCGGCAATGGTGCGCTCGGCGGCCAAGAACTGGAAGGATGTCGGCGTGCTGACCGACGCGTCGCAATACGCTGGAGTACTGGCCGAGTTGCAAGCCGGCGGCGCGCTGGGCGATGCGACCCGGTTCGCCCTGTCGGTTGCCGCTTTCAATCGCATCAGCCAATACGACGCCGCCATCAGCGACTACCTGTCGAGCATCCAGCCTGACGGCAGCCGCGCGCTGTTCGCCGGCCAGTCCAACGGCCGTTTCATCAAGCTGCAGGATCTGCGCTACGGCGAAAACGCGCACCAGCAGGCGGCGCTGTACCGCGACCTGTATCCCGCGCCGGGATCTCTCGTCATGGCCAGGCATCTGCAGGGCAAGGAGCTGTCTTACAACAACATCGCCGACGCCGACGCCGCCTGGGAGTGCGTCAAGGGTTTTACCGATCGGACCTGCGTCATCGTCAAGCATGCCAACCCCTGCGGCGTGGCCGTCGGCGCCGACGCGCTGGAGGCTTATTCCAAAGCTTTCAAGACCGATCCGACGTCCGCATTTGGCGGCATCATCGCGCTGAACTGCACGCTGGACGGACGTGCGGCGCTACAAATTTCGAAGCAGTTTGTCGAAGTGCTGATCGCTCCGGCCTTCATGCCCGAAGCGCTGGAAGTGTTCAAGGCCAAGGCCAATGTGAGGATTTTGCAGATCGACCTGCCGCCCGGCGGTGACACCGCGTGGAAGCAGGGCCGCAACGCGATCGACGTCAAGCGCGTCGGCTCGGGCCTGTTGATGCAGACCGCCGACAACCATGAGCTGGCGCTGGCCGACTTGAAAGTCGTCAGCAAGCTTCAGCCGACGCCGGCGCAGCTGCGGGATTTGCTGTTCGCCTGGAAAGTCGCCAAGTTCGTCAAGTCCAACGCCATCGTGTTCTGCGCCGGCGGCATGACGCTGGGCGTGGGCGCCGGCCAGATGAGCCGCATCGACTCGGCGCGCATCGCCTCAATCAAGGCGGCCAACGCCGGTCTGAGCTTGCAGGATTCGGTCGTCGCGAGCGATGCCTTCTTCCCGTTTCGCGACGGCCTCGATGTGGTCGCCGATGTCGGCGCGACCTGCGTCATCCAGCCCGGCGGCTCGATGCGCGACGCCGAGGTGATCGCCGCCGCCGACGAGCGCCAGGTGGTGATGGTGTTGAGCGGCGTTCGGCACTTCCGGCACTGACCCAGCCCGATGTATTAGCCAAATAAGCTGTTTTCGCTTGTGGGGCGTGCGCAGTAAGCTATTGTATTGATAGCAAACTGCGAATTCCCTATTTTCCTGCCAACGCTCACCGGCTGGCGAAGAATTTTTCCGCCGCGTCCACTGTCGCCGCGATGTCTTCCGCGCTGTGCGCCGCGCTGACAAAGCCGGCTTCGTACAACGCTGGCGCGTAGTACACGCCGCTGTCCAGCATGGCGTGAAAAAACCGGTTGAACGCCGGGCTGTCGGTTTTCATGACTTCGGAATAGTTTTGCGGCAGCGCGCCAAGCAGGAAAAAGCCGAACATGCCGCCTTCGCTGTCGCCGCAAAACGGCACGCCGGCCCGGTTTGCCGCCTGCGTCAGTCCGGCCACCAGGCTGCGGGTGCGCTCGCCAAGCGCGTCGTAAAAACCCGGTTTCTGAATCTCGCGCAGCGTCGCAAGTCCGCATGCGGTGGCGACCGGATTGCCCGACAGCGTGCCGGCCTGGTACACCGCGCCAAGCGGCGCGAGCTGCTCCATCACGGCGCGCGTTCCGCCGAAGGCGGCCATCGGCATGCCGCCGCCGATCACCTTGCCAAGCGCCGTCAGGTCGGGCTTGAAGCCGGGAATATGCGCGGCATAAAGGCTTTGCGCGCCGCCGAGCGCGACCCGAAAACCGGTCATCACCTCGTCGAAGACCAGCAGCGCGCCGTATTGCGTGCACAACTCGCGGCAGCGCTTGATGAAGGCCACATCGGCGCGGACAAAATTCATGTTGCCGGCGATCGGCTCGATCATCAGGCAGGCGATGTCGGCACCGCGCAGCGAAAAGGCTTCTTCGAGCTGGGCGACGTTGTTGTATTCCAGCACCAGGGTGTGCCGCACCACCTCGGGCGGAACGCCAGCGCTGGTCGGGCTGCCGAAGGTCGCCAGACCCGAGCCGGCTTTGACCAGCAGCGCGTCCGAGTGGCCGTGGTAGCAGCCTTCAAACTTGATGATCGCACTGCGGCCGGTCGCGCCACGCGCCAGTCGGATGAGGCTCATCGTCGCCTCGGTGCCCGAGCTGACCAGGCGCAGCATTTCGATTGACGGCATAAGCCTTGTGATTTCTTCGGCGAACTCCACTTCGCGCTCGGTCGGCGCGCCAAAGGAAAAGCCGTCGAGCGCGGCCTGCCGAACGGCTTCGACCACCGCCGGATGGCCATGGCCCAGAATCATCGGCCCCCAGGAGCCGATGTAGTCGATGTAGCGGCGGCCGTCGGCGTCCCAAAAATAAGCGCCTTGCGCGCGCGTGACGAAGCGTGGCGTGCCGCCCACCGCCTTGAAAGCGCGAACCGGCGAGTTGACGCCGCCGGGGATAAGACGCTTGGCGCGCTCGAACAGCGCGGCGTTTCGGGAAAGTGCGGGGACGGCTGGGGAAGCCGCGGCTTTAGTGTCTGGTGGTTCCATTCGGGGGCAAGTCAAGAGGGTTTTTTGAAATTAGCGAAATACCGTCGTCACCGGGAACTTGGCCAATGCCGGCGCTGGCCGCGTCGCCTTCGGACTCGACATCGGCCTCGGCCTGCGCCCAGAACAAGCGATCCGGCACGATATGACCCATGCCGGGTTGAAACCCTGCGTCCAGGCTGTGGTCCAGATAGGTCAGCGCTTCGGCCGTGGCGGCCTGCAGGTCATGGCCATTGGCGAGCAGTGCGCACAATGCCGCCGACAAGGTTTCGCCCGCGCCCTCGAAAACCGCTTCGAAACGTTCGAACTTTTCGCTGTACAGCACCGCTTGCGGCGTGGCGAGCACGTTGTCGATGAATTGGTCGGCCAGTGCGATACCGGTGACCAGCGTGTAAGGCACGCCCAACGCGCAAGCCGCCTTGGCGATATCGCGCGCGGTCGGATTTCTATCCGCTGGCCAGTCGGGCAGCAGCCAGCGCCAAAGCGTGCTGTGGTTACCCACCAACAGGGTAGCCTGTGGCAGCAGCAGTTCGCGAAACGCGTCGAGGTAACTGTCGATTTCGTTCTCGTTCCACCAGGCAATGCTGGGCATGTAGGCGATCAGCGGAATTTCCGCATAGTCGGACGCGATTTCAGCGATGGCACTAATGTTTTCAGGACTGCCGACAAAGCCGACCTTGATCGCTGCGATCGGCATGTCTTCCAGCGCCGCGCGCGCCTGATCGGTAACCGCTTCCTCGTCAAAGCTAAAATGATCGAGAATTTCGGCAGTGTCCCGAATGTAAGTACCGGTAACAACAGCCAGCGGGTGCGCACCTGCCGAGGTCATGGCGGTGATATCGGCGGTAAGTCCGCCAGCACCGCTCGGATCGTTCGCATTGAATATGACAACACACGCTGGTGTCGCATCGACTTCTTTGTCAGCGGTCTGCGGCATGTCGGGTTCGGGAAGCTTCGGGTTTGCCATAGGCACCGATTTTGCCTTGTACTCAAATTAGCAACGGCATCTAGATACAATTGTTGCAACTTATTGGAAAGCGATTAAGCTTTGACTAAATTAACAACGTGGATGTGCCTGATTTGCGGCTGGATTTACGACGAAGAGGCGGGCTCACCCGAACACGGCATCGCTCCGGGCACGCTGTGGTCGCAAGTGCCCATGAACTGGACGTGTCCTGAATGCGGTGCCCGCAAGGAAGATTTTGAAATGGTGGATATCTGAGCTTTCGGGTACATGCCCGGAATCAAGCCGATGAATTTGACCGCATCAGGGTCTGCAAACAAGGAGTTAGAGCAGTGAGCATTCCCAGTTCCGGACTGAAGGTGCTTGTCATCGATGACAGCAATACCATCAGGCGCAGCGCCGAAATTTTTTTGAAGCTCGGCGGTCATGAAGTCCTGCTCGCCGAGGACGGTTTCGACGCGCTCTCCAAAGTCAACGATTACGAGCCTGACCTGATTTTCTGCGACATCCTGATGCCTCGCCTCGATGGTTACCAAACCTGCGCGATCATCAAACGCAACGCGAAATACTCGGACGTCCCCATCGTCATGCTGTCATCCAAGGACGGCGTGTTCGACAAGGCGCGCGGCAGGATGGTCGGTTCGCAGGACTATCTGACCAAACCTTTCACCAAAGATCAATTACTGCAAACCGTGCAGGCTTTAGGCTGCGTCAAACAAGGGCAACTGTGATGGCGATTAAAAAAGTGTTGGTCGTGGACGATTCAAAAACCGAACTGATGTTTTTGACCGACCTGCTGATGAAGAACGGTTTCACCGTCAAGACCGCTGAAAACGCCGAAGACGCGTTTCGGCGATTGGCCGAGGAAAAGCCTGAACTGATCCTGATGGATGTGGTGATGCCGGGTCAAAATGGTTTCCAGCTGACGCGAGCCATCTCGCGCGATCCCTTGTATTCCGACGTGCCCATCATGATATGCACGAGCAAAAATCAGGAAACCGACCGGGTCTGGGGTATGCGACAGGGCGCCCGTGATTACATCACCAAGCCGGTAAACGCAGGCGAATTGATGGCCAAGATCAAGGCCCTGGGCTAGCTTGGCGCTAGGCACCGCATCATGTCGAACCGACAGTCGCTCAGAGAATTACAGACCCGCCTGGCGGAGCGTTTGCAGCTTGCACGCACGGAAGGGATCAGCGCATCTTGGTTGGGCGTGGAGGCCGGTGGCCTCAAATACCTGTTCCCATTGGCCCAATCCGGTGAAATTTTTCCGTGGACTGGATCGCAGCCTGTGTCTTATACGCAGTCCTGGTTCGTTGGCGTGGCGAATTTGCGTGGGGGCCTTTTCGGGATTGTCGACCTCGCCAGCTATGTGAGCGGCCATTCGCCGACGCCGCGTAACGACCTGGGGCGGTCGGAATCGCGGTTTGTATCGATCAACAGTGCGCTTGAGGTCAACTGTGTGCTGCAAGTCGACCGGCTGGCCGGCTTGCGCAAGCGGGAAACCTTTGTTGATTTTTCCGAGAGGGGGCAGGACGCCCCGACGTATTTTGGAAATTCGTATGTTGATGGCCAGGGCGCGTCGTGGCAGGAAATCAACCTTCAGCTGCTTGCCGGGCAAGCCCATTTTTTGACGATAGGGCAATAGCATGTCTAGTTACCCCGTTCCCTCCAGAAGGCTCTCCATGTCTGTATTAGAAAACATCCAGAAACTATTTAAATCCAAACCGGCGCGGTCGCCCGAAGACAGCATGGATATGGTTTCTCTGAGCATTCCGGCCGAGCCTTTCGCAGTCCCCAACACGAATCGGCGCTTTGCGGAAACGGCAAACCAAAGCTATGACGACGGCTTCGCGCCTACCAGCATTGTTTTGCCCGAGGTCGGAAAACAGGCGTATGCGGACATGCTCACGCTTCCGCTCCTCGGCAAGCGGTCGGTAAGCCAGCATCAGCGGATTCTGGTATTGATACTGTCGCTGGCGGTCATCGTCCTCGGGCTCGTGACGTTCCTCGCGCTCAATCAGGCCGACCGAGTTGCGCAGCAGGTGGCGGCAACGGGACAATCGCTGATGCAGTCCCAGCGCTTGGCAAAATCGGTATCGCAGGCCCTGGTGGGAAGCGTGCAGGCCTTCCCCGATGTACGCGAGAGCGCCAACGTGCTTGCAAAAACGGTGCGCGGGTTGAAATCGGGTGACGACAGCCTGCATTTGGCGCCTGTCAAGGATGATCTACAGGATGACGTGGAGAAAGTCTCTCCCTTGATGGAGCGGGCGGAAAAGAACGCCAACCTCGTGATGGGTCAGCAGGCTATTTTGACGCAGGTCGGAAGCGCCCTGCGGGCAATCAACCGGCAGTCTTCGGATCTGCTCGAGATCGCCGAAACCGTCTCATCGCTGAAGCTTCAGCAAAACGCGGCACCGGCGGAAATTTCCGCCTCGGGGCAACTCGTGATGTTGACGCAGCGAATCGGCAAGTCAGCCAACGAATTTCTGACGATGGAAGGGGTTAGTCCGGAAGCGGTGTTTCTGCTGGGCAAGGACCTGAATTCATTCAAGGAAATCGCGCAGGGGCTGCTGGCGGGAAGCGCCGAGTTGCGGCTGAGCAGCACCCGCGATCCCCAGACGCGCGAGCGACTTGAGGCGCTGATGGCGCTTTATGAAAAGACGAGGGTGCAGGCCAGCGCTATTCTTGGCAATTTGCAGGGACTGGTTTCAGCGCGTGAAGCGCAGGCGTCTATCATCGCAGACAGCGAGCCGCTTCGTCGTGGACTGGAAGATTTGCAGAGCGAGATTTCCTCCCATTCCGGCCTTGGCCTGGGTGCCTTGACCACATTGATCGTCGCGGCGCTGATCGCGCTGCTGTGCGCAGCAGGCCTGGCCCGGTTGCAGCTCATGGACAGTCAGCAACGACAGGCGGTCGCCGAAGACCAGCGGCAGGACGCCAAGAGCCAGGAGCAGGATGCCAAACGCGTCAACGATGCCAATCAGGCCGCTATTTTGCGTCTGATGAACGAGTTGCAATTGGTCGCCGAAGGTGATCTGACGCAGGAAGCGACCGTGACCGAAGACATTACCGGCGCGATCGCCGACTCGGTCAACTACACGGTCGAAGAGTTGCGTCTTCTCGTCGGCAACGTGCAGAGCACGGCGACGCGGGTTGCGCAGACGACAGCACTGGTGGAAAACACGTCGTCCGAGTTGTTGGCCTCATCCACTGAGCAGTTGCGGGAAATTCGGGAAACGGGCCAGTCGGTGCTCGACATGGCCTCGCGAATCAACGACGTTTCCTCGCAGGCGCAAGCCTCGTCGTTGGTTGCGCGTCAATCGCTCACTGCAGCCGAATCAGGTTTGCAGGCGGTGCAGAACGCGATCGGTGGCATGAATTCCATCCGTGATCAGATTCAGGAAACCTCCAAGCGTATCAAGCGGCTTGGCGAATCGTCCCAGGAGATTGGTGAAATCACCGAGCTGATCTCGGACATTACCGAGCAGACCAACGTGCTTGCGCTCAATGCGGCCATTCAAGCCGCGTCGGCCGGCGAGGCGGGAAGAGGATTCTCCGTGGTGGCCGAAGAGGTGCAACGCCTGGCTGAACGTTCCGCCGATGCGACCCGGCAAATTTCCGCTCTGGTGAAGGCTATTCAGACTGACACGCAGGATGCGGTGGCCGCCATGGAGCGATCAACGCAGGGTGTGGTCGAGGGGGCCAAGTTGTCCGACAGCGCGGGCACGGCTTTGACGGAAATCGACCGGGTGTCGCGTCGCCTGGCCGATCTGATCGAGCAGATTTCCGACTCGGCCTCCAGGGAGGCGGCCTCGGCCAACGTCGTTGCTGACAACATCCAGCATATCTTTGTGGTGACGGAACAGACCGGAGAAGGAACCCGGTCCACGGCGCAACAGGTCCGCGACCTATCCCGCATGGCCGAAGAATTGCGGCAATCGGTATCCCGTTTCAAGATTGCATGACATTTAAGCTTGACACGACGAATTCAAACCCCGATTCCTGAACCCTGCCCGTCATTATGCAATTCATGGTCACGAATTCAAGCGCTTTTCAAACCGATTTCGCTGTGACCGACCTCGGTCCGCTGGCTTGGGTGCTCGATGAGCTGCGCAAATCGCTTAATGGGGCGAGCAAGGCGCTCAAGCGTTTTGCCCGCGACGCAGAGGCAGCACGCGGCTCCGATCTCGCGGCACTGGATGCCAGCCAATTGCGTATTGCACGGCAGCAACTTCATCAGGCGGTTGGCGCCTTGGAAATGGTTGGTCTTGTCGGGCCGGCGCTGCTGCTTAGGGCTATGGAAACCGCGGTCCAAAAATTTGTGCAGCAGCCCGAACATTGCACCCGGGATGCGGTGGCAAAGATCGAGTTCGCCAGCTTTGCGCTGACGGAGTATCTGGAAGGTCTGCTGGCTGACAAGCCTTTTTCTCCGGTCTCCCTTTTTCCGCAATACCGCGATGTTCTCGAATTGGTGCGAGCCGAGCGCATTCACCCAGCCGATCTGTGGTCTTTTGAATGGCGCTGGATAGATCCGCAATCAATTCCAATTGTGGCACCGCGGCGCTACGGCGCCGATGTCCGTGCCGTTATGGACCAGTCGGTCCTTCAGCTTATGAAAGGCAAGGCGCCTCAAGCGGGTCTGAGCCTTTGCGATCTAAGCCTGGGGTTCGCGGCACAGCAGACCAAACGACAGCAGCGAATTTTCTGGTTGATTGCTGCGGCATATTTCGAAGCCCTTGCACAAGATTTGCTCGGATCGGACATTTATGTAAGGCGCGCTGCTTCGCGTATTTTGTTGCAATACGCATCCCTTGCCAGGGACGACGCTTCGGTCTCTGAACAGCTTGCCCTGGATCTGCTATTTTTCTGCGCCCAGGCGGCGTCAAGCCCTGCCAACGGAACCCCTGTATTGTCGGCAGTCCGTGCCGCTTACGGTCTGACGGCGTTTACCCCGGTGAATTACGAGTTGGTGCGATTTGGCCGTTTTGATCCGGCGCTGATGGCGCAGGCACGCAAGCGGATCGTGGCCGCCAAAGAGGCCTGGTCATCGCTTTGCGCCGGTGACGTCAGCAAGGCAAGGCTGGTAGCTGATCAGTTCAGCCTTGTGACGGATTCTCTGCGCAAACTCCATGCGCCGAGCGAGTCGCTGGCTCAGGCGATGTCGCAAGCGATCGAAACGACGTTGCGAACCGGCAGCCCTCCAGCCATCGAACTAGCCATCGAGGTCGCAACGTCGGTGCTTTATCTGGAATCCGTGTTCGACGACCTTGACCCCAACGATCCCCGTCTGGCGCAGCGAACCGCAAGTCTGGCTGAGCGTCTTGAGCGGGTCCGTGTCGGTGGCGAACTCCAGCCGCTGGAAAGCTGGATGGAAGAGCTGTATCGCCGCGTAAATGATAAACAGACGATGGGCAGCGTGGTTGGCGAGTTGCGGGTGGCCCTGGGCGAACTCGAGCACTCACTGGATTTGTTTTTTCGCGATCCGAAGGATAAGACGAGACTGCAGGCCGTGCCCGGGCAGCTGTCGCACATGCGTGGCGTGTTGTCGGTCCTCGGCCTTGACCAAGCGTCCAAAGCCGTCTTGCGCATGCGGTCGAGCGTTGAACAGCTGCTTGACGCGGAAATTGAGGAGCGGGCACCTCAGGTTGCGGAAACGTTCGAGCATCTCGGGAATAATCTCGGAGCCCTTAGCTTCCTGATCGACATGCTGAACTATCAACCGGCACTGGCGAAAAAACTGTTTGTTTACGACGAGGAAAAAGGCGAACTTGAGTCTTTGATGGGACGGTCGAAGGAAGCAGTTCATGCGGCTTCAGCCGACGTGGCGCAGGCGGGCGAAACGGCAGGCGCTCTTAACAAGCTGTCTGGCGGGGAAGTCGTTGATGGCAAGTCGGTTGCCGATCGGTTCCAATCTGTTTCCACGGCGGAGCTTGCAGCGTTTGCATTGTCCGAAGTGGCGAGCGAAACGCTTTTGGCTGGTGGGCTTGCGACGGCCTTGCCAACGCTTGCTGCGACAACCGAGCCGTTTGTCGCCATGGACTTCGAGACCGACGATCTTCAGGACATTTTCCTTGAGGAAGCCCGTGAAGTCATCGGAAACGCGGAGCAAGCGATCGCATCACTGGTCACAGACCCGATGGACGTTGCGCCCTTACCGGAATTGAGGCGGGCCTTTCACACGCTCAAGGGCAGTGCCCGGATGGTCGGACTTGCGGAGTTCGGTGAAGCTGCGTGGGCACTTGAACAAATGCTCAACAGCTGGCTGGCCGATCAGAAAGCTGCGACCAAGGAATTTAGAACCCTTTGCTCCGAAGCCATTGTTGGCCTTAAAAACTGGGTCGCCGCCATCGAGTTAAACCAGGCCGCCTCGTGGTCGGCAAGTACGTTTCGCACCAGCGCCGAGGCCATGCGTATCGAGGGCCGCTATATCCGTGTCGAGCTCCCGGGCGTGGTAGACCCCGCGCTGGCACGTCCGTCCCCATTCGAAGCGCCTGTCGCCCTGGCAGCGGACAAGATGGCCGCCGGGTTCTGGCCTGCTGCAAAATCGCAGGCGGCCGGTTCATCCGGATTCGACATCGACCCGTCTTTCCTGCACGCCTCTCCTGTCGCTGACGAACCCGCTCAGATCGAGGAAGAGCACGATACTTTCGAACCGGTCAGCACATGGATAGACGACCAGCTTTCCGGTATAGCCGATGATGGTAAGGCGGACGAAACCGTCAAAGTCATCGACGGCTTGCGCATCGGCATACCGCTGTACAACGTTTATTTGAACGAAGCTGATGAATGGTCCCGCCGGCTGGTCAACGAGGTGGCCGAATGGGCACTTGAAAGTCACCAGCCAGTCAGTGCCTCCACGGTGGCGCTTGCTCATTCGCTGGCTGGCAGTTCCGCCACCGTCGGCTTTGACGCGCTGTCGGGGCTAGCCCGCTCGCTTGAGCAGGCACTGCAAAATTCCCGAAATCACCACAGCAACGGCGCGTTGGCCTATGGACAGATCTTTGTCGACGCGTCCGAAGAAATACGCCATTTGCTGCACCAGTTCGCTGCTGGATTCCTGAAGCAACCGCGGCCCGACATTTTGGAGCGCTTAAACGAGCTCGAATTTGCTGATTCCGCAATATCGGAACTTTATGACGACGGCTTGTTTTTCGTTGCGGAGCCTGGTCAGTCAGAAAACGCCGCATCCGAGACAGCAGTTGGTGTACACATTGACACTGTTTCCGGCGCCGTTCATGACGCGGATGCCGGGATGCCAGATGGTAAAGGAGCCGGAACTGGAAACGTTGACCGGAAGACTGCGGCGACAGTAGCGGCTTTCCATGACGATGACGATGACAACTATGACATCGCCGACGCGATCGACCCGGACCTGTTCCCGATTTTCGAAGAAGAAGGCGCCGAGCTGATGCCGCGTCTGGGCGCCGCACTGCGGCAATGGGCTGAGCAGCCCGACAACCAAAGCGCGCGGCCGGAGGTGCTTCGCGTGCTCCACACACTCAAGGGGAGTGCGCGTTTGGCCGGAGCCTTGCGTCTAGGGGAAATGGCGCACCGCATGGAGTCTGAGATCGCCTTCATCGGCAATGACGCCGTCGCCAGCGAAGAGCTTGAATTCCTGCTCGGCCGCTTCGATAGTATGCAGGCCACATTCGATGCTTTGCGACAGGCGGCCTACGCCGAGTCGGGCATGACTGAACCAGCGGTGGAAACCTTGCCGCCGCCAACTGTTGCCGCCGCACCGCATGAACCTGTCGAATCAGACGCGATGCCCTCGAACGACGCCGCTGCGGTAGCTAAGACGGCTGAAGCCTTGGCCGATGCCGACCTCGGCGCAAATGTTGTCAGCGTGGCAATTCCGGCGCCTCGGGGGCTGGCGATGCAGCCCGTGCGGCAGGCAGCCAGCGCGTCCATACGGGTCCGCACCCAATTGCTTGACCGAATGGTGAATCAAGCGGGCGAGGTGATGATCACGCGCTCTCGTCTGGAGGCCGAAATCGGCCAGCTGCGCAACTCGCTGAACGACATGGGCGGCAGCCTCACACGTCTTCGGCAGCAGTTGCGCGATATTGAACTGCAGTCGGAAACCCAGATGCAGTCGCGCCTGGCATTGACCAAGGAAGACCAGGCCGGGTTCGATCCGCTCGAATTCGACCGCTTTACCCGTGTGCAGGAATTGACCCGCATGATGGCCGAATCGGTCAACGACGTGGCCACGGTTCAGCGCACCTTGCAGCGCACGGTTGAGGCGACCGAAGATGATCTGATCGCGCAGGGCCGTCAGACTCGCGAATTGCAGCGTGACCTGCTGCGAACACGCATGGTGGAATTCGAGGCTATATCGGAACGCCTCTACCGCGTGGTGCGGCAGGCATCGAAGGAAACCGGCAAACAGGTACGGCTTGACTTGCTGGGCGGCAACCTTGAAATGGACAGGGGCATGCTCGATCGCATGATGCCCGCTTTCGAGCATTTGCTGCGCAACTCGGTCACCCACGGTATCGAAGACCCCCAGGTGCGTGTCGATGCCGGGAAACCCGCGGCAGGGCTGATCACCATTCATCTGCGCCATGAAGGCAATGATGTCTCGGTCGACTTCAGCGATGACGGCCGCGGCCTCGATCTGCGAAGCATCCGCGAGAAGGCGCTCAAGAGCGGGCTAGTGGCGGTCGGTGAACTGGATGACGACGCCGCCGCGGCAGAGATGATTTTCACGCCCGGTTTTTCAACCGCCGATCAGGTTACTGAACTCGCGGGGCGCGGCATCGGAATGGACGTCGTTCGTTCCGAGGTCAATGCATTGGGAGGCAGGATCGAAACCTTGTCGGCACCGGAAAAAGGAACTCACTTCAAGCTTGTACTGCCGCTGACGACAGCGGTGACCCAGGTCGTTATGGTTCGGGCCGGCAGCCTGTCTGTCGGTGTTCCGACGAACATGGTCGAAACTGTGCGCCGCGCTTCCGTGAAGGAACTCGCACAGGCCTATAGCGCCGGAACGTTCGACTTTGGCGGCGAGGCGGTGCCATTTTTCTGGTCCGGCGCGCTGCTGCAGTCGTCTCATTACAGCAGTGAGACGCAGGCCAGGAGCCTGTCCGTCGTCATCTTTAAAAGCGCCGCTCAACGTGTTGCGATGCATGTGGACGAGGTGTTGGGCAATCGGGAGGTCGTGGTTAAGCACCTGGGGCCCCAACTGTCACGCCTGCCAGGCCTTGCTGGCATGTCGGTGCTGCCCTCGGGGTCCGTGGTCTTGATCTACAACCCGGTGGCGCTGGCCGTGGTTTACGGCAAGCAGGCGCGTGCGTGGAGTGTGGACCACAGTGCCGCCGAGCGTCGCGGCCAGGAGCATGCCAGCGACGGGGAAGGCGACGGCGTAGCCGGAAGCGGACGCGTCCAGGTCGTGCCGACGGCGCCGCAGATTCCTCTCGTTCTTGTCGTCGACGATTCGATTACCGTACGCCGGGTCACCCAGCGCCTGCTGTTGCGCGAAGGATACCGTGTTTCGATGGCGGCCGACGGACTGCAGGCGCTGGAGCGTTTGCAGGAAGAAATACCGGCTGTGGTACTGACCGACATCGAAATGCCGCGCATGGACGGCTTCGACCTGGCCCGGAACATCCGTGCCGACGCGCGCCTGAACCACCTGCCGATCATCATGATCACCTCGCGTATCGCGCGAAAGCACAATGAGCATGCGATCGAACTGGGTGTCAACCACTACCTCGGCAAGCCTTATTCCGAAGACGAGCTGATTCGGTTGATCCGCCAGTATTGCGCCACGGAAGCGCTTGCTTCCGTCTGATGGTCTTGAGCGAAGACCATGGCTGGCGCCAGTCAAAAAAACCGGCATTCGTCACGTTTTTTTCACCGGCTCATAGCGCTTCAGTGTCAGAGCGCGTGCTTCGGCATGTTGAACGATAGGCAGCGGAAAATTTTCCCCCAGACGGACACCCGCTGCAGAGAGTTCCTCCGGCGGGGACAGCCAGGGCGAGTGCAGACCGGACGCTGAAAGCTTCCTCAGTACCGGCAGGTAGCGAAGGATGAATTTGCCTTCGGCATCGAATTTCCGGCTCTGGCTGACCGGGTTAAAAATCCGGAAATAAGGTTGTGCGTCGCAGCCCGTGCTGGCCGCCCACTGCCAGCCGCCATTGTTGGAAGCCAGGTCGAAATCGTTGAGCTTTTCGGCAAAATAGCGCTCGCCCCAGCGCCAGTCAATGCCTAGGTCTTTCACCAGAAAGCTGGCGGTCACCATGCGCAAGCGATTGTGCATATAACCGGTCTGGTTGATCTGGGCCATGGCCGCATCCACCAGCGGATAGCCAGTCTGGCCGTCGCACCAGGCACGGAAAAGCCGGGTGGCTTTTTCACCCTGTTCCCACTCAATGGATTCATACTCGCGTTTGAACGCCTGGCTGGCGACATGCGGAAAATTGGCCAGTATCTGCGCATAGAAATCCCGCCAGATGAGCTCGTTCAGCCAAGTGGCCGCACCTTCGCAGACACCGTTCATCTGTTCTAACGCACTCGACGCCATGGCGCGTATCGACACTGTGCCGAAGCGCAAGTGCATCCCGAGATAGCTCGGGCCTTTCAGCGCGGGGAAGTCCCTGCGTATTTTGTAACCGTCCATTCGCAGACGGAAATTCTCGAAAAGTGCCTTCCCGCCCTGGCTGCCGGAAGGTATCTGGAGCGCCAAAAGGTTGCTGGAGGCAAATCCCAAATTCGTCAGGCTCGGAACGCCAGCAGGCTCGTCGGCGGGCCTGGGCGCCAGACTCGACGCATACCCTTCCACGGGATAAGGTTTGACATAGTAGGCGTCCACCTTATTCAACCAAGCGTTTTTGTACGGTGTGAATACGCTGTAGGGTTTGCCAGCGAGCGTCAGCACTTCGCCTCGCTCAAAAATGACATGGTCCTTGAAGGTGTGAAAAGCCATGCCGCCTCGCGAGAGTTCTGCCTGGACGAATGCATCTCGCGTCAGGCTGTAGGGTTCGTCATCGTGGTTGGCAAAAACCGCATCGACCGACAGTGCCGCCGCAAGCGCTGGCAAGGTGTGGCTGGCCGTACCGTGCCGCACCAGCAGACCGGTCAGGCCAGTGCCGTTCATGGCGCCAAGATGCTGAAGCCGGCTGTGCAACTCCACCAGCGATTCGCGAATAAATTCCACGCGTCGGTCGCTGCGCGGCAAGGGGTCGAGAATTTCGCGATCGAATACAAAAACGCAAAACACTTGGCTGCAAGACTTCAGCGCATGATGCAGCGCCGCATTGTCTTCGGCCCGCAGGTCACGCCTGAACCACATCAAGCCTCTCGAGTACTTCTTTTGCATAACGTCATAGTAGACACATTGCCCTGGCGCCAGTCCCGCCCAATGCAGAGGCAACGCGTAAAATCGCGCCATGGCTATCGACCTTTCACCGATCAACCTGACGCACCATTTTCTGATTGCCATGCCTGGCCTGGCGGACGAAGCTTTCGCCAAAAGCGTGATCTACATGTGCGAGCATAGCGAGCGAGGGGCTTTGGGCCTGGTCATCAACAAGCCCAGCGACATCAATGTCAAGGGTTTGTTCGACAAGGTCGAGTTGCCGCTGCGCCGCGACGACCTGACGCTGAACCCGGTGTTTCAAGGCGGCCCGGTGGAAACCGAGCGTGGTTTCGTTCTCCACGAATCGATGATGCCCGGCAATGAATCGGTCTATGCCTCGACCATGTCGATTCCGGGCGGGCTGGAGATGACGACGTCGAAAGATGTACTGGAAGCGCTTTCCACCGGCGCCGGTCCGCGCCGGGTTTTTGTCTCGCTAGGCTACTCGGCCTGGGGCGAGGGCCAGCTCGAGTCGGAATTGCTCGACAACAGCTGGCTTACGGTAAAGGCCGACTTGGCGGTGATTTTCGACACGCCGGTACAGGAACGCTACGACAAGGCACTGCTGCTACTGGGCCTTGAAAGCTGGATGGTGTCGCCCGTCGCCGGCCATGCATGACGCGGTAGCCCGGCTGCAGACCTTCCTGGGTTTCGACTATGGCCTCAAGCGCACCGGCGTTGCCTCCGGCAATATCCTGACCCGCGCCGCCACGCCGCAGGCAACCATCGCTGCCGAAGGGACGGCCCGCTTTCCCTTGATTCACGCCCGCATCCGGGAATGGCAGCCCGATGCGTTGGTGGTGGGAATTCCGTTTCATCCCGACGGCGCCAGCCACGACAATACTTTGCGCGCGCAAAAATTCGCCCGCCAGTTGCGAGGGCGCTTTGGCCTCAAGGTATTCGAGGTTGATGAGCGTTACAGCACGACCGAAGCGCTGTCCAGCGGCGCAAAGGATGCCGACGCCGCTTCGGCATGCATCATTCTTGAGCAGTTTTTAAGGAGTTTGCCGGATGAGTAGCCTGGTTCTTGACGCGGAAGCACTTTACGCCGATTTGTTGCGTGGCGTGCGGCAGCGGCTGGCGGCTTGTGTTTCGGCGCCGCGATTGGTCGGCGTTGCTTCGGGCGGCGCCTGGCTGGCGGAACGATTGCGAAAAGACCTCGGCTTGCATGAAGAAGTCGGCATCCTGTCGTCGTCGATGCATCGAGACGATTTTTCTCGGCGCGGCTTGTCCTCGGGCAGCCCCACCCGGCTGCCCTTCGATGTCAACGGCGCGCACCTGATCGTGGTCGACGATGTGCTCTACACCGGCCGCACCATCCGGGCCGTGCTCAATGAACTGTTCGACTACGGCCGGCCGGCCAGCGTCAGGCTGATGGTGCTGGTCGACAGGGGCGGGCGCGAGCTGCCGGTGCAGGCCGACCTGGCCGTGGTGCGCGTGACCTTGCCCGCTTCGCAGACGCTTGAGCTGGCGCGGGCCGAAAATGGCCGCTTCAGCTTCCAGCTCCAGGACCTGCCTGCTCCGGTCTGATTGCACGGCACAAGAGGAACCCCAGCGTGTTGTACCGACGAAACCCCCAACTCAATAAAAATGGCGAACTGATCCACCTCCTGTCCACCGAAGGCCTGCCCAAGGCGACGCTGACGCAAATTCTCGACACTGCGGCCAACTTCGTATCGGTCAGCAGCCGCGAGGTCAAAAAAGTGCCGCTGCTGCGTGGCAAGAGCGTTTTCAACCTGTTTTTTGAAAATTCCACCCGCACCCGGACGACCTTCGAAATCGCCGCGACGCGTCTGTCGGCCGACGTCATCAACCTGGACATCGCTCGGTCCTCGGCGGCCAAAGGCGAGTCGCTGCTCGACACCATCGCCAACCTCAGCGCCATGGCGGCGGACATCTTTGTCGTGCGTCACGGCGAATCCGGCGCGCCCTACCTGATCGCCCAACACGTCGCGCCGCATGTTCATGTCATCAACGCCGGCGACGGACGCCATGCGCATCCGACGCAGGGCCTGCTCGACATGTACACGATCCGGCACTACAAAAAAGAGTTCAGCAATCTGACGGTCGCCATCGTCGGCGATGTGCTGCATTCGCGCGTGGCCCGCTCAGACATCCATGCGCTGACCACGCTGGGCTGCGCCGAGGTGCGGGTGGTCGGTCCTCGTACGATTGTTCCCGCCGATATGGCGCAAATGGGGGTTCGCGTCTGCAACACGCTCGAAGAAGGAATCAAAGATGCCGATGTCATCATCATGCTCAGGCTGCAAAACGAGCGAATGGGCGGCGCGCTGTTGCCCAGCAGCCAGGAATTTTTCAAGAGTTTCGGCCTGACCAATGAAAAGCTGCGGCTCGCCAGGCCGGACGCGATCGTCATGCACCCCGGCCCGATCAACCGGGGTGTGGAAATCGACTCGGCCGTGGTCGATGGCGCGCAAAGCGTCATCCTGCCGCAGGTGACTTTCGGCATCGCGGTCCGCATGGCCGTGATGAGCATCGTTGCGGGGAATATGTGACCCCCACGCTCCCCACTGCGTGTGGTTCGCTGCCCCCCGAGGGGGCCGCCCCGCCTGCGGTCCGGCTAGGCCGGTCCCGCGGCCGGTGCTGGCACTGACGGGGACGCCCTGCTGTTTTCCGGAACAATCAAATGAAAATTCTCATCAGGAATGGTCGTATTGTGGACCCGGCCAGTGGCCTGGACCAAGTTGGCGACGTGGCGATTGCCGCCGGCCGCATTGTGTCGCTGAGGGGCGCGCTTGCCGAATTCAGCCCGAACAAAATCATCGACGCCACCGGCTGCGTCATTGCACCCGGCCTGATCGATCTGGCAGCCAGGCTACGCGAGCCCGGCCATGAACACGAAGGCATGCTCGAGAGCGAACTGGCCGCGGCCGTCGCGGGCGGCGTGACCAGCCTGGTGTGCCCGCCCGACACCGACCCGGTACTCGATGAGCCCGGCTTGGTCGAAATGCTCAAGTTCCGCGCCGAAAAACTGCACCAGTCGCGCGTCTATCCGCTCGGCGCCCTGACGCGGGCACTGAGGGGCGAGGCGCTGACAGAAATGGTCGAGCTGACCGAGGCCGGCTGTGTGGCTTTCAGCCAGGCAGAGGTCCCGCTGGCCAACACCCAGGTGCTCATGCGGGCGATGCAGTACGCGGCCACCTTCGGCTACAGCGTCTGGCTGCGCCCGCAGGAGCTTTACCTCGGCAAAGGCGTCGCGGCGAGCGGCGCGCTTGCCACGCGGTTGGGGCTGAGTGGTGTACCGGTGGCCGCCGAAACGATTGCGCTGCACACGATTTTCGACTTGGCGCGCGCGACTGGCGCCCGCGTCCATTTATGCCGCATCAGCAGCGCAGCCGGCGTGGCGCTCGTGGCCGGCGCCAAGGCAGAGGGGCTGCACATCACTTGCGACGTCAGCATCAACAGCTTGCACCTGACCGACGTCGATATCGGCTACTTCGACAGCCGGATGCGGCTGGAGCCGCCGCTGCGCCAGCAGCGCGACCGCGACGCGCTGCGGCGCGGCTTGGCCGACGGAACGATCGATGCGCTGGTTTCAGACCACACGCCGGTCGATGAAGACGCCAAAACCCTGCCGTTCGCCGAGGCCGAGCCGGGCGCGACCGGGCTGGAGCTGCTGCTGGGGCTGGCCTGCAAGTGGGGCGACGACAGCCAGGCCGGCATGCTGAGGGCGCTGGCCGTTTTGACGAGCGAGCCGGCGCGGGTTCTGGGAAGTGCGCTGCGCACGCTGCAGGCCAGCGCCGGCCGGCTGGTCAAGGGGGGAGTTGCCGATATTTGCATCTTCGACCCCGGCCGCGAATGGACTGTCGAGCCGGCGGCGCTGCGCAGCCAGGGCAAGCACACGCCTTTTTCGGGCCACGTACTGAATGGCCAGGTGTGCTACACGCTGGTCGGCGGGCAGCTTGCCTTCGAACGCGCCACCGCTTGATCCGGGCAGGCTGTTTTTCATGAGGCGCCTCATTGGCTGTTGGCGCTTGCTGCGACTTGTGGGCCATATTCTGGCTGGCGTGCTGATCGCAGCCTTTCGCCTCCCTCGACTTCAACCACCAGCACGATACGCCCACATTCAGGCGTGGGCGCTGGCCTTCCTCGGCCATGCCGGCATTGCGCTGGAAGTGCGCGGCCGCCCGCCCGCCGCCGGCCCCGTGCTGCTGGTTTGCAACCATCTTTCCTGGCTCGACATCCCGGTCATGCTTGCGGCGCGCCATTGTCGTTTCGTCTCCAAGTCCGACGTGCGGCACTGGCCGGTCGTCGGCGCGCTCGCTACGGCTGCCGGAACGCTCTATATCGAGCGCAGTTCGCACCGCGACGCGCTGCGCGTCATGCACCAGATGGTGGAGGCGCTCAAGGCCGGTGAACTATTGGCGGTGTTTCCCGAGGGAACCACCGGCGACGGACGCACGCTGCTGCCGTTTCATGCCAACTTGCTGCAGGCGGCGGTATCGGCCGGCTCGCCGGCGCAAGCGGTCGGCCTGCGTTTCATCGACAGGGCCAGCGGCCGCACCAGCCATGCGCCCAGCTATATCGGCGACGAAACGCTGGTCGGATCGATCTGGCGCACCGTCTGCGCGCCGGCGATCGTCGCAGTCGTGCATTACGGTCGGATTGAATTGTGCGAAGGGCGTGACCGGCGTGCCTGGAGCCGGGACTTGCGAGATGCGGTGGAAGTCCTGCTCCAAAGCTGATTTTCAACTGGCTGTAAGCATGAGCCTACGCATTTCAATTGCACCTGCCTACCCCGAGAAAACCGGACTTTCGCTAGCATTTTCCTATCCGCCGAAGGCTTTGCAACGGTTGTAAATTTGCGGGGCCTAACAGGCGGATCATTCATCATTCAGGAGTAAAGCATGAACGAAGATCGCGTAGAAGGCAGCTGGGTTGAATTCAAGGGCAAGGTCAAAGAGCAGTGGGGCAAGCTGACCGACGACGACCTCGATGTGATCGCCGGAAAGCGTGACCAGATGATCGGCAAACTTCAGCAACGCCATGGCTTGTCAGAAGACGAAGCCCATTCGCAACTCGACGACTGGCATCGCAAAAATCCGACCAGCTTTTTTGAGCGTTATTGAGCGTTTTCCACCAGATATCGAGTTGGCGATTTATCAACACTCTCCCAAGGAGCCATCATGAAAACCAGATTACTAATGCTGACGATCGCCGCGGCTTGCGCCTTCGGAGGCAATGCTTCGGCCTTGACGAAAGCCGAATACGGAACTCAAAAAGATCAAGTCAAGGCCGCATACAAAGCCGACCGCGACAAATGCAGCGCACTGAAGTCCAACGCCAAGGACATCTGCGTCGCCGATGCCAAGGGCAAGGAAAAAGTCGCCAAGGCCGAACTCGAATCGCAGTACAAGCCCAGCACTAAAAATAGCCGCGATGTCGCAATGGCCAAAGGCGATGCGGTTTACAACGTCGCCAAGGAAAAGTGCGACGACCTTTCCGGAAACGCCAAGGATGTTTGCGTCAAGGACGCCAAGGCGGCGCATGTGAAGGCCAAGGAAGATGCCAAGGTCGTCAAAGTGTCCAGGGAAAGCGGCGCCAGGTCCGAAAAGGCCATGGATGTGAAAAAAGACGCAGCCGAAGACAAACGCGAGGCTAACTATAAAGCTGCCAAGGAGCGTTGTGACAGCCTGGCCGGCAATGCGAAAGATGCCTGCCAGAAAGAAGCCAAAGTTAAATTCAACATGTAGCTTAAGTTGCGCTCCGGCGTATACCTCGCAGGGCTATTTTTCTAAAGCCTGAATCCCGGCACGCGTGGGCAGCCGGGATTATTCGATATTGCATTTGCTACACATTTCATAGCTGCATCCTGCCGTCGAATGAACGCTGGAAAGTGTTTTTGTTGTTTTCGCCGGTACTCGCCATTGGAATTCGCCGATAACAACCCCACACAATTGCGACATCGGCGTTGGCGATCAGTGACTAGGTCGTAATGGCGTCTGAGCACGCCTGCCTTCTGCTAACTGCCATGGACTGAAGTTGCGGCTTTTTAAATGCGGTCCTATAGCACCGATGGTCAATTGCTGCACGCGAAGTGCGGCCCGTCGACTAATTTCATGTTTTTGAAAGATGACACCACCATGCCTCAATCGTCACAGGATTCCAAAGGCGGCAAAAGCCATCCGGTCAAGGACAGCGCTGGCAAAAGCGACGTCGCGAAAACAAAAACTGGCGGGAAAAAAAACCCGAAGTCGCCTACTGGGCCGCATACGCACGGCGAGAAAAAGACAACACCCTGAAGAGTAGAGGGCGCGCTGCCGGACATTGCATCGACGCCTCAAGCGCGCAATAGCACGAAAAGTGGCATTTGAGCGCGACCACTGTGCGCAATAAGCTATTGAATTCGTAGCAGACGCTGCTTTGGAGGTAGCGGCGGGCCACTGGTACCACCAACAGGAATCGAACCTGTATCTAGCGCTTAGGAGGCACTCGTTCTATCCGTTGAACTATGGCGGCGGACGTCTAAATTTGACGCATTGGATTGTATGCGTTCGACGCATCGCTGCTTTGCCGCAAGTGCTAGTCATAGGCGATGGTGAAGATCAGGTCCACTGCGCTTTGTTGGCCGGCCTGCGCGCGCAGCGTGAAGCGCTGCGACAGATCATAAAAAACATAAAGCGTTCCGAGCGCGCCTGAAATGCTGCGCTCGTAAGCGGCGTAGAAATTGCGCGAAAAGCGTTTGCCCAGCGTGACAGCGCTACCGCTGGCAGTGCCGTCGGCGTTGCTGGACGAGCCGCGAAACGACAACTCGTCGAGTCCAAGCGACGCGGCCAGACCGCCCGACAGGCCGCCGGCTTTGCTGCCCAGCAGCGCCAGCGCGGCCTGCTGCAGCAATGCTGCTTCTGCGCCGCCTGCCGCAGAGGCGCGGCCCACCACCAGCCATGACAGTTTTTCGGCGTCGGTCAACTCGGGCTGCGCATACAGACGCACGTTGGGGAGCAGGGCGGTCCCGGTGATCTGCACGCCGACGCGCTGTGTCAGGTTGGGACGTATCGCCAGAATGTCGAGCGACGGGTTGTCGATGGCGCCGGTAAAGCGCAGCACGCCCTGTTCGATGTCCAGCCGCTGGCCGTAGGCGCGGTATTGCCCATCGGCCGTGTTGACGACGCCCGTCAGCCGCGGCCCGCGCAGCGAATCGCCATCAAGCGCCAGCGTGCCGCGAACCCGCGTGTCGATGCCCTTGCCGCGGATGCGGAAGTCGCTTCCAAGGTCGATCAGCAGCGCCAGCCTGAGCGGCGGGGCGGCCTTGTCGGCGACCTGCGCGCTGGTCTTTTCGGGCGCTTTCTGGCCGATCGCCGCGCCGCCGGCCGTGCGCACCACCACATCGTCGCCCAGCGCCGGCGTGCCTTCGTCTGGCAGGACAATGCGCGCCTGGTCGATCACCAGCTTGCCGGTGAGCGCGGCCTGATTGCCTTTCAGACTGGCCTGCACCGCGCCGGAAACGGTGAGCTGCCTGTCCGTGCGGATGCTCGCGCGCAGACGCTGCAGCGTGGCGTCGAGCAGCACCTGCGGCTTTCCATCGACCCAGCCGGCCTCGCCGCGCGCCGTCAAGCTGCCGCCGGTGCCCTTGTCGCCGGCGCCTTGCAGCGTGAATTCGTCGATGCGCAGGCGCGTGCCGTCGAGCCGGGCACGCAGACGGCCGTTGCCGAACTCGATGCCATCGACCACCGAACGCAGCGCCAGATCATTGGCCTGCAACTCGCCCGCCAGCATCGGCGCCGCGCGCGTGCCGGAAATCGCGATATCGGCGCCGAGCGAGCCGCGAATGCGCCAGCCCGGCGGCGCCAGCAGCGACCAGACGCCGATGCGCGGCAACTGGGCCTGGACACGGCCGCTGAGCGGCGCACCGGCCGGCCAGAGCCAGCCGCCCACTCCTTCGCCGGCGGGTGCGCGGGCGAGGCGAGTCCTGATCTGGCCGTTGGCCGCGCCTGCGCGTTCGCTGTCCCAGCGTGCCGCCAGCGTCATAGCATCGCCGGTGCTTTCCAATGTGATGCTTGCCTGCTTGACGCCGGCCGCGACTCGCGCCGCCGTGCCCTGGATGCTTTCCGCCTGAAGCGTGATGTCGCCACTGCTGCGCGCCAGTCCGGCCTTGAGCCTCAAGGTGTCGCCCAGCACGGCGTCCCACTGGCCGTCGAACACCATGTTGCCGCCGACGCCCGCGCCTGCCAGTTGCGGGCCGGCGATCAGTTCCAGCCAGGCCAGCGGCAGGCCGGTGATGTTGCCGGCGGTGACCAGCTCGCCGGGTCGCCAGCGCACCGGGCGCCACGCCAGCTTTGCCTGCGAGGGCGCTGCGGCCAACACGCCTTTGGCGGCCGGCGCGGTTAAAAGCGCTTCGCCGGCGCCGCTTTCGAAACTGCCGCCGGCGGGGGCCGGCGTCCATTTCAGCGCCACGGCGCCGCGCGTTGCGATTTGCCATGCGCCTGCGCCGAGAGCGGGATCTTCGACGCTGACGCTGGCTTGCTTTAGCGTTGCCTGCCATGCCGAGTCCAGCAGCGCCAAGCCGGAGGCGCCGCCCGCCGGTTTCAGCCGTCCGCCGTCGGCTGCGACTTGCAGCGCATATCGGCGCCCGTCGAGTTCGAAGCGCCCCTGCGTTGCGAGTTGCGCCTGGCCCAACCGGCCGGCAAGCGTCGCCTGCAGTGAGCGGATTTTCACCGGGCTGGGGCTGGTCGATGCGCCGATCCGCAAATCAAGCGACGGGACGTCGAGCCGAGCCTGCAGCGCCGGATCCTGCCAGCCGCCCTGCCAGCTCGCCTGCAGCGCCGCGCCGCCGCTCGCAGAAGCATTCATGACACCGGCGGGCATGCCGGGCAGCTTTTGCAGCCAGCGCAGGGCTTGCGCCGCGTCGCGGACCTGAAGAGTGAATTCTCCGCCGCCGCTGGCTTGCCGAAATTCGCCGTCGAGCCTGGCGTCCAGGCCTGGGGCGGTCAGCGCCAGCCTGCCTTTGCCGCCCAAACCGCCTTTCGCGGCGGGCTGGACTTCCAGCTGGCCGCTCAGTTCGGCGTCGCCGGTGCGCACTTGCAAGGCCGACAGCGTCAGCGTGCCGCCCGCCAAACCCGCATCCCAGCTGCCGGTGGCCTTTGCGTCGCGAAGACCGAGCTGGCGCAGCAAGTCGCCGGAATTTCCAGGCACATGCTTTGATTGATGCGCCGATTGCACACTGGCTTCAAAACGCGTGACGGCGCCCTGGCCAGTCACCTCTGCCCGACCATCGAGTGGTAACGGCGCCAGTTGCGTGTGCAAGCGGGCCGGGTCGATTTGCCTGAGCGTGGCATCGAGCTTCCAGGCCGGCCTTGCCGCGGTGCCCGCCCACTCGCCGCTGGCCAGGATTTCGCCGCCGCCGAGCTGCGCCTTGAGGCTTCGAACCAGGGCCGCGCCGTTGCGCCATTCGCCCTGGGCTTCGAGCCGCTCGACCGGCAGGCGCTTGCGGTCCCACGGGCCGGGCAGGGCGTTGGCAAGCTGCAGCCGCAGCGTCCAGGCGCCAGTGACGCCCGCGCTGGGCTGTTTGATCGGCTGCACCGCGGCGCTGCCGGTCAGTGATGTCTGGGGTGCGTCCGGCCACAGGGCGGCGATGTCGAGATCGCGAAATGTCGCGTCGGCCTGGGGCAGCGGCTGCGCGGCCCAGGGCATGAGGCGCGCCGCGACGCTGGCCTGCGGTCGCGGCGTTTTTGCCCTCTCGGCTCCAGCCGCTTGCGTCATTTGCAGTTCGGCCAAGACCTGCAATTCGGTCAGCGGGCCGCGGGCCGTCGCCTGAAATGCCAGTGGTACCGGCTTGTTGCCACCCGGCGGATTGACTTCGAGTGCGCCGGCGAGCGACGCGTCCAGCATCAAAGGCGCGGCGGATTTCAGCGCGGCGCGTCCGCTGTAACGGCCACCGGCGACGCGCGCGCTCTTCAAATCGATCCGGTGCTCCAGGCCGGTGTATTCGTAGCGCCCGGAAATGTCCGATGCGGTGAATGCCGTCGTACCCGTCCATTGCAGGCGGCCTATCGAGAATTCATCGACCGCGACTGAAAGCGGAAGGCGCAGCGATTCGGGCGGCGCGGACGGCGCTGCCGCCGGACGGCGGTCGGTGATCTCGACGCTGGCCGCGGCCAGGCGATCTAGTTCGAGCCTGCCGTGCAGAAGCGACCAGGGCTGCCAGGTCAGGCCGACATCGCGCGCGGTCGCCTCAAGTCCTTCTTGCCGCCACTGGAGCTGGTCGATATGGCCGCCGGCGCGCAGTGAACCCGTCGCATTCCCGGCGGTCAGCGGTTGCGACCGGCCCGCCCAGCGCAAGGCCGTTGCCAGCGAGCCGTCGGTGCCAGCCCACCACCACAGCGCAGCCGTCATCGCCACTATGAGCGCCAGCAGGCCGCCCAGTGCGAACGCGGCGATCTTCAGCCAGCGGCGCTGCGTCGGCGCTATGGCTGGAACCGCAGGCTGATCTTCTTCGGCGGCACTTGCCTGGGGCATCAGAAAACAAATCCCACGCTGACATGCAGCCGCAGCTTGCTGACTTTCACGCCATACGCCAAGTCGATCTGCAGCGGGCCGATCGGGCTTCGCCAGCGCAGGCCCGTGCCGATGCCGACCGAGGGTCGCAATTGCTGAAATTTATCGGCAACCGCGCCGGCATCGACAAAAAACGTGTTCTCGAATTCACTCGGCCGGCCGTCACGCAGCATTGGACGCTGCCACTCGACACTGCCCACCGCCAGGTAGCGGCCGGGCCCGATGACGCCATTGGCCAGCGCGATGCCGATGTCACGATAGCCGTAGCCGCGCACCGTGGTGTCGCCGCCGGTGCGAAACAGCTGGGTGGCGGGGATTCGCGCCGTGTCCTTGCCGAGCACGGCGCCGGCTTCCGCGCGAATCGCAATCCGGCCTTGCTCCAGCGGCCGGATGCCCAGCCAGCGCCCTACCGTGCGAACAAAGGGCTGGCGGTCCTCACCGAGCGTGGTGCCGCCGCCCAGCTCAACGCCGAGGCCATAGCCCTTGCCCGGAAAAGGCAGGCTGTCGAAATACCGGCCGGTCCAGATAAAGTTGGCGGTCAACGCCGACCCGTCGCCGGTCTGCGCCGTCGAGTTACCCGGCAGACCGTTGCCGTGGACGCTGGCGCGCTCGTACTGCAGGTAGATATTGCGGTCGATATGGTCGCTGAGTTTCGAACGGCCGAAACGCAGCCGCTGGCCCTGGGTGATGAGTTCGTTGTCGTTGAGCCGCTCGACACGGCCGAGAGCACCCCAACGCCAGCCCGTTTCATCTGGAATGGCCGTCCATTCGCTCTGGACGAAAGGCGATTTTCTTTCCAGCTGCGCCTTGGTCACCGCGCGCCAGCCAATGACCGGCAGCCGCTGGTGCGTGTGCTCGACCGACGCGCGCGGTCCGCTGTCGGTCGTCAGGCCGACGCCGAAAATCACCTTTTGCAGTTTGGCTTCGCGCACCTGAACCTGCACCGGCGTTGCCAGCGGGTCGCTTTCGGGGTTGATGAAAACGTAAACCGAATCGAAGTAGCCGCTGGAAGCCAGCCGCTGCTGCGCCTGGATCAGCTCGTTTTGGTCATAGACCGGGCCGGCATTGAGCCGCGCCAGCCGGGGCACCAGCGCCGGGTCGTAGCGTTCCATGCCGCTGACCTGCATTGGCCCCAGGCGGTAGAGTGGGCCGGAGTCCAGGCTGAGCGTCAGGCTGGCGCTCTGGGCGGGCGCGTCGATGTCGGCCAGGCTTCCCGCCAGCTTGCCGGTCGGGTAGCGTCGCGCGACGAGCTGCCGCAACGCCTGCGTTTTGGCGCCATCCCACGCATCCTGGGTAAAACGCTGGCCTGCAGGCAGGCGCCAGTCGCGCTGGATGCGGGCGCGCTGGGCGATTGCATCGGCGTCGGGCGACGCGGCGATATCGCCGGCGAAGCTGATGGCGACCTGGCCAATCTGCGTGGCCTGGCCCGGATCGACGGCGACGACTAGGGTCGGGCGCTCGCCGGCGCCGCCTTCGCGCGTGATGCGAATGTCGGGGCTGAAGTAGCCCAAGGTGCCGACGAGGTTGCGCACATTGCGCTCGGCCAGCACGATCAGCCGCGCCAGTTCGGATTCGTCGAGATCGGTCACGGCCCGGTAGCGCTGCAGTTCAAGGTGCTTTTCGAGAATTTCACGCACCGCTGTGGGCGCCCGGACGCTGATGTCGAAAGCGGCGACTTCGGTTTCGGCGCTCGTCGGCCCGACCGAACCCCTGGGCGTCACGGGAGGAGCGATTTTTTCGGGTGGCGGCTCGGGCGGCGGCGCGGTCTGGGTCACGCTGGAGGGGGGCGTCGTCGCGGCTGTCTGGGCGCCGGCCGCGGGCGCAAGCAGCAGACCCAGCAAGGTGAAAGCAGCCAGGGCAGCTGGCGCTGCGGTCGGCGTCCGTGCGCAGCAGGTACTGGGTCGAGTCACGCGGTCCAGTTTACTTGGACTTATTTGGACAGAAGGCGCATGGTTTCTTCAAGCCCCTTGAGTGTCAGCGGATACATGCGCTGGCCCATCAACTGCTGAATCACGCCGATGCTCTGCCGGTATTGCCAGACGCCCTGCGGCTCCGGATTGATCCAGGCGAATTTCGGGAAGGCGTTGGTCAGACGCTGCAGCCATTCGGCGCCGGCCTCTTCATTGTTGTATTCGACGCTGCCGCCGGCCTGCAGTATCTCGTAGGGGCTCATGGTGGCGTCGCCGACGAAGATCAGTTTGTAATCCTTGTTGTACTTGCGGATGATGTCCCAGGTGGCAAATTTCTCGGCGAAGCGGCGGCGGTTGTTCTTCCACATGAAGTCATAGACGCAATTGTGGAAGTAGTAAAACTCAAGGTGCTTGAACTCTGCCTTGACGGCGGAGAACATTTCCTCGACGCGGTGGATGTGGTCGTCCATCGTGCCGCCCACGTCCATCAGCAGCAGCACTTTTACATTGTTGTGGCGCTCGGGAACCATCTTGATGTCGAGCCAGCCGGCATTGGCGGCGGTCGAGCGGATGGTGTCGTCCAGGTCGAGTTCCTCCTGGTTGCCCTGGCGGGCGAACTTGCGCAGGCGGCGCAGCGCGACCTTGATGTTGCGCGTGCCGAGTTCCTGCGTGTCGTCGTAATCCTTGTAAGCGCGCTGGTCCCAGACTTTTACCGCGCTTCGGTTGCGGCTTTTTTCCTGGCCGATGCGGATGCCCTGCGGATTGAAGCCATTGGCGCCGAAGGGCGAGGTGCCGCCGGTCCCTATCCATTTGCTGCCGCCTTCGTGGCGCTCTTTCTGCTCGTCAAAGCGCTTTTTCAGCGATTCCATGAGCTCGTCCCAGCCCATCTTTTCGATTTTCGCCTTGTCCTCGGCGCTGAGTTCGAGTTCGAGGTTCTTGCGCAGCCATTCGAGCGGAATTTCCTGCGTGAAGTCGGCGACCATTTCGACGCCCTTGAAGTAGCTGGCGAAGGCGCGGTCGAACTTGTCGTAATGCTTTTCGTCCTTCACCAGCACGGTGCGGCTGAGGTAGTAGAAATCGTCTATCTTGTAGGCGCCCTCGCCGGTGGCGGCTTCGACGCCGCCCTCCTGCCCGCTGTTGGGGCCAACCACGCCGGCCTGCAGCGCTTCGAGCAGCGCGAGGAATTCCTTGACCGATACCGGCAGTCTGGCCGAGCGCAGGGTGTAGAAGAAGTCAATCAACATAAGGCTACAACCAGTTTTCTACTTTCAGCTTTGGCACGCGTTGAAACTCGCGCAAGTTGTCCGTTACCAGCACCATTTTGTGATGCAAGGCTTCCGCCGCGATCCAGGTGTCATTGGGGCCGATCGGCGTACCCGCCAGTTCGAGTTGTGCACGAAGCTGTGCATAGACTTGGGCAACTGGCTGGTTGATCGTGAGGAGTTGGGACGACGCAACGATCTGGTCCAGCGCAACGCGGCGCTGCGGCGCGCGGTCGCCCTTCAGAAAGCCCGTTTCCATCTCGCCAAGCACGATGGGCGACAAAAATGTCTGACCCATCAGTAGCTTTGCAAATCGTTGCATCAGCCCGGATGTTGTACGACGCTGGAGATGGCTCCAGATATTGGTGTCAATGAGATAGCGGCTGGCGGTTTGCGGCATGTCAATCACCAGACCTCGACCGGTTCGACCGGACCTTCATCTCCCATATCCAGAGGCGTATCAGGAATGAACGGCAGTTTCTCCAAAAACTCCGCCATGGTCTGCGGCAATTCCCGTAGAACGATTTCGTCGCCCCGCCGCTCGATGTGCACCCTCTTCGATTGCAGCTGAAACTGCTTGGGCAAACGCACCGCCTGACTGTTTCCCGACATGAATACGGCTGCAGTGGTCATTGGCATCTCCTTCGTTGACAATATACCTATTGTATATTGTTGTCTGATTTGTCGAGAAGGTATAGCAATTGGGCTTTCACCTCAAACCATTCTCCGACGTGCAAGCTGTACATCACGGTGTCGCGAATGGTGCCGTCGCGCCGCAGGGCATGGCCGCGAATCACGCCGTCCTTGCGCGCGCCCAGCCGTTCGATGGCGCGCTGCGACGCAAAGTTGAAATTATCGGTACGCCAGCCGACCACGTTGCAGGCAAGGGTTTCGAACGCATGCGTAAGCAGCAGCAGCTTGCAGGTCGTGTTGACACGGGTCCGCTGGCAGCGCGCGGCGTACCAGGTGTAGCCGATCTCGACGCGCCTGACCGCCGGCAGTATGTCGTGGTAACTGGTGCTGCCGAGTACGGTGCCGCTCGCCTGGTCGCGGACCGAAAAGGCGAAACGATGGCATTCGCGCCGGGCCGCGAGCGCGGCTTCGATATAGTCGCGCGTCTGCTCCGGCTCGGGGACCGACGTCACGCGCAGCTTCCACAATTCGCCATCGGCGGCGGCGGCACGCAAGCCGGCCTCGTGCTCGAGCGCCAGCGGGACGAGCTCGATTCCCCGCGCAGCCAGCGTGACCGGCTGCACGAAACTCACGGCGTGTCGCCGCGCCGCGCCGCCCGGGCCGCGCGCCACCGGCGTGCCAGTTGAAGGCCCAGACCGCCGCCAAGACCGACTAGCACGATGCCGCCCAGCGTGCTGTTGCCATAGCCTTCGGCAAAAATGTCCAGGCCAAGCAGGCGCCCGCCCCAAAAACCAAGCAGCGCGCCGCCCAGAAAGCCGATGGCGTCCGACACGCCTTCGAGCCACAAGGGTTTGTGATCCATGCCAGCCACCTTTGCCGCCAGCCTAACGGTTGTGACGCTGCATGAAAACCAGCTTCTCAAACAGCGTCACGTCCTGCTCGTTTTTCAGCAGTGCGCCGACCAGCGGCGGGACCGCCACTTTCAGGTCGTTGCTCTGCAGCGCTTCGAGCGGGATGTCTTCGGCAACCAGCAGCTTGAGCCAGTCGAGCAGCTCGCTCGTCGACGGTTTCTTTTTCAGGCCCGGAAGGTTGCGCACGTCGTAAAAAGTCTTCATCGCCGCCGCCAGCAATTCCCGCTTCAGTCCGGGAAAATGCACGTCGACGATCTGCTTCATGGTGTCGGCGTCAGGAAACTTGATGTAGTGAAAAAAGCAGCGGCGCAAAAACGCGTCGGGCAGCTCTTTTTCATTGTTCGAGGTAATGAACACCAGCGGCCGGTGCTTTGCCCGGATCAGCTCGCGCGTCTCGTAAACATAGAACTCCATGCGGTCGATTTCCCGCAGCAGGTCGTTCGGAAACTCAATGTCGGCCTTGTCGATTTCATCGATCAAGAGCGCCACCGGCTCGTCAGCGGTGAAGGCCTGCCAGAGCACGCCCTTGACGATGTAGTTGTGGATGTCCTTGACTTTCGCATCGCCCAGCTGCGAATCCCGCAGGCGCGAGACGGCGTCGTATTCATAAAGGCCCTGCTGCGCCTTGGTGGTCGATTTGATGTGCCATTGCAGCAGCGGCAGGCCAAGGGCCTGCGCCACTTCCTCGGCCAGCATGGTTTTGCCGGTGCCGGGCTCGCCTTTGACCAGCAAAGGGCGTTTCAAGATAGACGAAGCATTGACCGCAAGCATCAGGTCGGGCGTGGCAACGTAGTTTTTCGAACCTTGAAATTTCATGGTCTTGGGAGAGAGGTGAGACAATTTGCGGGTAGCGGGGAGTGACAGCCGGGATTGAAGAGGATTACTGCCAAACGGCTCCGCACCGGCAGGCACAGATATAATTCACCACTGTTTTACACGATGACTTCTCACCTGATTGTGCGCGAAAAATGAATAAGCTGTTCACCACCCTGTTCGCTTTGGCTGTCTCGTCCACGACGGTGGCAAGCCTGGCGCAGGACGTCAAAGGCGACGCTGTGGCGGGCCAGGGCAAGAACGCCATGTGCATCGGTTGCCACGGCATCAAGGGCTATCAGGCGTCGTTCCCGGAGGTGTACAAGGTGCCGATGATCTCCGGGCAGAGCGCTGGCTACATCTCCGCCGCACTGCGCGAATACCAGAAAGGCGAGCGCAAGCATCCCACCATGCGCGCGGTTTCCCAGTCACTGACCGAGCAGGACATTGCCGACCTGGCCGCCTACTACAGCGGACACGGCGTGGTTGCCGGCGCCGAGCTTCCCGCCAAACCAGCGAACGAACCGGGCGCGCAGGTGCAGGCGCTGCTGAACAAAGCCAATTGCGCGTCTTGCCACGGCGCCAATTTCAGCAAGCCGATCGACCCAAGTTATCCGAAGATCGCGGGCCAGCATTCTGATTACCTGTTTTTCTCGCTGAAGGCCTACAAAATCGACACGAATGTGAAAGCCGGCCGCTCGCACCCCATCATGGGCGCCATGGCCAAGCAATACACCAATGCCGAACTAAAGTTGATGGCCAACTACCTCGGGTCCTTGCCGGGCGAGCTGAAAGTCATTCCGGAAAACCGCTTTCGCTAGGCAGCAACATCTGGCTCCATAAAAGGCCGCTGCGATCCAGCGGCTTTTTTGCGGGCGAACGGCATGCGCTGGCGAGCGTTTCAGTCCCGCGTTGCGCGGCGCTGAACGCAATCGACATAGGCTGCGCCGTCAGGCGGGTGCCCCGAGCGCTGGCTTTCCCAGACCATGCGGCCCAGGCATTCCATCGCTTTGTGGTGCGCCTCGTGCAGCGAGCCGCGCCGCGCGGCCAGCAGTTCAACAGCCTGGCGAATGCCGCGCGGTTGGTCGATCGAGCATTGCTCGCTGACAGTCAGGTGCATCGACACATGCAAAAACGGATTGGTCTGGCCACCCTCGACGCCGTACGTTTTTTCAAGCGCTGCTTCGGCGTCGCTGAAGTCAAAACGGTATTCAGGATGCTCGTCCAGCCACTGGCTTGCTAGCGTTTCCATAGCTGACATCGGTTGACTGGCCAGCCCCTTGGCCTGAACAGAACAGAAAAAACGGCGGACGTCGGCTTGTGACGGTGTGAACATCGCCAAAGCGTAGCATGCAAAAGCAATGTGCGATGTTGCCGCCCGGGCTTCCCGGCTGGTTCCGGCAGGCGGCGAATTTGTTCTAATCGCGTGCGGACGACGCCTATGAAAATTCGGCCGCCGCCACCGGCCGGCCTCATGTTTGCGCTTCTCGGAGAGTCTTGAATGATCGACAAAATCGCCATGTCAGTCGCCGAAGCGCTGGCCGATGTGAAAGACGGCTCGACCGTGCTGATCGGCGGCTTCGGCACCGCCGGCATTCCGACCGAGCTCATCGACGGACTTATCGCGCAGGGCGCGAAGGAGCTGACCGTCGTGAACAACAACGCCGGCAATGGCGAAACCGGGTTGGCCGCGCTGCTCATGGCCGGGCGCGTTCGCAAGATCATCTGCAGTTTCCCGCGCCAGGCCGACAGCCAGGTCTTCGACGCCTTGTACCGAAGCGGCAAGCTCGAACTTGAACTGGTGCCGCAGGGCACCCTGGCCGAGCGCATGCGCGCCGCAGGCGCCGGCATCGGCGCTTTCTTCTGCCCCACCGCCTATGGCACTGAGCTCGCCAAAGGCAAGGAAACCCGCGAGATCGACGGCAAGCATTACGTCCTCGAATACCCGATTTATGGCGACGTCGCCCTCATTAAGGCCGAGCGCGGCGACCGCTGGGGCAACCTGACATACCGCATGTCGGCGCGCAACTTCGGCCCGGTTATGGCAACGGCGGCGAAGCACACGGTGGCGACGGTTCACGAAGTGGTGGAACTTGGCGCGCTCGACCCCGAAAGCATCGTCACGCCGGGCATTCATGTCAGCCATGTCGTGCGAATCGAGCGCGTCGCCACCCAGGCCGGCGGCATTAATATCGGTGCCTGATCCGCCTTTTACGCAAGAAGGACAAGCATGAGCAGCTATCAAAAACGAAGCAAGGAGCAGCTTGCGCAACGCGTCGCGCGGGACATCCCCGACGGCGCCTATGTGAACCTGGGCATCGGCATGCCGACGCTCGTCGCCAACCACATTCCGCCCGGCCGCGAGGTCATTTTGCAGAGCGAAAACGGCATTCTCGGCATGGGGCCGGCGCCTGTGTCCGGCAAGGAAGACTTCGACCTTATCAACGCCGGCAAACAGCCGGTCACGCTGCTGCCCGGCGGCGCGTATTTTCACCATGCCGATAGCTTTGCAATGATGCGCGGCGGCCACCTTGACATCTGCGTGCTCGGCGCGTTTCAGGTTTCGGCCACCGGCGACCTGGCGAACTGGAGCACCGGCGAGCCCGGCGCGATTCCCGCCGTCGGCGGCGCGATGGACCTGGCCATCGGCGCCCGGCAGACCTGGGTCATGATGGACCTGCTCACCAAACAAGGCCAGAGCAAGGTGGTCGCCCGATGCGACTATCCGCTGACCGGAATCGCCTGCGTCAAGCGCATCTATTCCGAACTCGCGACGCTCGAATGCACGCCGCAAGGCTTGAAACTGATCGACACCGTCGACGGTCTCGAAGCTGCGGAACTCGAGCGGCTTATCGGGCTTCCCATCGCCCTTTGATTTATTCATTTTTCAAAATACCGGAGCTATTTTCATGAATCAGGCTTTTATCTGCGATGCCATCCGCACTCCCTTCGGACGCTACGGCGGCGCCCTGAGCAGCGTTCGCGCCGACGACCTGGGCGCGATTCCGCTTAAAGCGCTGATGGCGCGCAACCCGAACGTCGACTGGCTCGCCGTCACCGATGTCATCTACGGCTGCGTCAACCAGGCCGGCGAAGACAACCGCAACGTCGCCCACATGGCGAGCCTTCTGGCCGGCCTGCCGCATGACCTGCCTGGCGCCACCATCAACCGCTTGTGCGGTTCGGGAATGGACGCCATCGGCACCGCGGCGCGGGCCATCAAAGCCGGTGAAGCTACGTTAATGATAGCGGGCGGTGTCGAAAGCATGAGCCGCGCGCCCTTCGTCATGGGCAAGGCCGAAAGCGCCTTCAGCCGCAATGCGCAAATTTACGACACCACCATCGGCTGGCGCTTCGTCAACCGCCTGATGAAGGAAAAGTACGGCGTCGACGCCATGCCCGAGACTGCCGAAAACGTCGCTGGCGACTACAAGGTCAACCGCGAAGACCAAGACAAGATGGCGCTGATCAGCCAGATGAAGGCGGTTGCCGCGCAAAAGTCCGGCTACTTCGCCGAGGAAATCACGCCGGTCATGATTCCACAGAAAAAAGGCGAGCCGCAGGTCGTCAGCCAGGACGAGCATCCTCGGGCCACGACGATGGAGACCCTTGGCAAGCTTAAAGGCGTGGTGCGACCGGACGGCAGCGTGACGGCGGGCAATGCGTCGGGCGTCAACGACGGCGCCTGCGCCATGCTGATCGCGACGGAAGACGCGGCAAAGAAAAACGGCTTGACGCCGCGCGCCCGCATTGTCGGCATGGCGACCGCCGGCGTGCCGCCGCGCATCATGGGCATCGGCCCGGCGCCGGCCACGCAAAAAGTGCTGGCATTGACGGGTTTAAGTCTGGCGCAGATGGACGTGATTGAACTCAACGAAGCCTTCGCCGCGCAAGGCCTGGCGGTGCTGCGACTGCTGGGACTGCAGGACGACGACCCGCGCGTCAACCCGAATGGCGGCGCGATTGCACTCGGCCACCCGCTCGGCGCGTCGGGCGCGCGTCTGACGATGACCGCCGTGCACCAGCTGCACAAGACTGGTGGCCGCTATGCGCTGTGCACCATGTGCATCGGCGTGGGGCAGGGGATCGCGCTGGTGGTCGAGCGGGTTTGAGGACGTGGCGCGCCCCCCCGCCGGGTGAAAAGCAGCGGGTCTGCGGCATCCGAATCGCCACCATCCAAAGAAAAGGTCGCCAACGCTTTATTGGCGTGCGTATGCAGCTATTAATTCAATAGCAATCTCAGCGCCTCCACGAGCCATGCACCACTTCCACATCCCGCTTGGCCGCAAAATGCCCTGTTCGCAAGGAGCTCCATTTGAATGCAGCATTTAAGCGAAGGTTTGCCGAGTTGTCCGACGCACACACCAAATTCAGCTACCGAGACGGCGGCATGGGGTCGCGATACGTCTCGTCCGGGCAGTGGGAGGGCTGGGCGACAAGCTCAGAAAATCTTATTCGGGCCGTTTACGGGCAACACGCGCCACACTATGTAAATTTTCGAACCGCCTACTCGGAATGCAAAGGTCGTGATAGCGAAATCAATACCTTGCGTTCGCTCTTTGCTAGTGCAAAGGAAGACTTCGAGGGCGGCTACGTGTTCAACGTGGAGATGAGGATCTCCGGCGAGATCTTTGGCGACTTTGTGGCCCTTGCCCGGCAGTCGCTCTCAGAAGGTCAGAAGGATGTCGCGGCGGTGCTTGCCTGCGCCGCGCTTGAGGACGCAATTAAACGTTTGGCCCGATCCGGCGGTCCACCTACTGATGGCAAGACAATGGCCGATCTTGTTAACGCCCTCAAATCCGCAGGACTTGTTGCTGGCGCTCAGAAGTCTCTTCTTGACGCGATGCCGAGAATCCTAAACATGGCGATGCACGCCGAGTGGTCAAAACTTACGGAGCCCGACGTTAGCAGCGTTCTTGGATATGTTGAGCAATTGCTTCTGTCCAAATTTAGCGGTGGCTGACCTGTCGTTGAGCCGATAACTCTCGGAAAACTTCGGCCCACGGCTCAGCTTCAACCTTGGACTTTTACTATCAAAGCGCTTGACTATATGTATAACGTATGCATACTACGAACATGGAGTTCGAATTCGATCCCAACAAGGCGCATCTGAACCAGCGCAAGCATGGCGTGAGTTTCGCCCATGCCGAGTTAGCGCTGCGGGATGAGATGGCGGTCACGATTGAAGACCCGGACGCCATCGGCGAGCAGCGTTTCGTTACCCTGGGCATTGACGCACTGGGTCGGTTGCTCGTCGTGGTCCACACTCAGCGCGGTGAACGGACTCGTCTGATATCCGCGCGCAAAGCCAGCCCTGGCGAATCGGAGCAATACCATGCGTAACGAATACGACTTCAGTAAAGGCAGGCGAGGCGCAGTGATCCCGTCGCCGGGCAAGACCCGCATCACCATCATGCTGGACGACGAAATAATTGAAGAATTCAAGTCTCGTGCGGAGCGCGCTGGGACGGGCTATCAGACGCTCATTAATGCCGCACTCAAAGAAGCAATCGGAACGTCTGCCGAGAAACCCTTGACGGTTGCTGAATTGCGGCAGGTGCTGCGTGAAGAACTGCACTCGACTTGAATTGGGACGTCTGGCCATCAAGGCCGAAGACATCGTTCCAAGAGGCAGCGTGGATGTCGAACAGAGTCGGCGCAACGACGATTCAGGAACGATTACTATTAAATGCATAGCAGCTAGCGACCGTACATAGGTCGGTGCAGGCCGATTTGATGCGAAAATTTTCGACAGTATGACCCTGTTTTGCGCTTTGGGCGCCTTGCGCGGAGCCCTCACCCCAACCCTCTACCAAAGGGCGAGGGGGAAAGAGGCGCGTTCGGCGTACTCACGGTGCGTTTTACTTATCGAGGCGGTGTGGTTCGGATTATTGGCGTTGGTTCCTGGCGCAAGGGAAAGGTATTTTATGAACAGGAAAATCAATTACACGAACGAACCGTTGGGCGACATTAAGGTCGTTCCTGACTTCTTGCCGCCACCCGCTGAGCTGGCGTTTCGTGAGGAAGGGGTCAAGGTCACGCTTGCGCTGAGCAAGAAGAGTGTGGATTTTTTCAAATTCGAAGCTTCGAAGCACCAGACTCAGTACCAGCGAATGATCCGGCGACTCCTTGATGCTTATGTCGAAGCGCAGGAAGCACGGCAACAGCGTCCTGTCGCAGTTAAATCAAGTCCGACGCCCCGAAAGCGGGCCGCTACTTTGCAAGACAGCCCGACAAGGTAAACACGGCATTGACCGCCTAGGCGAGGGTCGCCACTAAAAGCGGGGGAACACGATTCAATTGTCCTGCTGTGCGGTACGACAGGAGCACGCAAGCGAAGGACATCAAAACGGCGAAGGGTTTGGAAGATGAATGGAGCGAATGAAATGGCTGAAAAACTGACAAGTTACGATCCTGCTGGGGATCTGAATTCTGATGAAGCAATTGCAATCTTCATGGCCGAAGCGTTTCAAACAAACGATGCCGGCTACGTCGCGCACGCACTAGGCGTCGTTGCCCGCGCTAAAGGGATGGCCCAAATAGCAGTCCAAACCGGGCTTTCCCGCGAGCAGCATTACCGCTCCTTCAGTGAGAATGGCAACCCTACCTTGAAGACGACGCTGGCCGTCATGAAGGCATTGAGCATCGAGCTGACCGCCAAGGTTCCAGCCGCCGCATAACAGCTTTGCTTTTTCGGGCGCAAAGGGCTAGATGGCACCTGAAAAACGTCGGTTTTGACAGTTTTTGCCATTGCAGGCCAGTTTTTTAGCTGAAACGGGCTGCAGGCCAATGAATACGGGCGTGACAAGCTACTGATTTTGTAGCTGGTGCTTTTCGAAAATCTGGATTGTTGAAATATAAGACCTGACGCGATACTGTTCGTTTAAGACCGTTCGCCCTGAGATCGTCGAAGGGTTGCCAGCACAGAGTAAGGCTTCGACAAGCTCAGCCCGAACGGTTTTTAGTCACTAACAAGTTGAGTCTTCGCGAATTGTGAGAAGAATTGAAATGTGCCAAAATCAAACCAGCGTCTAAGACGCCAAAGGCAAAACGCCTCTAAACCCAATGAGTTACGACATTTC
>Ga0136611_10000107_pt1 | contig 45514 bp, 45 predicted proteins | sample AntDrymUQ2232306_2_FD_106645 | JGI IMG/M metagenome (GOLD analysis project Ga0136611, IMG submission 106645) | Polar desert sand microbial communities from Dry Valleys, Antarctica - metaG UQ223 (23.06) | ecosystem: Environmental > Terrestrial > Soil > Desert | place: Antarctica: Dry Valley... | reverse complement strand
TGGTCGCGTTCGACATGGACTCGACCCTGATCCAGGGCGAAGTGATCGACGAGCTGGCGCGTCACGGCGGCGTCGGCGACGAGGTCGCCGCGATCACCGAAAGCGCGATGCGCGGTGAGCTCGATTTCCAGCAGTCGTTCCGGCGGCGCGTGGCGCTGCTCAAGGGCCTGCCGGAGTCGGCGCTGCACCGTGTGGTCGAAGAGATTCCACTGACCGATGGAGCGGAGCGGCTGGTGGCGACGCTGCGTCGTCTCGGCTACAAGACCGCGATCCTCTCAGGCGGCTTTACGTTCTTTGGACGCGTGCTCCAGGAACGCCTCGGCATCGATCATCTGTGCGCGAACACGCTCGACATCCGCGATGGCATCGTCACCGGCGAAGTCATCCAGCCGATCGTCGACGGCGCGATCAAGGCCCAGCGGCTGTCGGAGCTTGCGGCGAGCGAAGGGTTGAGCCTCGAGCAGTGCATCGCGGTCGGCGACGGCGCGAACGATCTGCCGATGCTGCGGCTCGCCGGGCTCGGGATTGCCTTCCGCGCCAAGCCGCTGGTGCGATCGAGCGCGAACCAGTCGATCTCGGCAATGGGTCTCGACGGGATTCTTTACTTAATCGGCGTCCGCGACCGCGACATCGACGATTAGTGGCCTAGCCGTGGGATCTGTTCCCACCTCTCATGACAGGCTCGGGGCTTAGCCGCCTGGCACCAGCGAGATCAACGTGCCCGCCGGCACGATGATCGCGAGGCTGAACACACTCGCCTTCAGGAAGGCCTTGGCGTGGAACCCGTAGTCTTTGTAGCCCGGCGCGTCTGTGGTATCGGGAATCGGAGGTCGACTGGGATCGACAAGATAGGCGTACGGCCAGTCGATCGCTACCAGGTCCCAGACGTTCACCACCATCCAGACACCATAGAGGTGGGTAATTGATTCGAGAGGCGACAGGCCTCCGGGGAGTTCGGCATGCAGCCGCCACGTCAAGAGAACCGGAATGCCGAAGAAGCAAGAGAGAACGAGGGCTCCCACCCAGACGGTCGTCCGGCGTTCGGCCGCGGTCTTCGGTGGTGCCATCGCCTGTATGTCCAGCGGAAGCGAATGTAGCCACAGCCGCGGATTCGAAAAGAAACTCGCCCAGACCACAACCGTGAACGGCACGCACGCCATCAGACCATCGACGAGAACCCGGCTCCATGCCATATTTGCTGCCTATCTGACCCTCTGGACAACGCGAGCGTTCCCGCCGGGTGTCGCTCCTCTGCCAGCATTACCGAAGTGGCCTGACTAAATTGCCTGCCACATTTTCTTAACATGCTCGCGCAGCTGTAACGCCGTGTCGGTGTAGTCGGCGTGCTCGGCAAACGACATTGGCTTGCCGATCACGATCGTGATGCGGTGGCCGCTCCACGGCCACACTACGCTCCAGTTGATGCCGCGTCCGCGCGGCCAGAGCTCGTAGACGCCCTTGATCGCGACCGGCACGATCGGCACGCCGAGGTGCTGTGCGAGGATCGGCGCGCCCTTCTTGAACTTCTTCACCGTGCCGTCGATCGACCGCTCGCCTTCCGGAAACAACACCAGCACCTTGCCGTGCGTCAGTCCGAACGCACCGGCCTGCATCGCCGGAATCAGGTTGGAATCCGCATCAACCGGCACCAGGTTCGTGAGCCGCGCGAACCATCGAGTCAGCGGTGTCTCGAAGTATTCGACGGCGCCCACAAAGAACAACTTCTTGAACACGCCAAACGGCAACCCGAAGCACATCAGAAACGGATCCAGGTAGCTCTGATGATTGGGGCTGATGATGTAGGCGCCGCTTGATGGAAGATTCTCCACGCCCGACAGATCGACGCGCGCGATCAACGGTCTCACCAATCGCCCAAGCAGATACAGCATCGGCCCGGCGATCGGCTTCCGATCGAGCAGTCCCCCCAGCACCGGATCGGCTATCGGCGGCAGATCGCGAAGCAGTGTCGCCCACGACGGCACTGTTTCGTGTGGCGACAAACCTCTCGGTGTGTCGGCCGACAGCGCCGCCACCAACTGCCGCACCGTGAAAATCTCCGACGCCACTTTCTGCGGCACTTTCGTCTGGAACCTCTGCTCGAGCTCCGTCAGCAGCTCGACGCGCTCCATCGAATCAAAGCCCAGGTCCAGTTCCAGGTTCGCATCCGGGAAGAACCGCGAGCCTTCCCGCAAGCGCAGTCGCACAACGGCGATCACCGACGCGGCATGCGCTTCCTCCATCCAGGCGCGGTCGGCCGGATCAATCTCGCTGTTCGCGCCAGGGGACGCGGTGCGCTGGCGTTCGAGCGTCATGCGCTCGACTTCGTGCCGCTTGATCTTCTGAGTGGTGGTGCGCGGCAGCGGCGCGAACCAGATGTCGTAGCCCAGCACGCGCTTGTGGGCGGGCAGGCCGGTCGCCAGCCCCTCCATCTCGAAACGAATAATGTCACCGGCGTTGACGATCTGCTTCTCGCGCAGTACCTCCATGTTCGGCACGACCACGCCGAACAAGCGCTCCGATGACGGACGGCCAGGCTCCGCGAGCCCTATCACGCAGATCTCCTTGATGAACGGCGACTGGCGATAGTGCGCCTCGATCTCTTCGGGGAAAATGTTCTTCCCCGAAGCGAGCACGATCATCTCCTTCTTGCGGCCGGTGATGGTGATCCGGCCGTTCTCGTCCATCGTCCCGAGATCGCCGGTGTAGAACCAGCCGTCCTTCATCACCGCAGCCGTTGCGTCGGGACGATTGTGGTAGCCCTGCATCACGTTCGGCCCGCGCACGGTGATCTCGCCGTCGACGATCCTGATCTGCATGCCGGGCAACGCGCGGCCCACGGTGTCGAGGTGCGCTTCGTCAGGCGTGTTGATGGTGGCAGCGGCGCTGGTCTCGGTTAGGCCGTAGGCCTGGAGAATCGTGAAGCCGAGCGAGTACAGATCGCGCCCGACCAGCGGATCGAACTTCGATCCGCCCGTCACGAACAGCCGCATGTCGCGGCCCATCACATCGTGAACCTTGCCGAAGAGCGCGGCGCCGAGATTGACACCGATCCGTCGCAGCCGGAAATTCGCCGCGAGCAGCAACTTGAACATCGCCCGCTTCACGACGTTCGACTGCTGCACCTGCAGCATCACCCGTTGGTGGATCAAGTAGAAGAACTGGGGCACGCACACGAAGATCGTGATCTTGCGCTCCGACAACGCCTTGACGAGATCCGCCGAGTTCAGCGTTTCCAGGTAGACAACGCGTGACCCGGCCGCGAAGGGCAGGAGCAGGTTCGCCAGCTGCGCGAGCGAGTGAAACAGCGGCAGCACGCCCAGAATCGCGTCCTTCTCGTTGAGATCGACCACGGCGAAGGCCGCGTCACGTTCCGCCAGCAGGTTGGCGTGGGTCAAGACGACACCCTTGGGATCTGAGGTGGTCCCGCTCGTGTAGAGAATGACCGCGGGGCCAGAACCTGAACCCATCGGTTCCAGGTGCTCCACGGGTTCCAAAGGTTCCAAGGGCGGCGTTCGGTTGGGTTCCTGGTGCAGGTTCGCCGTCGGAACGCCTGCCTCCACCGTGTTGGCTTTCAGCTTGTCGCTGACAAACAGCATCCTGGCGCCGGAGTCGCGAACAATGGTGGCGACTTGCGATGCGGAATAGTTGGTGTCAAGCGGCACGGCGATGGCGCCGCGCTTCAAGATGCCGAGGTAGGCCGCGCACCAGTGCGCGTCGTTGTGCGCGAGGATGGCGCAGCGATCGCCGGCGGCAATGTCTTCAGCGGCGAGCCACGCCGCCCACGCCGAGGCCAGGTCCGAGAGTTGACGATACGTGAACCGATCCAGACGATCGCCGCGCTGGATCTCCACCGCGGTCCGCTCCCCGAAACGCGCAACCGTGTCGGAGAAGACGGTCCAGAGATTGGGTTGTGCCAAAGACCGGATTCTACTTCGGGGCTACCCATCGGACTTCGAGGTAGGTCACCGGCACGTCAATCACCGAAAACCAGTGCGGCGATCCGACCGGAACGATGATGACGTCACCCTTGGTAAAGCGCTGCTCGACGCCGTTGACGATTGACGCGGGCTTGCCGCCCGCCGCCGCCACCAGCGTGCCACCGGTGGTGATGATGCCGGAACCTTCGGTGATATAGAGCAACTCGGTGTTGCCTGGATGCGCGAGCGCGCCCGCGGGCTTTGAGCGAGTGAGCACGCTGACGCGATAGTGCTCGTTGGTGGTCACCGGCGACGACGACGTGCCGGTCGCACTCGCGTTGGCCTTCTGCAGCACCGCGGCGATGTCCGCGGCCGATTTAAACGTCGCCGGCGAGCCCGGCGCGGGCGCCGGACCTGGCGGCGTTGCCGGTGCTTGCGCGGCGGCAAGGGAAGGCGCGACACTTACGGAAATGAGGCAGAGTGCAATGCGGATCAGTCGTCTCATAGTTGTCCCTCGAACAGTGGGACTTATACCACTGTTGACCGCGCTCGCCGTCGCCGAGCCGAGCCTCGCTCAACCCCGACTCCCTGCGTCCAATTCGTTGGGTCCGGGATCATCGGCGGTCAGCGGCGTGGTAATCGACGCGGTCACCAGGCAGCCCGTCGCCGGCTGCATGGTCGTGCTCAATCAGCTTTACGTCCCTCGCAATCCGCACGCGATCACCAAAACCAGCGAAAATGGAGCGTACGCGTTTATCGGGATTCCAGAGGCCGAGTACCACGTCAACACTCTGTGCGACTCGCATCTGCCTGCTTGTTACCGTAATGAGGGAACCACGCCGCCTCGTTGCGACGCGGTCGCAGTCGTCGTCGATCAACGTAAGTCGAACCTCAAGGTGTCCCTCATTCGCGGAGCGAATGCCCGCGGCCGGGTCGTTGACGCGCGCGGCCGTCCGATCGGAGGGGCGACCGTTCGATTGGGGATGCCGGTGCGCGACGCGCTTTGGTCGTCGAGCAGCCCCTCGCAAACCAAACCCGACGGCTCCTTCGAACTTGCCAACCTTCCAGCAGGCGAATGGCGCCTGGAGGTTGAGTTGCCCGAAATAGCAGGCGCCTTGCGGCCGCCCACCATTTATTTCCCCGGCGTGCTTCAGGCGACCGACGCGGGCTCGATCGAGCTGATCGCCGGCGAGACGCTCGACCACATCAAGTTCGTCGCACCGCGCATTTCTGACAACACGCTGACCGTCCGCGTGGTCACCAGCGAACCGACGCTGTCACAGCTTGACGTATCGTTTATTCGCGTGGGGCCGCTGGCCACTCGCCAGGTGGCGATCGACGCCAGCGGAACAGGCACCGTTACCGGATTGGCTCCCGGGCACTACTTCCTCACCGCGCGCGGAATGGTGGGCGATCGAGTCCTGACCGCGCACGACTTCGTCGATTTCCTCGGCGACGACCAGGAAACCCTGCTCTACCTGCAGCCGGCGGCGCGCATTGCGGGCCGGATCGTCGGCGAGAAGAGCGCGGCGATCGCATTCGAAGGCGTGCGTGGCGGCGCGACCTGGTTACAGGACGGCGTCGAAGTAAACCCGCTCGATATCACAGAGGCGCCGGTTGCTTCGAATGGCACGTTCACGCTCGATGGGCTGTTCGGCACCCGCAAGCTGCAACTCATGGGCCTTGACCCCGGGTGGGAGATTCGATCGATCGTGCAGGATCGCAGCGACGTGACCGGCTCTGGCGTCGCTCTGGCGCCGGACATTGAGGCGAAGGTGGTGATCACGCTTGGACGGCGGTAGCAACGATATGATGGATTGTTCCGATGCCGTCCCCACTCCGCATCGCCTTTCTCGGCTGCGGCTTCATCACGCGCGTGCACAGCCGCAACTTGCGGCGGTTCCAGAGCGAGATCGTCTGCGGCTACGCGAGCCGAGACAAGGCCAAGGCGGCCGAATTCTGCGGTGAGTTTCGGGGCACCGGCAGCTATTCGGATTACGCCGACGCCATCAACGATCCGAACGTCGACGCGGTCGTCATCGCGGTGCCGCCGCGCTTTCATTTAAACCTGTCGCTGCAGGCGTTGTCTGCAGGCAAGCACGTGCTCGTGGAGAAGCCGGCCTACCTGACGACCGCCGACTACGAAACGGTACGTGAGGCGCGCGATCACGCCAAGCGCGTGGTGCTGGTCGGCGAGAACGATCACTACAAGCCGCTCGCCGTCAAGCTGCGTCAGTTACTTGCGGACGAAGTGATCGGAGAAATGGTTTTCGGGCACTTCAGCAGCGTCGTCAAACGCCTGAAGACCGCCGACGACTGGCGCAACGACGAATCGATGGCCGGGGGGGATGCGTTCTTCGAAGAAGGAATCCACTGGCTGCACCTGGCCGCCAGCCTTGGGCCGCAGATCACCAGGATTACCGGGTTCCGGCCGTCGCCGTCGACGACCGGGCCGGATAAACGCGTCAAGAGCATGATGGTCGCGTTCACCTACGACAACGGCGCGGTTGGCTCGCTGTATTACTCGCGCGAGATTCCGTCGATGCTGAAAGGCCTGCGCCTGTCGAAGTTGATGGGGCGCAAAGGCGTGATCACGTTTGAATCCAACGGCGTCGTGATGCTGGTTCGGGGCGACGGGTTTCCGCGCGTGATCTTCCCCGGCTTCCGCGACATCCGCGGGTATCAGGCGATGTATCGCGATTTTCGGGAATCGATTCAGGCGAGCCGCCAGCCGGAGATGAGTCTCGAGCGCGCCATCGACGATCAACGGCTGATGGACCAGATGTACGCGTCGCTGCAATGAACTTCGACGTCATCATCATCGGCAGCGGCGCCGGCGGAGGCACGGTCGCGCGCGAGCTGGCCGGCACCGGCGCGAAGATCCTGATCGTCGAGCGCGGCGACTTCATCCCGCAGGAAGATCACAACTGGAATCCCGCCGCGGTCTGGAGAGATCTCCGATACCGCACCACCGAAACCTGGCTGGATGAACGCGGTCGATCATTCCGGCCGTATACCCACTACTGCGTCGGCGGCAACACCAAGTTCTGGGGCACGGTGATGTACCGGCTGCGCCCTGAAGACTTCGGGGTCGTCGAGCATATCGACGGCATTTCACCCGCCTGGCCGATCGACTACGACACGCTCGCGCCGTTTTACGATCGAGCCGAGCGGCTCTATGAAGTGCATGGACAGCATGGCCTGGATCCGACCGAGGGCCCGCGCCGGCCGTTCCCATTTCCGCCGGTCGCGCACTCGCGGGTGATCGGCGAAATCGTTGAGAAGCTGAAAGGCCAGGGCCTGCATCCCTCGCCACTCCCGCTTGGACTGCGCGAGAACTGCATCTTTTGCAACACCTGCAATTCGTTCCCGTGCAAGATCCACGCAAAGAGCGACGCCGAGGTCTGCGCGGTCACGCCGGCGACCCAATATCCGAATGTTTCGCTGTGGACCAACGCGATCGCGCGTCGATTGATCACCGATGCAACAGGCAAGAAGGTGGAAGCCGTCGAGATCGAGCGGGGCGGGGCAATCGAGAGAGTGTCCGCGCCGCTCGTGATCGTGTCGTGCGGCGCCGTCAATTCCGCGGCGTTGCTGCTGCGATCAGCGACCGGCCAACATCCCAACGGCCTGGCGAACTCATCAGGCCTCGTCGGCAAGCGCTACATGGCGCACCTTGCGACGATGATGCAGGGGTTTCATCCGTTGCGAAAGAACGACACCGTCTTTCAGAAGACGGTGGCAATCAACGACTTCTATTGGAAGGGACCGCGCAGTCGGTTTCCACTCGGCCAGATCCAGTCACAAGGCCGCACCCACGGCGTGATGGCGCAGACCGTCGTACCGTCGGCGCCGCTGTGGGCCTACGAGATGTGGACCGCACGGGGCGTGGATTGGCTGGCGATGAGCGAGGATCTGCCGCGGGTCGAGAACCGCGTCACGATTGGCGCGAACGGCGAGATCCAGCTGCATTACAAGCCGAACAACCTCAAGGCGCATGACGCGCTCGTCAGGGAAACCAAGCGGATCCTCCGGAGGCTGGGCTTCTGGATCGTGATTTCACATTCGCACAAGTCGAAGAACACCACCCACCAGTGCGGGACGCTGGTGTTCGGCAGCGATCCACGTGAATCCGTGCTCGACACCTACTGCCGGACCCACGACATCGACAACCTGTTCGTCGTCGATGCCTCGTTCTTTCCGTCTTCGGCCGCGGTCAATCCCGGCCTGACTATTGTCGCGCAGGCGATTCGCGCCGCCGATCACATCAAGACGCGGCTCTAGATGATTAGATGATTAGCGGATTCGCCAGCCGTTGACGGGTCCGGCGTGGAAGAACGCGGCCGGCGTCATCACGCCCTTGTCCTTGAACACCACGCCGTCTTTCATGACGAACTGGACGTTCTTCAACGCATTCAGATCCTCGAGCGGATTACCGGGCAGCGCGATCAGGTCGGCGATCAAGCCCGGCTTGATCGGGCCGCGGGTGGTTTCGGTCTCGCTGATCTTGTAGCCGTTGATGGTCATCGCCCGTAGCGTGTCGGCGTTCGGAATCTTCGCGTCGATCCACGTCTTCAGGAATTCCAGGCACAATTCGCCCCGGGTCTTGCCCGGCACCCAATAGTCGGCATCGGTCGAAAACGTCAGCGGCACTTTATTGTCGTAGGCGTTTCTCAAGCCGGCCAGCGTGCGCTGATAAGCCTGCTCGGACACCGGGTGGCCTTCGAGGCCGGGAGGTGTTTCCGTGCCCGCGCGCCAGATGCCTTTCTGCGCCATCTGCTTGTGGATCTCGTCGTTGAGCGCGCCCGAATGGGCGATTGACCAGATCCCGGCTTCAATCGCCGCTCGCGCGCCGCGTTCGGTCTGCACGTGGCCTTCGACCTTCATCCCGGACTTCGCAGCTTCACGAATCACCAGCCGGATCTCGTCTGCCGTGTAGCCGTACGACTTGCAGTCGACACAGATCTTGATCACCTTCGCGCCGAACAGCACGTTCTGCCGGATCGCCTTGACGATTTCGTCAGGCGTGTCGGCATCGAGATACTCCGGATAGACGATGTTGTGGTCCTTCGCCATTTCGGGCGTTGGAAAGAACTGTCCGCCCATGCCGCCGATGATGATTCCGGAGTTGATGATCGTCGGACCGGGAATCCATCCCTGATCGATCGCCTGTCGCAGCGCGGTGTCGGCATAATTCCCGTTGTTACCCATGTCGCGCACGATCGTGAATCCTGCCGCGAGCATCTGGATGCCATTCGACGCCGCCTGGATCGCGCGCAAGGCGGTCGATTCCTGCACGTAGGTGTAGTAGTAGACGTTGTTTTCCGGAACCGGCTTGTAGGTGAGCGCGAGATGATTGTGCGCCTCAACGAGGCCTGGCATCACGGTCATACCGGACAAGTCGATCACGCGCGCGCCGGCGGGGATCGCAACGTTGGGACCGACCTCGCGAATGCGAGTGCCCTCCACCAGGATCACCTGATTCGTGAGGATGCGGGCGTTTTCGGGATCGAGCAGGCGGCCGGCGCGTATCGCCGTGACCGCCGCGGGCGGCTGTGCCGGGGACTGGCCGGCCAGCACCTCGCCAGGCAATCCCACCAGAGCCGCAAGGACAACTACGCACGACCGGACGAAGACACGCATCAGGACCTCCAGTAGCAATTATCGCGGAGTATAGATCGGGTATTGTTCGCATCCATGAACGGCTCCCATCGGTTGGTCCTCGCGGTTGTACTCGCCATTACCGGGCTGGTGACAATCGGATCCGCACAGCAGCCGCCGCCCGTCCAGGCGCCGATGCCGGCGATCTTGAAGGCCTACTCGCCCGTCACGGATGAACGTCTTCGAACGCCGACCGATGCCGATTGGCTGATGATTCGGCGTTCATACAACGGATGGGGATACAGCCCGCTCGATCAGATCACGCCAGCCAACGTCAGCCGGCTGGAGCCGGCGTGGGTCTTTTCGACCGGGGTCAGCAGCGGGCACGAAGCCGCGCCGCTCGTCAACAACGGCGTGATGTTCTTTTCAACGCCGTCACACACCGTCGTCGCGATCGATGCCAGGACCGGCGTACTCCTCTGGCGCTGGATCAAGGAGGTGGCCGAAAACGTCATCGCGCCGCACCCCACCTCGCGCGGAGTCGCGCTTTACGGCAACAAGGTGTTCTTCGCCGCCAACGACGCGGTGCTGGTGGCGCTCGACGCGCGCACCGGCTTGGGGGCCTGGAGAACCACCGTCGCGGACAACCAGGCCGGCTATTACATGACACTCGCGCCGCTGGTCGCGGACGGGAAGGTGATGGTTGGCGCATCCGGTGGAGAGCTCGGCGTTCGTGGATTCATCGCCGCCTACGATCCTGAAACCGGCAAACAGCTGTGGCGGACTTACACGATCCCCGCGCCGGGCGAGCCTGGCAGTGAAACGTGGCCGAAGGGCGACCAATGGAAGAACGGCGGCGCCCCGGTGTGGGTTACCGGTAACTACGATCCGGAAACCAACATTGCCTACTGGGGAACCGGCAACGGCGGCCCGTGGATGGGCGATCAGCGTCCCGGCGACAATCTTTACGCGACGTCAACGCTCGCCATCGATGTCGCGACCGGCCGCATCAAGGGACACTTTCAATATGTGCCCAACGATTCGTGGGACTGGGACGAAGTATCGCCGCCGATCCTCGTGGACTACCAGCGGCAGGGCAGAACCGTCAAGGGCTTGATCGACGTCGCGCGCAACGGCTACCTGTGGTTCCTCGAACGCACTGACGGACCGATCAACTTCGTAGATGGAACGCCGTTTGTCAGGCAGAACGTGTTCCGCAGTCTCGATCCGAAGACCGGGCGTCCCGATGTCGATCCGGCTCGCAAGCCAGGCACCGGCAAGAGCGCGGACTTCTGCCCCTCGCACTGGGGCGGCAAGAACTGGCCGCCGATCGCATTCAGCCCGAAGACGCGGATGATCTACATCCCCGCCAACGAGAACTTGTGCGGCACATTGATCGGACGGCCGGCAACCTATACGCCCGGCAGCAGCTACACCGGCGCCACCAGTACGCTCTACCTCGCACCGGGCGCGAAACACATCGGCTAAGTGCAGGGGTGGAACGTCGACACCGGCAAGCGCGTGTGGACGCACACCTACGGGGCCTCGGCGAACTGGGGGCCGATGCTCGCTACCGGCGGCGGTCTCGTGTTCAGCGGCGGAACCAACGACCGAAAGTTTCACGCCTTCGACGCGGCGACGGGCAAGCTGGTGTGGGAGTATCCGACCAACTCCGGCATCACCGGTCAGCCGTCGTCTTTCATGATCGACGGCAAGCAATACATCGCCGTGCTATCGGGATGGGGCGTCGATGCGAGGGCAATGCAGGCACGACTCAATCGCCTGCTGCCCGGAGACTATCCGGAAGTGCCCGAAGGCGGCGCGGTGTGGGTCTTCGCGGTGAAGTGACCGGGGCTCGGATCAGGGATCGGGGATTCGTGCGCTTCGAAGCCCCCACAGCAGCAGCACGGTTCCCGCAATCAACGTGAGACCGCCGCTGCGCAATCCGATGACGATGACCATTTCCTGCAACTCGGTGCCGCGCGCCGCACCGGCGGCGATTGGCACGATCGAGTTGCCTGCGCCCCAGATCGCGCCGAGCAAGTTCGATGTCCATGCCGCGATGCAGCCGTAAACCAGCAACCAGAACGCGGCGGCTTCGGTTCCGCGCGTGAACGTCAGTCTCGGCCAGAGAATGCCGACGACCGAGAGGAAGAGGCCCTGCATCAAACCGAGTAAATGAACGGACAGGGCAAGGCGCGGCACGGCGAAGACCGGCACCGCGAGCCCGACCAGGAGGCCAATCAGAAACAGCGAGACGCCCAACTGGATCAGGCGGTGGCCCATCAGCTCTTCTCAACCAATTCAACCGCGCCGCCGAGCTCAAGCGCGAAGCGCCCGCGGCCGGTCGGCACGATGCGGACGCTGGGAGACTTCTCATCGAGCCTGCGCCGCAACAGCAGCAACCTGGTCTCGAGGTTGTCCTTGAAATCCGGCAGACCCAACGACTTGTCGAGGCGTAGCTCGCGGTTCGTGAATTCGGCGCGGCCGTAGTGCTGGTGCGCTTGCAGAAGCTTCCACAGGATGCGCGCCGGCAAGCTGCGGATCAAGTATTCGCCGTCGAGCATGATTACTTCTTCGCTCTTGTAATAGGTGAGCTCACAACGACGGTGCTTGGTGATCTGCACAGCTGCCGCGGACTTGCCGGGCGCCACGGCAACGGGCTCAGCGTCCGGCGCTTTCAGCTGCATGTTCTGGATGGCGATTCGCTCGGAGTTGAGACGCAGCGCCCATCCCTGGTTGTTGTCCGGATCGATGACGCGGATTAGCGCGTAGGGATTCTCCGAGATGTTCCGGCGGCTCTTATTGAAGAACTGAAACGACAGCGCGACGTGCGTCGCGTCCACATAATCAATATGGCTCAGGAACGCCGCGTTCGGCGTGCCGTCCTGCGAGCAGGTGAAGAACATCGAGGGAAGAATTCCCTGGAAGCATGGCGTCAGTTGTTCGAGGCCGGGGCTCATGAGAGCACCGCCCCGGCTTCAGGTCCAGGCGTTTGGCTGAGTACCGCCGTGACGCGGATCTTGACCGCAACGCACGGCCACATCAGCCACGTGCCGGTCGAGGCCAGCGCCGCCAGGCTGATCAGGTCGAGCTCTCGAAGCAGCGCCTGCCATTGACCAAGCACGAACGCTTCCTCGGAGGGCTCAGCATCCCGCGTCGAAATGAACTCGCCCTTCACCTGCACCGCCCGGTCGTCGGTCGGGCGCGCGAACGACACCGCGGCCTGGCCGTTACTCTGCAGATCCTCGAGGACCGCGGCCGTGGCGGCCTTCGGCAGATAGGCGACCAGGTGCCGGCCCTGGTCCTCCACCCTGACCGCGGTGACGCGACAGCGGTTGGGCCGAAGCGCGCCGTTGCGGGTTCCGATGTGGATCGCGAGGCCGTGTTCCAGAAATTCGGTGAGCGACTTGTCGAGCATTTGTTGAAGAAACAGGCGGATTATAGCCGCTTAGGATTCTTTTAAAGATCGTTAGCAATCTGCCAATAAAGCATTAGGGTTCGACGGCCGCGCGCCGCCGTCTCATCGTGCATGGAGATTGGAACGATGAGAGTGACGAATATCCTTTGGACGACCGCCATCATTGCCGCAGCGATCGCGCCCGGTACTGCCGCCGATGCCGGTGCAGAACCTCAAGGCAATGAGCGATTCGGACATCCGCGCATTGTTCGCCTACCTGCAGTCGATTCCCGCGATCAAGAGCCGGACTCCGCAGCCGATCGAGCGGAGCCCGATCTCGCAGATGCCGCCGATCGGGAGCGTGATCGCGGATCGCCAGGCCGTCGACCTGCTGGCGTCCTGGGTCAACAACGCCGAGGAGTGGAAACAGCTGCGCGCCGGCTGCGCGACCCAGGGCCGTTAGGGCGATCTGGTGCTATGCTCCGCGCCGAGGAGCCGCCATGTTCCAGCTCAAGCTTTCCGCTCTCACCGTTGCCGGCCTGATCGCAGGCGCCACCGTCCTCGTCGCACAACAACCGCCACCACAACAACAGGCTGCTGAAGCGCCCGCCACCACGCGCGCGTTCTACACGCGGCCAGCGGTCGCGGCACTCAACGGCATGGTGACCACCGGTCATCCGATCGCCTCGTCCGCCGGGTTGCAGATGCTGCTCAAGGGCGGCAACGCGTTCGATGCGGCCGTCGCGGTTGGCGCCATGGCCGGGCTCGGCGAGCCCGAAATGAACGGCATCGGTGGCAACGGCTTTATGACCATCTTCGACAAGAAGACCGGCAAGGTGCATTCGCTCTCCATGGCGGGCGCGGCGCCAAAGGCGCTGAAACCGGCGGAGATGACCCCGGAGATGCTCAACGCCGGCATGAAGGCCGGCATCGTCCCCGGGAATCTCGGCGGCTACCTGTCGCTGCTCGACCGGATGGGCACGATGAGCCTCGCCGAAGTGTTCGCGCCGGCGATCGAATATGCGGAGAAGGGATATCCGATCGATCTGATGCTCGCGCAGTCGATCGATCGCGGCAAGAACAACCTGCTGAAGTACCCCACCACCGCGAAGATCTTCCTGCCGAATGGCCAGCCCCTGAAGGCCGGCGAGCTGCTGAAGAATCCCGATTACGCCGCGACGCTGCGCAAGCTGGTGGACGCGGAGAAACAGGCGCTCGCGAAGAACGCGACGCGGTCCGCGGCGATCACAGCGGCGTTCGACCGTTTCTACAAGGGCGACATCGCGCAGGAGTTCGAGCGCTTCTTCAAGGAGAACGGCGGCATCCTGACCGCGGCGGATCTCGCCGCGTACGAGCCGCAATGGACCGAGCCTCTGCGCACCGCCTATCGCGGCTACGACGTCTACAGTAATCCCGCGACCTCGCGCGGCGGCTTCGAAGTCCTGATGCAAGCCAACCTGGTCGAGCGGTTCGACATGACCACCTTCGGATCGGGATCGCCGCAGGCGACGCACGCGATGATCGAAGCGATCAAAGTCGCCAAGTCGGACATTTATCGATACGTCGGCGACCCGAAGTTCACGGTGATCCCGGCCGCGGGGATGCTCTCGAAGCAGTACGCGACCAGCCGCAGCAGCTTGATCGACATGTCCAAGGCCGGCCGCTATCCGGAGCCAGGCACACCGGAGGGGCGCCCACCGACATCTGCCCCTGTCGCCAATGCTCGCGCGTTTCCGGAGCGGTACGATGGCGAGCAACACACCACCAGCTTTTCGATCGTCGACAAAATGGGTAACGCGGTCGGCGTCACGCCGACACTCGGCGGCTTGTTTGGGAGTAACGTCGTCGTCGGATCGACCGGCTTGCTGTTGAACAACGGCATGCGGCTCGGCTCGACATCGCCCTATCCAGCCGACATCAACTACGTCGGCGCCGGGAAGATCCCGCTGCTCAACAACTCACCGATCGTTGTGCTGAAGGACGGCAAGCTGGCGTTCGTCTTTGGCACGCCGGGCGGCGAAACCATCGGGCAGACCGAGTTCCAGATGCTCGTGAACTTGATCGACTTCAGGCTGCCGGTGCAGCAGGCGATCGAGGCGCCCCGCTTCTCGCTCGACGCCGAGCCGAATTTCTACAAGGCCGGAGCGGAGATCGAGGTGTCGATCGAAGGCCGCATGCCGCAAGCGACCATCGACAAGCTCAAGGCAATGGGCCACAAATTGCGGGTGCTGCCCGGCTGGGGCAGCATCGGCCACATGCAGACGATTCGCGTCGATCCGGTGACCGGCACGATCACCGCCGGCGGCGACCCGCGCCGCACCGGCTACGCGATGGGGTACTGAGAGTTTGTAACTAGCGGACGCCGGTAAACGTAAACTTCTGCGCGCGGAAGCCAGCTTCGATCTCCGCGCCGGTGGCGGGATGCTTTACCTTCGGCCCCTGCGCTTCGGCGACGAAGATATTCCCTGACGGATCGACAGTTATATTGTGCGGGCGCCCGAGCTGGCCGACGCCGACACCCGGCGATCCGAACTCGCTCACCACTTCGAGATCGCTGCGCCGAATCACGTTGATCACGTGCGAGCCGCCGTCGGCGCTGTAGATGTAGGTCTGCGGGCCGTCGTGTGAGAACGCGAGCGAGAAAGTCGCCTCGTTTCCGCACGGCCGCTTCTGCGCCCACGTCGCCTTCTCCTGCGCGCCGCAGCGCGGCCGCAGGACCTTCTCGCGCACGAAGTCACCATTCTGGCGGAACACCTGGATGCGATTGTTGGCGCGATCTGCCAGGTAGATCAGCCCGTCGCGCGAGCCGACGATGCCGTGCGGCACACGAAGTTGTTCTGCAGGAGCAGTGGGCACCTGCTCTGCGGCACCTGAGGCACTTGGGGCACCAGAGGCACCTTGCGGCGCCACAGGATCCACGGGATCCACAGGGCGCCTCCCGTATGCCCCCCAGTGACGAAGATACTTTCCGGAGGCTCCATCGAACACGATGATGCGGCGATTGCCGTAACCGTCGGCGACGAACACCTCGTTGTCAGCGGGATCCACCCAGATCTCCGACGGACGACCCATCAACGCGGTGTCGTTACTGCCGCCGGTCTGATCGAACTTGCCGATCACCAGCGCGACTTCACCGGTCCTGGTGAACTTGACCGTGAGGTTGCTCTCGCGCGCGTTGGTCCAGACAAAGCCGTTGTGATCCACGAACAATCCGTGGATGGTGTTCCACTTGCCGTCTGGTCCGCGCGCATCCCACGACCGCAGCTGCTTGCCCTGCGGATCCCATTCGGAGATTCGCCCGCGGCTCGACGTCCAGACGTGACCCTTCGAATCGGCAAAGATGCCGATCACCTGCCCCCACGTGAAATCAGCGGGAAGCACGGGCCACTTCGGATCGGCCGTGAACTGCGGCACGCCCTTGAGCGCAGGCGCAGGTTGCTGCGCGGTGAACGAAACAGGGACGACCACCAACAGACTAAGCAAGACGATCGAGACTCTCATCGCTGCGCCCTCTCGATACCCAGCGCTTGACCGTCGATCAACCGGCGGTAGTTCCACTGACCCTGAACGTCGAAGCGCGAGAACGGGAAATACGGCGCATATAACGTCGACAGACCCTGCCGTTTCCACCACAACGGCTCCGCCGCGCTCGACGCGGCGATCGAGCGGATGAGCCGTTGGTTGGACGTCAAGCGCAGTTGAAAGAAGCTGGTGACATCTTCATCGAAAATCGCGACGACACCGCGCCCGGCGCTGGAGGCAAACATTGAGGCAATGGCGTATGGCTTCTCGGCGCCGGTAATATCACGGACGATGCGGACCGTGATTTCCGCGCTGGTATCCAGGATGGCATTCAGCGTGGAAATGCCCGCCTTGGTCGCAAGCTCGGTGAGGAGCATACGCGCGCGTGCGGCCCGATGGGCCGGCGCCGGGCTCTTGGTCGTAGACATCGGCGCCATTTTTCGAATCGCGGCCGCGGCTTTCTTCGTCGCGGCTTTCTTCGCCGGCCGCCGGCCGTACACAATTCCCACGCATCGGCCCTGATACTTCGTCGGTGGCGTCGCGCCGACTGGTACCGACCAGGTTCCGAGCTCGCCTGGCGGCTGTTCGATTACTGCCCAGTTTTCTTCGAGGTCACAGAGGTCCTTGTAGGTGTGGCCGGTCGGTCCGGGCGGATGTGTTTCGTGCGGCAGCAGCGGATCGAGGTATTCCAGCAGCGACAACACGCCGGCGTCGTACTCCACGCTCCTAAGGCAGACCCAATGATCGGACGGTTTGATGTTCAGGACCGCCGGCATGCCGGCGCGAATCGACTTGGCAGCCCACGCGAACAGTTCCGCGGGGTTTGCACAATTGGCGAGGCGCCAGTCGGTCCAACCCAGATTCACCAGATTCGGGTCGTTCTTTAAGAGCTTCCGCATTTCGTCCGGAAAGGTAAACCAGCCGCCGGTGACGTCCGTCGGCTGGGCCTCTCTGGCTTGCAGCTGATCCTGCGTGCTCGGGACCGGCAGTCCCGCCTGCGCCGACGTCGGCACGACGCCGACCGCGATCGCATGGGTCAACGATGAAACAATCATTTGCGCACACGCGCGCCCGCAATCGCAACATTGCTGATCTGACGCGTGCCGGTAGAGTGCTTTCTTGGTTGTGTAGCGCGCCATGGTCATCTCCGCTCTGACGTTGAACGATCGTTACCGGATCAGAAGTTGCAAGCGGCACCGCCACCGGATCCGCCGGGACACATCGCAGCCTTGATTTCCTGAAGTGTCGCGTAGAGCATGGCCCAATCGACGGCTCCGCCCGAGGTGCGTTGGCAGGCGAGCTTGCCGTGGGCGAAGGCGGTCCGGCACACGGCATTGCGGTTCGCGACGTCGGTGTCCCACTTCAGGGTGGCCTGGTTCTTGATGATGCTGCTGATCAGCAAGGACGTGAACGCGGACGGAGTGCTGGGGCTGTCGAAAATTTGCGCGTTCGTCCCGGGCGACATGATCTGCCGTTGTGCGCCAAAGCCGGCGCCAAAATGCACGAGGATCTGGCCGGCGATGCCGGCGGCGAGGGTGATCTTCAGTTTCGGAATCGCACAGGGATCGGGAACGAACACCGACTTCGCCGAGGTTTTTGCTGGGACCGATTGCGTCTTCTTCTTCGCCATAGCTATGTGCCTCTCTGTTTGGTCAATCGTTCACGAAACTCACTGACATTCTTGGGACGACGATCTCGAGGGCCGAGTAAACCGGCAAACAAATCCCTGGCTGCTGGTGTGAGGCTGGCGCACGCTTCAGCGGCCCGGCCGGCATCGGTGAGGATGCGGGAGATGGTCGCGGCCGCGTTCTGCGCGCGAAAGGGGTTCGAACCGGTCGCCGCTTCGAGCAGCGTAACGCTGAGGCTCCACACATCGTCAGCCGGCCCGGCCGTCGCACCGGCGAGGACCTCGGGCGAAATGTAGGCCGGCGTGCCGCGGATGGCGCCGGGCTCGCCCGAGATCGACATCGACCAGGTCGATTCCTCGTTGCTCGCCGCGATGCCGCCGGCATAAACCTTGGCGAGGCCGAAATCCAGCAGCTTCGGCGCGCCATTCCTCGCGAAACCGATGTTGGTGGGCTTGACATCGCGGTGTAGCAATCCGCGTGAATGCAGCGCATCAAGCGCTCCGCCGATCGCCTCGCCGATCTCCCACACCGTGGACAACTCGAGCGGCTTGCGAATCCTGGTCGCGAGGGTGCCGCCGTCGAGAAACTCCATGATCAGCAGGGGCGTGCCGCGCCATTCTTCTAGCCCGTGCAGCGTCGCCAGATTCGGATGCGTGACAACGGCCATCGCCCTGGCTTCCCGCCGCAGCCGCGCGATGCGGACCTGATCGCTGCCCGGAAGCGTCTTCACGGCGCGCGCCTGATGCAGGCGCAGGTCGACGGCGCTGAACACGACGCCCATCCCGCCTTCGCCCACGCGGCGTTCGAACCGCAGCCGATCGCTGAGCGTGTGTGGAACCACCGCGCGCTGCAGCATGCCGCCGCAGGCGCAGATAATCGCCGATGCCGGCAGGATCGTGCCGCACTCGACACACTCACGTGCCGGCGGATCGCCGCGCCACTTCGCCGACTCCTGGTTGTCGCGCTCCGCCGAGGTCATGATGCGCTCGAGCGCAACGCCGCCTGCGGCGCCGACGGCGGCCAACAGGCGGCGATCCTCGTTGCTGTACGGCAGCTCGCTGCGTTTCTCACCGAGTACCAGCGCGCCGAGCAGGTCGCCGGTGCCGGCGCGCAGCGGCACAACCAGCGACGCTTGCGCGTCACTTAACCAGCCGCGCTCCGACGCAGTCAGTCGATCGAGCAGCACCGCATTCGCCGGCTCGATCGCGAGCGGTGCACTGGTCGCCGCCAGGATCCTGGCGAGCCCGCAGGTGCGAGACAACGCCGGAAGATCAGCATCAACCGAGTGCAGGCCGTGATCATCGCCGGCAACGATCGTCAGGAGCGAGCCAGGGTGAAACGCGGTCTCAACCGCCGCGCAGAGAGTCTCGCGCAACGTCTCGACCGAATCGGCACGATGCACCGCGTCCGACACCGCGAGCAGCGTGGCCTCGGCATCAACCTGCTGGCGGAAGAACTGCCGATCGAGCGCCAGCAGGAGACGCCGGCGGCCGGCGACCGCCGCCACGCCCGCAACCGCGATTACCAGCAGCCCGAGCCCCAGGTTACCGGTCGCGAGATCGGAAATCGGCCGATCGCGATTGAAGCCGATCAGCGCCACCAGGGCGACCAGCGGCAGTGCCGCGACGATGCCGATCACCGATCGTGCAAAGACGTACTGCAACACCCGGCGAACGACCAGGCTGACATCGAGCGTGCGCTGGACCAGCGCGGCATACGCACCAGTCAGCGGCACGAGCGTCACGGCACCGATCATCATCGCGGCCCGCAGGCCGCGAATTGGCAGCGTAGTGTAGGCGGGCCAGAGTGTAACCGCGATGGTATCGACGGCAATCGGCAGGAATCCAAGCACGATTCCGGCCGCGAGCCAGCCGAATCGGCGCCGGCCGTCGGGGCCGGTCTCGCGCAACTTGAGCGGCATTAACAGGAACAGCGGCACCAGCGCGAGGAACTGCAGGGTGAAATACCAGTCGTCTTCGCCGGGTGAGTAACGCTGAAGGCTGATCGCAAGGCGCGAAAGAACTGAGGTGGAACCAGGCGCGATGCGCGCCCAGGCATCGAGACTCACCAGCAGCACCCCAAGGGCAAAGGCCGCCGTCGCCATTGTTGCGAACGCGCGTCGCAACGTTGCGTTGATCGCGGCTCTCGGAAAGGCTGCGAAGAAGTACCACAGCAGCGCAGCCTGGAACGCGTCAGTTCGCATGTTCAGCGCGGCGCTGGTCAGCACCGAGGGCTGCGCGATTGTCTGCAGGGCCGGCGTAGTGAAATTGCTTGCGGCGTCGAGCACGAAGAGGCCGAGCGACCGTGCGCGACGATCGGCGCGGCCGAAATACAGCAACACAAACGCGAGCGATGCAAAACAGCCTGCCTGCAGCAACTGGGCCCAGACAGGAATCATCCGCTGCGGGTTCGGCTGCAGTGTTTCGAAGACCAGCGCGCCGGCGAAAATGACTGCGCGTACGATGATCGGGATTGCCAGCGCATTGAGCGGCCACACGGGAAGTTCGCCGGGCGACGCGCCGGAAAACGAACCGACGACGGGTTCGGCACGGGGGGCAACCGCGCCAGCGCTCGGGACCATGGCTGGGTCTGAAAACCGGAGCATACACCTTCAGACGTAAAACCGGGCGGCACGTGCCGGGCGTTTAGAGAAAAGCTGTGAAAGCCCTAGAAGTGCTAGAGCGTGGCGGTGGTAGTGTCGAACTGCTTGTCGATGATGAAGAACAACTTAAGGACGCCGACACCGATTTCGTCACCGTCCGAGAGGGGGGTGGGACCTGTGACGGGCTTCCCCTGGACCGTGGTGCCGTTCTTGCTCTGCAGGTCGGTAATCTGCACGCCGCGGTCGTCAATGGTGATGCGGGCGTGCACTTTCGAAACGCTCGGGTCTGTTAGGTGGACATCGCAGTCCGGATCCCGGCCGATCGAGTTCGGCCCGGCGCCGAGGACGATTTTGCGGCTGCCCGAATGTAGCAGGTAGACGTGGCCGTCGGCCGGACGCCGGTCGGCCGCGGAGCGGGTCTCGCGGACGTCGGCGATGAAGCTGTAGCCGACCGTATGGTGGGTCCGGACGATGCTGGAGGCGCTCGACCGATCGCCGAGCGCCGCGCGAAGCTCTCCGACCAGCACCGGGAGGTTGGCGTCCACGACATTCGCTTCGGGCCAGACGACCTGCATGATTTCCGGCTTGGTAACGACGCGCGGGCGCGCGTCGACCAGCAGCCGCAGCAACTCGAAGGCCTTCGGCGACAGGTGAACATCCTGTTCACCCCGCGTCAGCCTGCGGCTGGCGGTATCGAGCGTGCAGCTGCCGAATGCGTAGCGCATTTGCGCGAAATCGTACTCCATAACCGCTGAGCCGCTAATATCAATGGCATGCGCGCACGGTCGTTCAGTCACGTCGGGATCACGGTTCGGAACTTCAACGAATTCGTGCGCTTTTATTGGGACGTGTTCGGCTGCCCGCTGGTCGGCGTGTCCGACACTCCATCAGACCGCGTGCGAACGTTCTTCGGCGTGCAGCCGCCTGCCCTGAGCGGCGCGGACGCTGCTGGCGGCGTCAGCGGAGTCGACGGGATGCCCAGCTGCAAGATTGGATGGATTCGTGTCCCGGGCGGCGCGGTCCTCGAGATCTTCGAGTTCCAACCGCAGCAGCCGCTCGTGCAGGGACCGTGGAATCGCGTCGGGCTCACGCATTTCAGCCTCAACATTCGCGGCGCCTGGAAGTGGCACGATTACCTGAAGGCGAAGGGCGTGACGATCGTGTCGGAACCGGCACGATCGCCAAACGGCGGCCAGTGGTTCTTCTTCGTGAAGGATTGCGACGGCAACCTGATCGAGATGATGGATCTCGGCTTGATGCACTACCTGCTGCAGTGGGGCGGCCCGCTCGGCGGATTGCTGTTCCGCCGAGGGCGATACAAACAGTATTACGAGCCGAAGCCTGGTGCTCCGGCGGCGCGTCTTTAAGACCTCGAGATGGTGGTCGGCGCCTGGTCGGGCGGCGGCACGTGCAGGAACTGAAACGACAGGTTCGAAACCACGCAGTAAGCGATGAAGTAGTAGAACCCCGGATGCACTCTCGCATCGAGGTTGTCGATCGCATTACCCGCCATGAACGCGATGAACACGCCGACCGCGAACACGTCGGCCATCGCCCACTTGCTCACCGAGCGGGTGAATAGATAGAGCCGATATTTCGTCGCGGGATTCCTGACCCAGAGAATCACACCCAGCAGCGCCATCTTGATGAACGGCACGACGACGCTGAACAGCAGGATCAAGCCGGCGACGAAGTAATTCTTCGAGTCATACAAGCGCTGGATCGCCCGCAGGATACTCTGCGTCTCCTTGAAGATCTCGGTCGGCTTGTTGAAAATCGGAATCGATGCCGTGATCGTCAACGCATCGCTCCGCAGGCCCGGGACAATCAGGAACAGAGAGACGATGGTGAGCCCGACAGCTATCCAGTTGCGGGTACTCATCAGCGTCGCGCCCGGTAAGTGTTTGATTGCGCCTCGACCAGATCGAGCAGGTTGCCCATCGCCAGGTTCACGTCGATCAAGTGCAGGCCCCAATTCGCCAGCGGCTTGCCGGCCGCCCCTAGATCGCCGGTGATGTCGTCGCCGCGCGGATCCGCGGGGTCGCCATTGACCTTGATCTCGAGATACGTCGCGTGCTCGTTGGTCTTGCACTCGGCCGTCAGCAAGCCGGGCACACTGACGAACGGCGTATCGATGGTCTTGTCCGCCGCCCACGGTTTCGGGGCGCCCCCGCCCATCGCGATCATCCTGCCGTTCGCCGACAGATACGCGCGCAGCGGTGCCCCGCCTGCGCCGAGCGTCCCCGGATTCGTGCAGTTCCCAGACGAAGCGGGATCGGCGCTGTGGCCGAACAGCGTGTTCACCGGCGGGGTAACGGTGGAGCGAAACGCGGAGTAATTGACGACGCAACCGATCTGACCTGGCTTGCGGCAGAGCGGGATCTGCTTGAATTGTCCGCCGACGTCCTGGCCCTTTGGTGTCAGGAAAGTCGAGCCCAGGATATAGGCCCCGACGAGCTGCTTCTGGACCGGCTTGCCGTCGATCTCGTTGGCGATCAACGCCTGCAGGATGAACGCCCCCTGCGAGTGGCCGATCAACACCACGCCGCGGCCCTGGTTGTCATTCTTCAGGTAGTACTGCCACGCCTCGCGCACGTCGTCGTACTGGAGCCCCTTGCTGAACAGCGACAACGGATCCGCATTAGTTGCCAGCGCCGCCTGCAGGCCGCGCAGCGTAATCTGCCGGTACATCGGCGCGAATGCGCGGCACTTCGATGCGAAGCGCGCGAACTGCTGAAGGACGACGTTCTTCTCCGCGGGATCCTGGCTCATGTCGCTGTTCGGCGTCGCATCGGTGGAGACCGTGGGATAGACGTAGAAGCAGTCGACCGCCGCTTTCGGATCGGCTGTGAACGTTTCTCGCGTCAGCGCGCCATCGGGGGCGACGACGGTGGTGGTCAGGTCGACATCGCACGCATCACCCTTGCGGCCCGGGCGGCATAGCCATGACGTGTCATCCTTGTAGTCGTTCGGTTGAAGTGGGGCAGCGGCGGCCGGCTGGGCGGCGGCGGGCGCGGGCGCCTGCGCGGTGACACCGATTGAGCCAACCGAACATACGGCGAGAACGACGAACAGCAGCGACCGTCTGGTCACGTCAACCTCCGTGCCGGATATTACAACGGTGCTAGACTCGCCGGTATGAAGGTTTTCGCCGTGTCGATCGCCGCTGCGGCCGCACTCGCGCAGACCGCCTCGGATCGCCCTCCCACCCGTAACGTGGGCTCGATGAGCGAGCTAATGGTGAAGATCATTTACCCGACGTCGGATGCGCTGTTCTACGTCGAATCGCGCACTCCCAAGACCGAATCCGAATGGACCGCGCTCGAAGGTCAGGCGCTGATGCTCGCCGAATCCGCCAACCTATTGATGATGCCGGGCCGCGCCCGCGATCAGAAACAGTGGATGGCCGACGCCAGGCTGATGCTCGACGCTGGGGCCGCGGCCGTCACGGCGGTCAAGAGCAAGAACGTCGAACAGATCTCGGCGCTCAGTGATCAGCTGCTCGAATCGTGCACGTCCTGCCACCGGCACTACAGGCCAGGTTATGGAAAGCCGCAACCGCCGCTCGATTAGCGCGGCAATCGCGGTGCTTGCGGTTGTGCTCGCGCTGGCTCCGAGCGACGTCGGAGGGCTCGCCCTGAGCGACGTCGAAGGGCAACCGGCGGCGCCGATCGTCCTGCACACGTCAACCGAACAGATTCCGCTCGAGGCCTACGCCGAGATGATGCGCTCGGGTGTCCTGCGCCTGACGTCCGGATCCGCGCGGGATATCCCGACGGTGAAAGACGTGAGCTACATCCGGTGCGGATTGACCGGTTGGGCTCCGAAAGGCGTGCTCGTGGCGTCGGACGAATTATTCGTGTCGGAACGGGCCGAGCGCCGGTTGCTGCCGATTTTCACCAAGCCGATCGCGGTCTCGACGGTCGAGGCTCGAGTCGCCGATTTGGAGAGCCCTGAAAGGATCGCCGATCTGCGACGCGCGGTGAAGGTGCCTGAGGGCGGCGACAAGTCGTACTTTTTCCTGATCCTGTCGTCGGGCGATATGACGCGTTACTACCCTTTCAGGATCGCGACCCCGGAGTAACCGCGCGACGCACGCGCCGCCACGACGCGCTCAACGTCGTGGCGCTCAACGCCACACCTCCCAGGCTCAGCAGGATCACCACGACGTCCCACAGCGGGCGGCGGTAGTACAGGAACGGAAAATCAAGGCTATGGAAGCCGTGGTACAGCCACCGATTGAGCCGTGTCAACCGCTCTTCTTTGCGCGCGATGGCGCCGTGGCTTGGGTCGAAGTACAGCCAGGTGCGCTGCGCATCGCCGTAGCGCACGCGCAACACCGGCAGCGATAATCGCCGATCGCGATCGTAGTAATAGGCGTCGTAGTCATCGAGCCAGCTGATGCCCTCGATGGGAACACCGTTCATTGCGACATCTGCGGCCCCGAAGACGAGATCCGCGGGCAATTGATCGCGCGCGCCGTACTGCGGCTCGTCGAACGACACGATGCCGCCTGCGCCGGTCGCATAGTACCGGCCTCGGAATCGAATGATCTCGAGATCCTTCTGGAGGCTGGGACGGAACGCCTGCACCACACGCTGCACGCGCGCAACGGTGAGATCGTTGAGGTCGAGCGGCCCGCCGGCGACACGGCTGCGCTGATCTCTCGTCGGCGCGGTGGTCGGGTGCCAATCCCACGGGTCCATCGACAGCAGGCCGCTGAAGATCCAGGTGGTCGTCACCACGCCGAAGATCAAACCCGCATAGTGATGCCAGCGCATCCAGCCGGCGTACGGCGACCAGTGCCATTCGCGGCGCAGCCGATAGCCGCGCAGCGGCGAGATCCGCCACAGTCCCCACGCCAGGCCGACCAGGCACAGCACCGTCCCCGTAATCGATGTCCAGACGACGACTTCCTTCCAGAGCGCCGCATTGCGGCGCAGCGGCGCGAAGTACAGCCAGTGCAGCACGGCGCCGGCGCCGCCCCACAGCCGGCCGGACGCCGTGGTCTTCAACACCACGTCGCCGCCAATCTCGGTGACGTACAGCATCGTGCCCGCGGCGTCGTCAACGGCAATGCGATGCATCGGCATGCGGCCGCGGACTGCGAACGACCACTGATCCGCATCGACCAGCCGTGAATCGTAGTGGAGATTGCTGATGCCGCCTTCGAAGGCGCGGCCGATCCGGAGGGCCTGATCCGCGTCCACAGCCGGCACGGCGTCGCCGGTGTCCGCAAACGAAAGCAGTGTCCGGCCACGCTCCGTGAGTCGCACCACCGGGCGCCCTTCCAGCGTGCCGATCGTCAGCCGGGTGATGTCCGCATTGGCCGCAGCAGGCGGCATCACCCGAATCGACTCCGGGTTGATCACCGCCAGGCGCATCAGGCGTTCCTGCGGATCAAGCTCCGGCATCCGCGCATACATCATCACGATTCCGGAAACGAACCAGACGATGAACACCACGCCGCTGACCATGCCGAGCCAGCGGTGTGTATAGATCAGGACGCGCGCCGTGCGGTGTCCGCTCACATGTCGACGCGAGGATCGGCCTGCGCTGAGCGCAGTCGAAGGGCCTTCGCCATGCGCGTTCTTGTACCATAACTCTCGGGGTTGCGTTTACACTTGTGCACGCATGTGGATTCTGCAATCGGTTGAACCGGCCGATCTCGAGCTGACGTTTCGATTGCTGCCCGGCACGTTGAAGACGATGGGGCGCGCACCGGGAGCCGATTTCGTCGTCGATGCGGCGCTGGTATCTCGCGTTCACTGCCGCTTCACGCTGAACCAGGGCCACGAGCTCGAGCTCGAAGATCTGGGCAGCACGAACGGCACGTTCGTGAATGGGAGAAAGGTCGGCAAGGCGGTGCTGCGCGACGGCGACAAGCTGACGGTCGGCCGCGTGCTCTTCGCCGTGGCGACGGAACCAAACGATCCTGGCGGAAGCCAGAAGACGACCTGGTCGTAAAACGAAGGCGTTCGACGGCCGTTCTACGAGGGTTCTACGGTCGTTCTACGAGCGGGCAAGATATTCGAGGACGAATGGGTTGGTTGCCTTCTCCCGGCCGATGGTCGTCTCGGGACCGTGGCCCGAATAGACAATCGCGTCGTCCGGGTACTTGAACAGCACGCCGGTAATCGCTTTCAACAGCGTGTCGTAATCGCCGCCAGGGAGGTCGGTGCGGCCGATCGATCCCGCGAACAACGTGTCGCCGACGAACAGGTGCGGCGCGGCCTGATCGCCGTTCCTGGAAATGGCCAGGCATACGCCGCCAGGGCAATGGCCAGGGGTATGGGCGACGCGCACTTCGTAATCACCAAATGCGATCACTTCGTCGTCTTCGTAATAGCGATCGACCGGCGGCGGCTCCTCAACGGTCAGGCCGAACATCATCCCCGTCCGGACCGCGTTCTGGTAGATGAACAGATCGTCCTGGTGCAGGAAGATCGGCGCGCCCAGCGCGCGCTTGGCTTCCGCCACCCCCGACACATGGTCGACATGCGCATGCGTCAGCAGGATGTGCGTGACCTGGAGCTCCTGCGCGGCGATGGTCGCGAGCAGCTGATCGACCTCGTCGCCCGGATCGATGTAGATCGCGTGCCGGGTTCGCTCGCAGCCGACCACGTAGCCATTCTTGAAAAAAGGCCCGACCGCCGCACTTTCCAGGATCATCTGCGCCTCACTATCCTAAGATAACCGCATGCTGCCGACGGTCATCGACGTTTATGAGGCACGCCGCCGCCTTGGCACGCGCCTGCCGCGGACGCCGCTTCTCCCCTCGTCGTGGCTGTCGTCAATTGCCGACGGCAATGTGTTCCTGAAGATCGAGTCGCTCAACCTCACGAACTCGTTCAAGATTCGCGGCGCCCTCAACGCCGCACTGCGGCTCAGCGACAGCATCGACAGCGGCACCACGACGATCGTCGCCGCCTCGGCCGGCAATCACGGCCGGTCGCTGGCACTCGCCGCCGAGGAGCTCGGCATGGCGTGCGTGATCTTCACGCCGGCGACCGCACCCGAAGCCAAGCAGAACGCGATTCGCCGGCACGGCGCGGTATTGCATTCGGACGCCGCGGACTACGACGCCGCCGAACGGCAGGCCAAGGAATTCGCGGACGCAGAAGGCGGGGTGTATATCTCGCCCTACAACCATCCGGATGTCATCGCCGGCGCCGGCACGATCGGCCTGGAGATCGTCGAGACGATGCCGGCGTTCGACGTCCTGGTCGTGCCGCTCGGCGGGGGCGGGCTGGCCAGCGGCGTTGGGTTGGCCGTAAAGGCCGCAGCGCCACGGGCGACCATCGTCGGGGTGGAGGTAGAAGCCTCATCGCCGTTCACATTGAGCCTCGAGGCCGGCCGGATTACCGCGATCACGCCACGCCCGTCGCTCGCCGACGGGCTGGTCGGCAACCTCGAACCCGGCTCGATCACCTTTCCACTGGTGAAGGAGGTCGTCGACTACGTCGTGACCGTCAGCGAAGACGATCTCGGCCGGGCAATGAAAGGCCTGGCGACGGAAGAACGATTGATCGTCGAGGGCGCCGGCGCCGCCGCGGTCGCGGCGATCATCTCCGGCAAGGCGTCCGCTCCGGGCCAGCGAGTGGTTGCGCTGGTGACCGGCGGCAACGTCGATTTGCCCAAGTGGCTATTCACCATCAGTTGAGGTTCGACGACGGTTCGACGGCGAGTTCTACGGTCGTTCTACGAACGATGATTGCGAATCGATTTACGCCAATTGAAACGACCCCGGCCGGCATCAAGGCGCGCGATCAGGACACCGCGCAGACGGTGCTGCTCGTGGATGTGCGCCACCTCGACGCGCGCGTCGTCGGCGTTTTCCATCCGGCATTGATCGCGGTATTCGCGATCGTCGAGTATGCCGGCCGCACGCTGGCGGCCACGGAATTCGTCCACGGACGATCGCTCAAGGAATTATTCGGCGGCGAGCCGTGTCATCCGCGGCGTGCGGCGCAAATCGTCAGCGAACTGGCTGATGGCGTCGCCGAGCTGCACGCCCGCGGGATCGTGCACGGCAACATCACGCAGGCTTCAGCGATCCTGACTACGAAAGGCAAAGCACGGTTGTCACTGACGTCGGCGATCGGCGGGGACGAGATACTCGACGTCAACGAGTTGAAGCTAGTTTTGAAAACCATCGGCGGTCAGCCGACCGAATCCGCCGACCAGGCGCAATCGGCCGCGGTCCTGGCGGCCGTGCTCCGATCGTAGAACGTTCGTAGAGCGCAGGTATAACACCCGTTGAACCTCAGGCCTTCTTCGGTCGGGCCGGCCGTATTTCGATACGACTGGGTAAGCTCCGCGCGGGATGATCGAGGAGGTCGACGATCGCCTGGGCGACATCCTCGGGATGCAGCTTCCAATCGGCGCCGCTGGCGGAGTCGCGGCCTGAAAATTCGGTGGCGACCGAGCCGGGCAGGATCGACGTGACACGAATATTGTCGTGGCGAAGCTCCTGCATCAACGCATCGCTGAATGCATTGAGTCCCGCTTTCGAGGCGCAATAGGCGGCGCCGCCCGGGAACGGATTGGTGGACGCGAGGCTCGAGATATTGACGATCCATCCGCCACCGCGGGTTTTCAGATGCGGAATCGCGGCCTTGCAGCAGTTGAAGACGCCCGTGAGATTGGTGCCGATGATGCGATCCCATTCATCGTGCGGCAAGTCCGAAATCGGCGCGCCCACGCCCACGCCGGCGCAATTGACGAGCACGTCGATGCCGCCGTACTTCGCGATCACCGTGCGGACCGCGAGCTCGGTGGATGAGGCTTCCCGCACGTCACAGACGATCCCGGTCACCTGGCCGCCGTCGGGCGCGGACAGCGCGTGTTCCGCTTTCACGACGCCGTCGTCAGTTGTCCCGGTGATCGCCACCTTGTCGCCGGCCTTGAGCAGCGCCTCCGCCACGGCAAAACCGATCCCCCGCGTTCCACCAGTGATCAGTGCAACTCGCGCCATTAAGACTCCTGACTGGATCGTACAACCGCCGTAGAACAAACCGTAGAGCCGTCGTAGAACGATAGAATACTGCCCGTGGCGACAGTGACGATCCTTGGTGCGGGCGATATCGGCGGCGCGCTCGCCCGCCAGCTGGCCGCGATCGATATTGTCTCGCGCATCGTGATTGTCGATGACCTCGCCAACGTTGCGGCCGGCAAGGCGCTGGACGTCGCGCAGTCCTCGCCGGTGGACCGGTATCACACCGCCATGTCCGGCACAGCGGATGTGGCCGCGGTGGTTGGCGCGGCGGTGGTGGTGTTGGCCGATGTCGCGGCGCCGCCGGGGTCTGAATGGAAGGACGAAGGCGGGCTGGCGTTGATCAGGCGCGTGGCCGGCCTCAATCAGCTGGCGCCGATCCTGTGCGCGGGCGCGGGCCAGTCGCAGCTGGTCGAGCGTGGGGTCAACGAGCTTGGCGTCTCACGAATGCGCCTGTTTGGCTCCGCTCCTGAGGCGCTGCGTTCGGCGGTGACCGCGATCGTCGCGTTGGAAGCTGGTGCGGCGCCTGCGGATATCTCGTTGTCGGTGCTGGGCCGACCACCGCACCAGATCATCGTGCCGTGGGATGAAGCCGCCATTGCCGGCCGCTTGGCGACGCAGGTCCTGAGCGCGGCGCAGCTGGCGCGGCTCGATGCGCGGATCGCGCGGTTGTGGCCGCCGGCCGCGTACACGCTGGCCGGCGCGGCCACTCGTCTGATCCGCACGGCGCTGACCCGCACGCGCCGCGTGCACGCGGCTCTGGTGACGGTGACACGCGAAGAAGGCTCGCCAGGGGGATCGGCGATGATGCCGATCACCCTCTCGCCGGCGGGGATTGCGAACCTGGTTGCGCCTTCCCTCTCCGCGCGCGATCGCGTTCGGTTTGAAACCTCGATGCGATCGTGAGGTTCTACCTCAGAACGCTTCCGCCGCCTTGTGCATCGAAAGGCCGTCGGCAAAGTCAGCGAGCCTTTCGCGGAGGAGCAGCCTTCCGCGGTGAAGCCGCGACTTCAGGGTCTGGTCCTTGACCCGCAGCTGCGTGCTCGCCTCTTCGGTCGACAGGCCCCGCAGGTCGCGCAGGATCACCGGCTCGCGGTAGATGGCGGGCAGGTCGCCGACCGCGGCAACGAGCCGCTCGCGCAGCTCCTGGCGCAGCATGGCTTCGTCGGCCATCTGCGACCAGTCGGCGGGGTCGAACGCCCCCGACCCGTCCTCGTGCATCGAGGTGCCGATCTCGAGCTCCGTGACTTCCGCGAGCCGCGCCAACCTGGTGCGCCGCAGCCGGGACATCGCGGTATTGAAAGTGATGCGGTAGACCCACGACGACAGCGCCGAGTCGCCGCGGAACAGCTCGATCTTGCGGAACACCTTCAGCAGCACATCCTGGACAACTTCTTCCGCGTCCTCGTGATTGCGCATGTAGCGGAAGGCGAGCTGATAGATCTTGGCGCCGTACAACGACGACAACTCAGCGAGCGCATGTTCATCCTGCCCACGTAGCCGCTCGACAAGGGCGCTGTCGTTCTGATCGCGCATTGGAATAAGTCCTTCGAGGATAAGAACCCCCGCAAGACCGCTTCTATTCCGGATCCGCTACCAGGCCCTAAACTGCTGATTCGATTTGAGTTGCGCGGCCAAAGACGTTCGAGAACTGCTCAACGAAGCGGTTCTCCACCTCGAGCATCGCCGGCGCGCGGCCGAGCTTCGAGGCCAGCGCTGTGACCCCACGGTCGGCAATCCCGCAGGGCACGATCAGGTTGAAGAACTCGATGTCGGTAGCGACGTTGAAGGCAAAGCCGTGACTGGTGATCCATCGCGAGATCCGCACGCCAATCGCGCCGATCTTTTCATCGCCGCCCTCGCTCTTAATCCATGCGCCGCTGAAACCCTGCACGCGGCCGGCGTCGATCCCATAGTCAGCGCACACCCGAATCATCACCTCCTCGAGGTCGCGAACGTATCGGTGCACGTCGCGCCGATCGGGGTCGAGATTGAGGATGGGATAACCGACCAGCTGACCCGGACCGTGATACGTCACATCGCCGCCGCGTCCCGTCTCGAACACCTCGATGCCGAGCGCCGAGAGTCGATCGGGCGACGCCAGGATGTGAGACCGGCCATCCTTCTTGACGCCGATCGTCAGGACGTGGGGATGCTGCAGCAATAGCAGCGTATCGGGAATGCGATCGGCCTTGCGCTCCTCGACCAGCCGGCGCTGCAGTTCGAGCCCGTCCGCATACGGCACGAGCCCGAGGCGCCTGACCTGGAGCGGCGTCATTACACCTGCGCAGGATCGAAGTGCTCGATGCCCTTCTTGACGTCGGCCATGAACTGGTCGGCGACCGCGCCATCGACGAGGCGGTGGTCGTAGCCGAGGGTGAGGAAGCCCATCAGCCGGATGCCGATCGCGTCGTCGATCACCACCGGGCGCTTTTCGATCGCGCCGACGCCGAGAATCGCGACCTGCGGCTGGTTGATGATCGGCAGGCCGAACTGCGCCCCGAAGTTGCCGGGGTTGGTAATCGTGAACGTGCCGCCCTGCACTTCTTCGGGACTGAGCTTTTTCGAGCGCGCGCGCTCGGCAATATCCTGAATCGCTTTCGACAGCCCGAGCGTGTTCTTCTCGCCGGCGGCCTTGACGACGGGAACGATCAATCCGTTTTCGAGCGCGACCGCGATGCCGAGGTTGATGTCGTTGCGATAGATGATGTTGTCGCCGTCAAGCGACGCGTTGATCGTCTTGTGCCGCCGCAGGCAATCCACCGCGACCTTCGCAATCAACGAGGTGAAGGTCAGCTTCACACCGGCGCGCTCGTAATCGTCTTTCTTCGCCTTGCGAATCTGGTCGACGCGCGAGTAATTGACCTCGAACACCGAATAGACGTGGGCCGAAGTGCGCTTGCTGAGCACCATGTGCTCGGCGATTTTCCTGCGCATCACGGACATCGGCACGACCTGATCCGCTGCGCCGCGCACGAACGGCGCCGGCGCCGGTTCGCTGGCCGGACGCGCCGTGACCGCGCCGCCGCCGTCGATGAAGCCAAGGATGTCCTGCTTGGTGACGCGGCCGCCAATCCCGGAGCCCTGGATGCGGCCGATGTCGACGTTGTGTTCCTTGGCAATCTTGCGAACGAGGGGGGACGACTTGTGGCGCTCTCCGCCTTCAGGCTCCATTACCTCAGGTGCCTCGGGTGCCTCTGGTGCTTGGGGTGCCTTAGGTGCAGGTGCTACTGGTACTGCGTTCGTAGTCGAAGGCGATGCTGGTGCGGCGACAGTCGCGCCCGGTGTGCCATCCGCTTGCGCTGATTGTTTGTTCCCGCTTCCGGCTGATGCTTGCGCCTCAGGCACCTCAGGCACCTGAGGCACCTCAGGCACCCGCTCTCCCACGGCGCCAATCGTGGCAACGACGCTGTTGACGGGAACCGTCTCGCCTTCTTTCACGGCGATGGCGGTGAGCACCCCGGCGGCGGGCGACGGGATCTCGGCATCGACCTTGTCGGTGGAAATCTCGAAGAGCGGCTCGTCGCGATCGACGGAGTCACCGACCTTCTTGATCCATCGAACGATGGTGCCTTCGGCGATCGACTCGCCCATCTGCGGCATGACTACGGGTGTGGACATAAAAGACCTTACAGGTGAATCGCCGCGCCGTGCGCGGCGTGCGCGGCCTCGCCAACAGCCTCGGACATCGTCGGGTGCGCGTGAATGGTCTTGACCAGCTCTTCGACGGTCACTTCCATGCGCAGCGCCATCACCGCTTCCGCCACCAGCTCGGTCGCGCGCGGGCCGATGATGTGCACGCCGAGCATCTCGTCGTACTTCTTCTCGGCGACGATCTTGACGAAGCCGTCGGTCTCACCGGCCATGCGCGCGCGGGCGAGTGCGCGGAACGGGAACATGCCGATGCGCACATCGTGGCCCTGCTCCCTGGCTTGCGCCTCGGTCAGGCCGACGCTGCCGATCTCCGGCTCCGTGTAGGTGCAGCGCGGCACGTGGTCGTAATTGATCGGCTGCACCGCGTGGCCGGCAATGCGCTCGGCGAGCACGATGCCTTCCATCGACGACACGTGTGCGAGCTGATAGTGCGGCCCGCCCATGGTGATGACATCGCCGATCGCCGAAATGCCCGGCACGCTGGTTTTGAACATCTGATCGACGACGATGTAGCCGCGATCCAGCTTGATGCCGAGGTTCTCGGCGTCAAGGCCTTCAGTGACCGGGCCGCGCCCGGTCGCCACCAACAGCAGGTCGAACGACAGCTTCTGAGATTTCTCTCGCGCCCCCTGGCCTGAGCTGGTCGAAGGCTGCACTTCGATATCGACGCCGTTGGCGCCGGCCTTCGCGGAGGTGACCTTCGACCCGGTCATCACCTTGATGCCGCGCTTCTTGAACGAGCGCTCGAGCTCTGCCGAGACCGCTTCGTCCTCGCCCGGCACCAGCCGCGGCAACAGTTCGATCACCGTGACTTCGCTGCCATAGCTCTTGAAGATCGACGCGAACTCGACGCCAACTGCGCCGCTGCCCATGATCGCGATCGACTTCGGCACCGACGGGAGATGAATCGCTTCGTCGCTGAAGATGATTTTCTTGCGATCGACGTCAATTCCCGGCACGCTGCGCGGCGTGGAGCCGGTCGCGACGATCAGCTCCTTCTTTGCGGAGACTGTCTGCTTGCCGCCGTCGGTCAAGGTGACCTCGACGCCAAGCCCGCCGGTCAGCCGCGCCGTGCCCTTGATCCAGTCGATCTTGTTTTTCTTGAACAGCATCTCGATGCCGCCGGTCAGGCCCGAGATCATCTTGTCCTTGCGCGCGTGCACGGACGGCATGTCGATCGATACGGCGGCACCGTCGATGCCGATCAGCCCCCATTCCTTCGCCGACTGCGCAATCTTCAGCGCGTGCGCGTGTTCGAGGAGAGCCTTGGTGGGAATGCAGCCCCAGATCAGGCAGGTGCCGCCGAGCGTTTTCTGCTTCTCGACGACCGCTACGTTCAGTCCCAATTGCGCGGCGCGAATCGCGGCGACATATCCACCGGTGCCCGCGCCAATCACTACGACGTCGTACTCGTTAGCCACAATCTCTCACTGTCTCCCGGATCGGAACAGCCCGTCAAGCCAGCGAATCACGACCGTTTGATTGACGACAGTGGCACAAATGTCTGTTGAGGTTCCGGCTGGGCGGGGGGCGGCGGGGTGACCTTCGCCTTGAGTTCACCGTGATCGAACTTGAGCTGCCAGTACATCTCGGTGATCTGCGCGAGCTGGCGCGCCGTGCGCCGGGCGTGCGCGAGCGCCGCGAGCGCCACGCCGAGCGCCAACAACGCCACGATCCACAACGCCGTCATCACTGCACTTTAACTCCAACTCCAACTCCAACTCCCAACTTCACCTTTAAACTTTAAACCTTAAACCTTAAACTCCTCCCCATGCCGCCCGGCCGCAAGACCGTTCTCGTGATCGACTCTCAAGATGAGGCGCGCGAGCGGCTGGCGCAGACCCTGCGGCGCGATTTCAAGGTCATCCGCGCCGCCTCCGCCGAGGCCGGGCTGGCGCTGATGGACCGCGAGGAAGTGGACGTCCTGGTCGCGGACGTGCGGCAGCCGGCGCTCGGCGGCATCGACCTGCTGCAGATCGTCCGCGAGAATTTCCCGCTCGTCGCGATCATCATGACCTCCGCCGCGCCCGACATGGAGGGCGCGGTGCGCGCGATCAAGCTCGGCGCGTATCACTTCCTCTCCAAGGACACCGATCCGGACGTGCTGCGCGAGCTGGTGCGACATGCCGGCCAGCGCCAGGACCTGCATCGGCACGTCCTGACGCTGCAGGATGCGGCGGGCGATGCCGGCGGCCGCGACTTCATCACCGGCCCGAGCACCGCGCTCAAGGACGTGCTCGAAACGGTCCACAAGGTGGCGAAGCTCTCCGCGACCGTCCTGATCCTCGGCGAAAGCGGCACCGGCAAGGAGTTGCTGGCGCGGCTGCTGCATCGCGAGGCGGTGAATCCCGAAGCGCCGTTCATCGCCGTCAACGTCGCCGCGATTCCGCGCGAGCTGGTCGAGAGCACGCTGTTCGGACACGAAAAGGGATCGTTCACGGGGGCGCTGCAGCAGCGCATCGGCAAGTTCGAGCTCGCCAACGGCGGCACGCTGTTCCTCGACGAGATTGGCGATTTGAAACCCGACCTGCAAGCGAAGTTGCTGCGCGCCATCCAGGAAGGCGAGGTCGAGCGCGTCGGCGGCTCGCGCCCGGTCCGCACTCACTTCAGGCTGCTGGCCGCCACCAACGTCGATCTCGAGCGCGCCGTCAAGGAAGGGTCGTTCCGCGAAGACCTGTATTACCGCATCAACGTGATCCCGGTGCGGCTACCGCCGCTGCGCGAGCGCATCGAGGACCTGCCGGTGCTCGCCGACTTCTTCATCCGCCGCTACAGCGCGCGATTCCACAAGGACGTGCGCGGCATCGCTGAATCGACGCTGACGATGCTCTCGCACCACTCGTGGCCCGGCAACATCCGCGAGCTCGAGAACCTGATCGAGCGCCTCGTGGCGGTGGTCGATCACGAGTTCATCACCGACGAGGACCTGCCGTTCGAATTTCACGTGGTGGAGCTCGATCGCACGCGATCGGATACCAGCCTGCTGGATCGGGCGTTGGGGACGTTCGAGCGGAACTTCCTGCTGCGCGCGCTCGAACGGAACGCCTGGAACGTCACGCAGACCGCGCGTTACCTGGGCGTGCCGCTGAGCACGTTGAAGTTCAAGATGGAGCGGCTCGAAATCCGCGAGCTCGCCCGGAAGATTAAGAAATAGCAGTGGTCTTTTTGGGCAGGACCGCGTCCTTCAGTTGCTTGACGATGCGCGCCTTGACGACGGTCTTGGCGGCAATAGGAATTGGCTGCCCGGTGGCGGGATTGCGGCCAGTGCGGGCGTTGGTGCGTTTCAGCACGAGCTTGACCATCCCGGGAATCACGAATTCTCCGGTGCGCTTCAGCTCCTTCTCACACAACGCCGCGAGCTCGTCGAAGAACTCGCGCGACTGCGTGCGCTTGATGTCAAAGCGCTCCGCGAAGTGTGAAAAAAGTTCCGACTTGCCCATCTTCCGGGCGTCTTCCATCGTGTCCCCCACCCGCCCGCCGGAGGCGGGCGCAAGCAATGCTGGTCTGGCGAGGCGAAGCCTCGCCTTGAGTTAAGAGGGCCGTATGCTAACCCCGGCCCCCAGGGCTGTCAATGTAGACTGATCCTCTATGTCTACATCGACGATCGAGACCTTTCCAAACCCGCGCCCCGAGCGCGAGTTCGAGATCGCGATCGACTGTCCCGAATTTACATCGATGTGTCCGAAGACGGGGCTCCCCGACTTCGGCGTCATCCGCATCCGCTACGTGCCGGACGCGCACTGCATCGAGCTCAAGTCTCTCAAATACTATCTGCTCGAGTTCCGGAACAAGGGGATTTTCTACGAGTCGGTCACCAACCAGATTCTCGATGACCTGGTCGGGGCCTGCGCGCCCAGGCGCATGACCGTGGTCGGCGACTTCACCGCCCGCGGCGGCATAACCACCACGGTCACCGCGGAATACAGTCAGCAGTCGAGAGCCGGCAGTTAAGAGTTGAGGTCGGCAGTAGGCAGTTCAGTGGGCAGTTAGCAGTGGAAGACGAACCAGTTCGCGTTCCCATCGAGAACAGCATCGATCTGCACGCGTTTGCACCGCGTGACGTCTGGTCCGTGGTCGAGGAATACCTGCACGCGGCGCGTGAGGCCGGCTTCACCGAAGTCCGGCTGATTCACGGCCGCGGCAAGGGCGTGCAGCGCGCCGACATCCAGCGGCGCTTGCGCGACCATTCGCTGGTCGAGCGCTACTGGGACGCGCCGGAATCACGCCTCGGCGCTACCGTGTGTCGGCTGCGCGACGCGGATGCCCGAACCTGATCGACGACGCTGCTGTCCGGCGATCGCCCGTGCGATCGCGTCGAGTTGCCCATTGAGCTCTGACGCCCGCAGCGTCGACACCGGCACCCCCGAGTTCACCGCCGACGCCACCGTCCGGTAATCGCTATTGACGGTGAACGCGATCGGGAAGCCGAGCACGCGCTCGATCTGCGCCGTCGACAACACGCCGAACTCTGAGGCGCGGTTGAGCACGACCTGCAGGCGCTCGACCGGCACACCGGCCGCCTTGACGCCGTCGACCAACCGCTGAAGATTGCGCAGGCAGGGGACGTCGGGATTGGCGACCAGCAGGATGGAATCCGACAGCTGCAACGCCCCGGTCGCGGTCATCATCGAGGTCCCGACATCGAGGATGACGAAGTCGTAGATCGAGTTGAGCGCGCGCAGGATCTGCTCGACCGACTCGACGTCGCGGGGCCCGGGTCGCGCAAATTCATCGCCCGCCGCCAGCACGTGCAGCCCGCATTCGTGTTCGATCACGAAGCGCGAGAGCGACAGCGGATCGATCCAGGCCAGGTGATCCAGCGCGGTCAGCAGCGAATGCCGTGGCCTCAGGCCCAGGAACAACGCCACGTCGCCAGGTCCGCTCTTGAGGTCGACTACGACGGTCGAGCGGTTGGTAATTCGGCGGATGTCAGCGGCGCAGTTCACTGCAAGCGTCGTGGTGCCGGTGCCGCCCTTGGTGCCGAGAAAGCTCACGATCATGCAGCGCGAGGAGCAACCCCTGTGCCAGAGCGCGCAAACCTCGATCCATAGGGAAAAGTCGATTTGGCGCGCGATCGCGACGCATCGCGACTTGCACAAATGTAAGCGGACGCACGTGAATGGTGGGCGCCGCGCGGCCCGATCAGCTGAGTCGGTGGTCAGGCGGAAGCGCTAAATGGAGTGAACGCGATGAGTTGGACTGAGATGCATCGGCCGGCGCATCGCGGCATGTGCCTTGCTCTAGCCGGGTTGCTCCTGTGGGGGCCCTGGAAAAAAATATGGCACTACCGAACCCTCTATCACTCGCCCGGCCCGCCAAGGATGAGTGGGGGGTCTACGACCCCCAGCAAGCCGGCCTGGCCGCGTTGTTTGCCAGGCTCGATGCAAAAGACCCGATCGTTCCGGCGCCCCAGGCACCGGCGAAGAAAGAAATGTCGGATTACCCGGCCCCGGTGGGGCCGCAGTTCCGCGACGAATAAGCCGCGGTCGTCAGCACGTCTCATCCTCAACGTCCCTGCCTCCGGGTGATCCGCAAGGATCACCCGATTTTTTGTACGCCTTGCTCCGCCTTCTCTTGCACGACGCGGGCCTGCCCCGCCGCAGCGCTTTTTGCGCGAAGGCGGGCCAACGTTTCTCGACGGGTCTCCGTCATAGGAATCCAGACCACGAACGGCGGCGGGCGCCGGTGCTGGAGGAATCATGACGGGCCTGATTCAAGACATTCGCTATGCGCTGCGCGCGTTGAGACGCGCGCCAGGATTTACGGCGGTATCGATTGTCACTCTGGCGCTCGGCATTGCGGCCACCACGATCGTCGACGGCATCCTCCTGAGGCCGCTGCCGATTGCGGACCCGGCTCGCGTGATGCTCGCGCGCGAGGCGCTCGACGGCGGCGACATGACAGGCGGACCGGCAGCAGTTCCTGCAGCTGACCACGGCGCCGATCGTCGCAGTTTCTGCGGTGCTTTCGGGCTCGATGCTTCCAATCCCCCGGTAATCGGTGCATCACGGCGCGGCGGCCGGATTGCTTCGGCTGCGGCATGCCCAATTCGCTCGAAACCGGTTCGCTCGTCGTAGTGCGTGGCGAGCGTTGGCTGCTGATCAACTCCGCCAGTCATGGCGCGGCCACAATATTGACGCTCGAAGGCCGCGATCGAGCGAACGCCAATCAGCGGCTGCGCGTCATCGATCCCTTCGATCGAGCGCGACGCATCACCAGCGCAAAGCCTAAACGCCGTCCGCGGCGCGCCGTGCTACGAGCGGCGTTGGGCGCGATCGTTGATGCACGATCGGCCGCAGGCTTATGGACGGCGGCCGACGCGTCGATTGATCTCTGGGCCTACCAGCTGGAGCCGGCACTGGCCGCCGTCAGCGGCGCGACACGCCTGCTGCTCGCCGACGCGGTAGGCCTCGGCAAGACGATCCAGGCCGGCCTGTTGTTGTCCGAGTTGCGCGAGCGCGGGTGGATCGAGCACGCGCTGATTGTCTGCCCCGCCGGCCTGCGGGACACCTGGGCGCGCGAACTGGCCACTCGATTCGGCATCAGCGCGACCATCCTCGATCAGGCGGCCGTCGCCGATCGCGTGGCGGCGCTGCCGCCTGGAGCGAACCCGTGGGCCGGCCTCGGTGTCGCGATCGCGTCGATTGATTTCATTAAACGCGCTGAAGTGCTGGCGGCGCTGGAGGGCGAGCCTCTCGATTTGCTGATCGCGGACGAAGCGCATCACTTCACGCCGGGCACGGATCGAGGCGCGGCGGTTACTCGCCTCGCCTCACGGGCAACGTGGTGCGCCATGCTTTCGGCCACGCCCCACTCAGGAGACGAGGCCGCGTTCGCCTATCTGCAGAACATCGGCGCGCGCGGCGACTCATTGGCGATCTTCCGGCGCAGGCGGATTGACGTCGGCCTTACCACCACCAGGCGCTGTCATGTCCTCGCTGTCACGCCAACACCGGACGAAGCAGTCCTGTTCGCGGCACTCGATCAATACACGCGCGCGATCTGGCGTGACCGCGGACGGCACGATCAGGCGGTCAAGTTGATCGCGATGACGCTGTCGAGGCGGGCCGCATCGACCGCGCTGGCGATTGAGCGCACGCTGTCGCGGCGGCTCCAGCTACTCGGGACGGCGCTCGCAGAACCGTTACAGCCGCTCCTGCCATGGGACGAGGACGATGACACCGACCGCGTCGAGCCGCATGTGGCACTGTCGGCGCCGGGCCTGGAGAGCGCGATCGAAGAGCGCGCCTGCCTTGAACGATTGGTTCAGCTGGCGCGGCAGTGCGCAAACGGCTCGAAGATTCTCCGGCTGTCGCGCCTGCTCGAGCGGGTTCGCGAACCCGTGGTGATCTTCACCGAGTATCGCGACAGCCTCGACGCCGTGCTCGAGGCGTTACCGCCGTCGCGGGCTGCAGCGGCGATTCACGGCGGCGTGCCGATCGATCTTCGCCGATCAACCGTCGACGCGTTCAACCACGGTGCGATTGATGTGCTCGTCGCCACCGACGCGGCGGGTGAAGGCCTCAACCTGCATCATCGTTGTCGCGTCGTCATCGATCTCGAGCTGCCGTGGAATCCGCTGCGGCTCGAGCAGCGCGTCGGCCGGGTCGACCGACTCGGCCAGGGCCGTACCGTGCACGCGATCCGCATGTTTCATCGGCAGACAATCGAACAGAGGGTCCTCGAACACCTCCAATTGCGGGGCCGCCGCGCGCAGGATGCTCTCGATCGGCATCACGTCACTGACCTTGCGATGGCGAATGCAATTTTCGACGGTGCCGGAATCGAAGCCGCGACGTCTCCATCGATCGCCAGCACCCGCGTCGGCGGCGCTACGTCAGAGGCACTGCGAATTACCGCGCAGCGGCGTGCCCGCCAGGCCGGGACCCGGCACACCAGCGGCCTGGCATGGACTGCGCCGCGCAATGGGCGTCCGACCGATCTCGTCTTGCTGACGCGCCGCAGCTGGACAAATCACGCCGGAGCTTTGATTTGCGACACTTTCGAAGCGCGCATCCTGGCACTACGGCCGATCAGCAACCGCCGCGAGTGCCGCCAACTGATCGAGCGTGAGCGCGAACGGCTGTCGCGAGAGTCATCGGGGGACGTCGAGCGGCGTCTTACCCGGGAGGTCGACGCATTGCGGGCGCCGATCGTTCGGCGGATCCTGGCAATCCGCGGGGACACCACCGATCGCGTCGAACAGCAGTCGTCGCTGTTCGATCGCCGTTCGGCAACCGCGGCGACGGCCAGGGACGATGCGGCTGGCAGGCGGGAGCGCGCGCTGTCCCGGACGTTGCAGGCGATCGCGTCACCGTCGCCTGGACTGGCACGCGTCGAGCTGATCGCGGCGTGGCCGGCGAGACCTCGGTGATCGCAGGGTTTGGCGGCGGGCTGATCTCGCACGCATATCTCGAGGAACACCTTCCTGCCGACATTGAAGCGGCGCGCGAGGTCGGCTTCGAGAGGCGCGCGCTGCGGTGGTGGCGCGGTGTGTCGCGCGCGCTCGGTCCGGCCTCGAGCGCTCGCGCCGTCCTCGACATTGGGGTCGCGCCCCTGCTCGAGCTGCTGCGCCACGAACCGGGGGCGACCGTCCCCGAGTCATACGGCCTTCGCGGATCGCTCCGATCCGGGAACGCCGTGCTGCTCGTACTGCCGTGGGCGTGGCCGCCCGCGTCTGCATGGCGCGACGCGATTCGCTCGGGACTGGCCACGGGAGCGGAGTGGGCGATCATCACCAACGGGCGCTCGTTGCGCATCGCGGATTGCACCAGGTCGTGGACCCGCTCGGGCATCGAGTTTGATTTCGAGCGGTTGCTCCTGAGCCCGCGCGGGGTCGCGGTCCTGTGGGCGTTGGCCAACGCGGGCGCGATGTCCGGGGCCGCGCCGCGGCCCCTGCGATCGCGCGTGATCGATTCCGATGCGCATGCATCACGTGTCTGCCGAGCGCTCAGTGACGGCGTGCTCGGTGCGCTGCCGCTACTCGCGGCATCGCTCGAGCCGGGCAGGTCGACTCACCGCCGGCGCGCGATCGCCTTCGATCAATCGCTGACCATCGTCTATCGAGTGCTGTTTCTGCTGTTCGCAGAAGCGCACGCGCTGGTCCCGGTGTGGAACGAGCTGTATCGCGAGGCCTACACGATCGACGCCTTGACCGATCGTGCCGTCCGGTCAGCGCCGCGTGGACTGTGGTCGGCGCTGCAGGCGATTTCGCGCCTCGCGCATTCGGGATGCAAGGCGGGCGATCTCGACGTCACCGCATTCAACGGCCGGCTGTTTTCACCGCGCCATTCACCGTTGATCGAACAGCGCCGGATTCCCGACGCCGTGGTCCTCGAAGTGCTGCTGTCGCTGGCGACCGAGGTCACCAGGCACGGACGCCGCCGCATTTCCTATCACGACCTCGGCGTCGAGCAGCTCGGCTCCGTCTACGAACGCGTACTCGAGTACGAACCGGGAGCCGCCGGCGACGCGCTCACACTCAGCCGCACGTCGACCAGGCGCAAAGCCACCGGCAGCTTCTATACGCCTAGAGCGCTGACCGACTTCCTGGTCAGGCGGACGCTGACGCCGCTCGTTGAGGGCAAATCGGCGGATCAGATTCTGGCGTTGCGGATCGTCGATCCGGCAATGGGCAGCGGCGCTTTCCTTGTCGCCGCGTGCCGCTTTCTTGCCGAGTGTTGCGAGCAGGCGATGATTCGCGATGGCCAGTGGCTCGACGGCGATCCGGCCCCGGCGAAACGCGCGACCCTGAGGCGCAGCGTCGCCGAGCGGTGCCTCTATGGCGTTGATTTTAACGCCACCGCGGTGCAGCTGGCGCGGTTGTCGTTATGGTTGACGACGCTCGCGGCGGATCGTCCGCTGACCTTCCTCGATCACCACCTCGCATCCGGTAACAGCTTGATCGGCGCGAGGCTCGCCGATCTGGCGCGGCCGATGCGGCCGGGCCGATCGGGCAAGGCGCCTCCTCCGCTGCCGCTGTTCGACGATCAGATCGCCGGGGAGGTCGCCGGGCATGTGTTGCCGGCCCGGCTGAGACTTGCGATGCAACCGTCGGACTCGCTCGACGCCGTCAAGAACAAGGAGCGGACGTTGGCGCAGCTTGGGGAACGCGGCGGTACGATTGCAAGATGGACCGCCGCCGCGGATGCCTGGTGCGCCGCGGGGCTCTGGACCGACGGCCCGGCGCCATCGCCCGGCATCGTCAGCGAGTGGATCGCGGGCGCGATCGGATCGAAGACGACCCTGCCGGATGGGCAACTCCACGCGTCGCTCGAGCGCGCGCGAGAGGTCGCTGCCCGCCACGGCGTGTTTCACTGGGAACTGGCGTTTCCAGAAGTCTTCTTTGGCACCGCGGGGCATCCGAGTGCCGCCGGCGGCTTCGATGCGGTGCTGGGCAACCCGCCCTGGGACATGTTGCGCGGCGATACCGGGTCATCGTCGCAACGCTCGGACACGCGAGCGATGACCGCGGCGCAGTTGCGGTTCTGCCGCTCGTCGCGGTCTTATCAGCATCAGGGCAGCGGGCATCCCAACAGCTACCAGTTGTTCGTGGAGCGCGCGCTGTTCCTCGCCAGGCCAGGCGGGCGCGTCGGCCTGATCTTGCCGTCGGGGATCGCGACCGATCACGGGAGCGCGTCGCTTCGGCGGCATCTGTTCGATCGGACCTCGATCGACACCTGGTTCGGATTCGACAACCGCGCTCGGATTTTCCCGATTCATCGCAGCATGCGCTTCGTGGTGCTGTCGACGACCACCGCCGGCTGCACGGAGACACTGCGGTTGCGCTGTGGCATTACCAATCCAGAAGCGCTCGATCGCGAAGACCGCCACACCGCACCACTGTCGGTCGCGCGCGCCCGTCTCGAGGCGTGGAGCCCGGAGCACCTGACCATTCCCGAGATCGCTAACGCCGCGTCGCTCGGCATCATGGCGGCAATCGCCGAGCGCGTGCCGGCGCTGAGCAATGGCGCCGGCTGGCAGGTGCGATTTGGGCGCGAGCTGAACGCCACGGACGATCGCCCGCACTTCGTCCGACTAACCGGCGCGGGGAGGTCGATCCTGCCGGTCGTGGAAGGCAAACAGCTCGCGCCGTTCCAGGTCGATCTGGAGCGCTCTGCATTTGGGATTCCGCTCAGGACCGCCGCTCGAGTACTGGATCGGGCGGCGACGTTCGAACGCAATCGCATCGCCTACCGTGATGTCGCGAGTGCCACCAACAAACTGACGCTGATCGCCGCAATGCTGCCGAGCGGCACGGTGTCGACGCACACGGTGTTCTGCCTGAAGACCGCGCTCGACGAGCGGTCGCAGTGGTGCTTGCTTGGACTATTGAACAGCTTCGTCGCGAACTACCTTGTCCGCCTGCAGGTCACCACCCACGTGACCACCGCCTTGATGGCGCGCCTCCCGGTCCCGCGCCCGCGCGCGAACACGGCGCAGTTCGATCGACTGGTTGATCTTGCGAAGTACATCACTAAACGCGGCTTACAACATTCGAGCGTCGAATACGCGGAGCTCAACGCGATCGCCGCTGGACTGTACGCGATCACGCCCGACGAATACGCGCACATTCTCGATTCGTTTCCGCTCATCGCTGAAAGCGTGCGCCGCGAATGCCTGACGACGTACCTACGCGCCACGGAAACACGGAAGCACGGAACGGACTAGTAAAATGCTTCACGAAGACATTACGGAGAAAATTCTGGGCCGCGCCGTGGCGGTGCATAAAGCCATCGGTCCCGGATTAGCGGAACAGTCATATCAAGCGGCGATGGCAATTGAGATGACGGAGCGAGGCTTGACCTATTTGCGGCTGACTGGTCTTCGGGTCGGCCTGTTAATCAACTTCAACGTCGAGGCGATGGGATTCGGAATCAGCGGACCGGCCCGTTCTCCATCGGCTTCAGCAGCGCATATAGCGTCGAGACGATCGGCACCGGCACGCCGTGTTTTTGCGCGCGCCTGACCGCGGCGCCCTGCAACGCTTCCACTTCGATGCGCTTGCCCTGCTCGAGGTCGATCAGCAGCGAGGACCGTGTGCTCGGCGGAATGTTGGCCATATACTCGTGCAGCGTGTCGAACCGGTTGGGCGAAATCGTGACGCCTTCGGCCTTTGCAATCGCCGCGATTTCGCGCGAGGCGGCGTAGAACATCTCGCGCACGTGCGGGTGTTTCCAGATCTCGCCGATCGGC
>Ga0136611_10000106_pt1 | contig 45742 bp, 46 predicted proteins | sample AntDrymUQ2232306_2_FD_106645 | JGI IMG/M metagenome (GOLD analysis project Ga0136611, IMG submission 106645) | Polar desert sand microbial communities from Dry Valleys, Antarctica - metaG UQ223 (23.06) | ecosystem: Environmental > Terrestrial > Soil > Desert | place: Antarctica: Dry Valley... | reverse complement strand
GGCAAGGTGGGGGCAGGGGGCGAGGCATACGATCTCGCTGTCGACCCGCTCGAGGGGCGGGGGGTCGTCGCGCGCGGGGGCAACGGTGCGATGTCGATGATCGCGGTCGGCCCGCCAGGGTCGCTCTTGCGACTGCCGGACATGTACATGCGGCGGATGGCGGTCGGCCCGCGCGCCCGCGGCAAGATCGACCTGACCCGGCCGATCGGACAGAACATCGACGCGATCGCCGAGAGCTTCGGGCGGAACGTGAACGACATCACGACTCTCGTTCTCGACCGACCTCGCCATCACGACCTGATCGAGGAGATTCGGGCCGCCGGCGCGAGGATCAAGCTGATCCAGGACGGCGATGTGACCGCGTCGATCTCCGCGGCGATCCGGGGCACGAACGACCATCTCGCGGTGGGAATCGGCGGAACCCGCCAGGCGATCCTCTCCGCGGCCGCGCTCCGCTGCCTCGGCGGCGAGTTGCAGGCGCAGCTCTGGCCGACCACCCGGACCGAGATCGAGGAGGCGACGGCGTTCGGGATCGAGGACGTGAACCGCGTGTTCTCGTCCGAGGATCTCGCGCCCGGCGAGGTGATCGTCGTCGCGACCGGCGTCTCGAACGGCGATCTCCTCCGTGGCGTCCGCTTTCTGGCGGACAGCGCCCGCACCCACTCGATCGTGATGTGCATGCGCTGCAACTGGGTGCGGTTCACCGACGGGATCCATTTCTTCGCCCGGGAGCGAAAGGAGGAGGTGCGCCTCCTCATCTAGGATGGCGCCATGCCCACTAAGGAAGAGATCGTCGAGGCGCTCCACACGGTGGAGGATCCCGAGCTCGGGATGGACATCGTCGAGCTGGGCCTCTTCTACGACGTCGAGATCGACGGGCCGAAGGTGAAGGTGATCCACAGCCTCACCTCGATGGGGTGTCCCGCCGGCCAGATGATCCAGGACGGGATCCACGACGCCGCCGCGTCCGTCGAGGGCGTCGAAGAGGTCGAGGTCGAGCTGACGTTCGAGCCGCCATGGACGCCCGACCGGATGTCGGACGACGCCAAGTTCATCCTCGGCTTCGGGTAATCCGCAACGGAATCCGCCCACTCCCTGATGCGCGGTCACGTCCAGCCCTGCGACGCTGACTCGGATAGCAACAGGAGGCGGAGATGGCGGATCGAACGACACCATGAACGGCTCGGATTGGCTCTGGATGAGCCTGTCGATGGGGATCGGGATCGTCACGATCGGAGCCGTCGTCGTCTTCGCGATGCGGCTCGCCTCGAAGGGCCGGGAGCGCCCGAGCTAGCCCGGGATCGAGAGCACGATCTTCCCGAGCTGCTCGCCTGCCTCGAGTCTCTCGTGAGCGGCGCGGGCCTCGCTGAGCGGGTAGACGGAGTCGATGTGGACGCGCGCGCGGCAGGAGCGGACGAGCTCGTAGGCGCCGAGGAAGTCCTCGCGCGAGCCCATCGTCGAGCCGAAGATGGTCAGCTGCTTCCACCAGTAGCGGTGCAGCTGGGCCGGGGGGTTCGGGCCGCTCGTCGCACCGCACACGGTCACGCGACCGCCCGGCTTGACCGCCGCGAGCGATGTCTTCCAGGTCGCCTCTCCGACGGTCTCGACGACGACGTCGGCGCCACCGACCTCCTTCACGGCCGCGGCGACGTCGCCGCTCGCATGGTTGACCGTCACGTCGGCGCCCCACTCGCGCGCCCGCTCGAGCTTCTCGTCGCTGCCGGAGGTGACGATCGTGTGCGCGCCAACGGCGCGGGCGATCTCGAACGCTGCCGTCGCGACGCCCCCGCCGATCCCCCAGATCAGCACCCACTGGTCCGCTTGCAGCTGCGCCTTGGTTACGAGCATCCGGTAGGCCGTCTCGTAGACGAGCGGAAACGCGGCCGCCGTCTCGAAGTCGATCGAGTCGTCGAGCGGGAAGACCTGCGCCTCCGGGAGCGCGATCAGCTCGCAGTGCGTCCCGTCGGTGTGCTCGCCGATGACGGTGATCGTGTGCCCGTGTTCGAGGCCCGGGTTGATCACGACCCGCTCGCCGGTATCGACGCGGATCCCGGCACCGTCGGCGCCGAGGATGCGCGGCTTCGGCACCGAGGGGAGGCCCTTGCGGATCCAGAGATCGAGATGGTTGAGCGACGCGGCGCGCAACGAGACGAGCACCTCACCCGGCTTCGGCTCGGGATCGGGCACGTCCTCGTACCGGAGCACCTCCGGGCCGCCGTCCTCGTGGATCCGAATTGCTTTCATCCGGGCACAATCCTCGCATGGCGGGGCTCCAGATGACGCAGGCCGACCTGGCACAGCTGGGGGAGGAGTTCGGCCTCGACGCGATCGGTGCGGCCCCGGCGAGCCCGTACGAGGAGACCGAGCAGCACATCCAGGAGCGGAACGAGCGGGGCCTCTTCGCCGGAATGCGGTTCACAATGGCGCAGCCACACGTCTCGTGCCATCCCGAGAAGCTCCTGCCCGGAGCGCGCACGGTCGTCTCGGCGGCGCTCTGCTATTACGCAGAGGATCCGGGCGAAGCCCGGCTCCTCGCGAAGACCCCTGAAGGGTTGCTTCGCTCCAGCGGCTCCGGCGCAGAAGGTGCCCGCGGCACGCTCTCGCGCTACACGTGGAGCGACCGCTACGCCGAGCTGCGCGACAAGCTCGACGCTCTGGGGCGCAGACTCGGCGGGAGCTATCGCGTGCTCGTAGACGCGAACCAGCACGTCGACCGCGAGGGCGCCGCGCGGGCTGGGCTCGGCTTCTACGGCAAGAACACGCTCCTGATCACGCAGCGGCACGGCTCCTGGGTCGTGCTCGGCACCCTCGTCACCGACGTCGAGGTGGAAGCGACCGCGGCGATGAGCACGAACTGCGGGTCCTGCACGCTCTGCATCGACGCCTGCCCGACGGGCGCGCTCGACGAGCCGGGAACCCTCGACGCAACGCGTTGCCTCTCCTACTGGACGCAGTCACCGGACAGCATTCCCAGCGAGTACCGGGAGGCGATCGGGGCATCGCTCTACGGCTGCGACATCTGCCAGGACGTCTGCCCCTGGAACCGTGGCGTCGAGAAGCGCCGAGCGGGCGAGCCGCTCCCCGTCGGAGCCGAGCCGACGGTGTCGCTTCTCGACTGGCTCGAGGCAGACGGGTCAGCGCTCGTCGAGCGCTACGACCGGCTCTACGTGCCGCGGAACGATCCTCGTTATCTGCGCCGGAACGCGCTCGTCGCCGCGGGCAACGTCGGCGGGGAGGCGGAGCGCGACGCCGTGGCGCGCTACGTGGACGACGCGGACGAGCTTCTCGCCGAGACGGCCACGTGGGCGCTCCGCAGGATCGAGCAGCGGCGGTGATCAGCACGTGGGCGCTCTGGTTGATCGTGGCGATCGTGCTCGGCGCCGGGCTGATCGTCGCATGGCTCGTCCGCCGCCTGCGGATCGAAGCGTTCCGTGCGACCGCGCGGGCGAAGGAGGCCGAGCGCTTGCGCGACAAGCTCGGCCGCCGGGTCGACGTGCTCGAGGCGACGAGTCGCTGCGCCCGCGCGCTCGGCTCCTCGCTGCGGCTCGACGAGGCCTTCGACGCGTTCATCACCGAGCTCCGCGGCCTCGTCCCCTTCGAGCGCGCTGCGATTCTGCTCGTGGACGATGGCGGCGCGCGCGTGATGGCGACCGCAGGCGCAGGTGCGGACTCGTTCCTCGCGCCCGGGACGACGATCGGCGTCGAAGGGTCGGTTCTCGAAAAAGTGATGGAGGGGCGCACGATCTATCGCGAGGAGCTCGAGGAGCGGCGCTACCCCGAGGAGGCGAGCCTCGTCGGGTTGGGGCTCCGCTCGCGCGTGATCGCGCCGCTGCAACTCGGCCCGCGGGCCGTCGGCGCAATTGCCGTCTCCCGTGCGGAGCCGTCCGCGTTCACCGCCGAGGAGATCGAGCTCGTGACGCTGCTCGGCCGATTCGTTGCCGCGGCCGTTCAGAACATCCGCACCTACGAGGCGGAGAAGACGACGGTGGAGGAGCTGAGACGGCTCTCGACCCTGCGGGCCGACTTCGTCTCGCTCGTCTCGCACGAGCTGCGGAGCCCGATGGCCGCGGTGATCGGGTCGGCCCGGACGCTTCAGGCGCGCTGGCGGGAGCTCCGCCCGGATCAGCGCGAGGCGTTCCTGGCCGTGATCGGGGACGAGACGAGTCGGCTGGCGGCCCTGATCGGAGACGTTCTCGACACGTCGAGGATCGACGCGGGCACGTTCGGCTACACGTTCACGGACATCGATCTCGCCGACGTGCTGCGCGAGGCGGCCGCTGCGGCTGAGCTCGGCCAGGACGAGATCCGGCTCAACGTCCAGGTCGCGTCGAGCCTGCCCCGGGTGCGGGGCGACCGGGCTCGGCTCCGGCAGCTCGTCGACAACCTGATCTCGAACGCTCTCAAGTACTCGGAGAGCGGCGCCGCGGTCGACGTCGCCGCGAGCGAGCGGAACGGATCCGTGCTCGTCAGCGTGCGCGACCGCGGGCCGGGGATCGCGCACGAGGACCAGGCCCTGATCTTCGAGAAGTTCGGGCGCGCTGACGTCCTCAACGGGAAGCCGGGCACGGGTCTCGGCCTCTTCATCTCCCGGTCGTTCGCGGAGGCGCACGGCGGCACCCTCCGCGTCGAGTCCGATCCAGGCCGCGGCGCGACCTTCACGCTGACCCTGCCTGTCGGCGATCCGGACTAGCGAGTGACCCGCACGCGGCTCACCTTGAGCTCGCGCAGCAGCTGTCCCGCGCGCTTCGCCACCGTCGCCCGGAGCTCGTTCGGCTCGAGGACCACGGCTTCGCCGCGATCGTTCAGGATCTCGCCGACGATCCAGTCCTCGGTCTTGAACCCGAGCTCGCCGAGGGCGGCGCCGTCCGCGAGCGGCCGGGCCCCGCGCTCGCGCTTCCAGCGCGCGATCTCCGGCGAGTACCAGACCTGCGCGATCCCGGGATCCCGCAGGTAGTTGGGGTCGAAGCCCTCGCGGGGCTCGAACGTCTCGGAGGTCAGGCGGGCGGAGCGCATCCGGTCGACGCGGTAGGTGCGCGCGTCCCCCGCGTTGCGATCCCAGGTGTGGATGCGCCAGTACGGGAGCTCGCGCATCAGCTGGTAGGGCTCGACGAGCCGCGTCGTCGGCTGCTCGTCCCCTTCCTTCAGGTACTCGATCTCGACGAGCCGGTGATGCTCGATTCCGTCCGAGAGGGTCCCGATCAGCTGCTCCTCGTCGCCAGGCTCCTCGGCGTCGGCCGGGGGCTCCCCCTGGGCGAGCTCGAACTGCCCGAACGTTTCCTCGAGCTTGCGGCGGACCCGGTCGAGGGTCGTGTGCGAGTCGGCCGCGATCGAGGGGCCCACGTACTCGAGCGCGAGCCGGATCGCCCGCGCCTCGAGCGGAGTCAGGCGAGGGGCGAGGCGGAAGACGTCGCCGTAGAGCTCCTTGTCCACCCGAACCGTGTTGCCGTCGAGCTCGGCGTAGACCGTGTAGCAGCCGCCACCGAAGTTGACGAGGTTGAGCAGGGAGAGATGCTCCTGCAGCTCCTCGCGCGGGATCGTGAAGCGCTCGGCGAGGTCGTCGGCGTCGAGCTCGGCCTCGCGCTCGTCTCCGCAGGCGGCGAGGAGGTATGCGAGCAGCGCCTGGAGGACGGCGAAGCGCTCGGGGGCGACGGGTGGGGCGGGCCGGTCGGCGGGCAGGCCCTCGACGGGCGGCTTCTCCTTCGCGAGCACCGGGAGCTCGGCGTCGTGGCGGTCGCGGACGCGGGTGAGCGCATTCGCCACTTCGGTCCGAAGCTCCTCGGGCTCGAGCGGGATCGCGCGGCCGTTCTGGCGCAGAACCCAGCTCGCGAGCGGCTCGAGCGCGGCGTATTCCGTCTCGAAGACGCCGTCCTCGAGCTTTCCGGCTTCCCCGAGTGTGCGCTTGACCCACCAGGCCGTGTCGCCTGAGACCGCGACGCGGGCGGTACCGCTCTGTTCGCCGATCTGCCAGGGCGAGCGGCGCCGGTGGCTCTCGACGTCGAAGTCCGCGGGGAGCTTGAAGTCGCGCTCCCGGCGGGTCGCGAAGCGGATGTCGCTCCGGATCCGGGAGACCCGGAACGTCTTTTCGCGCTCGTCGTCGAGGTCGGAGCCGATCACGTACCAGACTCCCTCGTCGTGGCGGAGGGCGTAGGGATTCAGGGTGCGCTCGCTGATCGTGTCGCGCTGGGGCGACCAGTAGCTGAACTTGATCGTGCGCTGCTTCGAGATCGCCGCCTCGAGCTTCGAGAGCCGGCCGGCCATCTCCGGGGAGTAGTCGGGGTCACTCACCTTGACCCGGTCGGCGGTCTCGCTGGGGGCGTCATCGAAGCCCTTGCGTCCGAGCGCGAGGTTCTGGAGCGCGAGCCGGAGCGGTTCCGCGTAGGCGAACTTTCCCTCCAGCAGGTGGAGACTCGTGAGGAGCGCGGCGAGCTCGTCGTCTGTCAGTTCGAGCTTGGGGAGGAAGTAGTTCTCCGAGCGGAGTGTGTACAGCTCCTCGCCGGTGAACTCGTCGCGCTGGGAGTGGAGCGGAACGCCGAGCGCGATCAGCTCCGCGCGGTCGGAGTAGAAGCGGCGTGCGAAGGCCTCGTCCGACATCTCCGAGTAGCCCTCGACGTTACCCTTGACGTCGCGGGCGGTCAGCGGTCGCCGCTCGGCCATCAGAAAGGCGACCAGCGAGAGCTGTCGGATCAGCTTGTCGGTGTCGTGAGACATCCGTCGAGCCTAGCCGTTCACCGGCGGCTGGGCCGCCGAAAAATCACGCTGCGAGCGTGCTCGACTCGAGATGTTGGTGCGACGGGCAGTAGTCGCGCTCGGGCAGAGGCGTCCGCTGGCAGGGCTTGCCCTTCCGCGTGGTGGCGCGGCAGCGCGCGACGCCGCCGTCGAGCGCGCCGGCCTCGAGCTGATCTTCGATGAATCCGACCGCAGCCCCGACTCCTTCGCGAACCGCCCAGGCGACCTGGGCCTGCGCCGTGATCGGGAAGTAGCGCCGGATGTCCTGGAAGAGCGCGCGATCGGGCTTCGAGAAGTAGTGGGGATCGGCAGCGAGCCGCTCCATCGTTCCCTGGCACTGCTCGAGGACCGCCCGCCGCGACTCGAGCTGGGTGACCGCATCGGAGTACGGGTCGATCAGATCCTTGATCGAGCGATAGATCGCTCGCGAATATTGATACATGCACGTCTGGAGTTGCATGAGCTGGGCTTCCATCTGGGCGGTCATCGCTCCCTACGAATCCTTTGATCAGGCCGTTTCCGACGCCTACACGTGCCTTCCCCGAATCGAGTATACGGACTTCGTGCCGCTGTTACAAAGTCTTTAACTTTCGGTTGCAATCGGGAGCACGATGCCCGCCCATAGAGTCCTCACACCTGCGCTCCTACGGGACGATCGCCCGCTGGTAGGCGGCAGGGAAGACGGCGCGAGCCCGCTGGAGCGAGCTCGCCGCATCGGGCTCGGACTCGTAGACGCCCTGGAAGATGACGAAATAGCCGGGATGGAGGCTCGCGTAGCGCGAGGAGTCGAGGATTCCCACCCGGCGTAGACCCGCTTTTCGGGCCGCGTCGGCCTTGTCGTCAGCCGCGGCGCGACCACCCGCCTGCGGCAGGGAGAGCAGGACGATCGTCCAGCCGCGGCGGCCGGTGGGCCAGGTGATCTTCGCCGGGTTCACGGGTGGCGGCTTCGGAGCCGTCGTCGTCGGTGGGGTGGTGGCCGTCGATACCGGTGCCGTCGTCGGCTCGGGTGCCGTGAGGGTGGGGGTGGTCGGAGGCGCGGTCAGGCTGCCGCCGGTCGCGGTCGAGACCGCTGCCGCCTCCTCGCCGTTCGAGGAGATCGCGATCGCCGCGCCGGTTCCGAGGACGGCGATCGCGAGCCCGAGTAGGGCAGGGAGAAACCACGTGCCGGCCCAAGCCTGACGCCTGGCGACGCCGGCCGAGGCCCGCTCGAGCGCGCCGACGCGGTTTTGGGGAAGCCGGAGGCCGCACTCCAGGCAGTACTCCTGGCCGGGCTCGACGGTCGCGGAGCAGCGGGGACAGAGCTGGGGCTCGCGTTCGATCTCGCTCATCGAGCGCCTCCGGAGCCTTCGGCTGCGACCGGCCGACCGCAGTTCGCGCAGAAGCGCGAACCCCAGAGGAGCGGCGCGCCACAGTTGCAGCGTGCGCTCTGCGGCACCCCGGTCAACGGGCGGGCGTTTCCGAGGAGCGCCTCCAGCTCGTGGATCCGGGCCTCGAGACCGATCAGCTCGGCGCAGCGCTCGAGCACCAGATCCTCGCGAAAGCGGTCGCGGCGGTACATCTCGAGCGCGATCCCGCCGAGATCCCGCAGCCGCTCCTCGCGGAGGCGCAGAAGGGCGCGGCGCTCGCGCCGGAGCTCGCCGGGGGGAGGAGTCGCGCGCCGCCGGGGCTGCGCCGGGGCGACCGCGACCGGTGGCAGCACCGCGGGGCGGTCGCCGTTTGTCGCGACAGGCGCCTCCGGCGTGGGCGCATCCGAGGCGAGCCCATCCGAATCAGGGCCCTCGGAGGCAGGGCGCTGCCGCAGCAGGCGTTGGAGCAGCGGAAGGCGCGCCATCAAGCGGCTCGAGTCTACCAGCGGCTCGGGCGGGCCAACGCCGGGCGGCCGGGTCACGGGAGCTCGAGGACGACGAGACGCTCTTCGGTCATCTCCCGGACGGCCCAGGCCGGGCCCTCGCGGGTGTTGCCCGAGTCCTTGACGCCGCCGTAGGGCATCTGGTCGGCGCGGAACGTCGGCGCCTCGTTGATCGTGACCCCGCCGAACTCCAGCCGCTCGGCCGCGGCGAGGGCACTGCGGACGGAGCCGGTGAAGATCCCGGCCTGGAGGCCGTACCGGGTTCCGTTCGAGAGCGCGATCGCCTCGTCGAGGGTGTCGTAGGCCGTGATCGTGCAGACGGGCCCGAAGACCTCTTCGCAGGAGACATTGAGCTCAGGGCCGGCGTTCGCGAGGACGGTCGGCCGAAGCAGCTCCCCGTCGAGTGTCCCCCCGGTCAGGAGGTCGGCCCCTGCGGCGAGCGCCTGCTCGATCCAGGAGAGAACGCGATCGCGGCCGTCCAGGTCGATCAGCGGCCCGACGTCGGTCTCCTCGTCGGCGGGATCTCCGACCTTCAGCGACTCGACCTTGGGCAGGAAGCGAGCGAGCAGCTCGTCGTAGACCGTGCGGTGAACGTAGATCCGCTGAACCGAGATGCAACTCTGGCCGGCGAACGAGAAGGCGTTGGCGGCGAGCTTCGTCGCGGCGACCTCCAGATCCGCATCGGCCTCGACGATCACCGGGGTCGCGTTCCCGAGCTCGAGATTCACGCGCTTCCGCGCCGCCCGCTCCACCAGCTTCCAGCCGACCTCCCCCGAGCCCGTGAAGGTGATCAGCCTAACTCGCTCGTCCTCGACGAGGACATCGCCGATCTCGGAGGCCAGCCCGGCGAGAACGTTCAGCCACCCGGCGGGCAGCCCAGCCTCGGCCTCGAGTTCGGCGAGGAGGAGCGCGGAGAGCGGGGTCGCGGACGCCGGCTTGAGAACGACGGCGCAGCCCGCAGCGAGTGCGGGCGCGATCTTGTGGGCGACGAGGTTGAGGGGAAAGTTGAAGGGCGAGATCGCGCCGACGATCCCGATCGGCCGGCGAAGCGTGAAGGCGAGCTTGCCGGCGCCGGCCTGGGACGCGTCCATGGGCACCATCTCGCCCGCGAGCGTCCGGGCCTGGACGGCGCTCATCGTGTAGGTGGACATCGCGCGGGAGACCTCGACGCGCGCTGCCTTCAGCGGCTTTCCCGCTTCGGCCGAGATCACCTGGGCGATCTCCTCGTGTCTCCGCCCGAGGTAGCCGGCGACCCGAACCAGGATTTCGGCCCGTTTGTGGGCGGGGAGCGGCTCCGCCATCGCTCGCTCGGCTGCGTCGACCGCTTTCCGGGCTTCCGCCGCACCCGCCTTCGCGACACGGCCCACGACGTTCCCCGAGAACGGCGAGCGCACCTCGATCCATTCGCCGGTCTCGATCCACTCCCCGTCGAGGAAGAGCTTGCGCTCCGTTGCGGTCGCGGCCACGGGCCGAGTTTAGTGCTCCCACTATGCTGACGATCGATGGAGTCGGAGGCGCTGATCGTCGACGCCGTTCGCTCGCCGATCGGGCGGCGGAACGGCGCTCTGGCGGGGATCCGGGGCGACGAACTGGGCGCTCAGGTTCTGAACGGCCTCGTCGCTCGGCACGACTTCGACCCGGGCGAGGTCGAGGACGTCCAGCTCGGCTGCGTCACTCAGATCGGCGAACAGGGCTGGAACATCGGGCGGATGGTGCCGATGGTCGCGGGCTGGCCAGAGACCGTCTGCGGCACCACCGTCGATCGTCAATGCGGCTCGTCGATGCAGACGAACTTCAACGCTGCCACAGCGATCTGGTCGGGTCAGCTGGACGTCGTGATCTCGGCGGGCGTCGAGATGATGTCCCGCGTTCCGATGGGCTCGAACGGCGGCGACCTCTCCGACGCGTTGCACGAGCGTTGGCAGATCGTCCCCCAGGGAATCTCGGCCGAGGTGATCGCCGCGGAGTGGGGCTTGACGCGCGAGGCGCTCGACACCTACTCGCTCGAGTCGCACCGCCGCGCGGTCGCGGCGACCGAGTCGGGGCGGTTCGCGAACGAGATCGTCCCCGTCGAGGTGAGCGCCGCAGGTGCCGCCGTGCTCGTCGCCAAGGACGAGGCGCCGCGCGCCGATACGTCGGCGGAGAAACTCGCCGCGTTGCAGCCGGCCTTCGTTCCAGACGGCGTCGTGACGGCCGGCAACTCGAGCCAGATCGTGGACGGCGCCGCCGCCGTGCTCGTGACGAGTGAAGCGGCCGCCTCGCGGCTCGGCCTCGAGCCGCGAGCACGCTTCGTCGCCTTCGGCCTCTCGGGCGTCGACCCGCACCGGATGCTGCACGGCAACCCCGAAGCGTGTCGGAAGGCGCTCGAGCGTGCTGGATTGAGCTGGGACGACATCGCCGTGATCGAGGTGAACGAGGCCTTCGCCTGCGTCGTCCTTCAGTTCGCGCAGGACGCCGGGCTCGAGGATCGCCTCGAGGACATCAACCCGAACGGGGGCGGGATCTCGCTCGGCCACCCGCTCGGCGCGACCGGCGCGCGTGTGACCGCAACGCTCCTGAACGAGCTCGAGCGGCGCGAGGCGAGGTTCGGGATCGCGTGCATGTGCATCGGCTTCGGCCAGGCGATCGCGGCCGTGATCGAGCGCGTGTGAGCAGATTGGCACACAGTCGACTCGGATCCGTGACCCCTGCGTTGCAGCTCCGCGCCTACTCTCTGACGAAACCCCTCGGGAGGGTGGGGGGTGGTGAGGTGGGTCCTACGGAACGCTGGATCTAGAGAGCCGGCACGCGTTCAGACGCGCTGCGGCAGCTCGAGCGTCACTTCGGCACAGACCTCGGCCGCGAGCTCCAGGAACGCGCGGGCCGCGGGAGAGTGGTGGCGGTCCCCGTGCCAGGCGAGGGCGATCCGACGCTGCGGGATCTCCGGTTCGACTTCGAGCACGCACACCCGCTCGTCGTTTACGTCGACGGTGAGCAGCGGCACGAGCGCGGCCCCGAAACCGGCGCCGACGAGCCCCTGGACGGTGCCGTTGTCGTCGGAGCGGAAACCGACGTCGGCGGTGACTCCGCGGATCGCGAGTTCGCTCTCGGCGAGCGCGGTGCTCCGGCAGGCGCGATTCCCGATCAAGGTCAGGTCGTTCAGCTCGTGGAGGCCGGCCCGGTACCGGTCTGCCAACTCGTGCTCGGCGGGCAGCAGGAGCACGTAGGGGTCGCGCATCACCTCGCGGGAGACGAACGGCCCCTCGAGCAGCGGGAGCATCGCGAAGGTCAGGTCGAGCTCGCCCCGCTCGACCAGTCGCAGCAGGTCGTCGTCGACGGTCGACTCGATCAGCTCGAGGTCGATCAATGGCCATGCGGCCACGAACCGGCGCATCAGGTCCGGGATGATCTTGGCGCCGACGCTCTGGAAGGTGCCGATTCTGAGGGCGCCGGCCTGACCGCCGACGAGCGCGGCCATGTCGGCCTGGGCGGCGTGGAGGCGTGCGACGATCGCGGCGGCGTGCCGGAGGAGCAGGGTGCCGGCCTCGGTCAGCGAGACCGCGCGCGGCCCCCCGGGACGCTCCAGGAGGCGTTCCCCGACGATCCGCTCGAGTGTCTGGATCTGCTGGCTGATCGCCGACTGCGTGTAGCCGAGCGCCTCCGCGGCGCGGCCGAAAGAGCCCTCGCGGGCGACGGCCTCGAGCGCCGCCAGGTGGCGGACTTCGACCCCGAGCCACGCATTCTCTCGATCAGGTTCCATGATCGATCCGAACATTACCTCGAGTTGTGCTTATGGAGCAAGAGGCCGATACTCCGAGCATGGAAATCGTAGTCCTCCTCTTCATCATCTTGATCGGCCTGCTGGCGGTCGCGTTCGGAGCCGATTCACAGCTCGACGAGCGCGTACCGCCGCCGTTTCCGCAGCATGGGCTGAGCGATCCGTTCGACCGGTAGCATCCGCCGCCGTGGCGGCTGTGGCCAAGGTTGGGATCGTCGGGCTCGGCGCAATGGGCGCCGGGATTGCGCAGCTCTGTGTCGAGGCGGGCGTCGAGACCGTCGGCCGTGAGATCAGCGTCGAACTGGGCGAGCAGGCACGCGACCGGATCGGCCATTTCCTGACCCGCAAGGTCGAGAAGGGCACGCTGGAGCAGGGGGCTCGCGATGACGCGGTCGCGCTCCTCGGCCTCACGACCGACGTGTCCGATCTCGCCGACTGCGACCTCGTGATCGAGGCGATCGTCGAGGAGCTCGAGCCGAAGCGTGAGCTCTTTGCCGAGCTCGACCGGCTGGTGCGGCCCGACGCGGTGCTTGCGACCAACACCTCCGCCCTCTCTGTGACGGAGATCGCCGCTGCGACCGAGCGCCCCGAGCGGGTTCTCGGAATGCACTTCTTCAACCCGGCGCCCCTGATGCCGCTCGTAGAGATCGTGCGCGCCGAGCTGACCGCGGACGAGCCCTTCGAGACGGCCTTCTCATTCGGAGAGCGGATCGGGAAGACGCCGATCCGGTGCTTCGACACCCCGGGGTTCGTCGTCAACCGCGTCTTGATCCCGCTCCTCAACGACTGCATCCGCGTCCTGGACGAGTCGCGCGTCTCGCCGGAGGATCTCGACAAGGGGATGCGATTCGGAGCCGGCTGGCCGATGGGGCCTTGCGCGCTCGTCGACCTCGTCGGGATCGATGTCCACGTGCACGCGTCGGAGGCGCTCTACGAGAAGACGCGAGAGCAGCGGATGGCTCCGCCGCCGCGCCTCGTCGCGATGCGGAACGCCGGCTTGCTCGGGCGCAAGTCGGGTCGCGGCTTCTACGCCTACGACTGACGCATCGGGACGCCGCCGCGCTTCGCGACCCAGGGCACGAGCGACCCCTGGACGACGATCGAGAAGAGGACGACGACGAAGACCATTCCGTAGATCGTGCGCCCGTCGTCGACGCCGCCGATCAGCGCGAGTGCTGCGAGGAGAATCGGAACCGCACCCTTGAGCCCGCTCCAGAGCAGGAAGACCCGCTCGCCCCACCTCAACTGGACGGGAGCGAGGAGCAGGAGGCCGACGAGCGGCCGGATCACGAAGCCGAGGAGCGCGGCGAGGGCGAGGCCCTTCAGCCAGACGTTGTCCTCCGCGAACGAGCCGAGCTCGATCGTCAGGCCGAGCGCGACGAGGACGACGATCTCGGCGAGGCTCGCGAGGGAGCCGAGGAAGCCGACGATCTCGCGCTTGCGCGCCAGCTCCGTGTCGCCGATCAGGATTCCGCCGATGAAGACCGCGAGGAACCCCGAGCCGTGGAGGACGCCGGCGACCCCATAGAGGAGGGTGGCGCCTACGAGGAGACGGAGTGGGTAGAGGGCGGCTTCCGGAAGCGACTCGCGCCGGAGCAGCCGGCTGAGGAGGAGCCCGCCGCCGACCCCGACCGCCGTGCCGACAACCATCTCGATGCCGAACTCCTCGACCACGACCCAGAACGAGGCGTGGTCGGAGGTCGCGAGCTCGATCATCCCGATCATCAGGGCGATTCCGGCCGGATCGTTCGCGCCCGACTCTCCCTCGAGGATCGTTCCTGTTCGCCCCTCGACCTCCCGGCCCGAGAGCACGGAGAACGTCACGGCCGGATCGGTCGGTGCGAGCGCGGCGCCGAGGAGCCCCGCCGTGATCCACGAGAAGCCGAGCAGGTAGTGGGCCGAGAGCGTGATCAGGCCCGCGGTGGCGAACGTGCCGAAGACGCCGAGCGAGACGATCGGGACCCACGACTCGCGGAAGCGCTGCCAACCGATGTGCATCCCGCCGTTGAAGAGGATCACGATCAACGCCACGACGGCCAGCCGCTCGACGGTGACGAAGGAGATCGCGTTGTCCAGCCGCGACGAGACGTCCGATGCGCCCGCCGCGGCGGCGAGGAAGAGTGCGGCGCTCGGAATGGCGAGCCGTTCGATCACGCTGCGTCCGAAGAGGGCAAGCGCAAAGCCGACCGCCACGACGAGCACCATGCCTGCGAAGATCCCGATCTCGTCCATCGGGAGCGACTCTAAGGAAAACCCCGCTACCGCTCCGCGCTTCGGCGCGCATACAATCTCCTTACATGACGCTCACCCTCGGCACACGCGGCGTGTCGATACTGCGACCCATGCGGAGATCGCTGACCCTCGTCGCGCTGCTCGCGCTCACAATCCCGCTCGCCGGGTATGCCGCGGCACGTGCCGGCGAGGGCACGCTCTCGGTCGACAACGGGCGCGGCAAGGTGACCGTGCAGGTGAAGGGCGCGATTCTGGGCAAGATCGCCAGCGGCAGCGTCGTCGTCTTCGACCTGACGCCGAACGACGCCTACGAGCCGTACGTCTCGGGCGACGACTACGTGAGGCTCGTCGGAGAGACAGGGATCCAGTACGGCGGCCGCAATCTCCGCTTCCGGATGATCGGCGGCTCCTACCGGGTCGTCGTCAAGGGGACGGGCATTGACCTCTCGGTCGTCGCCAACGGCTTCGCCGTCCTCGAAGGCGATACCAACGAGCCCGGCGTCTACTCCGTCGACGGGGCCGAGTGCAGGGGGGCCTCTGCGGCGTCCTGCAAGCCCATGCCGGACAAGGCCAAGCAGGTCAAGCTCGGTTCCGGCTTTACGCCCAGCCCGTGAGCGCCGGGACCCAGACGATCCTGATCGTCGAGGACGAAGCGTCGATCGCGTCGTTCGTCTCGCTCTATCTCAAGAACGCGGGCTATGACGTGCGCGCCGTCTCGACCGGGAGCGCTGCTCTGACCCACGTCGCGGCGGAGACCCCCGCGCTGATCATCCTCGACTTGATGCTGCCGGATCTCGACGGGATCGAGATCTGCCGGCGCGTCCGCAAGACCTCCGACGTCCCGATTTTGATGCTGACCGCCCGCGATGAGGACGTGGACAAGATCATCGGGCTCGAGGTCGGTGCCGACGACTACCTGACGAAGCCGTTCAACCCCCGCGAGCTCGTCGCGCGCGTCAAATCTGTCCTCCGCCGCTCCGCACCCGACCGACGCACCGACCGCGAGGAGCAGGAGCTCCACCACGGCGAGCTCTCGATCAACGCGGGCCGCCGCGAGGTCAAGGTGGGCGAAGAGGAGATCCAGCTCGCCCCCAAGGAGTTCGACCTCCTTTGGGAACTGCTCGACCACAAGGGGCTCGTGCTCACCCGCGACCAACTGCTCGAGCGCGTCTGGGGCTACACGTTCGCGGGCGATACTCGCACCGTCGACGTGCACGTCCGCCAGCTGCGCCGCAAGCTCGGCGAGGCCTCGCCGATCGTGACGGTGTGGGGCGTCGGCTACAAGGTCGGTCCCGACCGGAGCGCCGCCCCTGCGGCCTGAATCGGCAGCCTGAGATGTTCCGCTCGCTGCGCGTCCGGCTGCCGCTCCTCTTCCTCGCAGCGATCGCGCTCGCGTTCCTCGTCGCGAGCCTGATCGCGCTCCGGCTCTTCCAGGACTACACCCGCACCCAGTCGCTCCAGGAGCTGCGGCAGGAGGCGACCGGGCTCGCCGAGCTCTACGCGGAGTCGGCGAGGCAGTCGAACGACGAGCGGGTGAACGCGCCCAACTTCGCCGCTGCGAAGCTCGAGGCGGCGACCGGAGACAGCCTCTACTACCTCGGCCTGAACGTCTTTCCCGGGCAGGAGGTGGGCCTGACCCGGGTGACGGAGGCGGACGTCGGCTTCGACGTCCGCCTCTCGACGAAGGTCGTCACGTTCGAGTTCGAGCCGCCCGGCGAGAACCGGCCGTTCCTGGCGGTCTCGCATCCGCTCCGGCTCGAAGCGGGGACGCCGCCGTTCGGGCAGCTGATCGTGGCGAAGCCGAAGAACGAGCTGCGCAGCGCCTGGGTGACATTGATCTCCCGCCTCGCGCTCGCCTTCCTCGGCGCGATCGTGCTCGTCGGGGGTCTCGCCTGGTATCTCTCCCGCAGGATCACCGACCCCGTGCTCGCGCTTTCGGCCGCCGCCGACCAGGTCGCCGAGGGCCACTACGAGGTCGAGCTTCCCGCGGTGCCTGGCGGCGGCGAGATCGGGCACCTGGCTGAGCGCTTCCGCCAGATGGCAGTGCGGCTGGGCGAGTCCGAGGAGCTCGAGCGCAACTTCCTGATGTCGGTCTCGCACGAGCTGCGCACCCCGCTGACCGCGATCCGCGGTCACGTTGCCGCGCTGCGCGAAGGCGTCGTCACCGACCCCGAGGCCGCCGAGGCGTCGCTCGAGATCGTGGCGGAGGAGGCGGAGCGGCTCGGCCGGCTCGTCGGGGACGTGCTCGACCTCGCGAAGCTCGACGCACACCGGTTCACGGTTCTCACGGAGGAGGTCGACATGGGCCGGGTCTGCGAGCGCGCGTACTCGACGTTCAGTGACGAGGCCCGGCGGCGCGGGATCGAGTACACCCAGGCGTCCAGCGAGGAGCCGGTGATCGCCACCGACGGAGACCGCGTCCTCCAGATCATCTCGAACCTCCTCTCGAACGCCTTCCGCTGGACCCCCGACGGCGGCCGCATCGACCTCTCGCTCGCGAGCGAGAACGGGAGCGTCACCGTCGACGTCGCCGATACCGGCCCGGGAATCGTTCCGGAGGAGCGGGAGCGGATCTTCCGGCCGTTCTGGTCGAGGGACGGTCGCGGGACGGGGCTCGGGCTCCCGATCGCCCGGGAGCTCGCCGTCGCGCTGGGCGGCAGAATCGACCTCGAGAGCGAGGTCGGCAGCGGCAGTCGCTTCCGGCTCGTGCTCCCGGCTCGCCGGCTCTAGACCTCTACGATCGGCCGGTGTCCGCGCCGGAGCCCGTCGCCGCCGTTGTCCCACTGCCGCCTCGCCGGAGCGCCGCTCTCGCGCTCGCGGTCGCGCTCAGGCCGCGCCAGTGGACGAAGAACCTTCTGCTCTTCGCAGGGATCCTCTTCGCCGCCGAGATCGGCGACGCCGGGCGTTGGCTCGAGGCCTCGGCGGCGTTCGTCCTCTACTGCGCGGCCTCGAGCGCCGCCTATCTCGGTAACGACCTCCGAGACGCCCCCTCCGACAGGCTGCATCCGGTCAAACGCAGGCGTCCACTCGCCCGGCGGGAGCTCTCGCCGCGCCTCGCGGTCGCCGCCGCCGGCCTGCTCCTCCTGCTCGCCTTCGCGCTCGCGGCCGCGCTGGGCTGGATCGCGGTCGGCTTCCTCGCGCTCTTCCTCGTGCTTCAGGGGGCGTACACGCTCGGGCTCAAGCACGTCGTCCTGATCGACGTGATGGCGATCTCCGGGCTCTTCGTGATTCGAGCCGCTGCCGGCGCCGACGCCGTCGAAGTCCGGATCTCGCCGTGGCTGCTTCTCTGCACTGCGCTGCTGGCGCTCTTCCTCGCGCTCGGCAAACGCAGGGGCGAGCTCGTGCTGGTCGGAGCCGAGCTGACGCCCGGGCGGCCCGTGCTGGAGGGCTATTCGCTCGCGCTCGTCGATCAACTCGTCGCAGTCGTGGCTGCTGCGACGGTGCTCGCGTACTCCATCTACACCTTGACGGCGCACGAGACACAGGCTCTCGCCCTCACCATCCCTTTCGTCCTCTTCGGCGTCTTCCGGTATCTGCTCCTCCTCCACCGCGCCGGCAAGGGAGAAGAGCCCGAGAACGTGCTCGTCAGCGACGTGCCGATCCTCGCGACTGTCGCTCTCTGGGCTACCGCCTGCGCGGTGATCCTGCTCTGGAGCTAGCCCGTGCGGAGCTGGTGGACCGTGGCGCCGGCCTGCGCCTGCTCGATCTTCGCGAGCCGTGTGTCGACGCCCTTCCAACCGGAGGAGACGAGGTCGACCAGCAGCGCGAGATCGTCGATGCGGGCGTGTCGCTCCGCGAGGACGTCACCCTCCAGCCGCTCCAGCCTCCGCACGACCTGGTTCAGGAGCCCCCGGATCTCGGCGATGTGGCGGGCGACGGGGAGGACTTCTGCCCGTAGCCCATCGTGGACAGCGGCTCCGATCTGCTGGGGCAAGGTGCCTTCGAGCTCGGCAGCGGCACCTGCGAGCGACTCGATCTGGACGCGGGCTCGTTCGAGCGCAGCCTCGAGATCCGCGGGAGCGACGCGGCCGGCAGCCGCCTCAGCGATCCGCGCCTTCGCACGCTCCAGAGCCTGTTCATCCACGGGCACGAGGCTACGCTCCGGGTCGGATGGAGGCAAGCGAGCTGGACTACGACCTGCCGCCCGAGTTGATTGCGCAGCAGCCGGCCGAGCGGCGCGACGGCTCGCGACTCCTCGTCTTCGAGCGCGCGACCGGCGCCGTCAGGCACCGAACCTTCGCGGAGCTGCCGGAGGAGCTGGACGGCGAGCTCGTCGTCGTCAACGACAGCCGCGTCGTCCCGGCTCGGATCCCGATCGAGAGCCCGCGCGGCGAGGTGCTCCTGCTCGAGCGGCTCGACGGTGACGTCTGGGAAGGCCTTGCTCGGCCCACGCGCCGGCTGAAGCCGGGCGCTCGTTACGGCGCGGTCGAGTTTATCGAGCATCTCGGCGAGGGTCGCTGGCGTCTCCGCCTCGACGGCGAGCCGGCAGGGGTACCGCCGCTCCCGCCCTACATCACCGCCCCGCTCGCAGACCCCGGCCGCTACCAGACCGTCTTCGCAGAGACTGCAGGGTCGGCGGCGGCGCCCACTGCAGGGCTCCACTTCACGCCCGAGCTCCTGGCGCAGCTCGACGTCGAGCGCATCACGCTCCATGTGGGGTTGGACACGTTTCGGCCGCTCATCGCTGCGACGCTCGAGGAACATCAGCTGCACGGGGAGCGGTACTCCGTCGAGCCGGACTCGTGGGCACGGATCCGGGCGGCGCGGCGTGTCCTGGCTGTCGGGACGACGAGCGTCCGTGTCCTCGAGACGGTCGCCGCCGGAGGCGCGCTCGACGGTCGAACCGACCTCTTCGTCACCCCGGGGTTCGAGTTCGGGCGCGTCGACGCGCTCCTAACGAACTTCCACCTTCCGCGGTCGACGCTCCTCGCGCTCGTGATGGCGTTCGCCGGCGTCGACGAGGTTCGACGCCTCTACGCACTGGCGATCGCCGAGCGCTATCGCTTCTACTCCTTCGGCGACGCGATGCTGCTCCTGTGAATCGGCACACGATCGACACGCTTTCGTTGCGAACGCAGCACCGATCCCTGTTTACGATGAAGTCGGGTGGAGGCACGGGGTGGCCCCTCGGAAAGAGCGCACGGGGGCCCCTCACGGCCATGTCCGGATGAGCCAGTTCGAGGTCACCGCAACCGACGGGGCCGCCCGCGCCGGAATCCTGCGAACGGGGCACGGCGACGTGCTCACGCCCGCATTCATGCCGGTCGGGACGAAGGGGACTGTCAAGAGCCTCGATCCCATGGAACTCCGCACGATCGGGAGCCAGATCATCCTCGGGAACACCTACCACCTTCACTTCCGCCCGGGCGACGAGCTGATCGCGGAGCTCGGCGGCCTGCACGTTTTCTCGGGCTGGGACGGGCCGATCCTGACCGACTCCGGCGGCTTTCAGGTCTTCTCACTGAAGGACACGCTGATCGCGGTCGACGACGACGGCGTCACCTTCCGATCGGTCTACGACGGGGCGTCCGAGCGGTTCACGCCCGAAGTCGCAGCTCGGATCCAGCGGAACCTCGGCTCGGACATCGCGATGTGCTTCGACATCTGCCCTCCCGCCGGGGTGCCTCGCGCCGAGCTGGAAGACGCCGTGCGGCGGACGAGCCTCTGGGCGGCGAGGCAGCGCGAGGCCGAGCGAGCTCCGGGCCAGCTCGTCTTCGGGATCACACAGGGAGCAGCCGACGACGAGCTGCGCCGTCGCTCGATCGAGGAGCTCATCGCGCTCGACTTCGACGGCTACGCGCTCGGGGGGCTCGCGGTCGGCGAGGGTCGGGAGGAGATGTTCGCCGCGACGGACTGGGCGGCGCCGCTCCTCCCGCCGACGCACGCCCGCTACTTCATGGGGATCGGCGACGCGGAGGGGATCCTGCGCGTGATCGAGGCGGGGATCGACTTGTTCGACTGCGTCCTCCCGACCCGAACCGCCCGCACCGGATCCGCGCTCACCGGCGCCGGGCGCCTCAACCTGAAGAACGCCCGCTTCGCCCGTGACCCGCGCCCCCTGGAGGAAGGCTGCGCCTGCCCGGCCTGCGCCCGCTTCTCCCGCGCCTACGTCCGCCACCTGATCAATCAGGACGAGCTTCTTGGCCTGCGTCTCCTCAGCCTGCATAATCTTCACTTCCTGCTCGAACTGACCGCGGGGGCGCGGGCGGCGATCGAACGAGGCGAGCTCCGGCCGTACGTGGCCGAGCGGCTCTCCCGGCTCGCCAGCGGCCCTCAGGAGGATCCTTGGGACAACTGATCGTTCTCGTCGCCATGTTCGCCCTGCTCTGGCTGCTCCTGATCCGCCCGGCTGCCAAGCGGAAGCTCGCGCAGCAGCAGCTGCTCTCGTCCGTGGAGGTCGGCGACGAGATCCTCACCGCCGGCGGGCTCTACGGACACGTTCGCTCGATCGGCGAGGACGACGCGCTCGAGGTAGAGATCGCCCCGGGGACGTCGGTGCGGATGGCGCGGCGTGCCGTTGCGGCTGTGATCCCGCCCGACGACGAGCCGTTGGAGCTCGATGCCGGAGAGGTCGACGACGAGCCCGACGCGGTTCCGACCGACGAGAACCGCCGCTAACCTACGCATCCCGCCCGTGAACCGCCGACCGCACCTCATCCTCGTCGCCCTGATCGTCGCCGCCCTGATCGGCGTCGGTCTCCTCGCTGTCCAGGGCTCACCCTTCAAGCAGGACGTGATCCTCGGGCTCGATCTCCAAGGCGGCCTCGAGGTCACCCTCCAGGCGGTGCCGCCGAAGAATCGCGAGCTCCTGGAATCCGATCTCGACCGCTCCGTCGAGATCCTCCGCGACCGGATCGACAAGCTCGGCGTTGCCGAGCCCGACATCCGCAAGCAGGGCGACAACCAGATCGTCGTCGACTACCCGGGCGTCAAGGATCCGGAGCGGGTGCTCGAGATCATCGGCCAGACGGCGCAGCTCGAGCTCTACGACCTCGAGGCGAACCTCGTCCGCCCCTCGATCGACCGCCAGCAGTTCCCCGTCGCGACCGAGAGCAGGTACGCGCTCCTCTCCGGCCAGCAGGCGAAGGTGACCGAGGCGTCCGCCGACACGTGGTTCCTCTTCGACGCGAAACAGAAGCTCGTCGCCGGCCCGGCCGCATCGCGCGACGCGCTCCTCGACAGCGACCCCGTTGCCAAGGCAGGCACCAGGGGCGAGCTGCCGAAGGGTTGGAAGACGTTCGGGGTGCCGCCCGAGACCGTGATCCTCGAATGCGGGATCGGTGAGGTCGTCTGCCCGGGCGTCAACCAGGAGTTCCCGACGCAGAACTTCTACTACCTGGTCAAGTTCGACCGGACCCAGGCCGCGATCGACGCCGGCGAGGCCGTGCCCGAGATGACCGGCGCCGACCTGGAGGGCGACGGCACACGGCAGGACTTCGACACGACGAGTGGTCAGCCGATCGTGACGATGCAGTTCACCGACAAGGGTGGCGACACCTTCGGCGACATCACCGCCCGCGAGGCGCAGCGGGGCAAGCTCCTCTTCAACACGATCGGCGGCGGCCAGGGCGACTACCGCAACTTCGTCCAGCACTTCGCGATCGTTCTCGACCGCGAGATCAAGTCCTGGCCGTCGATCGACTTCCGCGACAACCCGAACGGGATCCGCGGCTCGACCGGCGCCCAGATCACCGGGATCGGCGAACTCGGCGAGGCGCGCGACCTCGCGCTCGTCCTCCAGACGGGCGCCCTACCGGTCACTTTCAACACGCTCGAGTCGACGACGATCTCGGCCTCGCTCGGTAAGGACTCGCTCGCTGAGGCGAAGCTCGCAGCCCTGATCGGTCTCCTCGTCGTCGCCCTCTTCCTGCTCGTCTTCTACCGCGTGCTCGGGATCGTCGCCGTGATCGGGCTCGGGATCTACGCCGCCTTCCTCTACGCCGCGATCCTCGTCTTCAACGTGACGCTCACGCTCCCGGGCTTCGCCGGGATCATCCTCACGCTCGGAGTCGCGGCCGACGCAAACGTCGTCATCTTCGAACGCGTCAAGGAGGAGTACCGCGCCGGGAAATCCGTGCGGGCAGCAATCGCGGCCGGGTACGGCAAGGGCTTCGCGACCATCATCGACGCGAACGTCGTCACCGCGATCACTGCGATCGTGCTCTTCCTGGTCGCGACCGCCGGCGTCAAGGGCTTCGCCCTGATGCTCCTGATCGGAACGATCATCTCCCTCGTCACCGCCGTCGCCGCGACCCGCGCGATCCTCGGCCTGCTCGCCGGCTTCAAGTGGTTCGACAACCCGAAGCTGATGGGCGCGCAAGGCGAGCCGCCGAAGTGGATCCGCCGCGACTTCATCGGCCTCCGCAACCGCTGGTTCGCGATCTCCGGCGCGATCGTCCTCCTCTCGATCGGTGCGATCGTCGTCCAGGGCCTGAACTTCGGGATCGACTTCGAGGGCGGCACGAAGGTCACCTTTACGACGCCGCAGCCGGAGGCGCTCGAGGACGTGCGCAGCACGGCGAGCGAGCTCGACCTCGGAAGCGCCCAGATCCAGGGCCGCGGGCTGGTCTCCGCCGGCGACCGCTACGGCGAGTTTCAGATCCAGTCGGAGCAGCTCGGGCCGGGTGAGCAGACGACGCTGACGAACGCGCTGGAGCGGGAGTTCGGAGCCGAATCAAGCGTCCAGACAGTCTCGGCGAGCTTCGGGCGTCAGATCGCGGAGGGCGCGATCCTCGCGATTCTCGCCTCGCTGCTCCTGATCGTGATCTACATCTCGCTCCGGTTCGAGGCGAAGTTCGCCGGGCCGGTGATCGTGGCACTCCTCCACGACGTTCTGATCACCGTCGGGATCTACGCCCTGCTCGGGCGGGAGGTGTCGACCGCCACGGTCGCCGCTGTGCTGACCGTGCTCGGGTACTCGATCTACGACACGATCATCATCTTCGACCGGATCCGAGAGAACATCCCGCTGATGCGCCGGAGCTCGTTCCGCGTGATGGCGAACGTCTCGCTCTGGGAGACGATCCCGCGCTCGCTCGCGACGACGTTCATCACCCTGCTTCCGATCACGGCGCTCTACCTGTTCGGCGGCGAGACCCTGCGCGACTTCGCGTTCGCGCTGCTCGTCGGGATCGGGGCCGGCGCGTACTCGTCGATCTTCATCGCCGCGCCGCTCGTCGCGGTCCTCAAGGAACGGGAGCCGGAGTACCGGCGCAAGGTCGGCGACAACGAGATGCGCGACTCGGGCTCGGTCGGGCGCCTGCTCGACGAGGCGGAGTCGCTCGCCGCGGCCGAGCCGACCCCGGAGCTGATCCCGGTCGCCGCTCCCGGAGACACGACCGATCCGCCACCGCGTGAGAGCACCGATGCCAAGCGCGAGCGCCGGCGGCAGCGCCGGAACTCCAGGCCTCATGGCCGGGCGCGCTAGCGGCTCTTGTCGCAGCCCGACAACACCACCTTCGCGCTCCGGCAGCTCGTCGAGGAGCTCGGCGCGCAGATCCGCGCCAGCGCCGGGAAGCTCGGCGACCTGCCCCAGGAGACCGGCGACCGCCTGGCGCGCGAGCTCGGGCTCGTGACCCGGACGGAGTGGGACGCGCTCGAGCTCCGGCTCGCCCAGGTCGAGCACCGCCTCAAGCTGCTCGAGAACTAGACACGCCGGCGCCAGCGTGAGAAGACGTCCTCGACGTCCTTGCGGATCGAGTGCGGAGCGAGGACGTAGAGGCGGTCGCCCGGCTCGATGATCGTGCTCCCGCGTGGCGGAATCGCGTCCTCGCCGCGCCGCACGACCGCGATGATCGCCGTTCGCGGCAGGCCGGTCTCGCGCACCGCCGCGCCGGCGATCGCGTGGTCCGGCGCGACGACGAAGTCGACGAGATCGAGCTTCGTCTCGGGCCCCACCTCGAGCGGCGCCTCGTGACCGGCGGGCGCGGGGGAGAGAAGCCCGAGCCGGCCCGCGAGCCATTCCAGGGTCGACCCCTGGAGGATCGTCGAGATCACGACGACGAAGAAGACGGCGTTGAACACGGTGTTCGCGTGCAGCACGTCCGAGGAGAGGGCGAACGTCGCGAGCACGATCGGGACGGCGCCGCGCAACCCGGCCCAGCCGAGGAGCAGCCGCTCGCGCTGCGAGAAGTCGAAAAACACGGTCGAGGCCCAGACGGCGAGCGGGCGAACCAGGAAGACGAGCAGCAGCGCCAGCGCGAGGCCCGGCACGGCGACCTCGGTGAGCTCGCTCGGGAAGACGAGCAGCCCGAGGACGATGAAGAGCGCCACCTGGGCAAGGAAGGCGAGCCCCTCGTGGAAGGCCACGAGCTGGCGGCGGTAGCGCGAGGGAGTGCTCCCGACCGCGAGGCCCACCAGGTAGACGGCGAGGAAGCCGCTCCCACCGAGCACGTCCGCGGCTCCGAACGAGAGCGCCGCCGCTGCGACCGACGCGACGGGAGCAAAGGCGCCGATCGACGCGGGGACACGCGCGAACACCCACGAGGCGGCCACGCCGAGCACCGCCCCGACCACGAGGCCGAGGCCAAGCTGCTGGACGACGAGGAGCGAGAGGTCGGCGATCCCGTACTCGTCTGGGCGCTCGATCCACGCGATCAGGCCGAGCGTGAGCGCGATCGCCATCGGGTCGTTGCCGCCCGACTCGGCCTCGAGCGTGCGCGCGAGCCGGCGCCGGATGTGGGTCGCGCGGAGCGTGGCGAAGACGGCCGCCGCGTCGGTCGAGGCCACGACAGCGCCGAGCAGGACCGCCTCGAGCCACGTCAGGTCGAAGAGAACGCGCGCCGCCGCCCCCGTCAGGAGGGCGCTGACGACGACCCCGACCGTGCTGAGCAGGGCCGCGGGAGCCGCCACCTGGCGCAGGCGCCGCCACGAGGTCTGGAGCCCGCCCTCGTAGAGGATCAGAGCGAGCCCGACGATCCCGACCTCGCGGGCGAGCTCCGCGTCGTCGAACTCGATTCCGCCCGGTCCTTCCGAGCCGAGCAGCATCCCCAGCCCGAGGAACGCGACGAGCACGGGAAGCCCGGTTCGGGCGGCGCCGAGCGCGACGACGATGCTTGCAGCGAGCACCGCCCCGACGAGCAAGAGGATGAGGCCCTCGTCCACACCCCTATCCTGGCGGCAGGAAAGAAGCGGCGCGCCGTGCAACACTGAAGCGATGGCGACGCGCCCGCGCAGCCGCAACATCGGCCGGCTCTCCGAGATCGCGCAGGTCGCCGTCCGGCACGGCTTCGGTTACTTCTTCGAGCGCCACAAGCTGACCGACATCCTCCCCTGGACGGCCCGGGTCGAGGTCGATGCCGACGCGGGATCGGAGCGCGGCAGGCACCTGCGCGAGCTGCTCGACGAGCTCGGTCCGACCTTCGTCAAGTTCGGCCAGCTCCTCTCGACCCGCCCGGACATCGTCCCGCCGGACATCGTCGCCGAGCTCCGAGGGCTCCAGGACGACGTCCGCCCGTTCCCGTTCGCGCAGGCGCGCAGCGTCGTCGAGGCCGAGCTCGGGCTCACGCTCGAGCAGGCGTTCGTCTCCTTCGACGAGATCCCGATCGCCGCCGCTTCGATCGGCCAGGTCCATCGCGCGACGCTCCCGAACGGCGACGAGGTCGTCGTCAAGGTGCAGCGGCCGAACGCCCCGAGGCAGGTCGAGTCCGATCTCGCCCTGCTCTACCAGGCTGCCCGCCTGATCAAGGAGCGCGTGCGCTCACTGGACTTCATCGACGCGACCGCTCTCGTGGACGAGTTCTCCCGCTCGATCCGGCAGGAGCTCGACTACAAGCTCGAGGCCCGGAACGCCGAGACGTTCGGGCGCAACTTCGCCGACTCGGAGCTCGTCCAGGTGCCGAAGGTCTACCGGAGCTACTCGGGCTCCCGGATCCTCACCCTGGAGCGGCTCGACGGGATCCAGCTCGCCGACCTCGAGCTCGACCAGCAGTCCCTCGACGAGCGTCGCGAGCTCGCCTACCGGATCACCGAGACCTGGATGGAGATGATCTTCCGGCACGGCTTCTTCCACGCCGACCCGCATCCGGCGAACATCCTCGTCCTCGAGGGAGCCCGAATCGGGCTCGTCGACTTCGGCCTCGTCGGCAAGCTGACCGACGCGGACATGAGCAAGCTGACCGCGCTCTTCCTCGATGCGGCAACCGAGAACGTCGACGCGCTCCCTCGTCGGCTCTCCGAGCTCGGCGTGCGCTATCCCAAGGAGCGCGAGGAGGAGTTCACCACGGAGCTCCGCGACCTCTTCTATCGCTACTACGGCGCCAGCCTCGCCGAGATCGACCCGATCCAGGTGATCCGAGAGGGCTTCGCGCTGATCTACGCGATGAACCTTCGCCTCCCGACGCGCTTCGTGATGCTCGACAAGACGATCGCGACGCTCGGCTCCGTCGGAATCGACCTCTATCCGGGCTTCAACGTTTTCGAGATCGCGCGTCCGTACGCCCGGGCACTCATGCTCGAGCGCTTCACGCCCCAGCGGCTGGCGGCGCGCGCGCAGAAGGAGGGCCGCGAGCTCTTCGGGATCGCGCGCGAGCTCCCCTACCAGGTGCACGACGTGCTGCAGGAGATCCGCGACGGGCAGATCGAGGTCGGGTTCGTGCACAAGGGCCTCGACGAGTTCATGCACAAGCTCGATGTGGCGATCAACCGGGTCGTCGTCGCGCTCGTCGTCGCGGGCGGCCTGCTCGGCTCGGCCCTGATCGGGATCTTCGCCACCGACGGGCCCCAGCTCTTCGGCGTCCACTTCATCTCGGTGATCGGCTTCCTGCTCTCGGGCGCGCTCGGCGCCTGGCTCCTGCTCGGCGTCTTTCGCTCCGGGCGGCTCTGACTGTTGCGCGAAGATCCCTGAAGGGGCCGCTCCGCGGCCCTGTTTTTGCGCAGGACGAGCATCCGCTGGGCGGACGCTCGTCGCGCGAAGATCCCTGAAGGGGCCGCTCCGCGGCCCACCTGCTCGCGTCCTGTTACGGGATGGCGAGGCTCTCGACGGCGCCGCTCGTCGTCAGGCCGGGCTCTGGCCCGCCGCCGACGGCGTAGACCCTGCCGCGGTGGGCGACGACCCCGAGCCCGTGGCGTGGCGTCGGAAGATCTGCGAGTCGGCGCCAGCGTCGCTCAGACGGCCTGTAGGCATAAACGCTCGCGATCGTTCCCTCGGGCTCCTCGCCGCCGACCGCGAGCAGGCGGCCGGAGACGACGGCGGCGCCCGTCCCGCCCCGGGCGTGCGGGAGCGCGGGGAGACGCGTCCACTGACGTGCCCCCGGCGCGAGTGTTTCGACGAGTGCGACGTTCGTGTCGTATCCCGCGCGCCGGCCGCCGAGGGCGTAGACCCGGCCGTTCGAGGCGGCGGCGGCGAGATGCTCGCGCGGCGAAGGGCCGGGAACACGAGACCAGCGTCCACTGCGGAGGTCGAGCGCGAGTGCGACCCGCGCGAGCCCGCGTCGCTCGTCGACGCCGCCGACGACGTAGAGGATCCCGTTCGCGATTGCCGCGGCCGCTGCTGCCCGCGCCTCCGGCGGTCGCGCGAGCGCGCGCCAGCGTCCACGCTCGAGCACGTAGGCGGCCCGGAGCGGCCGTCGATCTGCCCCGTAGCCCCCGATCACGTAGGCGCGGCCACCGGCGGACGTGGCGGCCGCGTGATCGATCGCGACGGGGAGGTCGGGAAGCCGGCGCCAGCGATCCTCGACGATCGAGTATGCGTCCGTTCGCGCGGTGTTGGCGCCGGTCGGAGCGAACCCGCCGACGGCCACGATCGACGATCCGACGACCGCGGCGGCCAACTCCGTGCGCGGCGCCGGCAACGGCGCGTGCCGTTTCCAACTGGTCTCCGATCCAGCCGCGCAGCCCACCACGAGCAGGGCGAGGAGGACTGTCCAGAAGCGCCGTGAGCCCGGCGGACGGGTGGGGAAGAAGAGACGCAAAGTTGACTCAAAGGACACCTGTCGGTGCCGAGAGCGCGATGCTAGCTTCAGCTCATGGCCGCTGCACTGCTCCTTTCCGACTCCGAATCGGAGACGCGCGACTATCTGGAGCGCCAGCTCCTGACCGACGGCTTCGAGGTGCTGAACGCGCGCTTCGGGGGCGAGGCGCTCGACCTCGCGGAGCGGCGCTCACCGGATCTGGTGCTCGCGTCCGAGCTCGACCTCTGCGCCCGCCTCCGGGCCGGCGAGCCGGGTCGGAGCTGGAACCGGGAGGTGCCGGTGATCGTCCTCGGCCCCGAGCAGGCCGACGCCGTCGACCGCGTCCGGGCGTTCCAGCGCGGCGCAGACGACTACGTGCACCGGCCGATCGTCTACGAGGAGCTCCTCGCGAGAATCAGGGCCGTGCTCCGCCGCGTCGCCCCTGATCCCGGCGACCGGCTGGAGGCGGGCGAGCTCGTGGTCGATCGAGTCACCCGTGGGGTCACCCTTCGCGGGGAGGCGATCCAGCTCGCTGGGAAGGAGTTCATGCTCCTCGCCAAGCTCGCGAGCGACCCGCGTCGTGTGTTCACGAAGGACGAGCTCCTCCGCGACGTCTGGGGCTTCCGGACTCACTGCCGCACGAGAACGCTCGACTCCCACGTCTCGCGGCTGCGCTCGAAGCTCCGGGTCGCGCCCGGCGACCGCTATGTCCTGAACACGTGGGGGGTGGGGTACAAGCTCGTCGACTGAGTACGATCGAGCCGTGGTCACGACGGGTGCCGTTCTGGGGATCGCCGCCGTCGCGCTCGGGCTCGTGCTGACCCCGGGGCCGAACATGATCTACCTCGTCTCCCGCTCGGTCACGCAGGGGCGGCGCGCTGGCCTGATCTCGCTGCTCGGCGTCGCGGCGGGATTCGGCGTCTACCTCGTCGCAGCGGTTGCGGGGATCGTGACGCTGTTCGCACTCGTCCCGTCCCTCTACACGGCACTCAAGCTCGCCGGTGCGGCCTATCTGCTCTGGCTCGCCTGGCGGACGATCCGGCCAGGAGGGGAGTCGGCGTTCGCGCCGAGAGCGCTGCCCGTCGACCCGCCTCGGCGGCTCTTCGCGATGGGACTCGTGACCAACCTGCTCAATCCAAAGATCGCGATCCTCTATGTCTCGCTCCTGCCGCAGTTCGTCGATCCCGAGCGCGGCCACGTCGTCGTGCAGACGCTGCTGCTCGGACTGACCCAGATCGGGATCGCGCTGACCCTGAACACCGTGATCGTGTTGACGGCGGGCTCGCTGGCCGGCTTCCTCGTCCGCCGGCCGGCGTGGCTCCGCGCCCAGCGCTACGTGACCGGGACGATCCTCGCGGGCTTCGCACTCCGGATCGCGGTCGATCGCGCGCCGGCCGGGCGCTAGAGCAAGGCGCCTTCGAGCCGAAGCAGCTGCTCCTTCAGCTCGAGGCCGCCTGCGTAGCCGGTGAGGCTGCCGTTCGAGCCGACCACGCGGTGGCAGGGGAGGACGATCGGGAGCGGGTTCCGGTTCATCACGGTTCCGACCGCGCGGGCAGCGCGGGGAGAGCCGACCTTTGCCGCGAGCGTGCCGTAGGTCGTCGTCTGTCCGTAGGGAACCGCAGCGAGCTCGGTCAGGACGGAGCGCGCGAACGGGGCGGCCGTGCCGAGGTCGAAGGTGAGGTCGAAGCCCTCGCGCCGACCCTCGAAGTACTCGTCGAGTTGCCGGTGAGCATCGTCCACCGACGCACGCGAGCGGAGGACGCGCGGGCCGAAGGCGCGAGCGAGGTGGTCGAGCTGCTCGTCGAGGTTGGGCCGAAACCAGATCCGGCAGAGGCCGCGATCGGTCGCCGCGACGAGCAGCTGGCCGATCGGCGACTCGATCACGTCGAAGCCGACGTCGAGCAGGCCGGCGGACGCGGCGGCGGCACGGAAGCGGTCGTCGAGCTCGGTGCTCACGGTCATGCTCTTCCTCCTAGGGTCAGATCGTTCTTCGCCCGCAGGCGGCGGATCCCGGAGGAGGCGGCCTGGCGCGCGGCTTCCGGGCTCGAGCCGAGCGCGGTCGCGATGTCGTCGTAGGCGAGGTCGTACGCGTAGCGGAGGACGACGGCGGCGCGCTCGGTCGGCGGCAGCCCGTCGGCGAGGTGCTCGATTTGCGCGTAGGCGGGTCGACCGTCGACCACCGGTAGCTCCGGCAGCTCGTGCGCCGCCGGGCGGGTGCGCCGACCGGTGTCGATCGCGATCCGGGCCGCGATCGTCAGCACCCAGGCTCGAAGGTAGTCGCCGTGCTCGAGCCGATCGTAGGCTCGGAGCGCGCGAAGGAACGTCTCCTGGAACGCGTCCTCGGCGGCGTCGCGTGCCATCCGCCTGCAGAGGAAGCCGAAGACGATCTCGCGCTGCTCGAGGTAGAAGCGCTCGAACGGAGGAATCGTCGACACCGCGGTCATCATCACCTACAACGCCGCCGCGCCCGCATCTGTGAGAGTGAGTCCGTGCAGGTGGCGGTGGTCGGCCATGTCGAGTGGGTCGAGTTCGCGCGGGTCGAGGCGATGCCACGACCGGGCGGAATCGCCCACGCCTCGGAAATCTGGTCGCAGGCGGGCGGCGGCGGCGCGGTCGCCGCGCTTCAGCTCGCCCGGCTCGGCGCGGACGTGTCTCTCTACACCGCGTTCGGAGACGACGAGCTCGGCCGCCGCGCCCACGCGGAGCTCGCCGCGGCCGGAGTCCGTGTTCAGGCCGCGTTCCGACCGCAGGTACAGCGGCGGGCTTTCTGCCACATCGAGGAGCACGGCGAGCGAACGATCACGGTGCTCGGCGGGAAGCTTCGCCCCCACGGATCCGACGGCGAGCTTCCCTGGGAGGAGCTCACGAGCGCGGCCGCGGTCTACTTCGTCAGCGGCGACGGCGGTGCCCTCCGCCGGGCCCGGGAGGCGCCGATCCTCGTCGCGACGGCGCGTGAGCTCCCGACCCTGCGCGGGAGCGGAATCGGGCTCGACGCCCTCGTCGGGAGCGGGGAGGACGAGGGCGAGAGATATCAGCCGGGCGAGCTCGAGCCGGTTCCGGAACTCGTCGTCACGACCGCCGGCGCTCTCGGTGGCTGGGCGCAGCCGGGCGGCCCCTACGTCGCGGCACCGGCTCCGGCCGAGATCAAGGACTCCTACGGCTGCGGCGACTGCTTCGCGGCCGGGCTCACGTACGGCCTCGCGCTCGAGCTCGAGACCGCGGACGCACTCGCACTCGCGGCGCGCTGCGGCGCGGGCGCGCTCACCGGTCGCGGCGTGCACGCCGCAACCATTCGGGCCTAGTCGATCCGTCACCGAGCGGCGACGGGGACTGTCCCTGTCGCGTTCGCGTGACAGCTCTGGCTCGCCCCGACAGGGTGATTCGAGTGGACAAGTGGGAGAGTGTGGTTTAGAGTGGGGGAAAGTGGGAGACGAAAGCGGAGTGAGAAGATGTTCTTTGGCGCCTACGAGCACACGATCGACGACAAGAACCGGCTCACCCTGCCGGCTCGCTTTCGCGATGCGCTCGCCGACGGGGTCGTGCTCACGCGGGGACTCGACGAGTGCCTCGACGTCTTCGCCCGCGCCGACTGGAACGCCCTGGTCGAGGCGCGACTGGCACCGCTCGATCCGTTCTCGAAGGAGGCGCGCGAGTTGAAGCGCTTCTTCTTCGCTGCAGCAGCAGACGCAGAGCCCGACAAGCAGGGCCGCGTCCTCGTTCCGCAGGCGCTCGCGAGCCATGCGCACCTGGGGCGCGAGGTCGTCGTCGCCGGCGTCCACGACCGCCTCGAGATCTGGGACCGCACGTCCTGGGCCGTACACGTCACCAAGGTCGAAGGGAGCGCAGAAGATGTTGCCGAGCGTCTTGCAGACAAGCGCGTCTGACCACGTCCCGGTTCTCGCGGAGGAGGTGCGCGAGCTCCTCGCCGTGCAGCCGGGCGAGACCGTCGTCGATGGGACCTTCGGTGCGGGCGGCCATTCGCGGCTGCTCGCCGCGGAGCTGGGCGGCGAAGGGAAGCTGATCGCGATCGACCGCGACCCGTCCGTGCGCCAGTACTTCGACAGGTTCAAGGCTTCGACCGGCGTCCAGGCGCGGCTGCTCCGCGGCGAGTTCTCGCTCGTCCTCTCGCAGCTCGCCGCCAACGACGTCCAGGCCGACGCGATCCTCCTCGACCTGGGGGTCTCCTCGATGCAGCTCGACCGGCCCGAGCGCGGCTTCTCGTACGCCGCGGACGCGCCGCTCGACATGCGGATGGACAGCTCTGCCGATCTCTCCGCACGCGATCTCGTCAACGAGGCCGACGAGCGCGAGCTGACCCTGATCTTCCGGCGCTTCGGCGAGGAGCGCTACGCCCGCCCGATCGCCCGCTCGATCGTCCGCCGCCGGGTCGAGCGCCCGTTCGAGCGGACGAGCGACCTCGCGGAGACGATCAAGCACGCGATCCCGACCCCCGCACGGTTCGGTGAGGGCCACCCCGCGAAGCGCGTCTTCCAGGCACTCCGGATCGCGGTCAACGACGAGCTCGGCGCCCTCGAGGCGGCGCTCCCCGCTGCGATGCGGATGCTCCGACCCGGTGGCCGCCTCGCAGTGATCAGCTTCCACTCGCTCGAGGACCGGATCGTCAAGCAGTACGTCCGCGAGCAGGCGAAGGGCTGCACCTGCCCGCCCGACTTCCCGATCTGCGCCTGCGGCAAGGAGCCCGTCCTCCGCGACCTCACCCGCCGGCCCGTGCGGCCCGGCGCGCGTGAGCTCGAGCAGAACCCGCGCTCGTCGTCGGCCAAGCTCCGCGCGGCGGTGAAGGCATGAGCAGCTGGGCGACCGCCCGCTCTGAGGCGCCGGCACTTCCGCGGCGTCGACGCCCTGTTGTGGCACCCGCGCTGCCGCTCGCGCGCCCGCGTGCCTGGGGCGGTGCGGTGTGGATCGTCGTGCTCGGCGTCTTCCTCGCCGGCGTCGTCGCGGTCAACGTCGCGGTGCTGCAGCTGAACGTCCGGATCGACGGTCTCGGCCGCGAGCGGATCCAGCTCAAGGCCGACAACGCCCGTCTCAGCTCGCAGCTCTCGAGCGCGAGTGCCGCAGCGCGGATCGAATCCGACGCGAAGCACCGCCTAGGACTCGTCCAGGCCGACGCGAACTCCACGTCATACGTGCAGCTCGCTCCCACACCCAGGTGACCGTCCGCACCTCGAACCGCCGGATCCGGCTTCTGCTGGCGGTCTTCGTGCTGGTCTTTGCGGGCACGCTCGCCCGTGCCGTCTGGCTCCAGGGAGTGCACGCGGGCACCTTCGAACGGCTCGCATCGCGTCAGCACCGCGAGACGATCGAGATCCCGGCCGGGCGCGGAACGATTTTCGACCGGACGGGTGAGCCGATCGCGATCGGCCAACAGGCAACGACCGTCTACGCCGACCCGCGCCGGATCCAGGATCCGCGGCGCGTCGCGATCGCGGCGGCGAAGGCGCTCGACCTCGACGCGAACGCGCTGTACGAACAGATCTCAGACCCAAAGCGTCACTTCGTCTACGTCCAGCGGAAGGCGGAGCCGGCGAAGGCCGCCGCGCTGGAGCAGAAGGGCCTGCAGGGGCTCGGCTTCTACACGGAGGAGCTCCGCACGTATCCGCAGGGGAGCGTGGCGGCGCACGTGCTCGGCTTCGCGGGGGTCGACAACGAGGGGCTCGAGGGGCTCGAGCGCTCGCTCGACGGCGCACTCGCAGGGAAGCCCGGCAGCGAGACCATCGTCAAGGATCCACTCGGTCGCGTGATCGACGTGATCGAGACGAAGCCGGAAAGCCAGGGCCAGGACGTCTTCCTCACGCTCGACCACCAGATCCAGGCCCAGGCCGAACGCGTGCTGCGCGAGACGATTCGCACGTCGGGCGCGCAGGCCGGCACAGCGATCGTCCTCGATCCACACACCGGGGCAGTGCTCGCGATGGCCACCGCGCCGGGGTACGACCTGAACCGGTTCGGCAAGGCCTCGGCCGACCAGCGGCGAAACCGCGCCGTCACGGACACCTACGAGCCCGGCTCGACGTTCAAGCTCGTCACCATCTCGGCGGCTCTCTCGGAGCGCCTCGTCGCACCCTCGACCGCATTCACGCTCGCCTCGACGATCCAGGTCGCAGACCGGGTCATCAACGAGCACGAGCCGCGTCCGACCCAGCGCATGACCGTTGCCCAGATCCTGTCCCAGTCCTCGAACGTGGGCACGATCACCATCGCGCAGCTCCTCGGCCAGAGTCGGCTCGTCGACTGGATCAGCCGCTTCGGCTTCGGCAAGCCGTCCGGCATCGACTACCCGGGCGAGTCGAGGGGGATCTTGCCCTCGTACTGGTCAGGCTCGACGATCGGGAACGTCCCGATCGGCCAAGGGATCGCGGTCACTCCGATCCAGATGGCGACAGCGTACGCGGCACTCGCGAACGGCGGCGTCCTTCACCGGCCGTACCTCGTGGAGAAGGTCGGGGGGAAGCGGCCGAAGCGCGCGCCGAGCCGGCGCGTCGTCTCCAAGGTCGTCGCCGCGCAGGTGATGACGATGCTGCGCGACGTCGTCTCGGCCGAGGGAGGAACTGGAGCAGCCGCGGCGATTCCCGGGTACACGGTCGCGGGCAAGACGGGGACGGCCGCCAAGCCGGATCAGGGCGGCTACTCGACGTCGCGCTACGTCGCCTCGTTCGTGGGCGTCGTCCCGGCGAAGGATCCTCGTCTCGTCGTCCTCGTCTCGATCGACGAGCCGAAGACGTCGATCTACGGCGGCGTGATCGCCGCGCCGGCGTTCTCTCGGATCGCCCAGTACGGGCTCCAGGAGCTCGAAGTGGCGCCCGACGCCCTCACTCCCCGGTAGGTTTCCGCCCGGGATGGAGCTCGAGCGCCTGATGTCAGCGCTCGCGCCGGAGGCGGTGCTGGGCGATCCGGGGCGGCGCCCGGCTGGAGTCGAGGTGTCCGACCTCGCCTACGACGCGCGGGCGGTCACGCCCGGAGCCGCGTTCTTCTGCGTTCCCGGCTCGACCCGCGACGGCCACGAGTTCGCCGCCGAGGCCGTGCGGAACGGTGCGGTCGTGCTCGTCGTCGAGCGGGCGGTCGAACCCGCTGTCCCGCAGCTCGTCGTGCCTGACGCGCGCGCAGCGATGGCGACCGCCGCAGACATCTTCTTCGGCGCGCCGACGCGGGAGCTCGAGGTCGCCGGGGTGACCGGCACCAACGGGAAGACGACGACCGCCTTCCTGCTCCACTCGATCCTCGACGCGGCGGGTCGGCGGCCCGGCCTCCTCGGGACCGTCGAGAGCCGGGTCGGCGGGGAGCGGCGCGCAGTCGTCCGGACGACCCCCGAGGCGATCGACCTCCAGCGAACGTTCCGGGAGATGCTGGACGCCGGGGACCGGAGCGTCGCCCTCGAGGCCTCCTCGCACGCGTCGCAGCTACACCGCCTCGACCGCGTTCGTTTCGACGCGCTCGTGTTCACGAACCTGACCCAGGATCACCTCGACTTCCACGAGACGATGGACGAGTACTTTCGCGCCAAGCGTCGCCTCTTCGTCGGTGCCGCTCCGCCCCCCGCCGCGGTCAACCTCGGCGACGAGTGGGGGAGGCTGCTCGCCGAGGAGCTCGGGGACGTGAGCAGGGCGCCACTCGTCACCTTCGGCTTCGCCGACGACGCCGAGATCCGGCCCGAAGGGCTCGAGCTCGACGCGTCCGGAGCTCGCTTCACGGCCGGTGGGATCGAGATCCGCTCGAGCCTACGCGGCCGGTTCAACGTCGAGAATGTGCTCGGTGCGGTCGCGGCCGGGATCCTCCTCGACGTGGCCGAGGACGAGATCGCGGCCGGGGTCGCGGCGCTCGCCGGGGTGCCCGGCCGCTTCGAGGCCGTCGACGAGGGCCAACCGTTCGCCGTGATTGTCGACTACGCCCATACCCCGGACTCGCTCGACAATGTCCTCCGGACTGCTCGCGACCTCGCGCAGGGACGCGTCCTGGTCGTCTTCGGCGCCGGTGGCGACCGCGACCGGGGCAAGCGTCCGCTGATGGGCAAGGTCGCCGTCGATCGTGCAGACGTCGTCGTCGTGACGTCGGACAATCCCCGCAGCGAGGAGCCGCTCGCGATCATCCAGGACATCCTCCAGGGCGCCGGTCTCGGCGCGGAGATCGACCCCGACCGCCGCTCGGCGATCGCGCGAGCCCTCTTGCTCGCCGAGGCCGGCGACGTGGTCGTGATCGCGGGCAAGGGGCACGAGTTGGGGCAGGAGACCGACGGCGAGAAGCTCCCGTTCGACGACCGCGAGGTCGCACGCGAGGTGCTGAGCCAACTGGAGTCCAGTCGGTGATTCCGCTCGCGCTCGAGGAGTTGCGCGGCCTCGGCACGCTCGACGGCGATGGTGAGCTCACCGGCCTGACGATCGACTCACGCACCGCCGGGCCCGGCGACCTCTTCGTCGCGGTGCGCGGCGGCCGCGCGTTCGTGGCGGCCGCGCGAGACCAGGGGGCCGCGACGCTCGTCCCGGACGAGGAGCACGTCGCGCTCGCCGCGATCGGTCGGCTGATCCGCTCGCGTACTGCGGCCCGCATCGTCGGAATCAGCGGCTCGACGGGCAAGACCTCGACCAAGGACATCCTCGCCGCCCTTTGCGCGCCCGTCGCCCGCACCGTTGCGACCCGGGCGAGCGAGAACGCCGAGCTCGGCGTGCCGCTCACGCTCGGCCGGATCGAGCCCGACACGGAGCTCTGCCTCGTCGAGATGGGGATGCGCGGAGTCGGCCAGATCGCTGAGCTCTGCGAGATCGCCCGCCCGGACGTGGCGGTGCTCACCGCGATCGGCCCGGTGCACCTCGAGCTCGTCGGCTCGGTCGACGGGGTCGCGCGCTCGAAGGCCGAGCTCGTGGACGCTCTTCCGGAGGGCGGGATCGCAATCGTCCCCCGCTCGGCCGAGCTCGAGCCCTACCTTCGTGACGACATCGAGATCAGGCGCGTCGGTGAGGTCGACGTCCTGTTGGTCGACGATGGCGCCGAGATCGCGTTCGGGGGAGGCCGAATCCGCTTCCCGCTCACCTCGCGCCACCAGGCCCAAAACGCCCTCACTGCGCTGAGCGCCTACGACGCCCTCGGCCTGCCGCTCGACCGGCTCCAGGAGGCCGCCGCGACGGTCGAGCTCTCGCGCTGGCGCGGTGAGGAGCTGCCGTTGCTCGGCGGAGGGGCCGTGATCAACGACGCGTACAACGCCAATCCGACCTCGATGCGGGCAGCGCTCGAGCACCTCGCCGGACGCGAAGGACGCAAGCTTGCGATCCTCGGCGGGATGGCCGAGTTGGGCGACCACGCGGAGCGCTACCACCGGGAGATCGGTGAGCTCGCCCACGAGCTCGGGATCGAGGTCGTGGCGGTCGGCGAGTTGGCGCGGCTCTACGGCGCGGAGACCTGGGTCGCGGATGCCGCGAGCGCGACGGCCGTCGCGCGAGAGCGGGCTCGCCCGGGTGACCTCGTGCTCGTGAAGGCCTCTCGCGCGCTTGCGCTCGAAGGGGTGGCGCCCGCGCTCGCGAACGGTCAAAGCTAATGGTTCGCGTCCTGATTGCCGGCCTGATCGCGATGGTGATTGCGATCGTGATCGGCCCCAAATTCATCGGGTTCCTGCGCCGGAACGAGATCGGGCAGCACATTCGCGAGGAAGGCCCCGCCGGGCACGTCGTCAAGCAGGGCACCCCGGTGATGGGCGGGCTCCTGATCCTCCTCTGCGCGCTCGTCCCGTTCCTCGTCCTCTCGAGCTACACGCTGCCTGCGCTCACCGTCCTCTTCGTCACCGTCGGCTGCGGCGCGATCGGCTTTCTCGACGACTTCATCAAGGTCCGCCACCGCCGCTCGCTCGGGCTGTCAGGCCGGTACAAGCTTGCGCTCCTGGTCGTGATCACGGCCGTCGTGGGGTTCGCGGTTGACGCGCAGGACCGGATCGGCACCTCGATCTACATCCCGATCGCCGACGTCGATCTGCCGCTCTCCTACGCGTTCTATCCCTTCCTCTTCCTCGTGATCGCGGGCGCGGCGAACGGGGTCAACCTGACCGATGGGCTCGACGGGCTGGCCGCGGGGACGACGATCATCGCGCTGATGACGTTCCTCTCGATCAACACGATCGCCTACATCCGCTCGGGCCCCGTGACCGAGCGCGCCGAGTTCCAGCTCGACCTGTCGATCCTCGCGGCCGCGCTGATCGGAGGCACGATCGGGTTCCTCTGGTACAACAGCTTCCCCGCCGAGGTCTTCATGGGCGACACCGGCTCGATGGCGCTCGGGGGAGCGCTCGCCGGCTTCGCGATCGTGACCGGGACCGAGGCGCTGCTGCTCCTGATCGGCGGGATCTTCGTCGTCAACGCGCTCTCGGTGATGATCCAGGTGATCTCGTTCAAGTACACCGGCAAGCGGGTCTTCCTGATGGCGCCGCTCCAGCATCACTTCGAGATGAAGGCGTGGTCGGAGACGAAGATCATGGTTCGCTTCTGGATCGTCGCCGCGATCCTCTGCGCCTGCGGGTTCGTCCTCTACTACCGCTACTACCTTCAGTTCAGGCAATGAACCCCCGCCGCCCGTGAAGAAGGTGCTCGTCGTGGGGCTCGCGCGCTCGGGGCTCGCGGCGCAGGCGGCCCTCGAGCGAGACGGCGTCGAGGTTGTGGTCGCCGACCGGACGCTCGGGAACGACGCGGATCTCTCCCTCCTCGAGGGCGTCGACGCGCTCGTCAAGAGCCCGGGGGTGCCCGGCGAGTCTGCGCTGCCGACGGCCGCCCGCGAGCGAGGGATCCCCGTCTGGTCGGAGGTCGAGCTCGGGGCGCGGCTCCTCGACAACCCGCTCATCGCCGTTACGGGGACGAACGGGAAGACGACGACGAGCGAGCTTCTCGGGCACATGCTCGGCGCGCCTGTCGCCGGCAACGTGGGCCGGGCGCTGACAGCGCTCGTCGGGGAGGTCGACACCGGGCAACCGATCGTCCTCGAGGTCTCGAGCTTCCAGCTCGAAGACGTGGACGAGTTGGCGCCGAAGGTGGCGCTTCTCCTCAATCTCGAGCCGGATCACCTCGACCGGCACGGCTCCTTTGAGGCCTACCGAGCGGCGAAGCTGCGTGTGTTCGAGCGCGCGGAGACCGCGATCGTGCCGCGCGGGTTCGGGCCGATTCCGGGCAAGGGCGAGCGGGTCGAGTTCGCCGGCGACGACCCGCTCCCCGCGGAGCCGCTGATTCCCGGCGCGCACAACCGGGAGAACGCGGCCGCCGCGACGGCCGTGGCTCGGGCGCTCGGGGTCGACGACGAGACGATCGCCGAGGCGCTTCGTACCTTCCCGGGCGTCCCGCACCGGCTCGAGCTCGTGGCCGAGATCGATTCTGTCCGTTTCGTCAACGACTCGAAGGCGACGAACACGGCGGCCGCGCGGCGCGCGCTCAGCGCCTACGACGCGCCGCTCCACCTGATCCTCGGCGGCTCGCTCAAGGGCGAGCGCTTCGACGAGTTCGCCGAGGACGTGAGCCGCGCGAACGTCCTCGGGGCCTACCTGATCGGAGAGGCGGTCGAGCCGCTCTCGGCCGACCTCGGCTCCGCGGGGGTGCCGTTCCTGATCTCGACCACGCTCGAGCGAGCGGTCACCGAGGCCGCGGCCGCGGCACAGGCGGGCGAGATCGTGCTCCTTTCGCCGGCGTGTGCGAGCTACGACCAGTTCAGTGACTTCGAGCACCGCGGAGAGGAGTTCAGGAGGCTCGTCCAGAACCTTTCCCGGTGAAGGGAAACCCGTGAAGCAGGGCCAGCTCGCCCAGCGCGTCCTCGTCCTCGTGACGCTGAGCCTCGTCGCCTTCGGCCTCGTGATGGTCTACAGCGCCACGTCGGCTGCGGCGGCGATCGGAAACGGTGACCCGATGACCTATCTGAAGCGCCAGCTGATCTATGCGGCCGTGGGGATCGCGCTGATGATCGCGGCGTCCAGGTTCGACAACCGGCGGACCCGCGCGTTCGCGCCGCCGCTCGTTCTCGCCGCGCTCGGCCTCTGCGTCGCGGTCATCGTCGTCGGTCCGGAGATCAACGGCGCGAAGCGCTGGCTCCCGCTCGGCCCCGCGTCCTTCCAGCCGTCCGAGCTCGCAAAGCTCGCGCTCCTGCTCTGGGCCGCCGGATATCTCGCCCGCAAGGGTGCGCCGCGCACGCTCGGCGAACTGTGGCGACCCGTGGGCCTCCTCACGTGCGTGTTCTGCGGCCTGATCATCTTCCAGCCGGACCTCGGGACGACGATCGCGCTCGTGCTGATGCTCGCCGGAATGCTCGTCGTCGCAGGCGTTCCGACGGGAACCCTCGCCGCGGCCGGCGGGATCGCCGTCACTGCGGGGCTCGCCGCTATCTGGGTCGAGCCCTACCGGCGGGCGCGGGTCTTCAGCTTCCTCGACCCGTGGCAGGACGCGCAGGGGGCGGGGTTCCAGAACGTCCAGGCGATCATCGGGATCGGCTCGGGTGGTCTCACCGGGGAGGGGCTCGGGCACGGAATCCAGAAGATCAACTACCTCCCCGAGGCCCACACCGACATGATCTTCGCGATCATCGGGGAGGAGCTCGGCCTCCTCGGCACCACCGCTGTGATCGCCGCCTTCGCCGCGTTCGCCTTCGCCGGCTTCACGGTTGCGCTCTCGTGTCGCGATCCATTCGGCAAGCTCGTCGCCGCGGGGATCGCCTCGCTCGTCTGTGGGCAGGCCGCGGTCAACCTCGCTGCGGTGCTCGGAATCGCGCCGTTGACCGGAATTCCGCTTCCGTTCGTCTCCTACGGCGGCTCGAGCCTCGTGGTCCTGCTCGCCTCGGTCGGGATCCTCCTTAACATCGCGGTCGATGAGCGCGCTCCCCAGAGACATTCGAAGCGGGAACCTGCGGTGCCTGATCGCGGCCGGCGGAACAGCCGGGCACGTGCTCCCGTCGCTCGCCGTGGCGGAAGCCCTGCGGGAGCGCGGGGTCGAAGTGACGTTCGCCGGGTCGCCGGATCGCGTCGAGGCTGAGCTCGTCCCCGCCCACGGGTACGAGTTCGATCCCTTTCGCATCTCGGGCTTTCCGCGCCGGCCCTCGGTCGCGCTCCTTCGCTCGCTCATGCTCGCCGGCAGCGCCCCACGAGCCTGCGCCCGGATCCTCCGCAAGCGCCGGCCCCACGTCGTGCTCGGCGGCGGCGGTTACGTCGCAGGCCCGATGGTCTACGCCGCCTGGCGGCAACGAATCCCCGCTGCGCTGACCGAGGCCGACGCGCACCTCGGGCTCGCGAACCGCCTCGCTGTCCCGTTCGCCCGGCGTGTCTTCCTCGCCTACGAGATTCCCGGGCGAAGCGGTGGCAAGTACAGCGTCACGGGACGCCCGGTGCCGACGGCGCATCGAGGTGCGACTCAGGCCGAGGGCCGTGAGCGCTTCGGTCTTCCAGCCGACGGGCCGGTACTCGCCTTCTTCGGCGCCCTCGCCGGCGCCCGGAGCCTGAACGACTTCGCGGTCGACACCTACGCCGCGGCCGGCCCGGCCGTCCTCCACATCTCCGGCCGGCGCGACTACGACCGTCTGCGCCCGTTCGTCGAGCGGGACGACTACGCCCTCGTCGCTTCCACCGACGAGTTCGGGGCTGCGCTGGCCGCCGCCGACCTCGCTGTCTCCAGGGCGGGTGGAACGGTGTGGGAGCTGGCTGCCGCCGGGACTCCGTCGATCCTCGTTCCCTACCCCTTCGCGACCGCCGACCACCAGACGCTGAATGCGCGCCACTTCGAACGCGGCGGCGGCGCGATCGTCGTCCCCGAGTCGGAGCTCGACACCGTGTCCGCGCTCGTTGCCGAGTTGCTGGCCGACCCGGCTCGACTCGGCTCGATGCGAGAGGCCATGCTCGAGATGGCCCGGCCCGGGGCCGCAGCCGAGATCGCGGAGGAGCTGATCGCGCTTGGCAGCCGCTGACCGGTTCGACGGCCGGCGGATCTGGTTCGTCGGGATCGGTGGCGCCGGCCTTTCCTCGTACGCCTTTCTCGCACGCGCCCGCGGGGCGGAGGTCGGTGGCTGGGATCGGGTCGAGACGCCGTACCTGCGAGGTCTCGCGGGGATCGAGCTCGCGATCGCTCCGGAACCCGTTGTTCCCGCAGGCTGGGAGATCGTCGTCTCGACCGCGTACGCCGACCAGGTCGAAGGCGTCCCGCGCGCCCAGTTCCTCGCCGAGCTCGTGACCCTTCAACCCGCGATCGTCGTTTCGGGCGCGCACGGCAAGACCACGACGAGCGGGATGATCACCTTCGTCCTTGCTGAGCTCGGCCTCGATCCCGCCTGGCTGATCGGAGGGGAGATTCCGCAGCTCGGAGGCAACGCCGGTGCGGGGGAGGGCTGGCTCGTCGTCGAGGGCGACGAGTCAGACCGGACGATCGAGCGGCTGCGTCCGGAAGTAGCCGTCGTGACGAACATCGAGCTCGACCACCACGCGACCTTCGCGTCGGCAGCCGAGGTCGAGGAGCTGTTCGAGCGCTGGCTCGCGCAGGTACCGCAGGTCGTGCGGGGATGGGATCTCGAGCCCACCGCGCTCGAGCTCGCAGTTCCAGGCGAGCACAATCGCCGCAACGCCGCCGCGGCGCTCGCCGCCCTCGAGCTCGCCGGGGTCGCGCGTGCCGACGCCGAACCGGTGCTCGCGCGCTTTCGCGGCGCCGGGCGCCGCTTCGAGGTGATCGGCGAGCGGGACGGCATCACCGTGGTCGACGACTACGCCCACCACCCTTCCGAGATCGCGGCCACGATCGCGGCGGCGCGCGAACGGACGGACGGCCGCGTCCTCGTTCTCTTCCAGCCCCACCTCTACTCGCGAACCCGGAACCTGGCGCACGAGTTCGGCAACGCGCTCTCGGCGGCGGACGCCGTCTGCGTGACCGAGATCTACCGCGCCCGTGAGGAGCCGGTCGCCGGGGTCGGCGGACGGCTCGTGCTCGACGCACTGGATCCGGGCGTCCGGGCCGGATGGACACCCACCGTCGAGCAGGGCGCCAGCCTGATTCGACGCTGGGCTCGACCGGGCGACCTCGTGCTCACGCTCGGCGCGGGCGACGTCGACGCGGCGGCGCGCCGACTCGTGGAGCGTTCGTGATCCAGGTCGAGGAGGGCTTCCCGCTCGCCCGGCTGACGACGATCGGGACAGGCGGCCCCGCACGGGGGTTCGCCCGGCCGGAAACTCTCCCCGAGCTCAACGAGGCGCTCGCATGGGCGCAGGAGCGTGGGCTCGCCGTGGCGACGGTGGGGCTTGGCTCGAACCTGCTCGCCGCCGACGAGGGCGTCGACGCGCTCGTGCTCCGGCTGGACGGGGAGCTCGCGGCGGTGACGAGCGAAGGCACGCTCCTCGCTGCGGGCGGCGGCGCGACGAACGCGGTTTGCCTCCATCACGCCCGGAGCGAGGGGCTCGGGGGGCTCGAGTTCGCGTGCGCGATCCCCGGCACCGCCGGCGGGGGAGTCTGGATGAACGCCGGGGCGTACGGGCACGACTGGTCGGAGATCCTCGTGCGAGCGCTCGTCGTCTCCGCCGAGGGCGAGACCTGGGTGACGCCTGCGGAGCTCGGCCTCTCCTACAGGCACTCGAATCTTCAGCATGGTCAGGTCGTCGCCCGGGTCGAGTACCGGCTCCGGCCGCGGGCTCCCGCGGAGATCAAGGCGGAGGTCAGTGAGCTGATCTCCCGGCGAAAGGCGACCCAGCCGACGAACAAGCGCACCTTCGGGAGCGTCTTCAAGAACCCTGATCACGAGCTCGGGGCAGGCCGGATGCTCGAGGCCTGCGGGCTGAAGGGCCACCGGATCGGCGGCGCCCTGATCTCGCCCGTGCATGCCAACTTCATCGAGAACGCGGGCGGCGGGACGACGACGGACGCGCTCGAATTGATGGGCGAGGCCCGACGGCAGGTACGCGAGCGATTCGGTGTCGAGCTCCGGCACGAGGTCGAGCTCCTGGGCGCGATCGAGCTACCCGCGTAGGAAGCCTCGGCGCGACGGCGAACTCGCCCTCGTGGCCGTCAAGGGAGCACGGGGTCGCTCGCGTCCGCGGGCTCGGGTGGTGAGCGCCGTCGCGCCGATCGCGGATCGCGAGAGCGGCGCTGGACTCTCGCGGTTCGCTCCGTCCGGCCGCTCTCTCGCCGTTGGACTGGCCCTGCTCCTCGTCGCTGCGGGGGCGTATGCGCTCGCGAGAACGACGTCTGCATTCGCGGTTCAGGAGGTCACCGTCTCCGGCGCCCCCGCACACGTCGCCGACGAGGTCCGCGAGGTGCTGGTGGAGGCACGCGGCACCAGCCTGCTCGCCGTCGATCTCGACCGGCTCGAACAGGCGGTCGAGGCGGTTCCGACCGTCGCCGCCGTCTCCCTCGACCGGGGCTTCCCACACACCCTGACGGCGTCCGTCGTGCCCGAGCGGCCCGTCGCAGTCCTCCGGCGTGGCTCGGAGTCCTGGCTCGTGGCCGCGAGCGGCCGCGTGGTCGCGCCGCTCGAACGGGGAGCCCGCGCCGGGTTGCCCCGGATCTGGATCGTGCGCGCCGACGACGTGCGGCTCGGCGATCCCGTCGTCGGGGACGTCAGGCGCGCCGTCCGTGCTGTCGCCCCCCTCGTTCGCCGACCCCTGCCCGGTCGGGTCACTGCCGTCCGCGCGACCGAGACGGAGTTGACGCTGATCCTCCGGGCGGGCTTCGAGCTCCGGCTCGGGGACGAGTCCGACAGAGTCCTGAAGTTGGAGCTCGCACGCCGGATCCTGCCCTCGATCCTGGAGGGGCAGGGCTACCTCGACGTCAGCGTTCCCGAGCGTCCCGTCGCCTCGGCAACCCTCGACTCTCAGGTTGAGGTCGAGTCCCAACCCTCGACGTTACCCTGAGGTTTGCGTTGACAGGCCGGACAAGGAGACGTACCCTCCACGCGGAACAGTACGCTCCATACCTATTATTCTCACCTAGAGCTTCAGGTCGAGCAACCTCGAGAGAACTGACGGAGCCCCCCACATGAGAGACGCATCCGGCAACTACCTGGCCGTGATCAAGGTCGTCGGAGTCGGCGGCGGAGGCACGAACGCCGTCAACCGCATGGTCGACGCGGGCGTCGGCGGCGTCGAGTTCATCGCCGTCAACACCGACGCCCAGGCGCTCCTGATGGCGGAGGCGGACGTCAAGATCCACATCGGCTCGAAGGCGACCCGGGGCCTCGGCGCCGGCGCCGATCCGAATGTCGGTCAGGCGGCCGCACAGGAGTCGCGCGACGAGCTGAAGGAGGCGCTCAAGGGCGCCGACATGATCTTCGTCACCGCAGGTGAGGGCGGCGGCACCG
>Ga0136611_10000105_pt1 | contig 45786 bp, 48 predicted proteins | sample AntDrymUQ2232306_2_FD_106645 | JGI IMG/M metagenome (GOLD analysis project Ga0136611, IMG submission 106645) | Polar desert sand microbial communities from Dry Valleys, Antarctica - metaG UQ223 (23.06) | ecosystem: Environmental > Terrestrial > Soil > Desert | place: Antarctica: Dry Valley... | reverse complement strand
CTGGTGCTCCTCGCATCTCGACCGGCGGCGGACGCTGGTGCTCCTCGCATCTCGACCGGCGGCGGACGCTGGTGCTCCTCGCACCTCGACCGGCGGCGGACGCTGGTGCTCCTCGCACCTCGACCGGCCGTTGGATTCGGATCAGTTGCGGAAGGCGGGGCCGGTCCCGTCCAGGGCGCCCTCGGTTGCTACGACCGACCCTTGCCGGACGGCTCGGACCAGCTCGGCGTGGTCGGCTTCGGTCTGGTCGGCGTAGGCCCGGGCAAAGCGGGCCATGGCCCGGTCCAGCTTGTCGGACCCTCCGGCGTAGCCGGCAATCATGGAGGCGCCGCTGGTGCGGGCGTGGCCCTTGGCCAGCAAGTGACCGACGATGCCGGCGTAGTCGGCCAGCGCCGCAGGGTCGATGGCGTCGAGCGGGATGGTGCCCTTCATGTTCCGGAACTGCCGGACGTAGTACTGGCGCTCGCCGACGGTGGTCCACCCGAGCAGTGGATCGCTGACGGTCTGCAGCGCCTGTTGGTACTCCACCACCCGTTGACCTTGGTGAGCGTGCCAGGCCGAGTCGCCGTGCACGTGCTTGGCCAGCACCGATCGGCGCGCCTGCTTCAGCTGGAGGAACAACACGTCGTCGGGGCCGCTGCCCTCCAGCAGCGCCACGTAGGCCCGCAATCCGACGCTGCCGACGCCGACGACCTTGTGGGCAATGTCGATGAGCGTGTAGCCCCCCAGCACGCGGCGCCAGTGTGGCGCCAGGGTGGCCAGGTACTCATCCAGCGCAGCCGCGATCTGCTCGCCGTCCTGCTCGGAGACGTGCGTGATCAGCGGTGGCTCGTCGACGATGTGCCGGCGGCCCTGGTGCTCGCGGGTGAACCGCGGCAGAGCCCGGTCACTGGTGCGGTGCCGCGCCCGTTTGGCCGAGCGCGCAATCTCGGCCCGGAGCGACTTCTCGGTGGCCGTCTCGTGCAGACGCTTGACGTCCAGTCGGTTGTAGGACCGCATGAGCAGTGGCTGATCGGCCAGGAAGTTCACCTCGGCCCGATAGGCGGCCACGCACGAGTTGACCGCGTCGGCGCACTGCGCCTCGCTGCACGAGTTCTCCCGTCCGGCCACCCAGATGCTGGCGGAAAGCCGCCGCAGGTCCCACTCCCACCCACCGGGATGGGCCTCGTCGAAGTCGTTGAGGTCGATCACGAGCTCGCCCTCGGGCGAGGCGTAGAAGCCGAAGTTGCCGAGGTGGGCGTCGCCGCAGATCACGGGGGTGATGCCGGTGCGTGGCAGCCCGGCGACGTCCTCGGCCATCAACACCGCGGTGCCGCGCAGGAAGCCGTACGGCGAGTCGACCATCCGGTCGACCCGGATCGGGATGAGCTCGGCCAGTCGCCCTTGGTGTGATTCTCGGATCAGCTGGACCGGGTCCCGCCGATCGAGTGGCTTCTCCCATCGCCCCAGGGACTTGCGGGGCACCTGCTTGCGCAGCGCCCGGCCGATGGCGAATCGTTCCTTCCGCGACATCGGTTGCTTGCGCAGCGAGCCGAACGCATCGCTGTCGGCAAACGCCAGCACGGTGTGCGGTCGAGAACCGGTCGTCACGTCGATCACCTCCACTGCCCGACGCGTCTGGTTCTACCAGACGGCTGGCCCTACGACCGCCACCAGGCGAGGGTCCTGGGGAGGGCAGGGTCCTACAGCTGGATGCCGCGGGTCAGCGCGCCGTCCACGATCAGGTTGGCGCCACTGATCCGGCGGGCCAGGGGGCTGGCGAGGAAGACCACGGGTCCGGCGACCTCTTCGGGAGTGCCCATGTGCCCAGAGGGGTTGAGCTCCATCGCAGTCTCGAAGAGGTCGGGGTTTCCGGTCTCGATGTTTGCCCAGACCCCGCCCTCGAAGTAGGTGTTGCCCGGGGAGACGGTGTTGGCGCGAATTCCCTGGGGGGCCAGTTGCATCGCGAGGCCGTGGATGTAGCCGATGATCGCGGTTTTCGCGGTGCCGTACGGACCCGAGGCGAAGTCCGACTCACGTCCGGAGACGCTGGAGACCGCGATGATCGAGGCAGCCTCGCTGCGCTCGAGATAAGGCATCGCCGCCCGCACGAGCCGGACGGTGTGCATGAGGTCGACGTTGAGGCTCGCCTGCCAGTTCTCCTCGGTGTCGGGGATGGCGAGGGCGCTGACATTCGCCACGACCACGTCGAGGCCGCCCAACGCCTCGGCCGACTGCTCCACCCAGGCTGCGAGCGCCTCCCCGTCACCGACGTCGACGGTCGCACCGGTCACCGTGCCGCGCTCGCTGAGCGTCTTCTGCGTGGTCACCACCTCATCGGGGTTGCGGGCGCAGAAGACGACCTGGGCCCCTTCGTCGAGGAAGCCCTCGACGATTGCTCGCCCGATGCCTCGGGTGCCGCCGGTGACCAGTACGCGTGTGCCGCTGAGCTTGAGATCCATCAGGGAGTGCCTTCCCGGGCTCGAGGGATGAGGGATGTGTGTCGGGTGGGTTCAGACGGTGCCGATCGAGCGGGCTCGTGCCCGCAGCTCGGCATGAATGCCGTCGAAGGCGTCGGCAGCCGGTAGCAACTTCTTGGCCGCCTTGACCACGACGCTGTAGTTGACGTCGACGACGTTGGCGATCGGCGCTTGCGTGATCTGCGAGCACAGCTGGTAGGCGTCCATCAGGTGGAGGCCGCACAGCTGGCCGACCCACTGCACGAGCTCGGCGTTGCCGATCCGCCAGGAGTCCTCCAGTGGCCGGCTGGAGCCGATGGCCATCCAGTGACTGTCGTTCTCGATCCGCGGCCAGCCGGGGGCGCCGCCCTTGATGAGCTCGACGATGAGCGTGGTGGTCATGGCGCCCTCGACGGCCGTGCCGCAGGCCTCGCCCTCGCCCTGGCGGTAGTGGCCGTCGCCGACGGAGAACATGGCGCCCTCCACGTTGACACCGAGGAAGACCGTCGAGCCGGCGCGCATCTCCGGGGTGTCGGTGTTGCCGCCGAAGCGGTCAGGGACCAGGGATGACCGCACCTCGCCGCCGGCCGGAGCCACGCCGACGGTGCCCAGCATCGGCTCGAGGGGCAGTTCGACGCGGTGGTCGCTGTGCCGCGCCGTGAACGCGACTGTCTTGCGGTCCCGGTCGAGCTCGTAGATCCAGGTGGTGTCGGGCAGCGGGTCCTGGAGGGTGACCACGCGGTCGGTGCTGGTCATCCCGCCGAAGAACGGGATGGCTGCCGACGCCCCCCAGTCGCGCGCCGGCTCCAGAGCGACCAGGTGCAGCACGAGGGTGTCGCCGGGCTCGGCTCCCTCGACGTAGAAGGGGCCGGTCTGCGGGTTGACGAACCGAAGGTCGACCTTGGCGCTCGACAGGTCCTCCACGCTGCGTAGCGCGCCGCCGAAGGCGTCGTCGGACCACAGCCGCAGGACGGTCCCCGGCTTCACCCGCATCACCGGGGCGACGCCCCCGAACGTGTAGGAGTACTGCTCTCGGGTCGGCATGTACTCGATGACGTCCATGGCCGGAAACTATCCCAGGTCGCAAAGGCGTACTTGGTCGTGTTGAATGCCGACACCTGCGTACGACGCAGCGCCCCGATCAAAGGTGCATACTCTGCTCGTGCCAGTCGACGGTGAGAAGTTCGGGACCTGACCTGATGGCGCTGGTCTTTCCGACCTGCTGAGCAGCGCGGCTGCCCCCACGCGACCCGGGGCCGAGGTCTAGGAAGAGGTTTCTGTGCGCGTGCTCTTCTCCTCGACGTCCGGCATCGGCCACAACCTGCCGATGGTCCCTCTCGCGCGCGCGTTCCGAGACGCGGGGCACGACGTGCTGTGGGCCACCAGCGCGGAGGCCTGCGCCCTGGTGGAGACGGCCGGGCTCGACGCGACAGCGGCGGGCCTCTCGGGTCCGGAGCTGCGCGAGCGGGTCGGGCGGTTGCAGGCGGCCGCCCGGGAGGTCGCGCCCGTGGACCGGGCAGCGTTCATGTTCCCTGCCATGTTCGGGGAACTGCTGACGCCGCCGATGGTGGCGGCCCTCCTGACGGTCGCTCGCGACTGGCGACCCGAGCTGATGGTCCACGAGCACGGGGAGCTGGCCTCGCCCCTCGTCGGTGCAGTGCTCGGGACCCCGAGCCTGACCCACGCCTTCGGCGGTGCGATTCCGGTGGCGATCGTGGAGGCGGCTGCCGAGCGGGTCACGCCGCTGTGGGTCGCGCAGGGGCTGGAGCCACCGCCGTACGGCGGAGCCTTCACCGCGCCCTACCTCGACATCTGCCCGGCGTCGGTGCAGTCGGTGCCGATGGACCACATCCCCACCGTGCAGCCGCTGAGACCGGTCTCGGACGCGGCCGAACCCGAGATGGGGCACCCTGACCACCTGGATCAGGATGGCCGACCCCTTGTGTACGTCACACTCGGGACAGTCCAGAACCACGCGCCGATCCTGCGAGACCTGGTCCTGGCGCTCTCGAGGCTCCCCCTGAGTGTGCTGGTCACAGTGGGGCCTGATCGTGACCCAGCATCTCTGGGGGAGCTGCCCGCCAACGTGCGGGTCGAGAGCTGGGTGGATCAGGCCGAGGTGCTCCGCCATTGTGCGGTCGTGGTGTCGCACGCCGGCTCGGGCACGTTCCTGGGGGCCTTGGCCGCTGGGCGGCCGCAACTGTGTCTGCCGCAGGCCGCCGATCAGTTCCGGAACGCCGCGGGTGGGGCCAGGTCCGGTGCGGCGCTCGTGCTGCCCCCCATCGGCACCACTGACGAGGCGGTCACTCGAGCAGTCTCGCGGCTGCTGGACGAGGACACCTTCCGCGAGGCCGCGAGGACGGTGGCAAGGGAGATCGCCGCCATGCCGTCACCGGCCGAGGTGGTCGCGACGCTGGCAAGCGCGTATGCGTAGCAGCTGACCTCAGGCCTCGGTGGGACCGGGCAGGTCGCCGCAACGCGGCGCTGCGGGGCTCGCCGCGTTCCCCAGACGCGTCGCCCACCAGACCTCTACCCTGAGGGGCCCCCTGGAAGGAACCCCGATGACCCTGCTCAACCGCACTCCCGCCGGCCGCGTCGCCGCCGTCGTCGCAGCCTTGGCCGCCGCCGGAGTCTTCACCGCATCGCCCGCGTCGGCAGTCGCCGATCGTGACGGCGACGGCATGCCCGACCGGTGGGAGCGCGCCCATGGGCTCAAGACCGGGGTAGCCGATGCCCGCCGCGACAAGGACCACGACGGGCTGCGCAACCTCGACGAGTTCGAGGATGGCCTCGACCCCGTCGACGAGGACTCCGACAACGACGGTATCGACGACGGCGACGAGGTACATGACGGCCGCGGCGGCACCGACCCCGAGGACCGTGACACCGACGACGACGGGGTGCCCGACGGGTGACGAGGACTCCGATGACGACGGGGTGGACAACGAGGACGAGGACGACGCGGACGAGCCCTGCATCGCCGACGACGACGACAGCGACGACGACGGCGTCTCCGACGAGGACGAGAACGAGAACCACACCTCGGTGAGGGACGACGACTCCGACGGTGACGGCGTGCACGACGGTGACGAAGACTCCGACCACGACTCGGTCGATGACGAGGACGAGGACGACGACGACTCCGACGAGTGCGGCAGCTCCGACGACGGCGAGGACGACGACGAGGACGACGACGCCGAACGGGTCGTCGTCCAGCACTCCTGACCGACGATCTCACCCCGGTAGCCCCACCTGGGCCCGGCCGGAGAGCCGGAGTCCCGGGGTGGGGTTGCGGGCGCTACCATAGAACCAGCACCGACACCCGGTGGGTCTCTCGCCCTTCGACGAGAGTGGGCCTGCGGCGGTCGGTGCCGCGGCCACCGACCGGTGGTCGGCGCTCTTCGTGCGGGGGGTCGCGAGTCCGGGCCCACGGGTCCGGTGCTCGATGGACCGGAGGGGTCTCGTCACCTCGCATCGCGGCGTACGACGCCTCGTCGGCACCCCTCGGGGCGCCGCACGCGGACCCGCAGGCCCGTCAGGGAGAGCGTGACGTGCACTCGAGAGGATTGAATCTGTGGCTCGACGAGGTCAGCGTCAGTCCGGCGCTACCCGCACCGCGCCGCGCAGTCGACGGCGTGGTCGCGACCTCGACAACGAGGGGATCATCCCGATCCTTGCCCGTGCCGTGCGCGAGGTGGAGACGGCGGTCCAGCGTGGACCCGCTCAGCCCTACGTGCGGACCCGGTTCCAGGTGGTCGCGCTGCTGGTGCGCGAGGAGCGCGCCCGGGTCAAGGCCGACCAGGAGAGCACCGATGCACACCGCGCCGAGCAGCTGAAGCGGCTCGACGGGGTCGCGACCATCCTCGCCAAGACCGCCGCGCGCGACGTCTCCCTCTTCACCCTCCTCGCCGAGGACGCCGTCGTGTCCGACTCCGCCAAGGCGCTCAAGCGCGAGATGATGGAGGCCGGCGGCTTCAAGGCGCCCGAGGAGGCCGAGCCCGCCGAGCCCCCGACCGAAGGTCCCGCCGCCGCGCGCCGCGTCGTTCCCCAGTCCGTCGTGTCGCGGCAGCTGGCCAATCCGTTCCTCACGCCGGACTTCGAGGCCGCTGAGCAGCAGCGGGTCCGGGCCCACCGGCTGTCCGGCTGGGAGCTGCTCGGCCCGCTGCTCACGTCGTTCGAGCGGGCCTCGAGCGGCGCCGTCGCCTGCATGACGCTGCCGGAGCCCGGCTCTCTCGACGCCCCCGGCGACCTCGAGCTGATGCCCCACCAGGCGCAGGTCGTGGCCGCCGCCTCCGCCGGTCACCGCACCTTCCTGCTCGCCGACGAGCCCGGCCTCGGCAAGACCGCGCAGGCGCTGCTCGCCGCGCAGGCCGCCAACGCCTTCCCGCTGCTCGTCGTCGTGCCCAACGTCGTCAAGACCAACTGGGCCCGGGAGGCGGCGCTCTGGACGCCGAACCGGCCCACCACGATCATCCACGGCGACGGCGACACGGTGGACGGGTTCGCCGACATCGTGGTCGTCAACTACGAGATCCTCGACCGCCACGTCGGCTGGCTCGGTGCCCTCGGCTTCCGCGGGATGGTCGTCGACGAGGCCCACTTCATCAAGAACAAGACCTCCCAGCGGTCCCAGCACGTGCTGGAGCTCTCGGAGCGGATCCGGGCCCGGGTCGCTCGGCCGCTGCTGATGGCGCTGACCGGCACCCCGCTCATCAACGACATCGAGGACTTCCGCGCCATCTGGCAGTTCCTGGGCTGGATCGACGACAAGAAGCCGCTCGGCCAGCTGATGGACGCACTCGAGGAGACCGGGCTGACGCCGGCCGACCTGTCGTTCTACCCCGCCGCCCGGAGCCGCGTGATCGAGCTGGGCATCGTCCGGCGCCGCAAGGCCGACGTCGCCGCCGACATCCCCGCCCGCCGGATCGCCGACCTGCCCGTCGAGCTTGAGGGCGAGGTCGGGCGCTCCATCCGCGCCGCCGAGCGCGACCTGGCCCGGCGGATGGTCAAGCGCTACGACACGGCCCTGGAGACGCGCACCTCGGGTGCCACCGTCGAGGGCATCGACCACGAGCTCGTCCGGCGCGTCGCGACGTGGGAGCGCGAGGACACGACCACGACGAAGACCGACGAGAACGTCTTCAGCATGATGCGCCGGATCGGGCAGGCGAAGGCCGGCCTGGCTGCCGACTACGCCGCCCAGCTCGCGCGCAACGTCGGCAAGGTCGTCTTCTTCGCCAAGCACGTCGACGTGATGGACGTGGCAGAGGAGACTTTCGCCAAGCGCGGACTGCGCTACTCCTCGATCCGCGGGGACCAGACGCCGAAGGCGCGGGAGAAGAACATCGACGCCTTCGTCAACGACCCCGACGTCGCCGTGGTGGTCTGCTCGCTGGCCGCCGCCGGGGTCGGGCTCAACCTCCAGGTCTCCTCCAACGTCGTCCTGGCCGAGCTGTCCTGGACCGACGCCGAGCAGACCCAGGCGATCGACCGGGTGCACCGGATCGGCCAGTCCGACCCGGTCACGGCCTGGCGGGTCATCGCCGCCCAGACGATCGACACCAAGATCGCCGAGCTCATCGACAGCAAGGCCGGACTCGCTGCCCGGGCGCTGGACGGCTCGGACGAGGAGGTCTCGTCGTCGGTCGACGTGCAGACCGAGGCGCTGGTCGCCCTGCTCACCGAGGCGCTGGAGGCGCGGGCATGACCATCGCGGTGCTCGGCACCGGCAGCGTCGGGCGCACCCTGGCCGCCCGGCTGGTCGAGCTCGGTCACTCCGTGGTCGTCGGCACCCGCGACCCGCGGGCCACGCTGACCCGCACGGAGGGCGACCGCAGCGCGGCGTACTCCACCTGGCAGGCCGAGCACCCTGCGGTCGGGTTGGCCACGTTCGCGGACGCAGTGCGCGCCGCGGACCTCGTCGTCAACGCCCTTCCGGGCGGCGCGACAGTGGCGGCGCTGGAGCAGGCGGGCACCGACAACCTCGCCGGCAAGGTGCTGATCGACATCGCCAACCCGCTGGATCTCTCGGCGGGCTTCCCGCCCAGCCTCCTGGTCAAGGACACCGACTCGCTCGGTGAGCAGGTCGAGCCGGCGTTCCCGCAGACCCGCGTGGTCAAGTCCCTCAACACGCTGACCGCGGCGCTGATGGTGGAGCCGGCCGCGCTGGGGGAGAGCAGCAGCGTGTTCGTCTCCGGCGACGACGCCGAGGCCAAGCGGACGGTCACCGAGCTCCTCGTGAGCTTCGGGCACGACGACGTGATCGATCTCGGTGGCATCGAGACGGCACGCGGGACAGAGATGTTCATGCCGCTCTGGCTGCGCCTGATGGGCTCGCTGGGCACCGGCAGCTTCAACGTCAAGATCGTCCGCTGACCGCCAGGAGCCGATGGGCCACACTCTGGACATGACAGTCCTGGAGAGCGGCAAGATCGCCATCGTCGGCGCGGGCAGCGTGGGGTCGAGCATGGCCTACGCCTGCCTGACCCGCGGGTCGGCGCGGACCATCGCGCTCTACGACGTCAACGAGCCCAAGGTGGTCGCCGAGGTCCTCGACCTCGCGCACGGGGCGGCCTTCACAGGCGCCAGCGAGATTCAGGGCGGCAGCGACCCGGCCGTGCTCGAGGGCGCCCACGTCGTGGTGGTCACGGCCGGGGCCAAGCAGGAGCCCGGCCAGTCCCGGCTCGACCTTGCCGCCACCAATGTCGCTCTGCTCGAGCGGCTGATGCCGACGCTGCTGGAGCGGGCGCCCGACGCGGTCTTCGTGCTGGTCACCAACCCGTGCGACGTGCTCACCGTGGCCGCGCAGGAGCTGTCCGGCCTTCCTGCTGGCCGGGTGCTGTCGTCCGGTACGACGCTCGACAGCTCGCGACTGCGGCTGCTGCTCGCCCGCCGGGCCGGGGTCTCGCCCGGCAGCGTGCACGCCCACATCATCGGCGAGCACGGCGACAGCGAGTTCGCCCCGTGGTCGCAGGCGCGGATCGGCCCGGTGCCGATCAGGGAATGGCGCAGCACCCGGTCGGCGCGGTTCACCGAGGAGGAGCTCGCGAGCATCACCGACGAGGTCCGCACCGCCGCCTACCGGGTGATCGCCGGCAAGGGCGCGACCAACTACGCCATCGGCCTCGCCGGTGCCCGCCTGATCGAGGCGATCCTCCGCGACGAGCACCTGATCGCGCCGGTCAGCACCGTGCACGACGGCTACCACGGGTTCAGCGGGGTCGCCTTCTCGATGCCGAGCGTGATCGCCTCGCGGGGCGTGGAGCAGGTGATCAACATGCAGCTCGAGCCCGACGAGGAGCGCCAGCTGGCCGCGTCGGTCGAGGCGCTGCTTGCCACCCAGGCGCGGCTGGGGCTGTGACCACTGAAGCTAGGTCAAGGACTCGGGTGTGACCAGGCAGAACGGGTGTCCGATCGGGTCGGCGTACACCCGGTAGCCGATCGGCTTGTCCGAGCCGTCCAGCAGCCGCGCTCCGCGGGCCAGGACCAGTGGTTCGGCCACGTCCAGGTCGTCGACCACGACGTCGAGGTGCAGCTGCTGCGGCACCCCGGACGTCCCCCACGCGGGGGCGGCATAGCTCGCGGACTGTTGGAGGGCGATCCGTGGCGGGGATCCGATCTCGCCGAGGGTGACCCACTCCGAGGTGTCCTCGGTGCGCGCCAGACCGAGCAGGTCCTCGTAGAAGCGGGCCAGCGCACGTGGGTCGGGACAGTCGATCACCACGTCACTGTCGCACGCGGGGCGTCAGACCATCAGTCCGGCGAGACCCATCGCTTCGCCCATCTCGTCCTCCTCGTAGCGGAAGTGCGACAGCAGCACGTCCGACAGCGCGGTGACGGCACCGGCCAGGGCCTCGAAGGCCGCGCCGTCGGTCTGCATCCGGACCAGCACCTCGTCGATCGCCACGAGACGCTCGTGCACCACGTGGTGCTCGTCCATCAGCCGCTCGACCACCGGCCCGTAGCCGGGCAGCGCCGCCACCGCGGGGAACGTCGCCTGGTCCTCGTTGGTGTGGTGCATCGTCACGAAGCGGCGGAGCTGGGCGCAGAACCCGCCGACGTCCTCGCGATGGCGCTGCCAGGTGAGCTGGTGGACCGCGTCGCGCACGTCGGCCGGGGTGGCCTCGCCGCGGCGTACCGCCTCGACGGCGTTCAGCAATCCGGCAAGCTCGGTCGGAAGTTGTCGTGGATGGCGCGCAGGTGTCGCCCGGGGAGCTGCTGGTCGGGTCGCAGGGGTACGCCGGTCGCCGCGCGTGGGCGAGTGGCCTCGTCGAGCTCGCGCACGCGGCTACCAGCGCGGGTGGATCGCGGCGCGCAGATGCGTGTCGTACACGCGCGTCACGCCGGCGTCGAAGCCGGCACCGAGGTCGGCGACGGAGCCCGCCGCGGCGTTGTTGCGGGCCTGCTCCACGTTGCGGGCGCCCGGGATCACCGAGCTGACCCCGGGGTGCTGCCAGAGCCAGGCGATCGCCGCCTGCGCGCTGGTGACCCCGCCGGGTGCCTCGGCGGCCACCAGGTCGCCGAACTCCCGGGCCGCCGTCAGGCCGGTGTCGTAGTCGACGCCCGAGAAGGTCTCGCCGACGTCGAAGGCGCTGCCGTCGCGGTTGTAGCTGCGGTGGTCGTCGTCGGCGAAGCGCGTGGTCGCGTCGTACTTGCCCGACAGCAGACCCGACGCGAGCGGCACCCGCGCGATGATCCCCACCCCGGCGGCCGCCGCGGCGGGAAGGACCTCGGCGAGCGGCTTGAGCCGGAAGGCGTTGGCGATGATCTGCACCGAGGCGACGTGCGGCCGGGCGATCGCAAGCAGGGCCTCCTCGACCGTCTCGACGCTCACGCCGTACGCCGCGATCGCGCCGTCGTCGACGAGCGTGTCCAGCGCATCGAAGACGGCGTCGTCGCGGTAGACCGCGGTCGGCGGGCAGTGCAGCTGCACCAGGTCGAGGGTGTCGACACCGAGGTTGCGACGGGACCGCTCGGTCCAGGACCAGAAGTTGTCGAGGACGTAGTGCTCGGGGACCTGCTCGACGCGGCGGCCCATCTTGGTCGCCACCGTGACGCCACTGTCGGGGTGCTCGGCGAGGAAACGCCCGACGACTCGCTCGCTGCGCCCGTCGCCGTAGACGTCGGCGGTGTCGAAGAACGTGACCCCCGCCTCGACGGAGGCCTCCAGGACCGCCAGTGCGTCCTCAGTGGACACCTCGCCCCAGTCGGCGCCAAGCTGCCAGGTGCCCAGGCCGACCACCGAGACGGTGCGTCCGGTGCGGCCGAGGGTGCGAGTCTGCATGGGTTCTCCTCCGAGCGGTGGGTGAGGCACGAGACTAGCCACCCCGGTCGGGGTCCCTCGCCGCCTGCCCTGGGCGCGCCGGCCCGCTCGATGGCCCCCATGCTTCCATTGACGACGTGACGAGACTGCTCATGATCGGCGGGATCGCGCTCGGACTCTGGGCGCTCAGCTGCCTGCTGATGGTGCTGCTCGCCCACCGGCTACCGCCGGGGCTGCTGCGCCAGGTGGCGGAGTTCCTGCCGGCGGCCGTGACCTGTGCGCGCCGGCTGCGCACGCACCCCGACGTCCCGCGCCGCGCCAAGGTGGCGTTGCTGGTTGCGATCGTCTGGGTGGTGTCGCCGATCGACCTGCTGCCGGAGTTCCTGCCGGTGATCGGCCCGCTCGACGACGTGGTCGCGGTGGTGCTGCTGATCCGGTACGCCGCCCGCAGCATCCCTCGTGACGTGCTGCTGGCCGCCTGGCCGGGCGATCCGGCGCTGCTCGAGCGGTTGCTGCGCACTCGCCCGAGCCGCGCAGGCTAGGAGATCTCGAACTCCCCGAGGCGGTCCCAGTGGTCGCCCTCCATCAGGGTGTTGCGCACCAGCGGCGTCTCGGCGACGTACTGCGGGAGCTCGGCCCGGGCGCGCTTGAAGTGGGCGCTGGTCACGTGCGCCTCGGCGGCGTCGTCCTTGAACGCCTCGATCAGGACGTACTGGTTCGGGTCGTCGATGCTGCGCGACCACTCGAAGAAGAGGTTGCCCTCCTCGGCGCGGGTCGCCTCGGTGAAGTCGCGTGTGAGCTCGGGCCACCGGTCGGCGTGCTCGGGTAGCACCTTCCACTTGACGCAGATGAAGATCATGGACCGATCGTGCCAGTTCACGGGGAACGTGCGGGTTTCGCCTAGGCTCGGATTCTCGATTCATCTCGGATGCGACGTATCAGGACCCCCCGCGGGGACTCCATACCTGCAGAAGGGAGGATCGATGCCGACCACCACCGCGGAGCGCATCGCCGAGAGGACCCCGATGGAGCTGGATCCGTCGACCGTCCCGGTGCTCGTGCGCGCTGCGAGCAATGGTGACCCGCAGGCGTGGGAAGCATTGATCGATCGGTTCCTGCCAATGGTTCGGGGGGTCATTGGCAGGTTCCGACTCCCTCCGGCGGACGCAGCCGATGTCAACCAGACGGTGTGGTTGAGGCTCGTGGAGCACCTCGGTGACCTGCGCGAACCGGCCGCGCTGCCGGGCTGGCTGGCCACGACCGCACGCCGCGAGGCACTCCGGTCGCTCCAGACCCATGGCCGGACGTTCCCGGTGGACCCGCAGGGGACCACGCTCGCTGACGGGGTCGACGAGACCGAGGTCGACCGGGAGATCCTCGAGCGGGAACGGGCCCGGGCACTCCGCGAAGGGCTGGCCGAGCTGCCGGCCCAGCGTCGCGAGCTGCTCGAGCTGCTCGCGACCGACCCGCCGCCGTCTTATGAGGAGGTCAGCGGCCGGCTCGGGATCCCGGTCGGCAGCATCGGACCCACGCGGGCACGTGCACTTCAACAGCTCCGCAACACCCGGGCCCTGAGGGCCTGGGCCGAGGCCGACCGGGCCGACCGACCACAAGGAGGACGCGATGTCTGAGATCAACGACGACGAGGTCCTCATGTCCGTGCTGGGCAAAGCCCTCCACGAGCGGCAGGACATCCCGGCGGAGTGGCGCGAGGCCGCGCTCGCGGCGTACGCCTGGCGCACCGTCGACGAGGAGCTCTTGGCCCTGAGCTACGACTCCGACGTCGAGGCGGGGGCCGCCGTGCGCGGCTCCGGTGAGCCGCGGACGGTCTCCTTCACCGGCGGCGGCGGCCTGAGCCTGGAGGTCGAGCTGTCTGAGCGGCAGATCATGGGTCAGTTGACCGCGCCGGGCTCCAGCGAGGTCACCTTCGAGTCCGCCGACGGCCGGGTCCGACAGGCCCCCACGGACGACTCAGGCTTCTTCTCGCTCACCAACGAGGACCACGGTCTGGTGCGGTTCGTTCTGCAGGCCGACGATACTCGCTATGTCACGGAGTGGATCGTCCTCTAGCAGTACGGCGGCAGCAGCGACTCGATCGGCCCGATCACCGGGTCGGACACCCGGACCGCCCGCGCCAGGACCGCGTCCCGCGCAGTGTCGGCGTCGCAGCCGGTCGCCCGGATCTCGGCCGCGATGAGGCCGGCCACGACCGGAGCCGCGAAGGACGTCCCGCTCCAGCGCGCCAGGCCCGTGCCGAAGACCCGGAGATCTCCCTTGTTCGGCGTCTCCCGGCACTCGTAGGTGCCGTCGGGGAAGGCGTTGACGATGTTGCGGCCGAGCGCATAGACGTCGGCGGAGACACCGTAGTTGGAGAAGTCGGAGACCCGTCCGTCACGGTCGAGCGCGCCGACGCCGACGGCCCATGGGAAGGCCGCGGGCCAGAACGGCGCCGGTGAGGTGTCGTTGCCGGCCGCGGCGACCAGCACGCAGTCGTGGCGCTCGAGCTCGCGCTCCCAGAACAGCCGGAAGGCCAGCGACGGGAGGTCGCGGCGGGTCCGCATCCCGGCCGACAGGTTGATGACCCGGGGCTTGTGGCGCAGCGCCTGGCGCAGCTCGCGCACCATGGCCGACTCGAGGATCCCGCCGCCGCCGACCGCGCCGACGGCGAAGCCCTCCACAAACACGCGGGTGTCCGGCGCGAGGCAGCGCACCACGCCGGCGATGAAGGTCCCGTGGCCGGCGTACTCCCGCAGGACGGGGCCGTTGAGCTCGTCGTCGCCCGTGACACCCGCCAGCCACGGGGTCCGCGGGTCGGTGGCCGCGGGCGGGTGCCAGCCGGTGTCCACGACCACCACGCTGACGTCCTCACGCTTGTCGTCGGCGTCGGGGCAACGCGGCGGCCACGGATCGGTGAGCCCGGTCTCCTCAGGCTCCGTCGCCGGGCACGCGGTGCCACCGCCGCCCGGTGTGACGTGCAGATAATGGTCGGGGGTCACCCGGTCGGGGCCGAACTTCGGGTCCGCGTCGAGGAGGTCGAGCACGTCCCCGATCGACTGGTCGTCGCGCCGACGAGGCAGCCGGAAGCGCGCCAGCACGTCGGGGAGCGGGTCCTCCTGCCGCTCCGGGGCACTGTCGAAGACGCCCTCGATGCGGGCGACCGCCTCCTCGAAGTCCCGGGCGTCCTCGACCCGCAGCAGGACGTGGTCGGGGTCGTAGAGGTAGGTGAAGTCGGCCGGGGCCTCGGTGTCCCACGCCACCCGTCCGTCGTTGGCCCGGCGGAGCGCCTCGAGCTGGTCGGTGGCGCGTCGCCTGGCGTCGTCGCCGATCTTGAAGTCCGTCACCGCTGTCTCCCATCACCCGCCACACTGGGGGACCCCCCGTCGGGCGACGCTAGCGGTGCTCCGTCGGCCAGGGGAAGAGCGAGGAGGAGTGGTCCATGCCAGCCACGGCCGCGGCGCGGACGCTCGCCGACGACCTCCTGCTCCAGGCCCTCGCCGAGCCCGCCGCCGCCGAGGTCCGGGCCACCGAGCTCTTGTCCTCGACGACCGATCGGTGGCTTCAGTCGGTCGCCCGGCACGCCCGCGGGCTCGCGTTGCGCGAGCGTGGTGACGTCAAGGGGGCTGTCCCCGAGCTGCGCAACGCCCTCCGGCTGGCCGCTGCCACGGGCGACCCCGACCGGGAGGCCGACGTGCGGGCCACCCTCGGGGTCGCCCTGGCCATGGCCGGCCGCACCGATCCCGGCCTCACCCAGCTGGACCGAGCGGTCGACGATGCTCGCGATCCCGCCGTCGCCGCGAGGGTGCTGATGCGCCGAGGCTACGTGCTCTCGTCGATCGTGGGGCGGCACGACGACGCACTTACCGACTACGAGCGCGCCCTCGCCGGGGCACGCCTGGCAGGTGACCGGATCTGGGAGGCGCGCACCCTCAACAACATCGCCTGCCTGCACCTGCTGCTGGGGCACGTCGACGCCGCCGGCACCTCGGCGGTCGAGGCGGAACGGATCCTGACCCAGGAGGGCCGGGCAACAGAGGCTGCCCAGGCGCTCCACAACCAGGGCGGGGTGGCCTACATCCGCGGGGACCTCCCGACCTCGCTCCGGCTCTACGACGAGGCTGCCGCGCGGTTCGCCGCACTGGACCTCGACGGGTTCGAGCTGGCCGCGGACTGGGCGGAGACGCTGCTGGCCGCAGGCCTCGCCACCGAGGCTGCGGACGTGGCCGAGGCACGCCTCGCGCGCGGCGGGCTCGCCCCGATCCGGGCGGCCGATCTCCACCGGTGGCGGGCCGAGGCGCTGCTGGCGGCGGGGCAGCCTGGGGCTTCCCTGGTCGCCGGACGGCTGGCTCGCGACGCCTACCGACGGCACGGTCGGGACTGGTTCGCGCTGCGGGCCGAGCTGACGGTGCTGCGGGCCCGCGAGGCCGGCGGCCGCCCCGGGCGAGGTGCCGGCACGGCGGCGGTCTCGGTGGCTCATCGGCTGGAGGCTGACGGCGCCGACGAGGCCGCCCAGGCCTGGCTGCTCGCCGCCCGGCTCGCGCCCGCCGAGTCGGCGTACGCGCTGCGCCACGGCGCCGGACACCGCACCCACCGCCTGCCGATGGTGCGCGCGACCGGCTGGCTGGCGCGGGGTCTCGAGCGGGAGCTCGCGGGGGACCGACGCGGGGTCCTGCTGGCGTGTCGGCGTGGTCTGGACGCGCTCGACGCGCACCGGGCCACGCTGGGCAGCTCGGAGCTGCGCGCGCTCGCGACGGGGTACGGCGCCGACCTGGCGGCGCTCGCTCTGACGCACGCCGTCGAGGCTCCCGCCCGCACCTTCTTGTGGTGGAGCGAGCGCTGGCGGGCTACCGCACTGGCCGAGCCGCCGGTCCGCCCGGAAGACGAGACCTCCGCCCCGATGGCGGCCCTGCGCGACAACGGCCGGCGCCTCCAGGTCGCCCACCGCGAGGGTGCGGACACCGGTCGGCTGGAGGCCGAGCGGGCGCGGCTGGAGGAGCAGGTACGCCGGCTGGGCCACCACGCGTCCGGGTCCGGCTCGACCGCTGCCGCACCACGTCCGGGGGTCGACCGGCTGGTCGAGGCGACCGGCGACGCGGCGTTCGTGGAGCTGGTGGAGGTCGGCAGTGGGGTGGTCGCCGTGGTCGTGCGCGGCGGTCGGGTGCGCCGGTTCGAGGTCGGGCCGGTCGAGGCGGCGGTCGCGGCCGTCACCTACACGCACTTCGTGCTCCGGCAGGCCGCTCGGGGTCGACCGGCGCAGGTCGGTCCGGCCGGTGAGCGGCTGCAACGCGCCCTGCTCGGTCCTGCCGCCGGATCCCTGGGTGACGGTCCGGTCGTGGTGTCACCGACGAGCCGCTTCCACGCCGTGCCGTGGGGACTGCTGCCGGTGCTGGCCGACCGGCCGGTGACCACCGCCCCGTCGGCTGCCCTGTGGCTGCGGGCCAGGTCGGCGACGGCACCGGAAGCCGGGGGCACCGTGCTGGTCGTCGGCCCCGGCCTGGCCAGCGGCGGCGCCGAGGTGCCGGTGCTGGCCCGCCAGACGCCCGGCGCCGTCCTGCTCAGTGGGGGTGAGGCCACCGCCGACGCCACCCTGACGGCGCTCGACGGCGCCAAGCTGGCCCACCTCGCGGCGCACGGTCACTTCCGCCAGGACAGCCCGATGTTCTCGTCGGTCGTGCTCGACGACGGCCCGCTGGTGGTGCACGACTTCGAGCGGCTGCACCGGGCCCCGCATCGCGTGGTCCTGTCGGCGTGCGAGTCCGGGGTGATGAAGCCCGTCGGTGCCGGCGAGCTCCTCGGCCTCGGTGCCGCACTGCTCTCGCTGGGCACCGCCGGCGTCGTCTCGAGCGTCGCGGTCGTCAACGACGAGGCCACCGTGGACGTGATGGTCGCGCTCCATGCGCAGCTTCGGGCGGGGGCCGGACTCGCGGACGCCCTGCTCGCGGCGCGGCGGGCCACCGCCCACGACGCGACCCTCTCCGCGACGGCGGCGAGCTTCACCGCGATGGGGGTCTGAGACTCAGTCGCGCTCACTGGCGTAGAGCCGGAACAGCAGGTACGCCGCGAGCGCGCCCAGCAGGTGCCACGCGGCGTGGCCCTGGAGCAAGGAGTCGGGGTCGCACCAGGCGTTCCTGCTGGCGTTCCAGATCGCGAAGGCGACCAGCATCGAGGCGAGTGCGGCGGCACCCCACCGCAGGTCGGTGTGCGGCGACCCGCGCCGCCACAGCCGGACCTCCAGGACGACCGCGAGCACCAGGAGCAGGCCGAAGGCCGCATTGCCCGCGAACATCACCACCGGAATCTCCCGGTCCCACAACCCGACCAGCTGGCACGCCGCGACCAGCAGGAGGAACACCTGCCACAGCAGGGTCCGGCCGCGCCGCCACCAGCGGGTGACGGCGTACGCCGCGGCGAAGCCGGCCACGAGGTACATCGACAGCATGTCGAGGCGGCCGCCGAGGTCCGACTGGGTCGCGTGCATCGCCGCGCTGGCTGGGCCGAGCAGCACCACGATGCAGGCCAGTGCGGTGGTCGTGCCGCGCAGCCGCGGCAACGTGTCCCCGAGCAGCGCGCGATCCCTGGCCCGCCACCCGATCGCCAGGCCGGCCACGACGAAGCCGAGGTTCGACAGGCTGTTGGCCGGCTGCTTGACCCACCCGTCCCGCGCGGCTTCGCAGAACGTCGCGCCCCGGCCGACGTCCGGCCCCAGCCACCCGAACCGGACGCCCAGCACGAGCAGCACCGTCGAGACGGTCGCCGTCGCGAGCGCCGCACCGACAAGACGGTGGTCGCGAGCGCCTGGCACGTCCGGGAACCTACCCGTCGGGGTGGGTGGGGTGGCGACCACGTGCGATCCACGCTTGGGTGGAGCGATGACGCGCTTCGGCTTCCATGCCTCGCACGAGCAGATCGACCCCCGCACGCTGCTGGCCGACGTCCAGCACGCCGAGGCGGCCGGCTTCGACCTGGCGATGTGTTCCGACCACTTCTCGCCCTGGACCACGAGCCAGGGACACAGCGGCTACACCTGGTCCTGGCTCGGGGCCGCGCTGGCCACCACGTCCCTGACCGTCGGTTGCGTCAGCGCGCCCGGCCAGCGCTACCACCCGGCCGTCGCCGCCCAGAAGATCGCGACCCTGGGGGTGATGTTCCCCGACCGTTTCTGGGTCGCGCTCGGGAGCGGGGAGGCCTCCAACGAGCACATCACCGGCGACGCCTGGCCGGACAAGGAGACCCGCATGCGGCGGCTCGAGGAGTGCGTCGAGGTGATCAGGGCGCTGCTGGCCGGCGAGGAGGTCACCCACCGCGGGCTGGTGACCGTCGACCGGGCCCGGGTCTGGGAGCGCGCCGACCCCATCCCCCGGCTGGTCGGGCCGGCCGTCTCGGCGCAGAGTGCCGCCCGGGTCGCCGCCTGGGCCGACGGCCTCGTCACGGTCAACCAGCCGCACGACCGGCTCCGTGAGGTGATCGACGCGTATCGCGGCGCCGGCGGACGAGGCCCCGTCGCGCTGCAGCTCCACCTGTCCTGGGCGCCGACGGACGCGGAGGCGCTGGCCATCGCCCACGACCAGTGGGCCGCCAACGTCTTCGGCCCCCCGGTGCCGTGGGACACCGCCACGGTCGAGAACTTCGACGCCCTCGCGGAGCAGGTGCCCGCGGACGCCGTACGCCACCCGGTGCGCGTCTCAGCGGACCTGGCCGAGCACCGCGGCTGGCTCGAGGAGTACGCCGACCTCGGGTTCGACGACATCTACCTGCACCACGTGGGCCAGGAGCAGACCGCCTTCATCGACGCGTTCGGCGAGCACGTGCTTCCCGGACTGGCAGGAGCACACGCATGAGCCGGATCAGCAACACCAGCGACCTGTGGTGGAAGAACGCCGTCATCTACTGCGTCGACGTCGAGACCTACCAGGACTCCGACGGCGACGGCATCGGCGACTTCGCCGGCCTGACCAGCCGCATCGACTACCTCGCGGACCTCGGCATCACCTGCCTGTGGCTGATGCCGTTCTTCCCCACCCCCGACCGGGACGACGGCTACGACGTCACCGACCTCTTCGGCGTGGACCGCCGGCTCGGCACCCACGGCGACCTGGTCGAGCTGATCCGGACCGCCGACGACCGCGGCATCCGGGTGATCGCCGACCTGGTCGTCAACCACACCTCCGACAAGCACCCGTGGTTCAAGGCGGCGCGACGCAGCACGACCAACCGCTACCGCGACTACTACGTATGGCGCGCGGACCCGCCGCCGGACACCTCCGACCAGGTGGTCTTCCCCGACAAGGAGGACGCCATCTGGACCCAGGACGAACTGACGGGCGAGTGGTACCTCCACCACTTCTACTCCCACCAGCCGGACCTCAACTTCGCCAACCCCGCCGTCCGCGACGAGATCGCCAAGGCGATGGGCTTCTGGCTGCAGCTCGGCCTCGCCGGCTTCCGGGTCGACGCGGTGCCGTTCCTGATCCAGGACATCGAGACCGGCGGCGACGCCGTGCCGGGCGACCCGCACGCCTACCTCAAGGCGCTGCGCGCCTTCCTCGGCCGGCGTCGCGGTGACGGCGTGCTGCTCGGCGAGGTCAACCTGCCCTACCCCGACCAGCGGCAGTACTTCGGAGCCGCCGCGGGCGACGAGCTGCACATGATGTTCGACTTCATCGGCATGCAGTCCCTCTACCTCTCGATGGCGCGCCAGGACGCGCGACCGCTGGCCAAGGCACTGCGGGGGCGCCCGAAGATCCACCCCGACTGCCAGTGGGCGACCTTCCTGCGCAACCACGACGAGCTCACCCTCGACAAGCTCAGCGACGCGGAGCGGCAAGAGGTGTTCGCGGCCTTCGGTCCGGACCCCTCGATGCAGGTCTACGCGCGCGGCCTCAAGCGCCGGCTGCCCCCGATGCTCGACGGCGACCCGCGCCGGGTGCGGTTGGCCTACAGTCTGCTCTTCTCGCTGCCCGGCACCCCGACGCTCTACTACGGCGAGGAGATCGGCATGGGCGAGGACCTGGCGGCCGAGGGGCGGATGGCGGTCCGGACCCCGATGCAGTGGGAGCCCGGCCGCAACGGCGGCTTCTCCACCGCCACGCCGGGTCGCCTGGTCCAGCGGGTGGTGCCGGACGGGTTCGGCCCCGAACACGTCAACGTGCGCGACCAGCGGATTGACCCCGACTCGCTGTGGACCTTCGTCCAGAAGCTGGTCCGGACCTACCGCCAGTGCCCGGAGCTCGGCTGGGGCGACTACACCGAGCTCCGCCAGCCCCAGCGCTCGGTGCTGGCGCACGCCTGCACCTGGGAGGGCTCCACGATCGTGGCGGTGCACAACCTGTCGGCCGACGCGGTGACCGTCGAGCTCGAGGTCCCGGTGCCCGACGGCGAGCCCCGCTGCCTCGACGACGCCCTCGGGTCGGGCGTGGAGCCGCTCGACGAGCACGGCCGGGTGAGCATCGCGCTCGACGGCTACGGGCACCGGTGGTACCGGCTGATCGAGGCGCCTCCGACCTGAGGGGGTGGTCAGGACGCGGTGGCCGGGTCTCCGACTCCGTCACTGCGCGGGCTCCCTCCCGACGTCTCGATAGAGTCCACTCCTGGTGCGGCTGAGGAGCGCCGGTTCCCAGGCCGCCAGCCGAGCAGTCGCCAGGACAGCGCCAACGACCGGAGCAACCCCGAGCCGGCGGACCTGACAGCCGGGCAGCACACCGGCGAGCGCGGTGACCATCGCCTCGTGGAGGACGGGGTGGCCCGGGTCGAGCACACGCCCGGCAAGCACGACCTCGCCATCCTCCACGTGCAACTGCCCGGCGACGTACGCCGCTCCGGCGCTCAGCGAGTCGGCGACCCGGTCGCGGATCCGGCACGATGCCGCGTCGCCCCGCGCCACCAGCTCCCAGACGTCGGGCGGGAGCAGGTGGGGGCGGCCGTGTCGCCACACCTCGGCCGCATAGGCCGCCACCGAGGGGGCGCCGGATCGGCGGAGGGCGATCTCGGTCAGACCCGTCTCGGGGCCCGTGCCCAGATAGGCCTCGGCGACGGCCCGGGCGCCCGCGTCCACGATGTCGGAGCCCGAGCCCCACTCCCCACGCCCGGCGCCGACGCCGAGGGTGCGCGCGGTGGTCCCGTCCGGGTGGCGACCGACGACGAGCGCCCCGGTCCCCGACACGATCGCGATCCCGGCCCCGGTGGTCTCGCCGACGTCCAGGGCGAGGAAGGCGTCGTTGACGACGATGCTGTCCCGGGAGAGCCCGAGGTCGACGACGAGGAGACGATGCCGAGCCTCGTCGGCGGGGGAGTCGAGACCGGCGAAGCCCCACGCGCTGCCGGTGATCTCGGCTGCCGTGACCTGCGCGTCCGTGAGCAGCTCGCGTAGCAGGCCGCGAATCCGTGCCTCGGCCTCCACCCAGCCGACGGTCTCGTGGTTGGCGCCCGCGCCGATCACCCGGGCGAGGAGCGCCCCGTCCGCGCCGACCAGCACCGCATCGGTCTTGGTGCCCCCGACGTCGACGCCCAGGAGGGCTCCGGTCGGCGTCGTCACGCGAAGGCCGGCAGCCACTGCCGGTTGGTGGCGAGGAGGTCATCGAGCAGGTCGGCTGTCGCGGTCGCGTCGGGACACAGCGGATGGGTCAACAGGGCGAGGCGGGCGGCCCGCTGGTCACCGGACACGGCGGCGTCGATGGCGTAGCGCTCGTAGTCCTTGACCTGGGCAGCCAGGCCGCCCGCAGGTCCGGTGAGAGGGGCGGTCGGTCGGGGCACCGCCCCACCGCTGGTCACGTGGCACGTCGTCTCGACGACGGCGTCCGCGGGGAGTCCCGGCAGGGCCCCGGCGTTGAGGACGTTGACGACGTGCCGGCCTCCCGGACCGGCGTAGAGGTCCGCTGCCAGGGCGGCCGCCGCCTCGGAGTACGACGCCCCGCCTCGCCCCGCGAGCATCGACGGGTCCCAGGTCGTGGAGGTGTCGGCGTAGCGGGCCAACAGGTCGGCCTCCACCGTCGCGACGTCCGATGCCCTCGTCGGGGTGCAGGTCTGCCGGTGCAGGATCCGGGCTGTCTCGTAGTAGTACTGGAGGTAGGGATTGAGGATGAGCCCGACATCGTCGAGCAGCCGAGGCCCGAACGGAGCGTCGGGCCCCTCCCGCCACGCACTGCGGGCCTGGGCGAAGCTCGGTCGGCCTCCGACGGCGACGTCGCGGACCCAGGCGAGGTGGTTGAGCCCGACGTAGTCGAGGTCGACCTCGTCGGCAGCCGCCCCGAACGCCGCGCCCAGCTGAGCCCGCAGGGTCCACGGGAAGTTGCACAGGCCCAGCACCCGGGGCGGGTCGCCTGCCCCGTGGCGGAGCAAGGCCTCGGTCACCATGCCGGCGGGGTTGGTGAAGTTGACGAGCCAGGCATCCGGGCGGGCTTCCTGCGCGACGGCCGCCTGGACGGCCAGCGCGACGGGGATCGTGCGCAACCCCTTCGCCAAGCCTCCGACGCCCGTTGTCTCCTGGCCCACGATGCCCCAGCGGCGCCCGAGCTGCTCGTCTCCGTGCCGCGCCGCTTGTCCGCCTACGCGGAACTGGGAGAACACGAAGGACGCGGCCCGGACCCCGGCGTGCAGGTCGGTGGTGGCCTCGACGGACACGTCCTGGCCGGCGGCCTGGCACATCCGGGCGACGAAAGGCGCGAGCACGCCGAGGCGCTGCTCGTCGGGATCCACCAGCGAGAGCGTGCGCACCGGCAGTGTCGCCGCCCGGCGGAGCAGTCCGTCGACGAGCTCCGGGGTGTACGTCGAGCCCGCACCGACGATCGCCGCCTTGAGCGACACGCCGCTCATGCCTCGCCCCGCTTGCGTTCCTCGTCGAGGTGCCAGATCGTGCGATGAGGGGCCCACCCCTGCCAGTGCGCCGCCAGTTCGGGCGCGGCGAGGACGTGCGCTGCGTCTAGGTCGTCGCCGAGATACAGCGCGGTGACGTCCGCCGCCCGGATGCCGTGCGCGGGCACGCCGACGACCTCGATCGAGTGGCCCGCCTGGAGATGACCCGTCTGCAGCACCCGGAGCAGCACGCCGGGACGTCTGGCCTGCGCGAAGGCTCGCGGGAAGAGCTTGTCGCCCATCCGCATCCCCAGCTTCCAGCACGGGGTGCGCGGCTCGGTGACCTGCAGGACCGCCGTACCGACGCGCCACTGCTCGCCGATCGTCGCCTCGCGCAGGTCGAGCCCACGAGTGGTGAGGTTTTCTCCGCACATCCCGGGAGGCATCGCCCGGCCGAGCTGGTGCGCCCACCAGTCGAGGTCCTCGACGGCGTAGGCGTAGACCGCCTTGTCTGGCCCGCCGTGCTGGGCGGGGTCGGACTGCTCGTCACCCTCCAGGTGGGTGCTCGTCACCGCGACACTGCCCCGGACGGGGTCCTTGACGATGCTCGACCGCAGGGGGCGACCGAGCCAGACGAAATCCTGGGGCGTGCCGACCTGGACGGACACCAGGGACGGGTGGGATGCGACGTGAGGGGCCATGGCGACACTCTCCGACTGCTCGGGGCGCCCCACCGAGTCCGGTCCTGCACGAGGTGCGTCCCCCCGCGGGTCCTGATCGCACGAGGTGTCCGTGCGGTCATCCGGACGCTAGGGCACCTCGTCGACACCCGTCAACGTGGTTGCTCCGGTCCTCGATCGGTGCCGATCGGCCAGGTCTTGGCCACCAGCGTCAGCACGTCGTACGTCGCGACCGGCTCGCCCTCGGCGTTGGTGACGACGGCGTCCCAGCGGACCTCGCCGTAGTCGGCGTTGGTGCGGGGGGTGATCTGCTTGACCGTCAGCGTGACCGCGATCGTGTCGTCGGCCTTGACCGGGGTGAGGAAGCGCAGGTGGTCGACGCCGAAGTTGGCGAGCACCGGTCCCGGGTCGGGGTCGACGAACAGTCCGGCGGCGAGCGACACCACGAGGTAGCCGTGGGCGACGATGCCGCCGAAGAGGGGGTTGGCCGCGGCCGCCTCGGGGTCGGTGTGGGCGTAGAACGTGTCGCCGGTGAACTCCGCGAAGTGGTCGATGTCGGCCAGCGTCACGGTGCGTGACGCAGACGCGATCGTGTCGCCGATCCGCAGCTCCGCGAGGCTCTTGCGGAACGGGTGCACGTCCTCGGTGCGGTGCGCGGAGCCGGTGGTCCAGCGGCCGGTGATCGCGGTCATCATGTCCGGCGAGGCCTGGATCGCGGTGCGCTGCAAGTGGCTGACGATGCCACGGACGCCGCCGAGCTCCTCGCCGCCGCCGGCCCTACCCGGGCCGCCGTGCACGAGCATCGGCAACGGTGAGCCGTGTCCGGTCGACTCGGCCGCGTCGTCGCGGTCGAGCACCAGCACGCGGCCGTGCCACGGCGCCAGGCCAAGAGTGACGGCGCGGGCGACGTCGGGGTCGTGGGTGACCAGCGAGCCGACCAGGCTGCCCCTCCCGCGGGCGGCCAGCGCGATGGCCTCGTCGACGGTGTCGTAGGTGAGGACCGTGGTCACCGGGCCGAAGGGCTCGACGTCGTGGGGCTCGACAGCCCCCCTGGCGGCACGCAGCAGCACGGGGGAGAGGAACGCACCGCGCTCGGCGTCGCCGTCGACCACGTCCACGTGGTCGGGGTCGCCGTACACGATCTCGGCGGAGGAGCGCAGCGACTGGATCGCCTTGCGGACCTCCTCGCGTTGCTCCAGGCTGGCTAGGGCGCCGATCCGGGTGTCGGGGTGGGCGGGGTGGCCGACCGGCATCCGCGACAGCCGCGCGGAGATGGCCTCCACGACGTCGTCGGCGATCGACGCGGGCACGATCGTGCGCCGGATCGCCGTGCATTTCTGCCCGGCCTTGACGGTCATCTCGGCGACCACGCCCTTGACGAACAGCTCGAACTCCGGGTCGTCGGTGGTCACGTCGGGACCGAGGACCGAGCAGTTGAGGGAGTCGGCCTCGACGCCGAGCCGGACGCCGCCGTGCAAGACGTTGGTGTGGGTGCGGAGCATCCCGGCGGTGTGCGCCGAGCCGGTGAAGGCCACGGAGTCCTGCACGGTGAGCTCGTCGAGCAGGCCGCCTGCGGATCCGCTGAGCAGCTGCAGGGTGCCCTCGGGGAGCAGTCCGGACTCGATGATCCGGCGGACCACGAGCTCGGTGAGGTACGCCGTCTGGCTGGCCGGCTTGACGATCGTCGGCAGCCCGGCGATGAAGGCCGGCGCGAGCTTCTCGAGCATGCCCCAGACCGGGAAGTTGAAGGCGTTGATCTGCACGGCGACGCCGGGCCGGGACGTGTAGACGTGCTGGCCGACGAACGTGCCGCCGCGGCCGAGCTGCTCGAGGCCGCCGTCGAGGAGCACGGTGTCGTTGGGGAGCTCGCGGGTCGCCTTGCTCGCGACGCCGAACAGGGTGCCGATGCCGCCCTCGATGTCGACCATGCCGTCGCGGGCGGTGGCGCCGGTGCGCAGCGAGAGCGCGTGGAACTCGTCCTTGGCCGCGGTGAGGTGCTTGCCGAGCTCCTTGAGGATCACGGCGCGCTCGTGGAACGTCAGTCCCCGCAACGCGGGTCCGCCGACCTCGCGGGCGAAGGACGTCATGGCGCCCAGGTCGAGACCGGTGCTGCTGATCCGGGCGACCTCCTCGCCGGTGGCGGCGTCGAGCAGGGGCGCGCCTGCGTCGGTGGCGGCGTACCACTTCCCGGCGGCGTAGCTCTGGAGCAGAGTGGGCACGGAAGGGTTCCTCTCGTTGCGGGGGGCGGACCTGCGTGCCAGACTAGTCCTGACCGTTCGGTCAGTAAATGAGGTGAGCGAGATGACGGCCCTGCAGGAGCAGTTCGACGCGACCATCGGTCGCGGCGACCGGATCGAGCCGCGCGACTGGATGCCGGAGGGCTACCGCAAGACGCTGGTGCGTCAGATCGCCCAGCACGCGCACTCCGAGATCATCGGCATGCAGCCCGAGGGCAACTGGATCACCCGGGCGCCGTCGCTGCGCCGCAAGGCCATCTTGCTGGCCAAGGTGCAGGACGAGGCCGGCCACGGGCTCTACCTCTACTCCGCCTGCGAGACCCTCGGTGTCTCCCGTGGCGAGCTGACCGAGATGCTCATCGAGGGCCGGCAGAAGTACTCCTCGATCTTCAACTACCCGACGCTGTCCTATGCCGACGTCGGCACCATCGGCTGGCTGGTCGACGGTGCCGCGATCTGCAACCAGGTGCCGCTGTGCCGGACGTCGTTCGGTCCCTACGGGCGGGCGATGATCCGGATCTGCAAGGAGGAGTCCTTCCACCAGCGGCAGGGCTTCGAGCTGCTGATGACGATGATGCGTGGCACCGACGAGCAGCAGGCCATGGTGCAGGAGTCGGTCGACCGGTTCTGGTGGCCGTCGCTGATGATGTTCGGGCCGCCGGACGACGAGTCGCCCAACTCCGCGCAGTCGATGGCGTGGGGCATCAAGCGCAACGGCAACGACGAGCTGCGCCAGCGGTTCGTCGACATGACCGTCCCGCAGGCCAAGGCGCTCGGCGTCACGCTGCCCGACCCCGACCTGGTCTGGAACGAGGCGCGCGGTGCCCACGACTTCGGTCAGCCCGACTGGTCGGAGTTCACGCAGGTCGTGAAGGGCAACGGGCCCTGCAACGCCCAGCGGATCGCCCACCGTCGCGCGGCCCACGAGGACGGCGCTTGGGTGCGCGAGGCCGCGACCGCCTTCGCCGCGTCCCCGCTGGTTGAGGTGCGAGGAGCGTCAGCGACGAACGTGCCGCTGGTTGGGGTGCGAGGAGCGTCAGCGACCAACGTGCCGCTGGTTGGGGTGCGAGGAGCGTCAGCGACCAACGTGCCGCTGGTTGAGGTGCGAGGAGCGTCAGCGACCAACGTGCCGCTGGTTGAGGTGCGAGGAGCGTCAGCGACGAGCCTCGAAACCGAGGGAGAGAACTGATGAGCGACGGACCTCGGGGCGAGTGGCCCCTCTACGAGGTGTTCGTGCGGGGCAAGCGCGGGCTCAACCACGTGCACGTCGGCTCCCTCCACGCCGCCGACGACGAGATGGCCGTCCGGCACGCCCGCGACGTCTACACCCGCCGCAACGAGGGCGTCAGCATCTGGGTGGTCCGCGCCGACGCGGTCACCGCGTCGAGCCCGGACGAGAAGGACCCGCTGTTCGCCCCCGCCGGCGACAAGGTCTACCGGCACCCGACGTTCTACGAGATCCCCGACAACGTCCCCCACATGTGAGCAGCGGCAAGGAACACCGATGAGCCACTCCGCACCCGACCCCAACGACGCCCACGGCAGCGTCTTCGACGGTCTGCTCGACGGCAGCGTCGGCGACGCCTCTCAGTGGGCCTTCGGAACGGACTTCGAGGATCCCCTGGCCGGGGTCGACACCACCGTCCCCGAGGGTGTCGACGCGTCGGCCCTCGCGGCGTACTGCCTGATGCTGGGCGATGACGCGCTCGTGCTCTCGCACCGTCTCTCGGAGTGGTGCAGCCGCGCGCCCGACCTCGAGGACGACATCGCGCTGGCCAACATCGCGCTCGACCTGCTCGGCCAGGCCCGGCTGCTCCTCGCCCGGGCCGCGGCGGCCGACCCGGCCGTCGTACCCTCCCTGCCCGCGGGCTCCCCGGTCTCGCCCGAGGACGCGCTCGCGTTCTTCCGTGACGCCCAGGACTTCCGCAACGTGCGGATCGCCGAGGTCGCCAGCGGCGACTTCGCCCACGTCGTGGTGCGCGTCCTGCTGGTGTCCGCTGTGCGCCTGGCGCTGCTCGGCCGGCTCTCCCAGAGCCGCGACACGGTGCTCAGCGCCGTCGCCGCCAAGGGCGTCAAGGAGCTCACCTACCACCGCGACTACGCCGGCCGCTGGTTCCTCACCCTGGCGAGGGGCACCGAGGAGTCGCGGCGCCGTCTGGTGGGCGCGCTCGGCCTCCTCTGGCCGCTATACGCCGAGATGCTGACCGCGCACCCGCTCGAGGTCGCTCTGGCCGCGGACGGCGTCGGGGTCGACCCCAGGACCGTGGCCGACGAGGTCGACGTCGTGCTCGAGCAGGTGCTCGCCGTCAGCGGCGTCGACCGCCCCGACCGCGGCGCGATGGCCGGCGTCAGTGGCCGCACCGGCCGCGACGGGCTGCACACCGAGGTGCTCAGCCTGATGCTCGCCGAGATGCAGGTGGTCGCGCGCGCCCACCCGGAGGGCCGGTGGTGACGGTCTCGACACGCTCGACCACCGAAAGCGCTTGGGAGGTCGCGCGCACCGTGACGGACCCCGAGATGCCGATGCTGACGCTCGAGGACCTCGGTGTCCTGCGTTCGGTCGAGGAGCACGACGGGGCCGTCGAGGTAGCCATCACGCCGACGTACTCCGGCTGCCCGGCGATGGCGACCATGCGCGACGACCTGGTGCACCGGCTGCAGGACGCGGGGTACGCCGACGTCCGCGTGCGCGTCGCCCTGTCCCCGGCGTGGTCGAGCGACTGGATCAGCGACGCAGGGCGTCGCAAGCTCGCCGGGCACGGCATCTCGCCGCCCGGCCCGGCCTCGCACCACGAGGGTCCGATCGCGCTCACGCTGTTGCCCACCCGGCGCGACCTTGCCTGCCCACGCTGCCTGTCGACCGAGGTCGAGCTCACCTCGGAGTTCGGCGCGACCGCGTGCAAGGCGCTCTACCGCTGCGGGGCGTGCCTCGAGCCGTTCGAGCACGTGAAGGAGATCTGATGAGCACGACGCAGGCGCCCCTCGCCCCGACCCGCGCCGTCCCCGTCTTCCACGCGCTCACGGTCGCCTCGGTCGATCCGCTCACCGACGACGCCGTGGCCGTCACCTTCGACGTGCCCCCCGAGCTGGCAGAGGACTACGCCTTCCACGCCGGTCAGTCCCTCACCCTGCGTCGCGCGATCGACGGGCGGGAGCACCGCCGCTCCTACTCCATCTGCGCCCCCGCCGGTCACCGGCCACGGATCGGCGTACGCGAGATCCCCGACGGCGTCTTCTCGTCGTGGCTGGTCCACGACGTCCGGTCCGGCGACACCATCGACGTGGGCACCCCGACCGGGTCGTTCCGTGCCGACCCCGACGCCGGCGGCCGCCACCTCTGCATCGCGGCGGGCTCGGGGATCACCCCGATGCTCGCAATCGCCGGCACCGTGCTCGGCCACCCCGGCGCCGAGGTGACCCTGCTCTACGGCAACCGCACCAGCGGCTCGGTGATGTTCGCCGAGGAGCTCGGCGACCTCAAGAACCGCTTCGGGCCGCGACTCCAGGTCGTGCACGTGCTGAGCCGCGAGCCGCGCGACGTCGAGCTCTTCTCCGGCCGGCTCGACGCCGCCCGGATCCGCCGACTGGTCGACCTGCTCGTCCCGGCAACCGACGTCGACCACGTCTGGCTCTGCGGGCCGTACGCGATGATCAACGACGCGCGCGCGGTGCTCGGGGAGCTCGGCGTCCCGGCCGAGCGGATCCACTTCGAGCTGTTCTACGTCGACGAGCCGCCGCCCGAGCTCCATCGCGCCGAGGCCGTCGTCGACGGTGAGACCAGCGAGGTGACGATCGTTCTCGACGGCCTGAGCGCCACGGCCACGCTGCCGCGGGACCGGTCGATCCTCGACGCTGCCCAGTCTTTGCGCACCGACCTCCCGTTCGCCTGCAAGGGAGGCGTCTGCGGCACCTGCCGCGCGCTGGTCCGCGGCGGCGAGGTCGACATGCGCCGCAACTACGCCCTGGAGGCGGCCGAGGTCGACGCCGGCTTCGTGCTCACCTGCCAGACCCACCCGGTCGGCGAGCAGGTCACCGTCGACTTCGACGCCTGACACGCCGGGTCGGCCAACCATCTGCGCCGACTCGGCCAACCATCTGTGCCGGGTCGGCTCAGGCGCGGAGGCCGTCGAAGGCGAGCGTGGTGATCGTGTCGGCCAGCAGGTCGGCGTCGACCTCGCCGTCGGGGCGGTACCACTCGACCAGCGAGTTGACCATCCCGAAGAGCAGCCGGCTGACCAGGTCGGGGGGGAGGTCCGCGCGCAGGGCGCCCTCGTCGACCGCCGCCCGCACGAGCGCGGTGAGGCGGGCGTCGATCTCGCGCCGGCGACGAAGGGCGGCCAGCTCCGGCTCGCTGTTGCCACGCACCCGCAGCAGCAGGGTCACCGCGGGCTGGTGGGCCACCAGCACCTCGACGCTGCGGCGCAGGACCGTCCGGAGCCGCTCGTAGGCGCTGAGCCCCTCGGTGGCGGGACCGCCCTCGACGGCCAGCGCCACCGCCACGGTGAGCTCGTCGAGGGCCTCGTCCAGCGCCTCCTCCAACAGGTGCGACTTGCTCGGCACGTGGTGGTAGATCGCGGACTTGGTGAAGCCGAGCTCGCGGGCCAGGTCGCCCATGCTGGTGGCGTCGTACCCCTGCTTGTTGAACAGCTCGATGGCCCGCAGGAGCACCGTCGCCTGGTCGTAGCCGGGACGACCTCGACGCGGCGCAGGCGAGGCGGCCTCTGGCTCCGCGCCCGGCTCTGGGGTCTCGGTCATGTCCGGCAGGCTACTTGCGGGCCACGGCCTTGATGCTGAACGGCAGTGCGTCGTCCTTGGCCACGCCCTCGCAGGAGAAGCTCGTCTGCCGGAAGCACCGGAAGCGGGTCGAGGCGTTGACCATCGTGACGGTCACCTTCTTCACCGCCCGCCGGCTGAAGCCGACCTTGACGGTGCCCTTGCCCTTGCCGTTGAGCTTGACGAAGCGCTTCTCGTCGGGGCCGCGCTTCTTGTCCACCAGGACGTACGCCGCGGGGCTGGTCTTGCGCGACGGTCCGTCGATCTTCACCTTGAGCTTCCACGACTTCTGGCGCAGGCTCTTGGCTGGCTTGAAGGTGTGGTTGGCCGAGGACAGGTGCAGCAGCGTGCCGGTGAACCGGGGGCTCCGGCGTGCGGACTTGCTGAGCAGGGCCGACCCGGCGATGGTGGCGCTGGGCCACTTGCCGCCCTCGGGGTATGTCTTGCCCGGGGCGGTGTTGGCGGCGGCGTACTCGGAGAACACCTTCGTGAAGCCGCCGCGCCTGGCCAGCACCTTCACGATCGCCTGCGTGGAGTAGCGGTCGGGCGACAACTTGTCGGCCGCCATCTGGTTCCAGATCTCGCGGACCACCCCCGCGCCGAACTTCTTGGTCAGGAACTCGAAGAACGCCCAGTTGCCGTACTGGTTCAGGGCCCCGCCGGCACCGGTGTCCAGCGGGTCGTAGGGATTCTTCACCTGACCGAAGGGGAGGTACTGGCGGTTGTCGTTGGCGCCGTCGGCGATCCGCTCCTCCATCCAGGTGGCCGTGGCCTCCAGGAGCCAGCGGTCATCCTCGGCGTCGTAGGCGTACTGGACGGCGTGGAAGAACTCGTGGGCAGAGGTCACCTTGAGGCTCTTCTTCGGCGACGACGGGAACTGCGTCCTGGAGAAGTCTTCGTCAAGCACGCAGTAGCCCGAGGCCAGGAAGCGCTGGATGCGCTTCTCCGCCGCGCAGTAGCCGTAGAGGCCGACCGAGCCGACGTCCTTGAGGTAGACGTCGAACTTGCTGTTGCCGCCGCGCTTGCCGTCCTCGAGCGGCTTGCGGTAGCCGAGCCTGCCCGTCTCGAGCCGCCAGACGCGCTGCATCTGCTTGAGGGTCTGCTTCACCCAACGGTTGCCGGGCGGGGCGTCCTCGGTGCTGGTCACGTAATGGACGCACACGTTGCGCGCGCACCTCTTGACCGCGGGCACCGAGTAGCCGAAGCCGAACGGGTCGCCGGCCCCGTCCGTCGGCCGCGCCAGCAGCGCCTCGGCCCGACGTCGCTCGGTGGACGGCAGACCGTCCGCCGACAGCCAGAGCTCGCGCATCGCCATGCTGGCCGACGGGTCCGCCGGCGCGGGGCGGCCGTCGAGCACCCGCTGGGCCACGGCGAGGTTGCGTCGGGCGCTGGTCTCCGGCGGGCCCGCGGGCTTGCCTGGATCAGCGCTGCGCGCGTCGGCCAGCTGGAGCGGCGCGGTGACCGCGACCGCTCCGGTGGCGGCCGTGGCCAGGGCCAGGCCCATGGTCAGGGCCGCGGTGGCGATGGTGCGGCGCATGCGATGGGTCCTCTTCTCGGTCGGGTCCGGGGGTCGCTCGGTGGGTGTGACGGTCGGGGTGGTGCGCAGGTTCACCGGGAGATGGTGGCGGCGAACGAGTAGTCGCCGTCGTCGTCCCTCGGGGTCCCCTGGCAGGAGTACGACGTGCCCGTCCAGCACGGCTTGAAACGCGTCGAGGCGTTGGCCAGCACCAGGGTCACGTCGGCGACCCGGCGGTGGGCGAAGTCGAGGGTGATCGCGCGGTCACCGCCCGGCCGGAGCTTGATGGCGCGCACGGTGACTCGGCCGTCGCGGCCGCGGACGAGGGCGGTGGCGGCGGAGCCAGCGGAGGTGGGCGGGGCGTCCACCGCGAGCCGCAGCCGCCACGAGCCGCCGACCTTGCGCGTCGGGGTGAAGCGGTAGGCGGCGCTGGTGAGGTGGTCGAGACGCTTGGTGTCGCGGACCTGGCGACGCTGGGGTGAGAGCTTCACCGCGCGGGAGACCGGCGCGGGGCGGTAGGCCGCCCCCTCGGAGTAGAACGTCGTGGGTGCCTGGTTGGCGGCGGCGAAACGGGTGTAGAAGTCCGTGAAGCCGCGGCCGCGGGACTGCACGACCTTGCGGACCGCCTCGGTGGAGTACAGGTCCCGGGCGTCGTCCGCCGCGTCGACGAGGTCCCAGATCCGGCGGATCGCGTCGTCGCCGAAGCGCTGGGAGATCAGCTCGAAGAACAGCCAGTTGCCGTACTGCGCGCCCCCGGTCGGGTCGAAGAGGTCCAAGGGGGTGCGGGGCCGGCCGAGCTGGCCGAAGCGGAGGTACTGGCGGTTGTCGTCGATCGCGTCGGCATAGCGCTCCTCCATCCAGGTGGCGGTCGACTCCAGAAGCCAGCGGTCCTCGGTGGCGTCGTACCCGAACTGGATGGCGTGGAAGAACTCGTGGGCGGCGGTCACCCCGAGGCTGGCCTCCGGGCCGAGCGCGAACTCGGTGAAGTCGTTGTCGAGGACGCAGTAGCCGGAGTAGACGAACCGCTCGCCGGGGGTCTGGTCCTCCGGCGCGCAGAAGCCGTAGAGGCCGGCCGCGCCGACGTCCTTGAGGTAGACGTCGAAGAGCCCGTTGCCGCCCTTGATGCCGTCGGTGGGCGGCGGGCGGTAGCCCATCGTCTCGGCCTCGAAGGCGAGCACCGACTCGAGCTCGGCGAGGGTGCGCTCGACCCAGTCGGGCACGCCGTCGACGTCGAGGTCGGTCGCCGCCGGCGCGTCGGTCGTGGTCGGCACGTAGTGCACGCAGAAGCTCGCACCGCACAGGGGCGCCGTCTCAGCGACCGTGTAGCCGAACTGCTCGGGGTCGGCGAAGCCGTCGGTGGGCCGGGCCAGCAGCGCGTCGGCGGCGCGGCGGTCGGCCGCGGACAGACCGGGGTAGGCCAGGCGGAGCCCGGTCAGTGCCATCGAGGCGTCGCGACCGGACGCCCCCGTCAGGGCCGCGCGCGCGTCGCCGACGGCCGAGGAGACCGGCTCGAGGCCCGGGTCGTCGGCACCGGCGGGGGCCAGGGGGGCGACGACCGCGAGACCGGCCGTGGTCAGGGTCGTCACCAGACCAACGAGGAGGCGGGCGAGGGGGCGGGGCACTCGCTCACCCTACGTGCATCATGCTCCTGAGATCTTCTCGATCAACGCCGTGGTCGAGATCGCCGGAGTGCGGGTCAGGTAGACGACCTCGCAGAGGTCGCGGAACTCGTCGAACCGGCCGCGCCAGTCGTCCCCCATCACCAGGACGTCGGCGCCGTGCTGCACGAGGTAGTCCCTCTTGAGCTCCAGGCTCTCCTCGACAAAGACCTCGTCGACCACCTTGAGGGCGCCGACGATCGCCATCCGCTCGGACTGGCTGAAGACGGGCTCGCGGCCCTTCTTGCGCAGGTTGAGCTCGTCGGCGGAGACGCCGACGACGAGCCGGTCGCCGAGGGCTGCCGCCCGCTCGATCACCCGGAGATGGCCGACGTGGAAGACGTCGAACGTCCCGAAGGTGACCACCGTGCGCGTCATGGCGGGCATTCTGGCACGGTCGTGCGGGGGAGCGGTGGGGGAGCCCGATCGTGGGTGGCGTTGCAATTTAGGATAGCCTCACCTTGCTTCTGCCCCGACCCGATCAGGAGACCTCGCGATGCGGCGTACCGCCCTGCTCGCCACCGGACTCACCCTCGCCACGCTGGCCGCGACGACCGGCTGTGGCGTCTTCGACCAGCCGGCCGACATCCAGGTCTACTCCGCACGCCACTACGACGTGGAGGACGCGTTCGCCGAGTTCGAGGAGGAGACCGGCAAGAGCGTCGAGTTCATCTTCGACGACGACGCGGTGCTGCTCGAGCGGATCAAGGCCGAGGGCGAGGACAGCCCGGCCGACGTCTACATGACCGTCGACGCCGGCAACCTGTGGAACGCCGCCGAGCAGGGCGTGGTCACCCCGATCGAGAGCTCCACCCTCGACGAGGCGGTGCCCGAGGGCTACCGTGACCCCGGCAACAGCTGGTTCGGGCTGGCGATGCGGGCCCGCACGGTGCTCTACAACCCCGACGCCGTCGACCCTGGCGAGTTCGACGCCGCCGACACCTACCGCGGCCTGACCGACGCGAAGTGGAGCGGCCGGCTCTGCATGCGGGACTCCTCCGAGGCCTACACCCAGTCGCTGGTGGCGTCGCTGATCGACCTCTACGGCCGCGAGGACGCCCTCGCCCTCGTCGAGGGCTGGCTGGCCAACGACGTCGACATCATGAGCAACGACATCCTGCTCATCGAGGCGATCGACGCCGGCACCTGCGACGTCGCGATCGTCAACCACTACTACGTGGCTCGTGAGCTCGAGGAGAAGCCCGACCTGGACGTCGAGCTCTACTGGGCGTCGCAGGAGGGTGCCGGCACGCACGCGAACATCTCGGGCGCCGGGGTTGTGGAGTCGAGTGACAACAAGGCCGACGCGCAGGAGCTCATCGAGTGGCTCGCGACGACCGGTCAGGACGACTTCATCGGCGGCAACCACGAGTACCCCGTCAACCCCGAGGTGGAGCCCGACGACCTGGTGGCCTCCTTTGGTGAGTTCACCCCGATGCAGCTCGACGCGCAGGCGTACGGCGAGCTCAACGCCGAGGCCGTTGACCTGCTCGCCGAGGCCGGCTACGAATAGCCCACCGCCGTGACCCAGACGCTGGTCCCGCCGACGCCGCACGCGCCGCAGTCCGGGACCCGGTTCCGCCGGCTGCCGGCCCGGGGGCGACCCCAGTGGTCGGCCGCGGTCGCGGTGGTCGCGCTGCTGGTGGCGGCGCCGGTGATCGCCGTCCTGGTCGACGTGATGACCGGTGCGGTGCCCGCCTGGCCGCGCGACCTCGGCAGCATGGTCGTCACGACCATCGGCCTGATGCTCGGGGTCGGGGTCGGCACGCTGGTGGTGGGGTGCGGGCTCGCCTGGCTGGTCACGGCGTACACGTTCCCGCTGCGGGACACCCTGGTCTGGCTGCTGGTGCTTCCGCTGGCGATGCCGGCCTACATCCTCGGGTTCGTCTTCCTCTCCACCCTCGACGTCGCCGGCCCGGTGCAGCAGACGCTGCGTGACACCCTCGGCAGCGGATTGGAGATCCCGGTGCGCTCGCTGGGCGGCTGCATCGCGGTGATGTCGCTGACGCTCTACCCCTACGTGTACCTGCTCGCCCGCGCCGCGTTCGTCGAGCAGGGCTCCCGGACGTACGACGTGGCACGCACCCTGGGCGCGGGGCGTCGCCGGACGTTCTTCCGGGTGCTCCTGCCGCTGGCCCGACCCTCCCTGGCGGCCGGTCTGGCGCTGGTGATGATGGAGGTGCTGACCGACTTCGCGACGGTGCAGTACTTCGGCGTCCGCACCGTCTCGGTCGGCGTCTACTCGGTGTGGCAGGGCACCTACGACTTCGGTGCGGCCGTGCAGCTCAGCACGCTGGTGCTGCTCTTCGCGGTCGCCGTGCTCGCCGGCGAGCGGCTGATGCGCGGCCGGGCGCGCTTCACCCAGGCGGGCCGCGGCACGGCGAGCGAGCCGGAGCGGCTGGCCGGCTGGCGTGGCGGGCTGGCCGTGGCTGCCTGCCTGCTCACCCTCGCGGCGGGCTTCTTCGTCCCGGTGCTCCGGCTGGCTGCCTGGGCCGTCGGCCGGTTCCGCACCGACGGGACCGCGGCCGTGGACGGGCGCTTCGGGGAGTACCTCACCAACTCCGTCGTGGTGGCCGCGATCGCCGCCGTGGTCTGTTGCGCGCTGGCGGTGCTCATCGGCCACGCGGTCAAGCTCGGCGGCGGCCGGGTGGTGCGTGCCTGCGCCGCGCTCACCACCTTCGGCTACGCCGTGCCAGGCGCCGTGATCGGCATCGGCACGCTGCTCGTCTTCGCGGCGGCCGACGACCTGCTCGAGGCCCTCGGGGTGCCCGGGGGGACCGGGCTGCTGGTCACCGGCTCGGTGGTGGGCATCCTGTACGCCTATGCGGTGCGTTTCCTCGGTCCGGCCTACCAGTCCGTCGACGCGTCCTTCGCCAAGGTGTCGCCCACGATGACCCAGTCCGCGCTGAGCCTGGGTGCGTCGCCACGCCGGGTGCTGACCCAGGTCCACCTGCCGCTAGTGCGCCCCGGTGTCGCCGTCGCGCTGGTGCTGGTCTCGGTCGACGCGATCAAGGAGCTGCCGATCGTGCTGCTGCTGCGGCCGTTCGGCTTCACCACCGTCTCGGTCTGGGTCTACCAGCTCGCCGCCGAGAACTTCTGGAGCCTCGCGGCCCTCCCCGCCTTGCTGATCGTCGCGCTGGCCGTGGTGCCCGTCGCCCTGCTCCTCCGGCAGATCCGCACCGCCGACGGGGGGAACCGTGGCTGAGCCGGCGACCGCGCTCTCGCTCGCCGGCGTCTCCAAGGCGTACGGCGCCGCAGTGGCCGCGGTGGCTCTCGATCTCGACGTCGAGGCCGGCCGACTCGTCACCGTCATCGGCCCGTCGGGGTGCGGCAAGTCGACGCTCCTGCGGCTGGTGGCCGGCCTGGAGCGCCCCGACGCCGGCACGGTCGCGGTGGACGGCGAGCTCGTCGCCGGCCCCGGCCGGTTCGTGCCGCCCGAGCGCCGCCGGGTCGGTCTGGTGTTCCAGGACCACGCGCTCTTCCCGCACCTCACCGTCGCCGGGAACGTCGCCTTCGGCCTCGACCGGCTGTCCCGCGACCGGCGCCGGGCCCGGGTCGACGAGGTGCTCGCCCTGGTCCGGCTGACCGACCTCGCGGCCCGCTACCCCCACGAGCTCTCGGGGGGCGAGCAGCAGCGGGTGGCGCTGGCGCGGGCCCTCGCGCCCGGGCCCAGCGTCGTACTCCTCGACGAGCCGTTCTCCTCCCTCGACGAGAACCTCCGGGCTCAGGTCCGCGCGGAGCTCGTCGGCGTGCTCCGCGCGACGGGGACCACCGCCGTCCTGGTCACCCACGACCAGACCGAGGCACTCTCGATCGGCGACACGGTGGTGGTGATGCGCGACGGCCGGATCGAGCAGGCCGACACCCCGCAGGCCGTCTTCGAGCGGCCGGCCACCCGCTTCACGGCGTCGTTCATGGGCGACGCGGACTTCCTGCCCGCCCACGTGCACCGCGCCCTGCTCACCTGCGAGATCGGCGTCGTCTCCACGGTCCCCGGCTGGAGCGGGGTCGACGCCGACGTCGAGGTGGTGCTGAGGCCCCACGAGGTCGCGCTATCGGCGGTCCGGACGGGGGGAGCGGACGGGGTGGTGACGAACGTGGAGTACCACGGCGCCTTCGTCCTGCACACCGTCCGGCTCGGCTCCGGCGCCACCGTGCGCTCGTGGCAGCCGCACGCGGTCCGGCACCCGGCCGGCACCGAGGTCGAGGTGAGTGTCGTCCCCGGGATCACGCCCACGTTGCTCATCGGCGACCGCGCCGTCTCGCTGCCGCCCGGACCCCAGGACAGCACCCAGCCGTAGGCAAGGATGGACGTGATGAGCGCGCCACTGTCCATGATCACCGCCGACCCTGCGGCCGACGAGGCCCGCCGCCAGGGCCTGCGTCGGATGCGGACCGTGGCCGTCGCCCTGCTCGGCCTGGCGGCCGTGGTGTACCTCGCGACGCTCGGCCAGGACGGTTTCCTCGGCTTCGTCAACGCGGGCGCCGAGGCCTCGATGGTGGGCGCGATCGCCGACTGGTTCGCGGTCACCGCCCTCTTCAAGCACCCGCTCGGCCTGCCCATCCCGCACACCGCGCTGATCCCGCGCCGCAAGGACGAGCTCGGCCGCGGCCTGCAGGAGTTCGTCGGGGAGAACTTCCTTCAGGAGGGCATCGTCCGCGACCGGGTGGCCGCCGCGACGATCTCGCTCCGCGCGGGTCAGTGGCTGTCGAACCCGGCGCACGTGCGACGGCTGGTCGACGAGGTCGCCGAGATCGGCTCGATGGGGCTCGGCAAGGTCCGTGACGACCAGGTCGAGGACCTGGTCAGGACGGCGCTGGTGCCGCGGTTCCGGGAGGAGCCCATCTCGCCGCTGCTCGGTGGCCTCCTGGCCGAGACGGTCGCCGACGACCTCCACCACGGGCTCGTCGACCTCGCGCTCGAGGAGCTGCACCGGTGGCTGACCCACCACGAGGGCGACTTCACCGAGATCCTCTCCCAGCGCGCGCCCTGGTGGGCACCGCCGCGTCTCAACGAGGCGGTCACCGTCCGGATCCACCTCGAGGCGGTCCGCTGGATCGAGGACATCCGCGACGACCCGCATCACCACGCCCGCGCGGCCCTGGACTCGGTGCTGGCCCAGCTCGCCCAGGACCTGCTGTTCGACCCGGCCACCCAGGAGCGGGCCGAGCGGCTCAAGGACCGCATCCTGGAGCACCCGGCCGTGCTCACCTCGGCGGTCTCCCTGTGGAACGCCCTGCGCCGGTCGCTGGTGGCGTCGCTGCGCGATCCCGAGGGCGCCGTACGCCGGCGGCTCCACGCGGAGGTGGCCGCCTTCGGTGACCGCCTGATGGCCGACGAGACGCTGCGGAACCGGCTCGACCTGGTCGCGGCCGACATCGTGGTCTTCGGCGTGGAGCGGTACGGCGAGGAACTGACCACCGTCATCACCCACACCATCGAGCGCTGGGACGGCCGCGAGGCGGCCCGGCGGATCGAGCTGCACGTGGGCCGGGACCTGCAGTTCATCCGGATCAACGGCACGATCGTCGGCGGGCTGGTGGGCGTGCTGATCCACACCGTCGCCGTGCTGGCGGCGTGAGGCTGCGATGATCGGCGGCATGACTGAGCCGGTCGACGTCCCCATCCGCGACGAGGGCATCCGCCTCGGTCAGTTCCTCAAGCTGGCCAACCTCATCGACTCGGGCTCCGACGCGAAGGTGCTCATGATCGAGGGCCTGGTGACGGTCAACGGTGAGGTCGAGACCCGCCGTGGCCGGCAGTTGGCGCCCGGCGACGTGGTCGTCCTGGGTGGCCAGTCCGCCCGTGTCGGTCGTCCCGCGTAGGGTCGGGGCGTGAGCCCACGATGAGCAAGATGGACAACCAGCGCGCGATGCGCGAAGCGAAGTACGCCCGCACCCAGGCGCGGGCCAAGACGCAACCGTCCAGCAGCGCGGTTCGTCCGCCCGTGGCACCCCCGGCCGCCACGACCTCGCCGACCGCGCCGTCGGTCGACGAGGCCCCGGCCGCCACGACCGAGGCCCTGTGCGGGCACCGGTCGATGAACGGACGCACCTGCACCCGCGAGTCGGGGCACGCCGCGAAGAGCCACCGCTACGGCTGAGACTCGATCAGTAGGGCCAGCCGGCGGGCAGTTCCTCCACCAGGGTGACCGACTCGCAGAAGGCCGCCAGCGACCCGCCGATGTTGTCGGTGGTGTCGACGGTGCCGACGAAGATGACCTGGTCGTAGCCGTCACCGCAGAAGACGTTGTCGCGGATGCCGTCGTTGAGCATGTAGAAGACATCGTCGCCCTGTTCGCCGAAGACGTTGTCGGCACCGGGACCGATGAAGTGGAAGTCGCCGTCCTGGTCGCCGGTCATCTCGTCGTCGCCGTCGCCGTCGATCAGCACGTCGACGCCGAAGCCGCCATCGAGCTCGTCGACCCCGGGTCCACCCTCGACCCGGTCGTCGCCGACTCCGGCTGAGACGGCGTCGTTGCCTTCGCCGCCGAGGACGTGGTCGTTGCCGTCCATGCCCTGGAGGAAGTCGTCGCCCAGGCCACCGTCGAGCAGGTCGTTGCCCGGCATGCCGATGAGGGTGTCGTTGCCGTCCTCGCCGAACATCTGGTCGTTGCCCGCGGCACCGAGGCTGCGGTCGTTGCCAGGGCCGCCGTACACGACGTCGTCGCCGGCGTGGAGGAGCAGCAGGTCGTTGCCGAAGCCGCCGAGGGCGACGTCGTTGCCGGACTGGCCCTTGACGGTGTCGTCACCGCCGCGAGCCAGCACTCGGTCGTCGCCGGCCTTGGCGTCGATGAGGTCTGAGCCCTGACTGCCACGCAGCTCGTCGTTGCCGGGGCTCGCCTTGCGCGCCGAGAACGGCGTCTGGAGAGCCGCGGACACGGGAGCAGCCAGGGCCAGGGCGATGGCGAGCCCTGCGGCCAGCGCAGTGAGTCGTCGGGGGCGCTTCCCACGGCCGGAAGTGCGGCTTTCGGGGTGCGCGGAAATGAGGTCACTCGAGTGGGGGGTCATTGGTCCTCTAGCGGGGGGATGGACTAATGCTCGGTTCTCTTTGATCGTACGACTGCACCGCCGGTTCGTGGCGAACTTGCTGGATCTTTACCTCCGGCACGCCCCATCGTCACCACTGCTCCCACTGGTCACACCGACCCCAGAAATCACGTACCCGTCGCCGGTTCAGAACGTGCGACGGGACCTGTGGCGGCACCTCGGGGCCATCCCCGAGAGGGTGTTCAGGTCAGGAGACGCCCATCAGGTCGCAGACGAAGATGAGTGTCTCGCCGGGCTTGATGACGCCGCCCGCGCCGCGGTCGCCGTACCCGAGGTGGGGTGGGATGACGAGCTGGCGCCGGCCGCCGACCTTCATGCCCTGCACGCCCTGGTCCCACCCGGCGATGACCTGGCCGGTGCCGAGGCGGAAGGAGAGCGGGGAGCCGCGGTCGTAGGAGGCGTCGAACTCCTCGCCGGTGGAGTGCGCGACGCCGACGTAGTGCACGGACACCGTGCTGCCGGCGGTCGCCTCGTCGCCGTCACCCTCGACCAGGTCGGTCATCACCAGGTCGGCGGGCGGTTCGAAGTCGGGGAAGTCGATCTCGGGCTTGTCCATCGGACCAGTCTGTCAGGGGGCGGCCTCGTGGCGGCTCGGGGGTTGGGCGACCCGGCGGGCGATCTCGGCGTCCAGCTCGGCCAGCCGGGGGAGCGGGCCGCCGTCCCACCAGCACAGCGCCTCGATCTCGTCGTCGGGCTCGAAGGCCATCGATGCGGCAGCGGCCGCGGTGTAGACCGCGGCGTGCTCGCGACGCCGGTCGGGGGCAAGCTCGAAGAGCGCCACTGCGGCGAAGGTGAGCGCGGGCAGCAGCTGTCCGGTCTCCTCCACGAGCTCACGCCCGGCGGCCGTGCGGGGCGTCTCGCCGGGGTCGATCATCCCGCCGGGCAGCTCCCACTCCTGGCGCCACCGGTTCAGCACCAACAGGGTGCGGCCCTCCCGGCGGGCAACCACGAGCGCCAGCGGCAGCGGGACCGCGGGGTCGAGGCGCGAGAGCAGGGACTCGTCACCTGCCGTCATGGAGAGGAGCAGGCTGCCGGCCGCGTCCGCGGCCAGCGCAGCAGGTGCCGTCTCGTCGGACAGGACGTCAGCTCTGGTGCACGTAGGAGTCGAGCTGGTCGCGCTCGAACTCCAGCTCGGCCATCCGGTTCTTCACCACGTCACCGATGCTGACGATGCCGACCAGCCGATCGCCGGCGACGACGGGCACGTGGCGGATCCGGTGCTCGGTCATCAGCGCCATCAGGTCGTCGAGGGAGGCGCTGCCTTCGCAGGTGCGGACCGTCGAGGTCATGATCGTGGCGACCGCGGTGTCGAGCACCGACTCGTCGCCGTTCAGACGCCGGACGACGTCACGCTCGCTGACGATGCCGTCGACGGAGGATCCGTCGTCGCTGACGATGAGCGCGCCGACGTTGTGCTCGCCGAGCAGGGCGACAAGCTCGCGGACGGTGGCATCCGGGCCGATCGTGATGACGCCGTCGAGGGCCTTGTGCTTGAGAAGCTCGCTGATCCGCATCTCCACTCCTGTCCAGAGGGTAGGGGGTCAACGCTAGCGATGCCGGTGCCGTGGGGCCAGCGCCGACGCGCCCAGTGTCAGCCCAACGGGGGACCGTCGCCGTCGCGGGGCGACTCCGCGCGGGTGCCGCGGCTGCGCAGCTCGCTCACCGATCCCGGTCCGCGGCGACGGGAGTCGGGGTCGGCCGCGTCGTCGGCCATCGTGCCGAGGAAGGCCAGCGCAGCCTCGTGCAGGTGTCCGTTGGACGCGAGGGCGTTGCCCCCGAACGGGCCGCCGGTGCCGTCGAGAGAGGTGAAGCGCCCGCCGGCCTCGGTGACGATGATGTCGAGCGCGGCCATGTCGTAGAGCTGGAGCTCGGGCTCGGCCGCCAGGTCGACGGCGCCCTCCGCGATCAGCATGTAGGACCAGAAGTCGCCGTACGCGCGGGTGCGCCAGCAGCGCCTGGCCAGGGAGAGGAAGTCGTCGAGCCGGCCGCGCTCGTCCCAGCCGCTGAGCCCGCTGTAGGACAGCGAGGCGTCCTCGAGGCGCCGGATGTCGGAGACCTGGCACTGCGTCGCCTTGAGCAGCGACCGGCCGGTCCACGCACCGTTGCCTTTGGAGGCCCACCAGCGGCGCTGGAGCTGCGGCGCCGAGACCACGCCCAGCACCACCTCGTCGTCGACCACCAGCGAGATCAGCGTCGCCCAGACCGGCACGCCGCGCACGAAGTTCTTGGTGCCGTCGATGGGGTCGATCACCCAGCGGCGCTGGGAGTGCCCGGTGGTGCCGTGCTCCTCACCGACGACCGCGTCGCGCGAGCGCACCCGGGACAGCGTCCGGCGCAGGCTCTCCTCGACGGCGAGGTCCGCCTCGGTGACCGGCGTCAGGTCGGGTTTGCTCATCACGTGCAGGTCGATGGACTTGAAGAGGTTGCCGGTCAGCGAGTCCGCGTCGTCGGCGAGGACGTGCGCGAGGCGGAGATCGTCGGTGTAGTCGGGTGACCCGGAGCGCGGCATGTTCACAGGCTATGGCCAGGGAGCGGGACTAGCTTGCACCCATGGAGTTCAACGGCATCCCTCTCCATCCGTTGGTCGTGCACGCGGTGGTGGTGTTCGCACCGATGTCGGCCTTCTTCGGGGTCTTGTACGCCGCGCTGCCGCGCTGGCGCTGGGCGGTGCGGTGGCCGCTGGTCGCAGTCACGCTGATCGCCGTGCTGACCGCGTTCGTGGCCACTCTCAGCGGCGAGGACCTCGCGACCAGCCGAGGTCTCGACGCCCGCGCTGCCGTGCAGGAGCACCAGGACCGCGGTGAGCTGCTGCGCAACGCCCTGCTGACCTACACCGTGTTGGTCGGCCTCGCGGCCTGGCGCCTCGGCGGACCCAGCGGCCTGATCTCCGGGAAGGGCGAGCGTCCCGCGCGCGGTGGGGTGCTCACTCTGGCGACCACTGGGCTCCTGGTGGTCGGCGCGCTCGTCGTCGGCGCAACGGTCTTCCTCGCCGGCGACTCCGGCGCCCGCGCGGTCTGGGGCGGCTGACCCCCCTCCCGGTGGTTGAGGAGGTTGCGCTAGCAACCGTCTCGAAAACCGCCGCACCCGAGAGCCGAGGGGCTGGGCCGCTCCCCGGTGGTTGAGGAGGTTGCGCTAGCAACCGTCTCGAAACCGCCGCACCCGAGAGTCTTCGTCGGGCGAGTGGGCTGGACGTCTCGGACAAGTTTCGAAAGATCGCTCTGCGAGGACCGCGGGCTTCCCCTAGCTTGGCCGCTCCATCTGGACCGCCTTTCCGATCTCGTCAAGGACCCTGCTGTCATCATCGCCAAGGCCCCCGCGCCGGGGTGGTTCGACGAAGGGGTCACCCGGGGCTACTGGGGCCAAGCCGCGGAGAAGGCGATCCGGGCAATCACCGGCGGGACAGCCAAGCGCTTCAGCCTCGGGACCGCGGCCATCCCGAGCTTCCGGATCCTGGACGACTTCGTTGACAGCGGACGAGCGAAGGTGGCCAACGAGGTCAAGACGGGGGACGGGAGGTTGACCTCGTTCGTCAAGCGACAGATCGCCAAGGACAAGTGGCTGGTCGACAATGGCCGCGTGACTGACTACACCCGGAACTTCTTCCCGAGCGCCCGGTCCAACCTGGTGGGTCCCGACCCCGCCCTGCTCGCTGAACTGAAGGAGAACGGGATGATGGTCAAGGTGTGGCTGCCGTGATCGCGTCATGGGTCTGATCGGGACGTCCGCCGAGCCACCGTCTCTGGTGGAGGCGGAGGTGTTCTTCGCGGCCTGGACGGCTGGGCTGCCGGATCGGTTGGCGTGGTTCGAGGCCCAGGTGGCTGTTGAGGCCGGGCCGGCGCTCGACGGGTCGACTGCCTCGCTGGAGCCGGCGCTGAGGTTCGTGATCGACCGGATCGGCGACCCGCGGCCGGTCGATCCCGTGCCACTGTGGTTCGGAGAAGTGGACCGCGAAGCGGGTCTCCCTACGGTGCGGCGCTGGTCGAGGGACTCATGGCTTACGTGGCCCTGATCCACCGCCGCTATGTCGGGGACGGGGCCACGTGGGAACTGGAGACGGACTCGCGCAGTATCGACGCCTACCAGCCGGTGATGCGCGACCCACGGGTGGCTCCGGCCTGGACGCAGGTCTTCACGGCCATCGTGCAGGTGCAGCGGGGCAGTCACGGGAACGACCGGCTTCGCAATGTCGTGGAATCGACTCTGTCGCATGTTCGCTCAGACTCTTGGATCGGCGAGCCTCAGGGCACGGACCTGTCAGTGGAGTTGACGCCGCTGGAGGAGTTCTCGGAGTGGGATGTGCAGGTGAGTGTGGCCGAGGACCTGGAGGACGCGTTGGGGTTCGAGGCGTATGCGTCGCTGGAGGACAGGTTCGGGGCGGTGCCGGGGGT
>Ga0136611_10000104_pt1 | contig 45869 bp, 37 predicted proteins | sample AntDrymUQ2232306_2_FD_106645 | JGI IMG/M metagenome (GOLD analysis project Ga0136611, IMG submission 106645) | Polar desert sand microbial communities from Dry Valleys, Antarctica - metaG UQ223 (23.06) | ecosystem: Environmental > Terrestrial > Soil > Desert | place: Antarctica: Dry Valley... | reverse complement strand
TGCTCGCCGGCGAGCACGTCGGAATGATCGGTCTCCGCGTTGACCAGCTCGACCAGCATCATCTGCGTGCGATCGAGGTGATCGCCGACTTCCGCTTCCAGCACCCGGCTCGACTCGCCGCCGTTCACCACAGCCTGCGTCGGCGCCGTGATCGACGGATCTCCACCGGAGAAACGGCCGGCCACGAACGCGACGACCACCAGGGCGGCGACGCCGCCGGCAAGCGCCCACTGCGGGAACCAGAAGAACGCGCGCCAGCCGCTGCGGACGTTGGTATCGAGCTGCGGCTCGAGACGAGCCCACGCGGTGCGCTCGAAGCCCAGCGGGGCTTCGACCGGCGCCGCTGAATCGACCAGCGTCATCACGCGCACGAGCGTTGCTTTGGCGCCCTGGCAATCCGCGCACGACGCGAGATGCGACTCGACCCGCGCGGCATCGCCGCGTTCGGTCTCGCCGTAGAAGTGGAGGATCAGATCGTCCTCAGAAAGATGCTGGTTCATGACTGAACAAAAGGCTCCAAGGCAATCCGCATTTTCTTCACGGCTCGAAAGATGCTGTGTTTCGTCGCGCTGGTTTTCATCCCGAGTTTTTCGCCGACCTCGTCGATCGACATGCCCTCGACGTGCCGCAGTGTAAAGGCCGCGCGCTCGAGCGCGGTCAGCAGGCCGAGCGCGTCGTTGACGCGGTCGGAAATCTGCGTGCTCGCGGCGACCCGCTCCGGCGTCGGATGCGAGTCCGCGCCGCGCTCGCTGAGCGGGCCCTGCTCGAGATCCATCGGGTCATGCGCATCCTCACGGTGCCGTCGCGCGCGAATCAGGTCGATCGAACAGTTCACCGTGATCCTGTGCAGCCAGGTGCGAAAATCCGCCCGGGCCTCGAAACGGCTCAATTGCTTATGCGCCTTGAGCCACGACTCCTGCACCACGTCTTCGGCGTCCTGCGCATTCCCGGTCATCCGGTGCGCGAGCGAGTAGACGTAGCGGGAATGCTGGTCGACCAGCGCGCGAAATGCGTCGCGGTCGCCGTCGCGGGCCCTGGCGACAACCGACAGGTCGCGCTCTTCCATCCCTGCAGCTTGGACGGACTGGGCCTGATCCGGTTGGGTGCCTGAGGTGCCTAAAGTGCCTTGAGTGCCTAAGGGTGGGTGCACGTTTCAGCGCTGCTTAACGGATGGCTTAACGGGAATTAATCTTTAGATTCAATAACTTACCGCTATGATCCGGAGCATGGATGCCCGCTTCCCAACCGGAAAGTTTGTTTTCGATCCGCACCCGACGCCTGAAAAGCGGCGCGAGTGTATTGCCGTCATCGCAAGCCTCCCGGTCGAGCTCGCAGCCGCGCTCGCCGGCGCCGGGCTCGACACTCCCTATCGCGATGGCGGCTGGACCGCCCGTCAGGTCGTCCATCACCTGGCCGACAGCCACATGAATGCATTCATCCGCTTTCGACTCGCGCTGACGGAAGACAAGCCGACCATCAAGCCCTACAACGAAGCGGCATGGGCGAGGCTCGCCGACATGACGCTGGACCCCGCGGTGTCAGTGCAAATCCTCGACGGCCTGCATCAGCGATGGCACGCCATGCTGGTCGCGATGAGCGACGCCGACTTTGCGCGCGAGGCCGTGCACCCCGAGCACGGCCCAAAAACCGTCGATTGGTTCTTACAGTTGTATGCGTGGCACGGGCGCCATCACGTCGGGCACGTCACGCTGACGGCGGCGTCGTAACGACGACCACGGTCGGCTGGTTGCGCCGCATCCGGTTGACGGCCTTGACCATCAGGAACACGACCCACGCCAGGATGACGAACTGGATCAAGTGGCTGATGAACGAGCCGTAGGCAATCACGGTTGCGCCCGCAGCCTTGGCGTCAGCCAGCGAGGCATACGGCGCAGCCGCCTTGATGCCGTCGCGCAGCACCACGAACTGATTGGTGAAGTCGGTGCCGCCGGTCGCCAGGCCGACGACCGGCATGACCACGTCGTTCACGAACGAATCGACGATGCGCTGGAAGGCGGCGCCGATGATCACGCCGACGGCGAGATCCATGACGTTGCCCTTGGAGATGAATTCCCTGAACTCGCTAAGCATGATCGGCTCCCGCGGTGATTCTACCGTCGGTTGGCCTAAAGGCGGACACCACAGCGATACAATCACTTGATGGCGGCTCCACTGACTGCGCGCGAACGATCCCACCTGAAGGCCCGCGCCCATGCGCTGGAACCGAGCGTCCTGGTTGGCCATGGCGGGGTGACGGATGCGGTGGCCGCTGAGATCGATCGGGCGCTGAAAGCGCGCGAGCTGATCAAAGTGAAGATCCTGGCGGAACGAGACAAGCGCGACGAGATCGCCGCGGTGATTTCGACGCGAACGGATTCAGCGATCGTTCAGCAGGTCGGCAAGGTCGTGGTGTTGTGGCGGCCGAAGCCGGACAAAACGCCTTAGACGACTACAACCGGAACAGGTAACTGATTTTCAGGAAAAAGCCATCGACCGTGCGCCGCAGCCACTCGGGAAGCAGGGCAGTGCGCTCGAACGCTGGTCGAGTGACGTCGTCATCGACGGCACCTCAGGTGATGACCTAACTCACGACCAGGCCTTGAACGATCCGCTTCGCGCGTCGAGGATTTCGCCGATGGTGATAGCAGCGTGGATCAAGCCGACATGGGTGTAGGCCTGTGGGAAATTGCCGAGCAGCGCGCCGGTTTCCGGCTCGATGTCTTCAGAGAACAGCCCCAGCGGATTCGCGTATTTCTCCAGGCGCCTGAACAGCGCGACGGCTTCGTCCACTTCGCCCATCATCGCCAGCGCCTCGACCCACCAGAAAGAGCAAATCGAAAACGCGCTGGTCGTGTGTCCGAAGTCGTCGAGGTGTTTATAGCGCAGCATCAGGCCGTGCGGCGCGAGCTCCCGTTCGTACGCGCGCACTGTCGACTTAAACCGTGGATCGAGCGGATCGATCAGGCCGATCGCCGGCAACAACAGGTTCGACGCGTCGGGATGCTGGCCGTCGAACGCCTGCGTGAAGAAGCCGAGCTCCTGGTTGTAGGCGCGGTCGAGGATGATGGCGCGCTTTTCATCCGCCCACGCCGACCATTGACGCGCGCGCTCGGGCATCCCAAGGAACGCCGCGAGCCGGGCACCGCGCTGGGCGGCGACCCAGCACATCGCCTTCGAAAATGTGTAGTGGCGCGGCTGCGTGCGGTACTCCCACAGGCCGGTGTCGACGACATCGAACGATGCCATTGCCGATCCGACGAGATGCTCGAGCAGCGGTCCCAGCGTCGGATCCTCCCAGACCACGCGCGGATCCGTGAGAATCGTCTCGAGGCACAGCACCATTTCGCCATCGACGTCATGCTGCCGCTGCACGTACGCGGCATTGCCAATGCGCACCGGGCCTTGACCGTCGTAGCCGCGAAGGGTGGGGATAATCTCTTCGTGGAGATCGCGCTTTCCGGTGATGCCGTAGATCGGCTGCAGCGGACCGGCTTCAGCCATGTCGCGAAGGAAGCGAACGAACGCCTCGCCCTCTGCCAGGTGGCTCAAGCGGCGCAACGCCTCGACGACGAACGCGGCGTCGCGCAGCCAACAGAATCGATAATCCCAGGTGCGGCCCGAGCCGAGTGCCTCGGGAATGCTGGTGGTCGCGGCGGCGATGATCGCGCCGGTGTCGGTGAAGGCGTGTAGCTTGAGGCACAGCGCCGATCGCAACACCGACTCGGGCGCGAACGACGGCAGCGCGGTGGTCTTCGCCCAGCTGCGCCAGCCGCGGATGGTCTGTTCGAGCGCATTCTCCGCCTCGGGCGCGGAGTCGATGTCCGGCGGCTTGCCGGCGCTGAGGCAGAAGAACGTCGGCCGATCGATGCGAATCACGCTACCGTCCATCACGTATGGCGCCGCGACATTGGTCGCCAGGTACAACCGTGTTGGACCGCCGACCACCTGGAGACCTTGTCCGGCGGCGACGACCTCGACGCTGGCGCGGGCGTAGTCGGGCCGTGGATCGAAGTGCACGCGCACACGCGGCGTCCCGGAGAGCGGCCGCAGCAGACGGCAGACCTCGATCGGGGCATCGACCTTCAGGCCGGCGATCAGTCGCGGAGCGAAGTCGAAGATTTCGAGCACGCCGTCCGCGGTCTCAATCTCGGTCCGCAGTACGTTCGTGTTGCGGATGTACGACGCCTTCGCCTTCCAGTCCTCTACCGGCTTGAACGCCCAGGTGCCGCCGCGCTCCTGGTCGAGCAACCGCGCAAATACCGACGGGCTGTCGAATCTCGGCAGGCACAGCCAGTCGATGTTGGTATCAGGGCCGACCAATGCCAGGACCCGGCCGTTGCCGATCGCACCGTGATGCAGCGGCAGCGGCGCCCATTCGACTCCCGCCGTTGCCGACAACGGCGAGCGCTCAGGGTCGGTCATCGAACCGGCTCCATCCTGCAGGCCGCCATCAACAGCGAGTTGGCCCAATCGAACACCGTGTGTGATTCGACCCGCTCGCGCAGCGCCCGCATCCGGCGGCGTTGATCCTCAGGCGACATCAACAGCGCCGTGTGCAGCGCATCCGCGAACGCATCGACCGCATACGGATTGACGTGAACCGCATGTTCGAGCTCCCGGGCGGCCCCGGTAAACTCGGACAGCACCAGCACACCATATTCGTCGGTGCGCGCGGCGATGAACTCCTTCGCGACCAGGTTCATGCCGTCGTGCAGCGACGAGACGACGCACAGGTCCGCGGCGCGATAGAGGTGCGCGATGTCTTCGGGCTGGTGATGTTGCGCGCGATAAATTACCGGCTGCCAGCCGTCGCCGCCGAACTTGTCGTTGATCTCCTTCACGCCGTTCTCGACTTCCGCCATCAGCGATTGATACCGCTTGAGATGCTCGCGGCTCGGCGCCCCGACCTGGACCATCACGACGCGCCTGCGCCATTCGGGGTGCCGCTCGAGCAGCCGTCCAAACGCCTTCAGCCGATCGGGAATGCCCTTGGTGTAATCGAGGCGGTCGATGCCGACGATGATCCGTTCGTCACTGAGGCCGAGCAGCCTGCGAACATTCCTGATCTCGTTGGCGCGCTCGGCGGCTTTCGTCGGGCCGCGCCATAACGATGGATCGATGCTGATCGGAAACGGCCGCACGTAGGTCGGACGGCCGCCGCGCCAGGCGGCAAAGTGCTCGTAGTCGACGCGCGACTCCAGCGCCCGATCGACGGTGTCGAGAAAATTATTGCAGTGATACTGGATATGAAAGCCCAGCAGGTCGTTGCCGAGCATCCCGTGCAGGATGTCTTCGCCCCACGGGCAGACGCGGAACGCTTCGCGGTTCGGCCACGGAATGTGCCAGAACTGGCACACCGTTACATCGGGGCGCGCCTCTTTCACGAATCGCGGCAGCAGCGCGAAGTGGTAATCCTGCACGAACACCACCGCGCGGTCCTCGCCCACTTCCTCGATGACCGCATCGGCGAAGCGGCGGTTGACGCGCACGTACTGCTGCCAGTCGGTCTCGTCGAATTCGGGACGGGCATACGCGATGTGACACAACGGCCACAGCGCGCCGTTGGCGCAGCCGTAGTAATAGCCCTGCTCTTCTTCGGGTGACAGCCACAGGCGCTTCAACGTGTAGGCCGGTCGATCGGGCGGCACTCGCACGCGCCCGTGTTGATCGGCCGTTTCGCGATCGGCGCTGCCGCTGCCATGCGCGATCCAGGTGCCGCCGCAGGCGCGCATCACCGGATCGAGCGCGGTGACCAGGCCGCTGGCCGGCCGCGTCCACTCGATGCCTTCCGTTTCCTTGCGGCCGCGCAGCCAGTTCCACACCCCGCGCGCCGAACGCCGGCGGTGAATGTGGATGTACGGCTCGCGGTTCGCGACCACGATGAGACGCGTGCCTCGGAGGGATTCGGCAATCGACGCGCCGAGCTGGGCTGAGGTCATGATGCGCGTGCCTCAATGCCGGCCGTGGCCAGCCAACTCAAGAGACGATCGACATCCGTGATGCCATCGACCTTATGCGTGGCTGAGGTCGGACGGAGACCCACCAGTACGCCAATGCCACTTTCAATCGCCCGGAAGGCGTCTTCGTCCGTAATGTCATCGCCGACGTAGGTCACCCACGCCCGCCTTGCAAATTTCGCTTCAACATTGCTGGCAATCCACTTGGTGGCCTCGCCTTTATGGCCGTTGATGTTCGGCAGGTACTCGATCACGGCGCTGCCCTCGAGCCGGCGGACATAGTCCGCGGCGATCCACGGCGCGGCCAACGCGTCCGCGCGCGTAAACACACCGCGGTGAATGTCCTTGGGCATCCGCCGGCAGTGAATGGCAACGCTTGCGCCCTTGTCCTCGATGTATGCCGAGGGGAACTCGTCGAGGAGTGGTTTCAACGCGGTCGCAAGGCCTTCGATACGCGCGGTCGCGGCCGCCAGATCGGGATGCGAGGTGCGCGTGCCGTCAACTTCGATTTCGAGGCCGTGCAGGCCGGCGTGGAAGACGTGATCCGGCAGGCGCGTGCGGCGCCGGAGGTCGTCGAGCCGGCGGCCACTGACGATTCCAAGAGAGACGCCAGGCTTGCGGGCGATCTGGTAGAGCAAATCCCAGCGTGCCTGGGTCAGTTCAGGCGCGGTCGGATCGGGGTTGAACTCCGCGACGGTGCCATCGAAGTCGAGCAGCAACACAAACGCCGTGTCTGGGGGGCGGGCCGCCACCGCGGCCTGAACTTCGGACAGCATCGCTAATGGACCACAGAGTTATTGTGTCGGGAAAATAACTCCGGACGCGAGTGAGCCATTCGGATCAAGGCTGCGCTTGATAGCACGCATCGCGTTGACGCCGTCATCACCGTAGAGCTGCCGCAACAATTGCTGCTTGATCGGGTTCCTGCCCACACCATGCTCGGCCAATGGACATCCGCCCATCGCAATTACCGCAGTGCCGAGCTCGAGGATCACGTCGCGGCCTTTCTGTACGTCGGCCGCGCTTCGCGGAAGCACGTTGGGATGCACGTTGCCGTCGGAGATGTGTCCCCATACCGCGAGATCGAGATCGCGCTCTGCGAACAGACGGCGGCACTCCGACATCATGTCGCCGAAGCGATCGAACGGGACGATCATGTCGGCCGCAGTCTTCGAGATCGCGGCATCACCCTGCTTCGCAAGCGCCACGCGCCGATTGACGCCGGCCGGGACCGCCTCGCGCAGCTCCGCGAACGCTGCGGCGCGAGCGCCATCGGCCGGCAGCGCAACCTCGGTGTCGTCAAGCACGCCGTGGCGATCGAGCACCCGGCAGAATCGCACCAGCGGCCGATCGGCCGACGCCGGATCGCGAGCGGACGCGAGTTGCGACCAGAGCGTGGCGTCATCCGCCGGTAATTCCAGATCGATCAGCAACACCGCGGCTGCGCCCGACGGCAACGCGACCTCGAGCTTGCGGTCGATGCCGTCCTCGCGGAGCACGGCGATCGATCGCGCATCGAGGTGCTCGATCGCGGCGATATCAATACCGCGCGAATCGCGCGCACGCCAGGTCTCCTGGGATGCCAGGCGAAGCTCTCCCGTCAGCGCGATCGCAACGCCCTCCGTCGGGACGGGCACAAACGCGCGGCAGACCGCGCCCGGCTTCGAGGCGGTCTTGAAGATCACCTGCGCGACGACGCCCAGCGTGCCTTCGGAACCGATGAAGAGATCGAGGAGATCCATACCCGGTTTCAGGAAATAACCGGCCGAACGCTTTGCCACGTCGGGCATCCGGATGTCCGGGATGCGAACGACCCTCACACCGGTCGAGGTCTCGATCTCGAAGATGCCCTCGTCCGAGGCCACGCATTCGCCTCGCGCGATCGTCAGGACGTCGCCGCCGGCGAGCACGATCGTCAGGCCTTCGACCCATTCCCGGACGGTACCGTACTTGAAGGTGGCGGCGCCGGCCGCGCACGTCGCCACGACGCCTCCGGCGAAAGCGCCGAGATAGGTCGGGACCGGCGGAAACCACCGGCCGCTTTTGGCAAGCGCGGCCTGCACGGACTGCAGCGTGGCGCCGGCGTCGACGCGCGCCTGTTCGCCAGCGATGCTGATCGAATTGAGGCGATCGGTACTCAGTACGACATCGCCAAAGGGCGTCGCGCCGCCCGTTAAAGACGACTGCGCGCCGATCGGCAGAACGCGGTGGGGCCTGCGTAAGCAGGCAGTGATTTCGTCGGTCGATCGGGGGCGAACGACACCACGCGCGTGTCCTCCCGGGTAATGCGCCGCATCGGCGAGATACGAATCGAGGTTTTCGATCTCAGGACGGGGCGCAGCGCCAGCCTGAGCGGCGCGGGCCGCGATGCGGGATAACACCTGTTAATTCTATGTGAGCCTCGACACGCAATTCGTCTCCGCAAAGCAATTCCTCGTGGGCCGCGGGGCGCGCCGCGCGGGTTGATCCGGTCATCGATTTCCGTCACGATTAACGCGTGAAGAGAATCGGCGCCGCTGTCGTTACCCTGATGCTCGGCGCCGGCTTCGCGCCCGGCGATACGCAATCAGGCCGCGACGACGTTCCGGTCCTGGCGGAGCTGTTTACCTCCGAAGGCTGCAACAGCTGCCCGCCGGCGGACGCGGCGCTGGCATTACTGCTGCATCAGCAGCCCGTCAACGGTGTCTACGTCATCGCGCTGAGCGAGCACGTGACCTACTGGGATCACCAGGGCTGGAAGGATCCGTTCGGCTCGGCGCAGTTCACGACGCGCCAGCAGCAATACGGCCGCCAGTTCAACCTCGATTCGATCTTCACGCCGCAACTGGTCATCGATGGCGTCAGCCAGGTGGTCGGCAGCGATAAACGCGCGATCGAGAAAGCGCTGGGAGATGCGGCGAAGAAACCGAAGCCGGCGTTGCAAGTCGACGCCGACTACGGCGACGCGGTCGTCAACGCATCGGCGAGTGGGCCAGGCCTGATGGCCGAGAAGGATGCCGAGTTGTGGTTTGCGCTAACCGAGGATCACCTCGTGGTCGACGTGAAGCGCGGCGAGAATGCCAACAAGACGATGAAGCATTCGGGGGTCGTGCGCGTGCTGACGAGCGCCGGCAGCGTCGAGGTCACGTCGAAGCGCGTGTCGCTCAAACTGTCGACAGACTGGAAGCGCGAGAATCTTCGCGTCGTCGCGTTCGTCCAATCGAAGAAGACCCGCCGCATCATCAGCGTCGGAACATCTGCCGCCACTCACTGATTCAGCGGCGCATGGGCGCCGACGCGTTATCCGGCCGAACGCTATTCGCTCCTTCATTCGCTCGCAACGCCTGGGCAAATCAACGCTCGGCCAGCCTTCGCCCACGCGCGAGCGTTGATGTTGCCGGTAAGAGACCTGCTCGCCGGGACTCTGTAGATGCCCCGGAGCGCAAATCGCGGTAGTCCCGGCTCCCGGCGGCGCTCGCTCATTCCGGATCGAACAGCGTCCGGCCCGCGCGTCGGCGCGGCGTGCGCCTGGAGTGCCGGGCGTGGCCGACTCGAGGGACGCGGACTCACGCGCCATCGAAACCGCGTAACGATTAGCGTGGGTCCGGCTAAAGCCGGACACCACAGCAAATCCTCTTAAGAAATTCCTGTGGTGTCCGCCTTCAGGCGGACCCGAAGCATCAAGCGATCACCTTGACCGCGAGCGCGAGCAGCGCGATACCGGTCGCCGCCTGCAGGGTGCGACGCGTCCAGGGCGCGACGAACCAGCGGCGCATCGCGTCAAGCGCCGTCGCCCATACGGCATGACAGGCCACTGCAAGACCGACGTGTGTAGCGGCGAGACCTGAGTAATAAAACCGCGTCGCGCCGGCGGGAATGAACGACGGAACCACCGACAGGTAATAGCTGATGATCACCGGGCTCAACAGGTTGATACCCAGCCCGTCCCCCACGTATGCAGCCGCATGCGAGCGCGGTGGCGCCGCATTCCGATCGAGACTGAGGCGAATGCCGCCGTCGGCGTGCCGCAATGCGCGATACAAGCTCGTTGCGCCGAGCCATGCCAGGAACAGCGCGCCGCCGATACGAATTACTTGAAGGGAGCCCGGCCACACCGAGACCAGGACGGACAAGCCGAGACCGCACGCAATGGCGATGGACGTGTTCGCGACGGCGGCGCCGAGCGCCGTCAAATATCCGGCGCGGCGGCCGCCTTCGAGCGTGTTGCGAACGACGACGGCGGTCGTGGAGCCGGGTGTGACGACCAGGACGAACGTGAACGTGAAGAACGCGACGTAACCGGAATCGAATGCGGTCGTGCTCACGTCCTCGAGATCATTTCTTCAGCACGGCGGCGTTTGACGTGGGCTCGGCGTGATACCGCCTCTCACCCGCTTCGATCCGCGCCGCGAGCTTGTTCGCCGACGGCGGCAGCGGGCAGGTGGTCCACGGGTTATAGGCGCACGGCGGATTTTGCGCGCGGTTGAAGTCGAGCGTCACCTTGCCGTCAGGACCGGGCGCGTCGGTGTAGAGGAAGCGCGCCGAGGGATACGTGGAGTCGGCGCTGGTCAGGTCGCGGAACACAAACCACAACCGATCGCCCGACTTCCACGCTTCCATGTTCGCGGTCTTGCCGCCGATCGTGACTGAGACAGTGCCGGGGACCGTGAACGGCTCGAGATCGCCGAGGATCGTCGGCGCCTGCACGACTTTCGGCGCGGCCAGCGGCGTGAACTGCCCGGTGACCTTCATCGCCGGGTTCGCGGGATACCACTTCAAACCCGAAAACTTCTTGCGCAGCGGCGCGTCCTGGTCGCGCACGCGAATCGCCAGGCGCGGGCCGCTGAAATGCAGGAAGAACGTGGTCCCCTGGTACTTGATCAGATCCGCGGGTCGGCCAGGTTCCGACAGGCGCAGGGGCGCTTCCTTCACGGGCTTGCTGTTGTAGTTCACCGTCTGGCCATCGGCGGCCTTGATCGTGACGTCCCTGCCGTTCATCGTGATCACGCCGGCTTGCTTCGGCACGTCGCCGAATTCGAGGACGATGTCATTCAGCGGATCCGATCCGAACTTGTTCTCGCCGGGATTGAGGAAGTGCAACCCGGCAACCGTGAACCAGCCGTTGTCGGCCAGGAGGGCTTTCTCGCGCTCGGCATGGAACGCGTTGAGGGCCGCGGTGTCGTACGTGCCCTGAGCCGAGGCCACGGTGGCGGCCAGGGTGAGAACTAGCAAGCTCAGTCTTTTCATGATCGATCCCCTAAGTGTCCTGGCGCGAATGATATCAGCGTCTCCGGCTCATCAGCCATAACACCGTCTCCGCACCCAGCATCAAGCTGGCAAGGGTTAGATGCCCGACCTGCGCCGCCGGTAACAGCGCGCCATAGGCCATGAAGATGCCAAGGCCGACCTGCAGCAGCGCGAGGGCCAGGACGACCAAGGACCAGCCGATGAGGGGCGACTTGCGGGACCACAGCCACAGCGTCAGGAACACCGCACCGACCAGGACCACGAACGCCAGATCGCGGTGAAGGTAATCGAGCCAGCCGACCGTGCCGAGCGCCAAATCGCGCGCGATGCCCGAATCGCGCGCGGCGTCGATGCGCTCCCTGACCTGCGTGCCGAAGCCAACCTGTAAGAGCGTCAGGGCGATCAACGCCAGGGTCGACAAACTTAAAGGTTTGTCGCCACCAGTGACTTCAACGTCGCTACCAATGGCTTCAGCGCGCTTCTTAAACGCCGCATACGTCGCATACAGGAGCAACTGCACGATGACGAGCGCCACCATCAGGTGCGCCGTGACGATCCACGGCGTCAGCCCGTGCGCGACCACGCGGCCGCCGAGCCAGCCTTCGAAACCCACCAGCAGGAACGCGGCGACGGTCGTCCACAGTATTCGCGGATCACGGCGGTGATGACGCCAGGCCGAGATCGTGGTCGCGAGGATCAGGAACCCGACAGTGACGCCGAGCAGACGATTCAAGTACTCCGTCCACATCAGCGTCGGGTTGAACAAGGCGGGATCGAACTGCGGCGGAAGATCCGCCAGGGACACCGGCGGGATCCACCCGCCAAAACAGCGCGGCCAGTCGGGGCACCCGAGCCCGGCACCAGAGGCGCGCACCAATCCTCCGACCAGAATCAGGAAATAGGTAGTAGCGGTCGTGGCGAGTGCAAGCCGTTGGAACGAAGTGAGGCGCACGCCGTAATTATGTCTTGAGCGTTCCCCAGAACCACGCTGCAGCAAAATCCGCGACCTGCGCCAGCGCGCCGGGTTCCTCGAACTGGTGCGTGGCGCGCGGCACGATCTTCAGCGTCACCTCCCCGGTCATCTTCGCCCTGGCCTGCTGATTCAACACCAGCACGGCCTCGTCATGGCCGCCGACGATCAGCATCGTAGGCGCCTTGACGTTCGGCAGCGACTCGCCGGCCAGATCGGGCCGCCCGCCGCGGGAGACCACCGACCTCACCAGCTCCGGATATTTCGCGGCGGTGACCAGCGCTGCGGCCGCGCCAGTGCTGGCGCCGAAGAGGCCGATCGGCAGGTCCTTGAGCATCGGTTGCTGCGACGCCCACTGCACCGTCGCGGACAGGCGGCCGGCGAGCAGATCGATGTCGAATCGCAGCTCGCGAGTCTGGTTGTCGAACCGCTCCTCTTGCTCGGTCAACAGATCCATCAGCAGCGTCGCGAAGGCCGACTCTTGCAGCACTCGGGCGACGAATTGATTGCGATGGCTGTGGCGGCCGCTGCCGCTGCCGTGAGCAAACAGGATGATGCCTCGCGCGTTCACCGGGGAGACGAAGTCGGCGTTGAGGGTCGCCCCGGTCACAGGGACCCGAAGCATCTGCGCTTGCGATAGCGTTCTCACACGTGTCCTCCCCTAGAGGCCGACGGATAGGTCTTTGGAACTCTTGTGCCACCAGTGGGAGGAGGGCGCGAGTGGTCTGCGATGGCTAGATTACACCAAGCGCAATGAAACAAAAGGCGTCACGGACGAGTCTAGTGAGCCATGGCCTTCACCACGGACCTCCGACACTCCGTTCGCTTGCTGGGACGTAGCCCTGTGTTCACCCTGACGTCGATCGTCTCGCTGGCGCTCGGGATCGGTGCCGCGGCGACGATATTCAGCCTGACGGATGCCGTGTTAATCGCGCCGACGGCAGGGGTGCGGGACGCCGCATCCATCGTCGATATTGGGCGCGCCAACAATGGCAGCGGGTTCGACAACATGTCGCACCCGGCGTACCAGAACATGCGCGACCACAGCCAGACCGTGGAGGTCGCCGCGGTGGATTTCGGGGGCGGGCCAATGAGCCTCGGCACGGACGGTTCAAGCGAACGTGTCATTGGCACCCTGGTCTCCGGCAATTACTTTGCCGTGCTCGGGACACGGCCGGCTCTCGGTCGTTTCTTCCGGGAAGATGAAGATCAGGTTCCCGGCGAGCGCCCGGTGGTTGTGCTCAGCCACGCATTCTGGCAGCAGCGCTTCAACGGCGATCCCACGATTCTCGACCGGCCGCTGCGGTTGAATAGTCGCGAGTTCGCCGTGGTCGGCGTCGCCGAAGAAGGCTTCCAGGGTTCGACGATGGTCGGCACCGATCTGTGGGCGCCGATGGCGATGCTGCAGGTCGTCGGCGGCCGCGCCGATTCGTCGATGCTCACCGAAGTGAACGGGGTTTGGCACGTCGCCATTGGCCGCCTCAAACCGGGCGTCACCATGGCGCAGGCAGAAGCGGAGCTCAACACCCTCAACGAAAATTTCAAGAGAGCGGAGCCCAACGCCGCGCAGCATCACACCATCAAGCTGATGTCGATGGGACGCATCCCCGGTCCGGTGCGGATGCCGTTCCTGGCGTTCATCGGATTTCTCTTCGCGATGACCGGTGCGCTGCTGGCGATTGCGTGCAGCAACGTCGCGGGCATGCTGCTCGCGCGCGCGGCCACACGCCGCCGTGAAATGGCGACACGGCTCGCGGTCGGCGCGGGACGCGGTCAGTTGATCCGGCAGCTGCTGACCGAAACGATGGTGCTGTTTGTCGTGGCCGCGGCCGTATCGATTCCGTTGACGTTCTGGCTGGTGGCGTCGCTCGCGGGTTCACTGCCGGCCTTGCCGTTCACGATCAACCTGAATTTTGTCGTCAACGTCCGCGTGATGGCGTTCGCGTTCGTCATCGCGCTGATCACGGGCTTGATCTTCGGACTCGCGCCCGCGCGTCACGCGTTGGGCAACGACCTCGCGCCAATGCTGCACGGTGCGTACGCGACCGCCGATCGAAAGCGGTTCCGGCTGCGCAACTCGCTCGTTGCCGCGCAGGTCGCGCTGTCGCTGATGCTGGTGGTCACCGCACTGCTGTTCGTTCGCTCGCTCGAGAAGGCTGCGACCACCGATCCAGGGTTCACCACTGCCGATATTCAAATTGCCAGCGTCGACGTGTCGATCTCGGGATATCGCGGGCAACAGGCTACGGCGTTGGGCGAACGATACCTGGAGCGACTGAGGAGCATTGCCGGAGTCGACGCGGTTGCGCACGCGCGCATGATCCCCCTGCAAGGCAGCGGATTCGGCCTCGGCAGCTTGCGTGTCGACGGCGCGAAAGGGGCGCGGAGCGACGGCCGCTTCGACGCGGATTGGGACGTGGTATCGCCTGGATACTTTGAAACCATCGAGATGCCAATCGTCGAGGGCCGGGGATTTACCGCGACCGATCGCGAGGCGGGACCCTGGGTGGCGGTCGTCAGCGAGACCTTCGCGCGCCAGGCGTGGCCGGGCCAGTCCGCGATCGGCCGCACAGTGATGCAACGCGTCGATGCCAACGAGGAGCGCGCCCTGCAGATCGTCGGCATTGCGCGCGATGCAAAGTATCGCTACATCAGCAGCGCGAATGCGCCGTTCATCTACGTGCCGATGGCGCAACAGCCACAGCCGTCGATCGAGTTCTATGTCAGGCACGCGCCCGGTCGCGACGTCACCAAGGAGATCAGGGCGGCGATGGCGCAGGTCGAGCCCAACGTGCCGATCGTGATGCTGCAATCCTTTGACGCCGCGGCGGCGATTGGCCTACTGCCGCAGAAGCTCGCGGCGTGGATCGCCGGCAGCGTCGGTACCGTCGGCATCTTCCTCGCGGCGCTGGGCCTGTATGGATTGATGGCATTCCTGGTGGCGCAGCGGACGCGCGAGATCGCGATTCGCATGGCGCTGGGTGCATCGAACGCCGACATGCGCGCGATGATCCTCAAGCAGGCGGGCACCCTCGGCGCGATTGGCACGCTGATCGGGCTCGCGCTCGCCGCCGGGATCGGCACGCTTGCGCAGTCGATGCTGGTCGGCGTTGAACCGGTCGATCCGATCTCATTTGGTGCAACGGCGCTGCTGTTCGTGATCGTCGTGGCGATCGCGGCGTGGACGCCGGCCACGCGCGCCGCCGCCACGGATCCGGCCACCGCCCTCAGGGCCGAGTGACTTCGAAGATCCGGATCATCGGCGATTCGTTTGTGCCTTGCGCCGGATCGCGGAACTCGCTCGCCACTTTGAGCCCGGCGATTGCCGGCACGGAGAACGCGGGTTGCCATGGTGTCAGCCCGACGGCCTCGAAGCCTGCGCCGCGTTGCGACGCGGTGGCCTTGGCCTCTTCCGGGTTCCCGTACTGCCAGCGATCGACGACTTCGCAGAACTCGCGTCCGTTGGCGTCGTGGCGCCGCTGCACCTTCACCACATAGGTGTTGCCGGCCGCGCGCGACGCGGCGCCGCCCAGCACCATCAATCGATAGACCATCGTCTGGTAGTAGGCCTCGCGATACAGCCAGGTGGGCGCCCACGGCTCGCCCTCGGTGCGCCGTGAGAAACATAACGAGTAATAGCGGGACGTAGGAATGCCGGCCCAGTCGGCAAGGTTCTGGAAACGGCCGGCCAGGGCGCCATCGGCGCCGTCGCGGAAGGGCAGCTCCCAATCGACGATGACGTATCGGGCGCGCGCGGAGGCGAGCAGTGCGAGCGCTTCGGACTCGTCGGTCGCGGTCAGAAATTCGGCGGCGTTGGTCGCGCCCCTTTGGGTCGGATTGCTCACCGGCACGCGCCGGCCGGTTTGCAGGATCCAGTAGCCCTGGTCCCACCAGTTCATCACGCTGAAGCCCGCCGGCGGATTGGTCGCGGTGTAACGCGCGTGGTAATAGTCGGGCGACGTGAACGGCTCGGGCGTGTTGATGCGAAGCCATTGCATTGCATCGAACCAATAGACGGGCATACCGCCGGCACGAGTGGTGGTCAGCGCCGCCGGGACGAGGTTCGGCGCCACGACAATGCCGGCCACGAGGATCACGGCGATCTCACGTTGGAACGGCAGCGGCCGCTTGATCGTGGGCGTGGGATTGGCTGCGTGCGGCACCCCTCCCCAGTCGAGAATCTGAACGGCCAGCCATGAGATCACCACCGCGGTGGATGGGACCAGGTAATACCCGAAGCGGTTTTGGCCGAAGGTCGCCAGGTAGTTCGCGATAGTGAAACAGAGGATCAACAGGTGATCGACCCGGCGCGATCGCCAGGTCGTCACCACCAGCGCCGCGACGGCGAGCAGGCCGGCGTAGAAGCCGCTGCGGAAGAACGTCCACGGCTGCGACCACACCCAGTTGCCGGTGTATAGGAACAACGGCCGCGCCTCGAGCACCGCCATCCGGGTGGCGTCGGGACGGAAGCGATTGAGATCGGTCGCGACCTGGTCGACGAGCCCCGGCATGACTACCCACGCGATCGCGACGATCGCGAACATTGCAGCTGCAACCACACCAATCGCGACCATCAATCGATCGGCCAGCAGCGTGATTGCCGATGCCGTAACGATCAACCCGATCAGCGCGGCAATCTGCGTGTTGTAGCGGAAGAGCCCCGGATCCTGGAAGCCGACCACGATCGCAAGGGCGATGGCGGCGGATATCGCGGCCAAACGGGCTGCGGACGCGCGGCGAGCGGGCGCGAGGATCGCGGTGACGGCCAGCCAGACCGCGAGGATGAACACGAAATACGAGCCGCTCGCCCACGCCAGCAAATACAGCCCGAGCGATACGCCGGCGCCGAGTGCGGAGCCGTAGACGATGAACGCCAGCGTCGCAAACGACAGCAGCACTTCGAGCGCGTGGTGATCGACGAAGCCGACGAGGGTGCGGTCGAGGAAGTGCCCCGGCAGGACCGCAGCCAGCAGGCCGGCGATCAGCCCGGCGCGGCGATCGAACGCAAGTGTCGCCAGCGCCCACACCGCGAATACGGCGAGCACGCCGATGATCGCGGGCACGATCGCGGCAACGCGCTCGATGTATCCCGTCGAGGCATCCCGACCCTGCGTGACAAAGACGATGGTGGCGATCACGGTGTCGAGCAGCGGCGCAACCGCCACGTACTGCCCATCCGGCGCGGCGTAGGGATCGACGGTGATGCGGTGAGGAAAGTTGCGGACCTGGCTTTCGGCGAGCCGCACGTGATACCACGCGTCGGTCTCGAGGAAATTCACCCGCTTGCCGCCGAGCACATCGTCCCACGGCGCCCAGACACGAAGAGCGGCGGCCACCACCAGGATGACGGCCAGCATGGCAGCATCAAACTTTCGCAAGCAGGATGATGATAGGCCGAACGGTGGCGCGGAGCGCGACGCCCGCCTGAATTGCGGTCGTGGCCTCCGCTCGGAACGCGGGAAACCGCACCTCGCTCACCGGATTGCGCTGCAGCCCTGGGACGCACGATTCCGATTTCTGCATCACCCGAGGCGGAATCGCGCGTGCAATCCGTTTCGCTCGACGCAGTTTCGATGGTCCGCCTCCGCCATGGCTGCGGCGGGATCACGCCGTAGCGCTACGCGCGAAGGCGGACACCTGAGTCCGCATTCCTCGAGTCGGTCACGCCCGCAATCCAGGCGGCCGCCCCGCTCCACGCCGGCGCGTGGGCCGGACGCTGTTCGATCCGGAATGAGCGAGCGCCGCCGGGAGCCGGGACTACCGCGATTTACGCTCCGGGGCATCAGCAGAGTCCCGGCGGGCAGATCTTTTTCAGGCAACATCAATGCTCGCGCGTGGGCGAAGACTGGCCGAGCGTTGATTTGCCCAGGCGTTGCGAGCGAATGGAGGACCGAATGGCGTTCGGCCAGATCGCGCGCCGGCGCTCAGGTGAGCGCGATGCGGTTGCCGGCGTTTCGAGCGGAGGCCACGGCCTGCAATTCAGGTGGGCGCCGCGCTGCTCGACGGCGCGCGCACGACATCCTACGGCAGTCGGATGGTGGTCAAGTTCTCGCCGCGGACGAACCGCTCGCGGTCGGCGACCTTCCACAATTGCGTTCGACGCGATGTCCCCGCGTCCAGCATCGGCGGCCAGTCGAGCGCACCCAGTGAGAGCGCGCCAAATTTCGCGCGGAACGGTCCGTGTTCCCAGGCGTCGAGCACAATATAGACGGGACGCCGTGACTGTTCGAGCGCCGCGATCGCCGCGGCGAGCGCATCCGGCGACGCCGACTCCCACCGGAGGATCGGGCGATCCGTGTAATAGCGCATCGAGCCGCTCTGCTCGCCGGCGACGATCACCGCGGCCGGCAGGACGTCCACGTTGATGTAGTCGGCGACCGCGGAGACGCGCCGCACTTGATCGGCGAGCTTGAAGCTATCGAGTGAGCGCGCCACCCAGATGCCGTGCGCGGTCACCAGCAACGCGAGCGTGAACAGAATCGGTGCGCGATAGCTCGGCGGCCATCGTCCGATCCAGGCCGACAGCTCCACCGCTGTGAACGCCGCCAGCACCGCCATCGCCGGCAGCAGGAAGCGCAGGTACGACCAGTCGTCGAACACCGCATAGATCAGGTACGCGCCGATCACCATCGACGCGAACGCCATCAGTGCCAGCGCACTTGGATCGCGTCGCAATCGCCAGAAACCGAACACCGACAGGAACAGGATCGGCGCGGTGGCAACCAGCCAGTTGAAATACCGCGGCACGTTGCCGGCGATGTTCGCGAGCGAGAACAGCTCGTCAGCCGAACCGTATCCTGATCGCAACGGCGATCCGTACCAAAGCCACTGAAGATATGCCAGCGCCATGGCAGCGATCGCCACCGGAATAGAGAAGGCGGTGCGGTTGCGCGCGAGGACCAAGGGAACGATCGCCAGCGGCGCAAGGTTGGGCCGGATTAGGATCGCAAGCGCAGCTGCGAGGCCTGCGTTAACTGAAGCACGCGCGTCGGTGCGAATAGCGAAACAAAGGCAGACGATCCACGCTGCCGTCACCGGCACGTCGCTCATCGGCTGGATCGACTGGAAGACGAACACCGGCGTGAACGCAAGCATCAGCGCAGCGAGCAACCCGGCAACGCCGCCGCCCAACTGTGCCGCCAGCGCGCCAGTGCCGATCACCGCAATCGATGCCGACAGGATCACCAGCGTGGCAGCGCCCTTCACGCCGGCGATGGCGTGCGGCACTGCCATCAACAGCGGCAGTCCGGGCGGATAGGTTGGAGATTGCCGGCCCTCCAACGGCGCGGGGCGCCAGCCGAGCGGCGATGTCAGGTACGGATCGGCATTCATGGTGAGGGCGGACAGCTCATCGACATGGAACAGCCGGCCGCTGCCGAGCATCGCCGCCTCGCTGACGTATCCGGATGCGTCGGCGCCGGCGGCAGAGCGTGTCGAGAAGATGGCGGCAGCGAAGGCCGAGAGGACCGCGATTGCGAACACGATCCGCCTGGAATTTCGCTCGATTCCGCGCCAGACCGCGTCGAGATCGGCAGCGATTGATTGATGGCGGCGCGCGGCACCCAGCCACATCATGCCGTTGGTCAGCGCCAGAAATGCGATCGGCAGCGGCGATCGCGCGGAAATGCGAAGGCCGCCAACGGTGGTGCGAAAACCACCGCTGACGGCCACGAGGACTGCCAGGGCTGCGAGAGACGCCGCCAGACCAAGAAAAACTCTTCTAGTCAGCGCTCTCTAACCTTCTGTACCTTCTGTGCCTTCTGCGGCCTGCGCCTTCTAACGGCTTACTTTTTCGGAATCGTCCAGTAGTAGACCTTGCGGCCATCGACGTCGAGCTCCTTCTCCGGCTTCCAATCGCCCATGTCGAACGCGTGCGAGACGATGCGCGTGCCGGGCTTGAGCTCTTTCATCAGCTTGGGCATCAGCTTGACGTTCAGCGATGGCAGCAGGTACAGCGTAATCACCGACGCGCCGCTGAGGTCCTGCTCGAACAGGTCGGCGTGCACCACCTTGACGAGATTGCCGACGTTGTTCTTCGCCACGTTGGCGGTGGCTTCCTTGATGCGCTCGGGATCGATGTCGAAGCACACCCCGCGGGCGCCGTACTTGCGCGCGGCGGTCACCGGAATGCGGCCGTCGCCGCACCCGAGGTCATAGACCACGTCGTTCTTGGTGACGTTGGCGACCTGGAGCATCGCCTCCACGACCGCTTCCGGCGTGGGAACATAAATCACGTCGGGGCGGCGGGACGGCGCGGCGACTTGCGCGACCGCCGAAGTAACGCCGAGTCCCGCAACGACGATCGTCAGGGCCGCGGCAAGAAGTCGAGTACGCATTCGAAGTAACCTCCTTGGGGTCGAGAGAAGCATAACCCAATGAACCGCTGGATTCCGACGGCAGCGGCCATCCTCGTGGCCGCGGTCTTCGCCGTGCCCGCCCTTCGTCACTGGCGTGAACAACCACTTCCGCCCCCGCCGGCACCTCAACCTCTGCGCGCCGCGTGGTCCGCGCCAGACGGGGTCGACATCGGGGCTGGTGGGGACTATTTATTTGGACTGTCACTGGCCCCGGATGGCCGTCACCTCGCCTTCCCCGCCACTAAAGCCGGGGTGGCCTCGCTGTGGTTGCAAGATTTGCGTACCGGCGACGCACGGTTGGTGCCTGGCACCGATCGCGGTACCCTCCCTTTCTGGTCGGCCGACGGATCGAAGATCGGGTTCTTCGCCGACGGACAACTGCGCGTCCTCGATCCCGGCAGCGGTCAGATCGTGGACATCGCCGAGGCAGCGTCGCCGCGCGGAGGCTCCTGGAGCGCGTCGGGCGATCTGGTGTTCTCGCCCTCGCCCACCGCGGGGTTAATGAAGCGCAATGCCGGCGGATCGATCACCACATTTACGACGCTCGATTCGGCCAACGGCGAATCGTCTCACGCGTGGCCGTCGTTCCTGGCCGACGGCAAGCACGTCATCCTTTCCGTCAGCGCGTCTCAACCATCCCGCGCGGGAATCTGGATCGCGTCCCTCGACGATCCGTCACAACGTCGCCGGCTGGTGGCATCGAACGGACAGGCCATCGTCGTCGATCACACACTGCTCTACCTTCGCGATCTCGTCCTGGTCGCGCAGCCAATCGATCCCATCACCTTCGAACCAACCGGCCGGTCCTCACCTGTCGGCGTCAATGTGGGGCGCGGTCCTCTCGGGCAAATCTTCGCGACCGCATCCAATGACGTGCTGATTTACGGCGCGCCCGGCACGGCATTGCGCGAGCTGCGCTGGGTGGCGCGCGACGGGCAACCGGAAGGCCCGGCCAGTGAGCCACTCGATGCGTGGGATCTGCGCATCGCGCCCGATGGCCGGCGCGTCGTCACCACGGAAGTCGACCGACAGTTCCGAACGCTGGATGTGTTCATTCGCACTGGGTCGCAGCCGGCGCCGCTGCGATTGTCGCTCTCGGCCGACGGCGATGAAAGCGCCGTGTGGTCACCGGATGGCTTGCGGATCGCCTGGGCGGGCCAGCGGCGGAAGGTCATGCTGCGAGGCGCGGGTGCAGTCTTACCGGAGCAGACAATCGCCGAGTTCGATACCCCGGTGCAGGTCTGGGATTGGTCGCGCGACGGGCGAGCGCTGCTGATCGGCCGGAAGAGCAACGGCCACGGTGACGATCTGTGGATTCAACCGCCCACCGAGGGCGCAGCGGCGCAACCGTATGCGACGGCGCCGTTCGATCAGGCGTATGGAGCGTTCTCGCCCGACGGCCGGGCGATCGCTTACGCATCGAACGAGTCGGGGCAATTCGATATCTATCTCGACACGTTTCCGAGACCCGGTCCGCGCGTGCGCTTGACGACGGCCGGCGGCACCGAGCCGCGCTGGAGCGCGGATGCGCGCGAGCTCTACTTCAGGCGCGGTGCGGAAATTCACGCGGTTGTGTTGAACGGACTCGAAGTACGATCGATCGCACGGATGTTCGATGCCGGCGCGACGATTCGCGCCTACGACGTGTCCGGTGACCGTTTTCTGATCAACGTGCCGGCCGCGGGCCAATCGGCGGCACCGATCACGTTAGTCAATCATTGGCAGCCACAAACAGGTCACGGAACCACGGAAACCCGGAAGGACAACTAAAAATGATTGCTCCGTGCTTCCGTGCTTTCGTGGCTCGTACGTAAAATGAAAATCGCAACTTGGAACGTTAACGGCATCCGCGCCAGGCAAGGCCAGCTGCTCGACTGGCTGGCCGCCGAAAAGCCCGACATCGTCTGCCTACAGGAAATCAAGGCGTCCCTCGATCAGCTGCCGTTCGAGTTGCGGGAACTTGACAACTACTGGAGTTACTGGCACGGCGAAAAGGGCTACTCAGGTGTCGGGTTGCTGATCTCGAAATCGCTAATCGGCGCGCTCCCTGCATGCTCGCACCCAGGGTTTGATTTCGAGCAGCGCATCGCGTGCGCGACGGTGCCGTCATCGGCCGGCGACGTACTGATCGCATCGGTCTACGTGCCGAATGGGGGCAAGGACTTCGACGCCAAGATGCGGTTTCTGGAAGCGCTCGATGCGTATGTGGCCGATGCGCAGCGCGACGAAAAGCTCGTCATTCTCTGCGGCGATCTCAATGTCGCGCTCGAAGAGCGCGACATTCACCCAAAATTGCGCAAGCCCAACCAGATCGGCGCGCGACCGGACGAACGAGCGCTGCTGGCACGCCTGACCGCCCGTGGCCTGGTCGACGTGCATCGCTCATTCGAAAAGGACAACGACAACCTGTTCACCTGGTGGGCGCCGTGGCGCCAGATGAAAGAGAAGAACATCGGGTGGCGGATCGATTACGTGCTCGCATCGAGCGTGATCGCCGCGCGCGCGAAGTCCGCAATCGTACAGAGAGAAATCGGCAGCAGCGATCACGGTCCGGTAGTCGTCGAATTCGATTTCGCAGCAGGGGCGTAGCCACCGAGACAACGATTTAGACGATCGCCGTTCGGATCTGGTCAGCGGCGCCGTGCGCGGATGTCCGCCACGAGCGGCGCGAGGACCTCCGGCAGATCCGTGAGCACGCCGTTGACGCCAAGCCGGATGAGCGCATCCAGGTCAGCGCGCGGCCGTGTGCCCGCGGTCGTCCAGACCGGCACGCCGAGCGCGTGCACGCGGCCGACGAGCCCGCGGTCGGCGAAGATCCACTCGGGCCACAGTCGGATCATGTCGGCCCCGGCGCGAACGAACGGATCGATTGACTTGATGTCCTCGACAAAACCGAGCGTGCGGAGGTTGGGATTGAGCGCGCTCAATTCCCGAAGGTCGTCGACGTTTCTCACCCCGGCAATGACGTTGAGCACCACTCCGTAGCGCTCCGTCAGCCGCACGACGCGCGCCTTGTTCAGCACCGGGCTGATCTTGATGTCGAGCAAAAGGTGCACGCCGGTTCCTTTGACCAGTTCGAGGACCTCTTCGTAGGTCGGCACACGCTCCCCGCGGAACGCCTGACCGGCGTGGCTGCCGGCGTCGAGTGCTCTCACCTCGCGCAGCGTCAGCTGCGTCACTGCTCCATGGCCGTTCGTGGTGCGATCCACGGTCTCGTCGTGAAGCACCACGACCTCGCCGTCTGCTGTGCCTCGGAGGTCGAGCTCGATCACCGCGATGCCTCTTGCGATGACGTTACGGAAGGCCGTCAACGTATTCTCGGGCAGTCCTTCAGAGAGACCGCGATGAGCGACGACCACGACGTCCCACGGCGGGTACGGCCCGGTGGCCGCCTGCGCGCCGGGCTCGAGCCATTCGTCGCGGCAGCCCGCCGGCGCATTGACCGGATTGCAGCGAGCGGGCCGTTGCTCCGCGCCCGGCAGGCGCGCGATGTAGCCGGAGCCAAACGGACTCGGTTCCGGGTAGTCGGTGCTCACATACTGCGCGCCCGAACGGAGGGCGCCGTCGCGTCGCAGGGTGCTTCCACTCCTCGCCTCTGTCGTCGGGATATCCGAACGTGTGCGGACCAGATAACCCTCACGAACCCGCTGCCGGATGCGCGCCTCGTCCTCGCCGAGCGCTTCGTTCATCTTGATGAACCCTGCGGACGGCTCTCCCGGATGTGTGCTCACGAACAGCACGCGCCCCTCGAGCGCCGGGTTGCCCTGGAGATAAGCCGTCCTGTGCTCGTCGGTATTGTCGAGAGCGAATAGGACCTTCCCGCGGGCCTCACCGAGCGAGGGCCAGCCGTCGGACTTGACCGCTTCGCCCAGCGTGGCGCGGCGCCCACGCACCTGATCGGGCGTGATCAAGTGATCCTCGTCGAAGACCGACCGGATCTCCTGATCGAGCGCCCAGAACTCGGGGGCGCCGATCGGGATCGGGACCACGAACCTAGCATCCTTGCGGGCGCCATCCTTCGCCTCGATCTGAATCTGGATCGGCACGTGCCGCGGATTCTGTCGTGACCAATCGCGGATTTCCGTCAGGCACGCCACGAGCGTCGCGCAGGTCGTAAGGTAGTCGGTGTCCGGCGTGTGCAGCACCTTGAATCCAGGTCGGCTGAGGTCAGACCCGGGAGCCGTGAGTCCGGGCACCATGCTGAGCGCCGCGGGGGTCGCATACCGCCCGCCAATCGGATCGGCGAACACGTCCAGCTCGAACTGCCGGATCCCCAACTGTGACAACTGTTCCGTCAACGGCCGGTGCGTGTATTCGATGTCCGCGCTCTGCGGACCGATCGCGGCGAGCATCGCCGGCACCGGCGCGATGTGATAGCTGTTGTGCGTGCCTAGCACTTGAATCTGGTTGAGCCGCACGCAGTCGTCCACGGTCGCTTCGGTGATCGGCGAGCAGGAAACCGGTGCGGAAGAGGTCGAGATCGGCCGGCCCGTTGCTTGCGAGGACCAAGCCACGACGCAGGCGATGAGCACGGACACGCTACGCATCAGGGGCCATATTAGACCGCTATTGTGACTCCGGTGTGACCACGCGTTTGTGTTTATTTAGGGAGCTTCTCGATCGCCGCCTTCATCGCGAACGCCTTCTCGCTCATCTTCGGATGCGCGATCGCGACGTCGATCAGGTTGAGCGCCATCTGCTTCTGGCCGATCCGGGCGTAGCACTGGGCGGCATTGTAGGCCGACTGCGCCGACTTCTCATCGGCGGCATCCGCATCGCGCTGTAGGCGAGCCTGCTGGGGCTGCTCGCGCGCGGTCGCCGGCGTGCCGCGCTTGGCGATCGCCGCTTCGCGCTCCCCGCGGTCCTGGCGCAACGCCGCCACGGCGCTGACGAAGCAGCTCTTGCCGCGCCGCAGATCGCCAGGCGGAACCGCATCACGGCACGCCTTGGTAGGCCGACAACGAACGAGAAACGGCCGCGTCATCGGAAGATGTGTAACACCGTATTTTCCAGAAACGTCTTCGTGCCCTTCGTGCCTTCGTGGCTGCCTTTTACGGAAGCGTCAGCACCAGCAATTCCGGAATGTCCGTCGGTGTCCGCCCTTGCACGGTGATCGCGATGTATTGCTTCCCGTCGAGCGAGTAGGTCATCGGTGTGCCAATCGCGGAGCCGGGCAGATCGGTCGACGCCAATTCCTTCCCGGTCGCCTTGTCAAACGCCACCAGGCGCGGTCCGCCGCTCGATCCACCCGTTGTCAATGCGTAAATCAGCAGGGTCTTCGTGAGCAGTGGTCCGCTGAGAGTGATGTCGCCGCCAAGCGGTGGCAGGTTGAGCGGCTTGAGGCGCGGGTTGTTGCGGATGCGATCGCCGGCGCCGGTCGGCACCATCCACGCGTGCGTTCCGGCGTTCATGTCGATCGCGGTCAGCCGCGAGTACGGCGGCTTGAACAGCGGCAGGCCTTCCGGCATCTGCGGATTGCGTCCGGGCGTCTGCATGTAAAGCAGGTTGCTGTTCAGGGCTTTATCGGGCGGGCTCAACTTGCTCACGGCGTAGGCGTTGCGCGACGGCACATACAGGAAACCTGTTGTCGGATCGACGGCGGCGCCGGACCAGTTGGCGCCACCGGTCGTTCCGGGACGCACGAGCGTGCCCTCAATCGACGGCGGCGTGAACAACGGCCCTGACTTGAATCCCTGGATCGCCTTCTCCGCCATCGCGCGAATCTCCGGGGTGAAGTCGGCCAGGTCGTTCACCGTCACACCTTGATATTCAAACGGGGCGGGCTTCGACGGAATCGGCTGGGTCGGTGACGCCTGCTCGCCCGGCACGTCCGAGGGCGGCACCGGCTTCTCTTCGATCGGCCAGATCGGTTTCCCGGTCGCGCGATCGAACGTGTAGACATAGCCCTGCTTGGTGATCTGCGCGAGCGCTTTGACGCGAGTCCCGTCCACGGTGATGTCGAGAAGGTTCGGCGCCGCGGGATTGTCGTAGTCCCACAACCCGTGATGCACGGTCTGGAAATGCCAGACGCGCTTGCCGGTGTTGAGGTCGAGCGCGACAACGCTTTCGGCAAACAGGTTGTTGCCGAGGCGATGCGCACCGTAGAAGTCGGGGGCGGTGGTGTTGGTCGGCAGATACAACAGGCCGAGCTCCTCGTCCGCGCTCATGATCGTCCAGACCGTGACCTTGCCCGCGTATTCGTTCGACCCGTCCTGCCAGGTATCGCTGCCGAACTCGCCTTTCTGGGGAATCGGCTGATAGGTCCAGCGCACCTTGCCGGTGCGCGCGTCGAATGCGCGAATCCATCCCGGAATCTGTTCCTTGGTCTTGATCAACGACGAGATCGCCGCCGGTGTGATCACCAGGTCCTTGACCACGATCGGCGGAGACTGGACCGAATAGGTCAGCGCATTGAGATAGTCGCGGGTGCCGCGCGTGGCGCGCGGCAGGCCTTCCATCAAGTCGACCTTACCGCGGACGCCGAAGCTGTCGATCGGACGGCCGGTCTTCGCATTGACGGCGACGAGATAGCCGTCGCCGGTGCCCCAGTAGATGCGTTCGTCGTCGCCCGAACGCCAGTAGGCGACGCCGCGCTGGTTCCACCGCAGCGTCAACGTGGTCGTGCCGGCTTCGTAACTCTTCGGGTTGTAGATCCACTTCAGCGCGCCGGTGCGGGCGTCGAACGCAGCACCAACCGAGGCCGCGGTGTTGACGTATAGCGTGCCGCCGACCATCAGCGGTGTCGCCTTGAAGTTCTGCACGAACGGCGGCTGGTTGTCGCGCCAGCGTTTCGGATCGACCCGGCTGAGCGCCGCGAAAATCAGCTTCGACTCGGCGGTCCACTCGCTGCCGTCTGGCAGCGTCATGCTCAGGAATGCGTCCGGCGATTTCACGCGCCAGGCGGTCCGCAACGACCCGAAGTTCGCGTCGGTGATCTGGTCGAGCGGCGAGTACTTCGAGTTCGCCAGGTCGCCGCCATAGGTCGGCCATTCGCCCGTCGCGGTCGAGGGCACGCTTACCTGTCGCGCCCCGACCGATCCCGCAAATGCGGCGAACACGACGACCGCGTGCGCGAAACTTTTCAGCGTCATGCCACGGAACTTTACCTCGGCGGCACGTCGATTACCCAGCGCTCGACGCGTTGCGCGAGTAGTGGAAGAAGGATTCCAGCGTAAGTCGCTTCGTCGCCGTCACAGGCTACCGGGCCACGCGGAACGCGACCCATTGCTGCGCGGTCTGCCCGCCGGCAATCGCCTCGATGCGCAGGACGTAGGTGCTGTTGGCAAGGCTTCCGACCGGTAGCACCATGCGCACGCGGCCGTCGGCCGGCGCCGGCGTGGCCAGGGTCTGGAGCAAATCGCCCTTCGCATTCAACAGCGCCACCGTGATCTGCGGCGTCTGACCGCCGAGTGCCTGGTAGTCGATTTCCACCAGCACGCGATCGGTCGCGGCCAGCCGTGTCGATGCGGTGGGCGAGGCCGCCGGGTTCGATTCGATCGCGCGGAACTCGACCATGTTGCGGGCGCGCAGGATCTTCGGCGTGGCCAGCACCAGCGACTGCTTCGTAAAATCGGGCACCACCTGCGACGTCACCCACCGATCGATCAACTCTCCGTTCGTGGTCAGCGCGGTGAAGCGTAAGCGATGCCTGCCGCCGGCGAGATCGAACCGCGCCATCAGCGGCAACTCCCCGGGAGCGCCGCCGATCACTTGCGCCGGCATCGTCTCCTTACCGGCTTCATCGACCGGTTGAATCTCCAGCCGCGCCGGTTTGTCCGCTGACGGAGCGGCATTCGGCTCCCAGGTAAACATCACCCGCGTGCGCTCGGCATCCGCTTTCGCAAAGCCGGTCCAGATCGAGACGGCGCGGGTATTCACGGAATCGGACAGGCCCGATAGCGCGGTGGTCAGTCCCACGTTCACCGGCGTGGCCGCGGCTTCAGCGGCCGCGGTCATCTCCTTTTCGCTCGCCGACCAATAGCCACGGCGCGCGGTGACCTGCACGCCGCGCCGTTTCACCCGCACCTTGATCTCGTGAAACTTGCCGTCGTTGCCGCGTCGGGTCGGCGTGTAGCCGACCAGATAGTAAGCACTCGCGTCGGCCATCACGCTGGCGAGCTGCTCCATCGGGTTGTTGGTGTTAACGATGGCGCGGCCGCCGCTATCGGCGGCCAGCCGCCGGAGGATCGTGTCGCCGCCGAAACCCACGCTCCCGAGCGGCCGCGGATCGATTACATGGATCGTGACGTTGCCGCGATTGGCTGCTTCATCGATCTCCCGCATCAGGTGATCGTTGGGGCTACCGGGACGCACGCCCGGGCCCTGGCTGAAGAACAGGATCGACTTGCGGCCATCGCGCAGCCCACCCATCTGCGTGGCCAGCGCCTTGAGCGCCGACAACGTGACGCCGCTACGCAGCTCCATCCAGTTGCGCTGTGACAGCTGCGCTTCTTCGATCACGCTCTTGACCGGGAACGTCTCGCCGAGCCGGCCTTCGAACGCGCGAATCCGGTTGAGCAGCTCGGTTTTCGAGCGCGTATACTTCAGGTCGTAGAGCGTGGTCAGCGGCTCCATCAATGCCACCAGGTCGTTGGGACCCAGTTGATTCACGAACTTGGTCAGTGCGTCGCGCAGCGGCAGCGTGATCTCCGGCCGCTTGGTGATGTGATAGTCGTCCAGGAAGATCGCGAACAGCCGCACGTCCTCACGAGCGGCTTCGAGCAGCGCGTGCTCCTTCGAGCGGATCTCCAGCGGCTCGTCGAGGTTGGCCTGCCGCGTACCGTCGACTTGGACGAACTTCAAGGTCTCGACGGTCTGCGGCGCGCCGTCGTCGGTGACCTCGAAATCGGCCATCGTCAGATCGGTCACCGGCTCGTCGCCGCGCTGGGTGACGGTGACGTCGACGCGCACGAGATCGGTCCCGGCCCGGAAGATTGGCGGCGCCGGCTGTTGAGGCTCCGCCGGGACAGGCTTCTGCTCTTGAGCCGAAAGGCCCGCAGTCAGGAGCAGAAGAAGGACAAGCCGCATACTCGCATCCTATACTGACGACGGATGTCCCTCACAAAATGGGACGTACTCGGCGTGGGGTGCAACTCCGTCGATTATGTCTATCGCCTGCCCGCCTCGCCCAAGCCAGATAGCGCGACTTCGAAACTCCGCATCTCCAGCCATCACACGATGTGCGGCGGACAAATGGCGACGGCGACGGCCGCGTGCGCCAAATTCGGCCTCAGGACCGCCTATCTCGGCAGCGCTGGCAACGACCACAACGGCCGCCTCATCATCAGCGAGCTGGCCGGGCGCGGCGTCGACGTCTCCCATGCCCTGACACGCGAGTGCGCCAACCGGTTTGCCGTGATCACGGTCGATGAAACCACCGGCGAGCGCATCGTCTTGTGGGATCGCGATAACCGTTTGGACCTCTCGCGCGCCGAATTGGATCCCGCGCTGATTAACTCGGCGCGGCTGGTCCACGTCGACGACGAGGAACAGGAGGCGGCGATCGCGACGGCGCTGATCGCGCGCAAGGCCGGCATCCCGGTGACGAGCGACATCGATCGGATCACCAATCGCACTACAGAACTGGTGGCCGCCGTCAGCATTCCGATGTTCGCGAACCATGTGCTGCCCGCGATCACCGGCGAATCGGACGTCGAACGGGCCCTGCGAGCCTTGCGCCGGACACACCAGGGCATGCTATGCGTGACGCTGGGGGCTGAAGGCGCGATGCTGCTCGCCGGAGACGAGCTGATCATCGAAAAGGGGTTTCCGATCACCGCCGTCGATACCACCGGCGCGGGCGATGTGTTCCGCGCGGCGTTTATCTACGGGCTGTTAAACGATTATCCGTCGCGGCGGATGTTGCGCTTCGCCAATGCCGCGGCGGCGGTGTCGTGCACCCGCGCCGGAGCCATGGCCGGCGTGCCGGCGCTCGACGAGGTCGAACAGCTGATGCGCTAGCGATGCGTCAGGGCGACCGTCAGCACCTGGCCCATCGCGTCAGGCAGGGTCACTCCGGTCAGGAACGCCAGCGTCGGCGCGAGATCGATCGGCGTGACCTGTTCGAGATACTCGCCCTTCTTGATCCCGAATCCATACAACATCAGCGGCACGCGGGTGTCGTATCGATGGCCGGTGCCGTGCGTGGTCGTGCTCGACGAGGTGATCCAATAGGCGCGGCCGAGCATCTTGATGTCGCCGCTGCGGCCTTCGTAGTGGCTGAGGGCCGGGGCGCGCGTCAGCGGATCGGTCGCCGACATTTCTTCCTTCCGGTAAACCCGCCACACGCCTTCGGTCTTGCGGACGACGTCAAGCACGGCCTCCATCGCCTTGAGGTTCTGCCCGAGCTTCAGATAGACGCCTTCGTTGAAGTAGATGTCGTTGTAGATCACGCGCGTGTTGTAGGTGCCCGGCCCGAGCTCGCGCGCCAGCACGCCGTCGATCGCCTTACCGACCGCACCGGTCGCAATTCGTCCGGCGTCGAATCCCTGCGCCTTGACGCGTTCCGGAACCGGCGCCACGCCGTGATCGGACGTCAACCCGACCACGTAGTTACCCTTGCCGACGTCGCGATCGAGCTTGTCGAACAACAAGCCGAGCTGCGCATCGAGATGGATCAGCGTGTCCTGGGTTTCGTGCGAATCAGGACCGAAGTCGTGACCGACCTTGTCGAGGGCGGAGAAACTGATGCCGAGGTAATCGGTGGCCGCCCCGCGGCCGAGCTTCAACGCATCGATCGCGGTCATGGCGAGAGCGTTCAGGTACTGGTCGGAGAACGGGCTGGATTCCCACGCGTCGGTGAACGAACCGCGCACTTCATTGCCCCTGCCTTGCACGGTGTGCGGGAACTCGGTGGTCACCAGCGCGATGCCGCGGCGATCCTGCGTCGAGTAGTCGTAGAGATACTTGTCTTTCGCGATCGACCGCTCCCACTTGCGGCCCATCTCGTTCTTCAACGGATGCTTCGCGATGTAGTCGGCAAAGAAGGGCGTCGGCGCTTTCGCGAAGGCCGTCGAGGTGACCCACTCGCCGTCTACCTCGTCGAGCCAGATCACCGCATCCGGGCGGCGGCCGCCGAGCATGATCGCGGAGCGCGCCTTGAGCGAGATGCTGACGACCTTCGGTGCGGGCGAGCCCTGCAGCCGCATTTCATCGGGGAGCGTGTTCGACATCAGGTACTTCGCGCTGTTGCCGATACTCGTGACGGGAATGCCGTAGGTGATCAGCTTCGCGTCCTCGTCGTCAGTGCAGGCGACGAGGCGGCTGTTGTTGCGCTGCCACCACTGGTTCAGCACCATGCCGTGCACCGCCGGCACGGTGCCGGTGCTCATGCTCGCGTGCCCGGCGCAGGTGACGGTGTTGTAGTACGGGTAGTCGGACTGCCGGAACCACGCGCCTTCAGTGATCAGCCGATTCAATCCCTTCGACCATTGATGGCGAAACCGGTCTACGTAGTCGCCGCGCATCTGATCGACCGAGATCAGCACCACCAGCTTCGGCTTTTCGGCCGGAGGATTGGCGGGCCGGGCGCTCTGCGCACTTGGCGCGATCCCGGCAAGGCCGACGGCGATCAGCAGGGCGGCGAGGTATTTCATGAAAGGAGGATCATACAATCAGCCCGTGTCGAAACGGCGACTGACGTTCGCGGCCGCGCTGGCCGTCCCAGCGTGGATAGCATCGGCCGGGGCCTCGGCGCAAACCCCTTCGCTTGATGAAGTGCTGAGGCTGTCGGCCGTGTACGCCGCTGAGTTTCGCGACGGTCTCGTCTCGAGCAGTTGCTGAATAATCCGCCGGCCGGTCTGCGGATCGGCGCGATCATAGCCGAGAGCGCGCGCTACAACATCGGCACCATACAGCGCACCATCAATACACCGATAATGGCGGGTCAGCTACCAGTCGAAGCCGCTGATGGGATTCCTCGTGCCCGTCGAGATGCGCGAGTCGTACCTGCGATATCCCGAGCGCATTACCGGACGTGCTGAGTACGGCAAATTCCGGCAGCTCCGCAAATAGCCGAGGGGAGAGCCGATCAGTTCGTTCGAACCGTGATCGTCTTTCCGGGCGTAACGCCGCGCTGCCAGATCGGCGTGCGCTTTCCGCCGGCCGGCACAATCACCTGCACATCCACGCGTGACACACCCGGCGGCACACCAACGTGGACCGGCATGTCGTTCTGCGCGTCGTAACCAGAGCCGCTGTCGACCAGCCTCGCGCCAATCAGCCTCGTGCCGCCGGCGGCAAACACACGAACCTCGGCACCCGCGCGAGTTGAATTGCCTTTACCGTCGACGACACGGACGTGAAGGCCGCGCGCCGCATCGGCCGCGGGCAACATATTCCGCATCACGACATGCGTGCCATCGCTACGCGAGCCGGTGAGCGCCAGATCGAGGTCGCCGTCGCCGTCGACGTCCGCCCAGGTCACGCCATGATCCGCCTGCAGCTTACGGATCGACGGCGGCGTGACGTCGGCAAACGCGCTGCCGGTATTACGGAACAGCGAGTCCTGCCAGCTGGCGCCGCCGGTTACGGTGCCGTTGACGTACAGATCGAGCCGGCCATCGTGATCGAAATCGGCAAACGCGCAGGCGTCGTATCGTGAATCGATCGCGATCTCCCACGCTGAAGAGCGATCCTGGAACGCGCCGTTGCCGCGGTTGCTGAAGAAACCGAGCGGGCCATAGTTGGCGGCGAACAGATCGAATCTGCCGTCGCTGTCGACATCGGCCGCGCAGACCCGAACGGTGCCGTTTGCCGGCGACTTCGGCGCCCGCCCGCCCCACGCGACTCCGGCAGCCATCGCCACGTCGGTGAACGTGCCGGCATCGTGGCGGAACAGGCCATTGGCATCGCCGTCCATATTGGCGACCGCAACGTCCAGATCGCCATCTTCGTCGTAATCGAACCAGACGGCGCCGACGGTCCGGCGCGTGTCGGCGAGCCCGATCGACGGGGCGATGTCGGTCAGCGTGCCGGCGTCGTTGCGATACAGCGCGTTACCGCGATCGCGGAAGGCGATGAACAGATCGAGATCGCCGTCCGCATCGAAGTCGACCCACGCCGGCTGCCGGACCGCCCCGGTGGGCGCGACCAGGCCGACGGGGGTGGCATCGGTGAACTTGCCGGCGGTGTTGCGATACAGCTTCAACACCGAGGCGTCCTTGAGAGGCGTGAACCCGAGCAGCAGATCGGGGTCGCCATCGGCATCGAAGTCCCCCCATGCCGCGGCCCGCGTCGGCCGTGCGTCGGCGATGCCGACTTCTGCAGCCACATCCGTAAACACACCCTTGTCATTGCGATAGAGCCGGTTCGGCTTGCCGTCGAAGCCGACGAACATGTCGAGATCGCCGTCGGTGTCGTAGTCGGCGAAGGCGTTGGTGAAATTCGACCCCGCGCCGAGTACGTCCGGCTGCATCGGCTCGAAGAGCGGAGTAGCCTGTTGCGCCACTGCGACTACTGATGCGACAAGGACAAAGCAACTCAGTCGTAACATGGCGCTTATTCTGGTCCGCCTAAAGGCGGATACCACAGTGAAAAATCACGTCTACCTTGGTGTCCGGCTTTAGCCGGACCCCGGGTATCATCCTCCTGTGTTCAAGAAGTTGATTTCCGCATTCATCATCGGGTTTGTCGCGCTGCCTTCCGCACAGACACCGCCGCCGTTCGAAGTCCACGAAGCATCGATCGCCCAGATCCATTCCGCGATGAAAGCCGGCCGCCTGACGTGCCGCGGGCTCCTTGAACAGTATCTCCGCCGCATCGACGCGTTCGACAAGAACGGGCCGGCCGTCAACGCCATCGTGATGACGAATCCTGAAGCCCTGAAGCAAGCCGACGCGATGGATCAGCGATTCAAGCAGGGCGGCTTATCGGCTCCGCTGCACTGCATCCCTGCGATCGTCAAAGACAACTTCGAGACCATCGGCCTGCAGAGCGCCAACGGCTCGCTCGCCCTCGCCGGATTCGTATCCGATAAAGACGCCTTCCTGGTCAAGAAGATGAAGGACGCCGGCGCGATCGTGATCGCCAAGTCGAACATGGCCGAGTGGGCGTTCACGCCGAATGAAACGCTCAGCTCGATCTTGCCGGGCTACACGAAGAATCCCTACGCGCTCGATCGCGTCACGGCGGGATCAAGCGGTGGCACGGCGGCGGGCGTCGCCGCGAGTTTCGGCGCCGTCGGTCTCGGTAGCGACACCGGCAACTCGATCCGCGGGCCATCGTCTCATCAAGCGCTGGTCGGCATTCGTTCGACGATGGGATTGACGAGCCGGGCGGGCGTGATGCCGTTGAATCTGCTGGCGGATATCGCCGGCCCGATGGCGCGCACGGTCGAGGATGCGGTCACGGTGTTCCAGGCCATCGTCGGCAGCGATCCGGCCGATCCAGTGACGGCAGCCGCTTCCGCTCACCTGCCGCAGACCTACGCGTCATCGTTGGTACGCGACGGCCTGAAGGGCGCGCGCATCGGGGTGCTGCGCTTCGCTTACGAGCGCGACAGCACCGACCCCGAGATCGTGCAAGTGTTCATGCACGCCGTCGACGATCTGAAGTTTGCCGGAGCGACCATCATTGATCCGGGCGTGGTCGATGGCATTGCCGACATCCGCCGCCCCCAGGGCTCGGGTCCCTGTATGGGATTCAAGTACGACATCAACCGTTACCTCGCGGGGCACGGCGACAAGATCCCGATGAAGAGCCTCACCGAGATCATCAAGTCGCGACGTTTCCATCCCACCGTGGCGCAACGTCTCGAACAAGCCGAAGCCGCCGTCGTCAATGGACCCGAGACCGATGCCTGCAAAGCGGAAATGGCCTACCGCGAGCAGGTGCGCGCCGCGGTGACCAAGGCGATGGACGGGCAGAAGATTGACGCCTGGGTCTACCCGACGTGGAGCAATCCGCCGCGATTGATCGGCGACCTCAACACGCCGGGCGGCGATAACAGCCAGTTCTTCTCGCCGATCACCGGGTTCCCGTCGATCCAGGTTCCGATGGGCTACACGCGCGGTGGACTCTTGCCGGCTGGCATCACGTTCTTCGGGCGCGCCTGGTCTGAACCGACGCTGATCAAATACGCGTACGCGTACGAGCAAGCGACGCATCATCGTCGTCCGCCCGAGTCTACTCCGCCACTGCGTTAAGAAGTTAAGACTTCAAGACCCTGAGACCTCACGCCATCGCCGCGATGGACCAGGTCCTAGCTCGCAGCAGGATCGGCAAGTGAGGCGAGTTGATCGACGTCGGTAAACGTCAGCGACTCTGAATTGACGCAGTGGCGCTGGCGCGTCGGAGCCGGCCCATCGGGAAACACGTGACCGAGATGGCAGTCACAGCGTGCGCAGAGGATCTCGACGCGCACCATGCCGTGGCCGACGTCGCGTTTGGTCGCGACGTTCTCGTCGGCGATCGGCTGGAAGAAGCTCGGCCAGCCCGTGCCCGACTCGAACTTCGCGTTCGACGCAAACAGCGGCAGCCCGCAACACACGCACGAGTAGACGCCGGCGCGCTTGTTGTCGAGCAGCGTGCCGCAGAACGGCCGCTCCGTGCCATGCGCGCGCGCGACCGCGAACTGCTCCGGCGTCAGCTGTTTCTGCCACTCCTGAGCAGTTTTTTCGACGCGCGGAAGATCGAGCGGACCGACGAGGACACCTTGCCGATCAAACACCTTGAGAGGGACCTGCTTCATGTTTCGATTCTCGTAAAAATGAACCTGCTACATTTTTACGGTTTGCGTAACTCCGTGACCGTCACATCGCTCAGCGGCTGCTTGCCGCTCAAAAAAGCGGACGGTTGTTTCAGTATCTCCTGCGCAAAGAACTCGCGCACGATCATTCGCGTCAGCTCGGCGGCGCGCGTGGGCTGGATCTTGCCGTAGGCGCCACGCTGGCGCAACGGCCCGCCCCAATAATTCATGTCCGTGAAGTCGAGATGGAGCGTGTCGTTGACGTCGACCCGGTAGTATTTCGATGCCGAACGGCGATAGATGATGTCGCTGGCGCCGGCTCGGCCAGCGCGGCCCGAATACACCATCAGGAACGGCGCGGGCATCGGCGTATCGATCATCGTGCCGTATTGCGGGATGCCGTCGAGATTGAGCGCTGCCTTGCAGCGGCGATCCTCGACGCACAGCTGCGCGCCGGCAACACCGCCCATCGAATGACCGGCAACCCCCAGGCGTGAGAGATCCAGCTTCGCCGCGACTAGCCCGGGCACCCCGTCCTTCGGCAGGTGATCGAGCGCGTACTTCGCGTCAAGCGTCCATCGCTTGACTACCTGATCGGTGTTCTTCAAGCCGGAGAGGTAGCCGCGCATCAACCTTTCCTTCTCGGCCTCGCCGGTCGCGGCGACGATCTTGTCCATCGTGCCGCCTTCCGGCCCCCACTCGTTGAGCACGTCCATGATTCCCGGGCGCATCGCGTTCTTCTCGTCCGTGAACGTGACGACGGTGCCATCGGCGAGCCTGGCGCCGGTGGCTTCGTATGGATGAATCAGGTTCAGCACCGTCCATCCATGCGATGCGAGATCTTCCATTAGCGCGGTGTGCGAGCTGGGCAGCCCGGTGTAGCCGTGTTGAAACAGGATCACCGGGAAACGCGCCGGCATGGTTGACGGTGGCGCGTCGAGCATGGCGTGTGTCTTCACGCTCGCCAGGCCGTTGAACGCGTCGCCCAACTTCGCCAATCGCGCGAAGCTGAGCACTTCCTCCATGCCGTCACGCAGGTACGGCGCGCTCGTCGCAGCAGTTGCACCCGCCCTCGGGTACCACGCGATCACTTCGATGTCGCGTTTCCTGCCGGGCGCGAACGATTCATCGCGCGAAGTATCGGTGACGACCCACCGCGTGGTGCCGATCGGCAGGTTGCCAGTCGGCGCGGGCAGCTCGAATGTCGGCGGCGACGACTGCGCGAAGGGGCTGGCGGCGGCCAGGAGCACGACAAGCGCAACGGCGATGCGTTTCATAACAGTGACTTAATGACGGCAGTGCAACGGCCGTGGAGAAAATGAGCAGGTCCGGCTGACGCCGGATCTACTGGATGATCATGTAGCGCCAGAAGCGCTTCACTTCTTTCGCATCCACGTACTTGCCAATCTCCTTCTCGAACTGCGCCTGCGTCTTCCACGGGCGGTACTCCTCGAACTCGTGCGCCATGCGCTTGCCGGCACCGGGAATGGTCATGAAGTCCGCGCCGGTCGCGGTGTTGAGGTTGAGCGGGATGAACGTGTACTGCGCGAGCCGCGCCACTTCCTTCGCGTCGACGTACTTGCCGATCTCTTTCTCGAACTGCGCGTACGACTTCCACGGCCGGTACTCTTCGAATTCGTGCGCCATGCGCTTGCCGGCGCCGGGGATCAACATGATCTCGGCCGCGGTCGCGGTGTTGAGGTTGATATTAATGAAGATGTTTCGATAGAGCGCGTTGGCTTGATCCTGCGTCAGCTTCTGGCCGAGGAGAAAAGTGTTGAGCGCGGTGATGTTGTCGAACGGCCGCGCGGCGATCAGCGCCTTGGCGATCGCGGGGCTGACGGCGGGCAGCTTGACCAGCGCGGCCTCGCTGATCGTGTTGGCGTCGACGACGCCAAGCGACTTCCCAACCTGCGCGACGGCGGGCGCCGCAAGAAACAGAGCCAGCGTAAATGCGACGAAGCGTGTCATGGTTTCCTCCCCGACTGAAGCGCGGGATGTCTGAACGTATAGGCTAGCCCAAGCAAACCCAGTTGCGTCATCGCACCGGGCGCCAGCGCCGGCGGCGCCTTCGCCAGGATCGCCTTGCGAAACAGCGCCCATCCCGCCAGGCCCGGATCCATCTCGAGCTGAAACTCCGAGGTCGCGCGGAAATGGAAGTACATCCCCAGCCCACCGCTGACGATCAGCATCACAGCCACGAGCTGAAGCAGCCGGACGGTCCCGAGCGTCGGCTTCACGCTGATCACGACGCCAGTGATCATCGTCGCTGCGGCCAACCCCAACGGGATCAGCTGGTTAAAGTCCTCGTCATGGCCGAGCAACAGCAGCTCGACGGTGATGCCGGCCGTCCCGATCAGGAGGATCGCCAGCAGCATGCGGCGCGCCGCGTCGGTCATCGCCGGCTGAACAGGAACTGCTCGGTCATTTGATCACCACGGTGTTGGAGGGCAGCGTTCCGCGGAATGATGGCAGGCCGTCCGTTTCGACGATCAGCGCTGCCTTGCGGCTGAGTGACGGGTCCCCCAGATCGATCGTCGCAACCACCGCCTTACCGGCATCGACGAAGCTGACGCTCGCCCAGCCCTCGGCGACTTGCAGCACGCCGAACCGGGTCACGGTCGGGAAGCCCTCGATCGCGAACGTGCCGGTCGCTTCGCGGGCGCCGGCCCGCTGCGACAGATCGATGGCCACCTGCTTGCCGTCCATCATGCCCCTCACCTTCAGCGAGCGCGCCGCATCGTTGACCTGCCGGCTCGGCATGTTCGACGATCGCAGCAGCGCGCGGCCGCCCCACACGTTGGTGGCGACCCCATCTTTCAATGCAGGCCTGCCGTTAACCAGCACGTGCCGGACGCCTTCCGACGGCAGCGCAGGATTCTCGTAAGTCGCGCGGTCGATGATCGTGTCGGGATCGAACACCGTGATGTCCGCCGCCATGCCGAGCGCGATCAACCCACGACTGTTCATCCCGATCGTCGCCGCCGGCAGCCACGTCGATTTGCGGATCGCCTGCTCGAACGACATGATCTTCTGCTCGCGCACGTAGTGACCGAGCAGCCGCGGGAACGATCCGTAAAATCGCGGGTGCACGCGCGTCGCCGTCGATGCGCCGCAGTCGCACGCCATCGACGTCACGGGATCCTGCAGGATCTTGATCAGATCTTCTTCCGCCCCGAATCGCAGGATCGCACCGGGATCGGGCGCCTGCTCGAGGAGGCGCACGATCGCTTCGCCGCCGCCCGCATTCATTTCCTTCATCACCGCGGTCAGCTCCTGCTGCGTGCGCGGCAGGTAGACGCCCTGCGGACCGCCGAAGCGCGCGGTCATCGCGTCTTCGGACGCCTTGATGATTCTCGCCCGCATCGCCGGGTCGGCAAACCGCTTCAGCATCGCTTCGCGGCCGCCCTCTTGCGCCCAGCCGGGGATAATCAATGAGCCGAGCCCGGATTGGCCGGCGAGATACGGGTATGCATCAGCCGCGGTGTAATGGCCACGCTTCGTGGCCTGCGCCATCGATCCAAGCAGCGCTCCCGCCGTGCCCTGCTCGCGCCCCTGCGCTTTCATGTGGGTGACGACGGGAACCAGGCCTGCCTTCTCACCAATCGCCATCGTCTCGGCGACGCCGGCCTTTGAGCTGAAGTGGGATTCGGGCGTGATGCGATCGTGATTGGTGAAGTTGGTCCGCGCCGGCCGCGCCACATCGACCACCTTGATCACCTCCTCGGTCTTTGCGAAGTAACCGGGCTTGTAGTCGAGCCCCGCCGACACACCCCACGCCCCCTGATCGAGTCCCGTGGTGATCAGCGATCGCATGCGGTCGATCTCCTGCGGGTTCGGCCGCCGATCGGCATTGCCGACCACGTTCTCCCAGATTGCGTTGAAGCCGATGTAGCCGCCGACGTTCAGCGCGAGCCCGGCCGAGCCGAGCGTCTTCATCTGTGTCGCGACGTCGAGCGGACCGTTGCCGTCGGCGTTGAAGATCTCGGTGGTCACGCCTTGTGTCAGCATGTTGATGGCGGTGGCGAGCGCTTCCGGCGACGCGTGGCTGTGAATGTTGATGAAGCCGGGCGTCACGAACAGCCCCTTCGCGTTAATCTCCTGTGTGGCCGTCGCGGCGGTGAGATCGCCGATCGCCACGATGAACCCGTTCCTGATGCCGATGTCGGCGTCGAAACGCGGGTGACCGCTGCCGTCGATCACCGTGCCGTGCCGGATGACGGTGTCGAACGCCGGCGTTTGCGCACCGAGGACCACGCTCGAAAACAGGGCAAGCAATATGGGACGCGTCATGGAAACCTCGGTATATTACGCCCCGCCACCGGAAGACGCGGCAGCGAGCAGGCCAGGGTCAGCGTAGTGCACGAGTAGCAGGTCGCTTTGCCGGATCGCTTCGACTATCAGCTCGCGATCGAGCGGCCGGTGAAACAGCGCGCACTGGCGAGCGGCTTCAACGCGGACAACGGCAGAGGCGATTCGCGCACTATGGGCGGCCGCCTCTACCCCGTCGCCCAGGTACAAGGACCACGACGCAAACCGTTTCGCCGCCGCGTAATTCGCCAGTGCCTCGTCAAAGTGCGCCCACGCGGGCGCGACCTGCGACCACCAGATCTCCGAGAGATGTTCCGGCGGCTCCGGCCAGCGCCACGGTGCGGGCACCGCCGATCGAGCCTGCTCGAACAGCGCGACGTCTTCATCGTCAAGCTCGCCGATCTTCGCGCCCGCGACCTGCTGGTGCTCCCAGGCGCTGAGCTCCTCAAAGGACATCAGCCTCGGCTTTGCCTCACGCGGCGTGCCCACCGTAGCCTCGGCGAAGGTGGGAGGGAGTGACTCGCGCGCATCCATCCCTTCCACGTCGTCGTCACCCGTTGGCGGGTGGCCCTCGACGATGGCGACCGGGCCGCGGTGTTCGAAGAGCAAGGACGCCGCCGTCGGACAGTAGTGGGACAAGGACACGTGCACGCCGCGCTGATCAAGCAGGCACAGATACGGAAAGTGTTTGCAGCCGGCCGGCTTGACGTCGTGAATCGAGCAACCGGGACGTCCCGCTTCGAAGAACACACAGTGCCCGTTGTTGCGCGCTGCCAGGATGCCGGCGACATCATCGGGGACATCCGTTCCGCTCAGCAGCCACGGCTCGACGCGGAGAGGGATCACATTGCGGGTGATGGTTTCCTCGATCGCGTTGACGCTGGATCTCTCCACGGGAATCGGCCAGCCCGCAGTGCAGCACATGCCGGTATGGCGGCAGTTGTAAGGCAGATGAAAGTTCAGCCAGAAGAACTTCACAGCGCGCGATCGAGGCGAACCAATGCTTCCTTGACCATCTCCGCGCGGCCGCCGAATGCAATCCGGATGTGCCGCGGCACTCGCAAGAAGCGTCCAGGCACGACGATGGTGTCGTGATCGCGAGTCAGGCGATCGACCAGCTCGCTCGTACCGTCGACGCCCTTCACACGCGGTAATGCGGTCGTGCCCGCAGCCGGATCGAGCCATTCGAGCTGGGGATGCGAGTGCGCCATCGCGCGCGCCGCGGCAAGATTCTCAGACAGGATCGATCGCGCCCGGGCGCGCAGACGATCGATCTGCGCAAAGGCCTTCACGGACAGCTGTTCGGCGGCAAACGTTCCGCTGCCATCGATGATGTCGCGCATCTCGCCCACACGCTGCGACACCGTCGGCGAGGCCAGGATCCAGCCGCAGCGAAGTCCGGCGAGTCCGTAAGCCTTCGTCAGGCTGCTGGTCGACACAAACACGTCACCGATCGTCGCGGCCGCTTTCGGCAAGGGCGCATCGTCATGTTGGGCCTCCGCATAGACCTCGTCGACGAGCACCCGCCCGCCGATCGCGTCGGCCATCACGCCGAGTTGCTCGAGCACATCGCGGCTCGCCATCGCGCCGCTCGGGTTGTGCGCGTTCGACACGACGATCAGTTTTGTCGCCGGCGTCGGGGCAGTGCGGACACCATACGGGGCGAGCGCGAATCCTTTCGACCAGCTGCGCTCGAAGCGCACGACGTTGGCGCCGGCGGCCCGCGCGACCGCGATCAGCGGATCGTATCCAGGTGTTTCGATCAACACGTCGTCGCCTGGTTCGAGTAAGGCCAGCAACGCCTGAAAATCTGTGCCTGACGCTCCCGCGGCAATCGAGATGCGATCGCTCGTCACCGCGTAGCGCGATGCGATGGCCTCGCGCAGCGGCATCAAGCCTTCGTCGTTGGATCCGGAAATCGCGAAGGCGTCTTTCGCGGCGGTGTCGCCGAGCAGTTCCTCGGTCGTCACCGGGACCAGGCCGCTCGACGCGAGATCGTAGTAGGCATACTGCCCGCCCGCCGCCGGCAACATCGCGCCGAGCTCCGCGTAGGCCAGCGCACCAATCAACGCGATCGCCGCGCCCGCGACCCACGCACCGATCACCAGCGTTGACGAGTCGCCGCTGCGCGACGATATACGGATTGATGAAGATGCCCGAACCAATGATGCCGCCGAGACGATCATCGTCGCGTCGAACGGCCCGAGCGCGCGCCTGAAAGGTTGAGACACGTGAGGGAACGGAGACTAACACACCAGGAGCCGCACATTCAGGCCCAAAAACTCAGAACTCAGACTAGCTTCAAACTTGGCCTTGAACTGTAAAACCTTGAAATTTTAACTTTCTGCATTCACAATCTCCCCAAAGGGGAGTCACCATGCGTGCTCTAACGGCAGCAACACTCGGCGGCGTCGTCCTGTTTGCGGCTTCGGCCGGCGCTCAAACCGCCGTCGCGCCGACATTCGCCAAGGACATCGCGCCAATCTTCCAGGCCAAGTGCCAGGAATGTCATCAGCCTAATTCGATTGCGCCGATGTCGCTCGTCACGTTCGCGGAAGCCCGCCCGTGGGCGCGATCGATCAAGCAGCGCGTCGCGCAGCGGCAGATGCCGCCGTGGCACATCGACCCGAGCGTCGGCGTGCAGAAATTCAAGAACGACATGTCGCTGTCGCAGAAACAGATCGACACCATCGTCGCGTGGGTCGATGCCGGCGCACCGCAAGGCGACGCCAAAGACCTGCCGCCCGCCAAGAAGATCGCCGCCGACAACGAGTGGAAGGGCGTGCAGGACGGTTTCGGTCCTCCGGATCTCGTGATCAAGAGCTCCGAATACAAAATGCCGGCGTCCGGCCAGGACGTCTGGTACCGGCCGATGAGCGAAGTGCCGATCCCCGAGCCGCGCTGGGTGAAGATGGTCGAGATTCGTCCGACCAACCTGAAGGCGCGCCGCGTGCTGCATCACTCGATCGCCTACCAGGTACTGAGCCCAGAAAACATCGCCTCGGTAAACACCGGCACGGGCAACGGACCCTCCGCGCCGACCACGCAGGAAGATTTAGTCAACCGCCGCCCGCAGCTGATGGAGTGGGCGATCGGCAAGGGCTACGACCTGTTCGCGCCCGGCACCGGCAAGATGATCATGCCCGGCGAAAAGCTGTCGTGGGATCAGCACCTCCACGCGGTCGGCGAAGAGATCAACGTCGGTTCCGAGATCGCGTTGTGGCTCTATCCGAAAGGCCAGGAGCCGACCAAGCGCAGCTACCTGATCGGCTTCACCGGCCTCTCTAAGCGCGGCTTCCTCGACATCGCGCCGAACTCCATCGCCTACACCGAAGGCTTCACGGTGCTGAAGGAAAACACCATCATCACCAACTTCCAGCCGCACTTCCACCTGCGCGGCAAGGCGATGGAAGTGAAGGCGATCCTCCCCGACGGCAGCACGCAGGTCGTGAGCTACGTCGGCAATTTCAACTTCAACTGGATGACGAATTACATCTACACGGATGACGCGGCGCCGGCGTTCCCGAAGGGCACCATCATCCAGGTCAGCGCGTGGTACGACAACACCAAGAACAATCCGAACAATCCGGATCCCGATCAATGGGTCGGGTACGGCGATCGCACCGTCGACGAAATGGCACACGCGTGGATGAACGTCGTCTATCTGACCGACGACGAATACAAATCCTGGCTGGACGCGAAGAAGGCGCGCGCCACCGTCGAACACAACCAGCAGCGACAGTGACCATGCGTCGAACGGTTGCCGCGGTCGCGCTGCTGTCAAGCGCGTGGGCGCTTGTGGTGCCTTCGCAGGCCCAGCAGATTCGTGAGCCACTCCGCAGCTTCGGCGCGAGCGTCACTGCCGCATACGAGGGATGGTTCACGAACCCCGACGGGACGCACAACTTCCTGATCGGATATTTGAACCGCAACACCAGCCAGTCTGTGGATGTGCCGATCGGCGCGAACAATCGCATCGAGCCGGGTGGCCCCGACATGGGCCAGCCGACGCACTTCATTCCGGGCCGCCAGACCGGCGTGTTCCTGATCACCGTGCCGAAGGACTTTGGCCCGAAGCAGCGGCTGACCTGGTCGATCACCGTCAACGGCGAAACCACCAGCATCCCGTTCTGGATGAACGAGCTCTACGAAGTAAGCCCGTTCGCGGACATCGCCGTCGGCAATAAGCCCCCCGTGATCAGGTTCGACCCAACCGGTCCCACCGTCCAGGGACCGATAGGCGTGATCGCGAAAGGCATCGCACGCACGGCCCCCATGGCGGCGGGATTAACACTGCCGGTGTGGGCGTCTGATGATGCGAAGTATTCGAGCGGCTCGAATGCGCCGCAGCGCAATCCCCCGCCTCCGGTGATCCTGCACTGGTCGAAATACCGCGGCCCGGGGCGCGTCACCTTCGACAAGGTCAACCCGGTGTTCGAAAAACTGGACGGCGCCGCCGCGTTCAACGGCAAGGCGACGGTGAACGCGAAGTTCAGCGCGCCCGGCGAGTACATCTTGCACCTGCTGGCGGAAGACTATTCCGGCGCCGGCGGCGGCGGCGAAGTCTGCTGCTGGACGACGCAAATGGTGAGGGTGTTGGTTACGCCATAGGGGTCGGGGATCACTTCTTCCGAGAAATCGGCGGGACGATGCCGTTCACGCGGTACGACGTCACCAGCTTGCCGTAGTGCTCGCCCTGGTGATCGAGCCAGCCAATCAGCTGCGGAATCGGCTTCGCTTCCACCACGGGGAACGACGCGGCGATTGCCGCTTCCATCTCCTGGACGACCGAGGCGCGCGTTGCCGGCTTGCCGGCATCCATCTTCTCGCGGGCGCCGAAGTCGAACTTCTCGCCCTTGGCGACCGCGGTCGTCATCTCCAGGCCGATCGTCACGTGACGCAATTCTTCCAGCACGCTGCGCGAATCCGGGTGCGGCTTCCAACCGAGCTTGGCGTCCGGGTACTCGGTGTCCTTGGCCATCGCCAGGATCTTGTTGTGCAGGTTCTTCCAGGTATTGACGATCACTTGCTCGTAGGTCGGCGGCGGCTTGGGCGCCGGGGTTTGCGCCATCGCTGTGGATGCACCAGGGACGAGCGCGACGAACACGATCATCGTGAGGGCGGAAAATCGCTTCATTAGGGAAACCTCCATGGTTGTATATGCCGGGCCGGGCGGAAAGTATTCCCCGCCTTGGCGTCGAGCGCTTCGGACGGGCAAGCCGGCACGCGCCAACCTATAATCCCGACCCATGCGGTTGACCACGGCGCGCGCAATCCTCTACGGCGGATTGACCGCCGGCACGCTCGACCTGATCGACGCATTCGTGTTCTTCGGCCTGCGCAGCGGCGCGAAGCCGGTGGCG